>Ga0335085_10001603_pt1 | contig 46656 bp, 39 predicted proteins | sample Lox_Sample_45_FD_206712 | JGI IMG/M metagenome (GOLD analysis project Ga0335085, IMG submission 206712) | Soil microbial communities from Loxahatchee National Wildlife Refuge, Florida, United States - Lox_Sample_4.5 | ecosystem: Environmental > Terrestrial > Soil > Wetlands | place: USA...
ACCTGAAACTGTTCGGCTTCATCGCGGAATCGGTGTTCGCCTTCATCCCGGAATCCTGTTCGGGATCATCCCGGAATGCCGTTCGGCATCATCCCGGAATCGCGTTCATCTTGCCCCGGAATCCCCATCTCGGTCACCTTCCTGTTCGGCACCTGGTTTTCCACCCTGACGAATGGCGTCATTGTCCTCGGTTTGCAGGGGCTGGCATTTATGGGCGGCTGGCTCGAACAGATGAGCGGTTTCGCTGAAGGGTCGCGCCTGGCGATGGTGGGAATCGTTGCGAGCCTCGTCATGCCGACGGAAGCGGTGTGGCGCCGTGCGGCTTTCGATATGGAATCGCCGCTGGCGGGTTCATTGCCGCAGTTCGCAATTTTCTCCGATGTTTCGATCCCCAGCCGCGCGATGATCGCGTATGCGTCCGCGTACCTCGGCGTGGTGCTCGCGATTGCAATCTACCATTTCGCTCAACGCGATCTCTGATCCAGGATTGCCGGACTGGGTTGCGCGCGAAGCCGGCGAATCCAGCGCAACTGCCTTAATCGGATCCCGATTCCGCGGGGGCTTCGGACGCGGATGCAGCGATATGCCGGCGGCGAACTGCGTTTGGGGTGCCGTGCCATTGGCTGAACGATTCGCGGAAAACCCGCCAGATCGGGGCGCGGTTCGACGCGATCACCTTCAGCCAGCCCCACACCGTGCGCGGCGGAAAATAGATCCCGCGGAAGAAAATGCGCGCCACCAGGTGGCTGATCTTATACGGCACCGGCTCATCCGCAATGGCGTCCACCGCCTGGGCTGTGGCCGCGGGACTGTAGGCGTCCGTCCACGCGCGGTGGACTTCCGCCTGCACCTCGGAAATGCTCATGTGGAGCGGCGTGTGCGCCATCTGAAAAGGCGCAAAATCCAGCCAATGTTTCGGTCTGGTCAAGCGGCCCTCCCGCTCCAGGCGGGTATATAACGGCGTCGCCGGAAACGGCGTAATTTGGCCGAATACCGGCAATACCGGAGGCCACTGCCGGACCTGAGCCAGCGTGCGTTGCGCCACGCCCACGGTATCGTGGTCGAGACCGAAGATGAACGAGGTGATGGCATACACGTTGCGCCGCGCCAGCCCTTCGAGGATGCGGGCATATTCCGCCGGTTTGTTGAACGTCTTCGCCACGCTGGCAAGATTCGCCGGATCGAGCGACTCCATGCCGATAAAGATCCACTTGCCGCCGGATTCCGCGATGAGGTCGAGGAGTTCCTCATCGCGCAGCAGGTTGGCGCTGATCTGAGCCACCCAGTTCACTTGGGCGCCGGCAGCGATGATGTCGCGCAGCAGCGATTTGGTGCGTTTCACCTTGATGGCAAAATTGTCATCGACGAAGAATACCGCTACCTGGCCTTTCGTGCTTCGCGCACGCGCCTTCAGGCGGAGCAATTCCTCGACGATGCTCTGATTGGTGCGGAATCGGATAGAATCGCCGAAGAAACCGGTGACGGTGCAGAACTCGCAGCCATAAGGGCAGCCGCGGCCGGATTCGATGGGGATCAGGTGAAACGTCTCCCAAGGGTACCCGAGGCGCGACATCAGGGGCCGCATGACCGTGGGGATGCGATTGAACTGCCGCAGATCGAGAGACTCCCAGGGAATCGCCGGGTACTCCTGCAGGCTCGGCTTCCGTTCCTGGCCGAAGACATCCACCGGCGCGTAAATCTCTTGCAACCGCCCAGCGGCGGCATCGGCGACAATGCGAGGCCAGGTTTCGTCGGCCTCGCCCAGCGCTACGGCATCCGTATGTCGCGGCCCGCCGTCTCGGCCCAGGGCTTCGTCGGGCACTTCAGTAACGTGGGGGCCACCCATCACGACGGGAATACCGGCCGCGCGCAACGCATCGGCCACGCGGTAGGCTTTGGCGATCATTCGGGTCATGGCGCCGATGCCGGCCAGCCCGATTCCCTGGGCGCGAGCGAAGTCTACCAGTTTGGCATCGGTCATCGGCTGGGTGTTGCCGTCGATCAGAAGTACTTCGTGGCCGGACGGTGTCAGGGACTGCAGCAGAAACATCCATAGGTGCGGCATAAAATTCTGCGTCACACCGTTATCGGGATTGTAAAGTAGGATTTTCATTGAAAGCACCCCGGACGAGTGCTCGATGGCGACATGTTTATGAGAGTGGATCCTGCCGGCGGCTACCACACAAATCTCCGCAGGCGACGTAGAGCTCAACTGCCGGCTTACGAGTACCGGCGATTTTACCTTCCAACCACAATGATCGAGAACGAGCCTGGCACCATTGGAGGCCGGCGTCCGCGTTCCCCCTTCGACCCTGGTTCGGCGGAAGGCGCCGGCGCCGGGCCATACTCCGCCGAAATCAGCAGAATGTGATTGGTCTTCGTGTCCAGCGTCAGGGTCTTGGCGCCGACCATCGTCTTTAGGTTCTGCTCCACGCTGAAACTGGTTGGGCTGTTTTCCTTGATCACCGTCAACGTGCCGTCGCGATTGGAACTGAAGGCTTCCATGGTCTTGGGATTGAAGGCCGCCCCATCGGTGCCCTGCCCGATCGGCAGCGCATCCAGAATCTTGCCGGTCTCCGAGTTCACAATGGTCATTGTGGCCGGGTTGTGGCACGAGGCGAAAAGAATATGGTTCTTCACGTCGAAGGCCAGCCCGCCCGGTCCGCCGCACTTGCCGGCGACATCGTACTCACCGGTCTTGCTGAGCGTCTTGGCGTCGACCACGGCGATCTTGTCGTTGTTTTCCAGGTCCACGTAGATCTTGCCCCTGTCGTCCGACACCGCTTCTTCCGGCCCGCCGCCCAGGTCCACCGTACCCACCACCGTGCCCGCCCTGGCATCGATCACCGTGGCGTTGGGAGGCCGATGGCTGTAAACCCAGACGCGTTTCGTTGAACGGGTCGAAATGGATGCCGTCCGGTCCGCCCTGCACCTCGATGGTCTTGATCACCTTCAGCGTCTTGGTGTCGAACATCGGAATCGGGCTCGTGCTCGAGAAGCCGTGGCCCGACTTGGGATCGACGGCCACGCCGTGCCCGCCCGTCTTGGGAATCTCACCGACCGATGCCAGCGTGTCCAGGTTGTACACCATCACCCGCGGACTCTGACCGCTACGTGGAATATATAGACGGCGGCCCGCAACGTCCGCGTACACGTAATCGAATCCTCCGTCGCCGCCTACTTTATCGATCTTGAGCACCTTGTAAGGTCCATCCGGCTGCGCCCAACCGTTGGCCGCAAACATCGCGGCCATAAACACGAACGCGAGAACAACTCGTCGCATGCGTTACCTCCTCTGTTCAATTCGTTCGCTGGCGAATGGGCCAGCACACGTCCTCATCCAAAAGACAGTACCAGTTGAACCTTAAAATTGGCTTAAGGACCTACCAATTCGGAATCTGGCCGGAGTGCCGGACCAACCCATTTGGCGGTGTGCAGATCCGGCAGGTCGGGTGCGCGGCGCCCCCTTCCACCGATCGAAACAGCAACTCTGGGGTCCGGACACACGCGGGCGATATTGTCGGTATCGCTCAAGTTCAATGCCTGGCGGTGTTCAGGGCGAATAAGTGTAGGGTTCTTCTTCCTTTCCGTAATGCGCCAGCAGTTGCTGCGCGGCGAGTTTCGGACCATCCCATTCCACGAAGGTCGTGGCGGAGCTCGCGGCTCTCTCCTTCGCGGCATCGTCATGGAGAAGGTGTTCGATAGCCGCCAGCACTTTGCGGGACGGGTCGTTGGACTTAGGAACCCGTATCGCGAACCCTAGCCTCAGGCTATTAAGCGGATGGAGGAACCGGAGGACGCTACCGGGGCGGTTCTGTTTTTGACAAGCGACGATGCGTCGTTCATTACTGGGCAAGCAATCGTCGTTGACGGCGGCCAGTATCGCATCGGCTAGCGCAAGCGCCAGACGGTCCAAAGAGGAGAAACAACAGCCAATGTCGTACAGCATCTCGACCTTGTTGACCCGCAATCTGCAGGAGGTTTTCGGTGAAAACGACCCCGCGCGCCGGCGGGCAGCCGTCGACGAGCTCTATCTCGAAGATGGCCTGTTCTAGGCCTCGGCGCGAGCCGGCTGAACCTACCTTAACGGCGAATGAGCATTTCGCTCCCTTTTGGCATATTTTGCAAGAGGAGTGGCGTCTTTTGCTAGTTACTCCCGTGCGGCATTCGGCCAGAATGAAGTTGTAGCCGGATCCAGAGGGACTCGGCGACGTTGGGCAAGGATTGCTGAATGTCAAAAGGGTAAACGCAAATGAACGAAAACGAAACCACAGCTCTGGTAAGAGCCTTTGATCGCGCCTACATCAACGGCAAGTTCGTCACACCCCATGGAACCCAGGTCGTTGACCTGGTGAACCCTACTAACAACACGGTTATCGGCAAGGTCACCATGGCGGATGAGATCGACACCCGACAGGCCATCGCGGCGGCCAAGGAGGCGTTCAATACCTTTTCGCAAAGCAGCAAGGAATACCGCATGGACTGCTTGCAGCGCTTGCATGATGCCGTTGCCAAGCGAATGGATCAACTCGTTGACGCGACGGTTCTGGAATACGGCGCTCCGCAAGACCGCGCGAAGGGCTCGAACAACCTCGCGGCCAACATTTTCCTGCACTTCAAAGAAGTTGTCAAGGACTTCGATCTGGCCAGAACTGTCGGGACTTCCAAAGTCGTCATGGAACCGGCGGGCGTGGTGGCCATATTTACGCCATGGAATTCGAGCGCCGGTTCGATCGCGATCAAGGTGGCTCCGGCAATCGCTGCCGGATGCACTGTTGTCATCAAGCCCAGCGAGATGAGCGCGATGCAAACGGAAGTGTTGATGGACGCCTTTCATGAAGCCGGTTTGCCTCCTGGCGTTATCAATTTCGTGACCGGCCTCGGTGAGGTCGTCGGGACGGAGTTGACGAAGAGTCCCGACATTCAAAAGATCGCGTTCACCGGTTCGACGCAGATCGGAAAACTGGTCGCGAAGAACTCCCTGGACACGATGAAGCGCTTGACGCTGGAACTCGGCGGCAAGTCGCCGAACATCATTCTGGACGACGCCGATTTCTCCACTGCCATTCCGATGGCTGTCGCAGCCTGTTACCTGAACAACGGTCAAGCCTGCATCGCGGCTTCGCGCCTGATCGTGCCCGCAGACCGGCTGGACGAAGTGAAGCGATTGCTGAGAGCGGCCGTCGGACAAATCAAAGTGGGCGATCCGCGACACAAGGATGTGACTCTCGGCCCATTGGCCAGCATCAAGCAGTATAAGCGCGTTCAGGAATACATCAAGTCGGGCATGGAGGAAGGCGCGGAACTCGTTATCGGCGGGGAAGGTCATCCTTCCGGGCTTGAGAATGGGAATTTCGTGAAGCCCACCGTGTTCGCCAACGTGACGCGCAACATGCGGATCGCGAAGGAAGAGATCTTCGGACCGGTCTTGTCGATATTGACGTACAAGACGGAAGCTGAAGCCATTGAAATAGCCAACGACACGGAATTCGGGCTCATCGCTTACGTAAGCTCGGCCGACCCGGAACGCGCGAACCGTGTGGCGCGCAAACTTGCTGCCGGCCGGGTCCTCATCAATACAATAGGCCACGATCCGTTTGCTCCCTTCGGCGGGTTCAAACAATCGGGAATTGGCCGGGAAGGCGGGATCTTTGGACTGCAGGAGTATCTCGAGCCCAAAGCGATCATCAGCTAATCGGCGAAACTGAGCAGTGAGGGAAAGATGACCGTCAACGTACCAGGCCGTTTCAAAGCCGCGAACGCCTTTTGGATAGGGCTCGGTAAGATCGGACTCACGCCGGCAGCCGTGCTGAGCCAGGCTCGGGTGCCAGTGACAGTCTACGACGGCAAGAAGAACCTCGTCACCACAGCGCAGTTCTTCGCGCTTTGGCGGGCGGTCGGAGAGCTTTCTTCCGATCCCGCCGCGGGTCTGAAAATTGCCACCCAGATTGACATTGGAAACCGGCCACCGTCAACAATGGCGGCCTACTACGCCCGCGACTACCGCGACGCTCTTACTCGCCTTGCTCGCTTCAAGCAACTGTGTACGCCCGAGGAACTGCAAATCAAAATCAGCAAAGACGAATGCTTAATAGAGCCCGTGTGGCAACACGCGCAGGAGGAAACGCCGCCCCTGTTGACCGACGCCGCCTTTGCGTCATTCGTTGAACTCGGCCGCCGTGGTACGGGGCACCCGGTGAATCCGAAAAGGGTGGAGCTCAAGCGCAAAGCAGCAGCGACCAGGGTCCACGAAGCTTATTTCAAATGCCCGGTCAAATTCGGAGCGCGCCGGAATGTCCTCGTCCTCCATACGGCCGATCTCGACCGGCCGTTCCTCACCCACAATGCCGAGTTGCTTGAAATGTTGGACCCACAACTCGACAAAGCTTTGAAAGAGCAACGTGCGCAGCGTTCGATTAGCGAGCAGGTGAAATGGATTCTGAAACGCCTGCTGGCCGGGGCCCGTCCCGACGTCTCTGCCGTGGCGCGTGAGCTTGGGCTAAGCGATCGGACCCTGCAGAGGCGGATCGACGACGACGGGACGACGTTTCGTAAGTTGCTTCTGGAGGCGCGCCAGGAACTGGCGCGCGAGTATCTCAACCGGCCGGATATCGATGTCGCAGAGGTGGCGTACCTACTCGGCTACGAGGATTCGAATTCCTTTTATCGAGCTTTCCGGACGTGGGAAGGGACGACACCCTCCCAGTTGAGGGCAGAGCTCAAACGACCTGTTAACTAGGCAACAAAGGGAGGTATTTATGAACAAAGTATGGCTGGTAACCGGCAGCGCCAGTGGTTTGGGCCGGAACATTGCGGAGGCTGTGCTCGAAGTGCGTTCGGGCGTCTCGACGTCGTCGTTAACAATGCCGGGTTCGGCGATATTGCGCCGTTCGAGCAGTTGAGCGCGGAGCGGTTCAAGGCGGTGAGAGTCCCGGGGCGCTGCGAAGGGAGTCGCTCGATTGCGGAAGTTGCATGGAAGCTGAATCCGCACCTTTCCGTGCATGATCGCCCAGGGCAAAGCCTTGATGGCGAGCGTCGAGGCAGGCGACGATCTAGGTGTCGATCCGTACCCGCCGAAACTTCGGCTGGTCAAGCTGCGCGATAGGCACGGCCGTTTCCTCGATGCGCTTGCGCACGCGCAACTCTCGGAGCGCTGTCCCTGCGTCGGCCAGGGTGCAATGCAGGACCTCTTGGATTTTACGGACGCCCTCAGCGTGCAGCCCCTGCTCAGTCTCCACCGGACCAAGATTCACGAGCGCGTCACAGAGGAGTTGTTCCTGCTCCGGCGACATCGACCAAGTATAGAATGCCGCGGAATACCGCCTCTGCGCTGATTATTTTCGTGCAGGAGTTGACGCAACAGTTGGGCCCAAAGCGAAGCGGTCGAACAGCAGCACACCCATCAGTCCCGCAAGGTTCCCCAAGCATGAATCAAATCCTCTTTAGCCGGAATGCGCCTGCTGCCTCTGCGAGGTTTCGTCTGCGTCTGGGGCAAGCGCCGCGATGTAGACGAGTCCGGCGACGCGGTCATCGGTTCCTGCGGCCGTAATGACGCTTCCACCTTACGAGTGGCCGACGAGGATGGTAGGGCGGCTGACCCGCCCGAGTGTCCGTTTTACCGTAGCGACATCGCCTTCCGGCGTGTCGAGGCCGTATTGGGCTGCCATGACTTCGTATCCCTCCGCCTGGAGCGGCGGAATCACTTTGCCAAAGCTTGAGCCGTCTGCCCATATCCCATGGCAGAAGGCGATGCTGGGCTTCGATGCGTTCATCTGGGACCTTCCTTTCCTGGCTTGGACAACTGACCTTATCCGATGGTCAACACTACGCGGTACCGAGCCTCCCCGCTCATCATTCGCGCATACGCCTCCGCGGCGTTTTCCAGAGGGTATTTCTCAATCATCGGACGGATACCGGTCATTTCGGCGAACCGCAATGTATCTTCCGAATCCATAGGTGTTCCTGCGGACCACCCCTTGATGGTCCGCTTGCCGAGAATCAACAGCGTGGTTGACACTTCGATTGGATCGTGCGCGGCGCCGATAACGACGAAATTGCCATTCGCTCCCAGACCTGCTACAAGCGATGACATCGCTTTTCCGCTCGGCGCTGTGGCGAGAACGACGCGAGCTCCGCCGAGTTTTTGCAACTCCGTCGCGGCATCGCTGGCGGCGCTATCGATATAAACATCGGCTCCCAGCTTTTTCGCGACCGCGGCATTCTCCGTGCCGCGGCCTATCGCTGCGACCTTATAACCGGACTTTTTCGCAAATTGAATGCCCAGATGGCCGAGGCCGCCGACTCCCTGCCCAGCGACAAGGTCGCCCGGGAACGCACCGCTATGACGCAGAGCATTAAAAGTTGTGATTCCAGCGCACATGAGCGGCGCGGCCTCGGCCGCGTCAAGCGACTCAGGCATCCGCGCCAGGGCTTCGACCGGCGCGATCATGAATTCCTGGTAGCCGCCGTCATAACTGACTCCGCACAGCAAGCCATTCGCACAATTTACGAAGTCGCCTCTCCTGCATGCCGCGCACGTGCCGTCTTGCCCGCCGTGCCAACCGACGCCGACCCGGTCTCCCATACTCCAACTTTTCACATTGGCGCCGAGCTGGTCGATTGTCCCGGCGACTTCGTGTCCGGGAACGCGAGGATACGAGATGCCGGGAAACTGGCCTTCTTTCGTGACCACATCGCTGTGGCAAACTCCACAGGCTTGAACGCGAATCCTGACTTGTCCTGGCCCGGCCTGTGGGACCTCGCGCTCGACGACCTGGAGGTCTCCCCCGGCTCTGGGTACTTGAACAGCTTTCATCTTCGGCATGAGGCATCTCCTGTTGGCTCGGTCATGACTTCACCGCGCGCGCCGAACTCCAAAGCGCCCACCCCGGATTGACCCGGTTCGGATATATCTCCAGCATCTTGTCGTAAAGCTCTTGAGAGGTTCTGCTGGTTTGCGCCAGCCGATCGAAATCGCGGATGTACTGCCGCGTCTCTTCGATGATCCTGGGATTGTCCTCGCTTTCGGGTCGCTTATGGGAAGCGACAACGGCGCGGGGGTTAAGCGATTGAATCTTGTCGAGCGCGGCAATCCACTCCTGCCGCTTCTGCGCATCCGACTCGGCAAGATAGAGGTGAACGTCATTGTAGGCGGCATCGCCAGCAACCACGAGCCCAATCGAGGGGACATGCAAACAGGTCGTGTAATCCGTGTCGGTATGACCAAGTTCCACGGCGATCAGTTCATGCCCTTCCAGGTCAATTACATTTCCTTCGAGCTCTTCCGCGATCACCAGCTTGTCCGGTATCTGGCCCGGAAATCCGGGCTTCCATGCGCCATTGAGCATCTCCGGAGAGGCATTCTGACGCATCACCTTAACTGTATCGGGCGTTGCCATCAGTCTGGCGTTCGGGAAGCGAGTGAGAAGAGTGCCAGCTGCAAACCAATGGTCTCCATGGCCATGGGTGATGTAGATGAACCTCAGGTTCTTGCCTTTTGAGGCGACCCAATCACCCAATGCATTTGCCTGCTCGACCGTCATAAAGGCATCCACGAGGACAGCGTCCGTGAGCCCAAAGATGAGCGTGGACGCCATCGTCTGAAAATAGGTCTCGCGTACGCCAGGAGGCCGGTCGGGTGTGACGATGGGTATGCCTGGCGTCACGAAGACCTCCCAATTCAGCTTTTCCATGGCAGTTTACTCTTCGGCCAGCGTTTTGATCGCCTGGCTTCATTGCAACGAAGTCGCCACTTCGCCCCGGACCTCCGGCGCGTTGATCCGTCAGCGCTTCGACGCTGCGTGTGCCCTGGCGGCGAAGCAACCAATAGCCGAAATCTCAGCGAATGCTGAGGGGATAGCCGATTCGATCCATTGGGGCAACACGTCTCGGAATGAGAACGGCTCGGCGCCGGTTCAGGCGTCGATGTCGCTTCGCCCCCATGTCCGTGGGGCCTTCCAATTGCACACGTGACTTCTTCGTTCAGAAGCATCCGACGGCTCAATGCTCCGAATTGAAACAACAACGGACGGTCCGCGGATGATCCTGCGGTTAATCGGCAGGGTCCGCTGCGATTGCATTGAAGACCTCCGCCAACGGGTTCAGAACCAAGCCTCCTTCATCGTTCTGGACTTAGCGGACGTTGACCTCGTCGATCTCCCGTCAGTTCGCTTCCTGCGTGATTGCCAAGACCGGAAAATCGAATTACGGAATTGCGCACCATACATTCTGGAGTGGATTCGCCGCGAGCGCTCGGAGGAGCGAAAGTGATGGCGCGATCGCGGAAAATTCAGCAATCGCTGAAGTACCGAAAGCTGTACAGCGGGTCGCTTTCCCCAGTGAGGAGATACCGTTCGATTTGGCCGTGTGTTGTGGATCCCATCGGGGCTCCTCCTGCGTGCTGCCCGAGAGCTTGTAGCTTTGCTTGTTTGGCCTTGAACTATTTGAAAAGAGTGACTACTCAATCCTCAGCCCACGGCTGGGCGCCGCCGGTTCCGTTTCAAAGAGATATCTCTTTTGGTCATGAATCGCTGACGCCGTGCTGCTCGTCCCATCGGACCTTGGCACGCTCCAGAAATTCAGGCCCTGCCGTACGTTTCGCACCCGCGGCTAACGTCTGAAAGCTGGTCTTGCGAAAATGCGCAGCACAGACCTGGCGCACGACATTTTCCCACTCAAGCATCAGCCCTGCCTTTTGATAACAATTTCTGGCCCGCTCGAAATTCGACAACGCCGCATCGTAGTATTTGCTCTTCTTCGCGTCAACGATGCGCATCCCCTGGGCGCGCCAGAGCCGGGCGGCAAGTCCTGGATGATTCTTTTCCAGCCGTTTCGCCGCGGCCTCAGTAGCGTAGTGGCTTACCTTTTCGAGATCCTCATCCGAACAGCCGCGCACCGCGTCCGCCAGTCGCTCCATTTCTTTGGTCTCGATGTATAGTTCCAGTCGCGAATGCAGGTCTGCTACCATGGCCGCATTGAGAGCCCTTTCATGCCACTCACGGCGCTCGGCCTTGGGCACAAACCTCATGAGATCGTCATAGGTGTACTTCGAGGGGTGCTCCCGAAACTCAGCCCACGCTGCCGCCAGGGCTTCGTTCTGACGGCCGAGCCGGGACAGCAATTGCCGGTGGAGCTTGTCCAGATCGAAACCAGCAGTGGACCGGAACTGCTTTTCCCGATCAAGGGCACGCCCGCGCTCAACCCAGTTTAGCGCCTCATCCGGCTTACGCGCCGCCAAAAGTTTGGCAACCGCCAGACAGTCCTCCGGCTTAAGGCCGGTCTGATTGGCCAGAGCAATGTAAGCTTGAATGTCGCCTTGTGCACTGTAAATCGCACGTAGGATTTCGGCCGCACGCCTATACGTCCAATTGGATGGATCGGCCGAAGCATCCTCGAACCGCGTTCGAATCTGCTTCTCGAATGCTGCCAGTCCTACTTTGTCGAAGGCAGCAGCAGCGTCTTTTTCAATCTCATAGCAGAAAGCATACGGGTCATCGTCCATCCAGCCAAGCAGCGTGGATGCGGTCTTGTCCGAGTCCGCGTCCGAGGCCTGCCGGGCTTTGATCCACCCGCAGATGAGACCCTGCGCAAACTGCCCGAAGCTGCCACTCGAATCATCGAGTTCGTCGGCCTTCGCGTGGCAACCAGCCAGGAAGACCTCGTACAGCATGACGGCCCGCGACGCCTCGGCCGCGATCAGCGTCTCGATTGTGGTCGCGACCTGATCGAGACCGGTCACGAACGAGAAAGACGCGCCATCGCGAATGAATGATCCGGGACAGAGCGCATGTTCAATCTCCCGCTCAATGGGATCTGTCTTGCCAAAAGATCCTCTCTTCTTCACCGCGCCGCCTCATCATCCATCCCACGGGATTCAGCCTCGATAATCCCGGTGACCTGCTCTCGCAAAATGGGGCAACGGTTCCTCGCGGCCCGCCATACTTCGTTCCAGTCGATGCCAAAATAGGCATGAATCAAAATGTTTCGGAAGGCTACGATCTGAGGCCAGGGGACCTCGGTATGGCGGCTCCTCAATCCCTCTGACACCCGCGCAGCAGCCTCGCCGATGATCGCGAGCTTCTGAACCACGGCGCTCCGCATCATCTCCGACGTCTGAAATGTCTCAAAGTCGGCGCCAGCTATGAAGGCGGCGATGTGGTCCGCGGCTTCAATGATGTCGTCCAGATACAGGTCATCACGCCGCATACAGGAGCCGCGCCTCTGAAAGCACGGAAGCCCGGATCAGCGGCTTCAGGCCGTTCTTCGATACCAGATCTACTTTTCGTCCGAGAAGGTCGGCCAAGTCCAACATCAACCCGGCATGATCGACCAGATCGACCTCCGCTTCCGGCAGGAACTCGACAAGCAAATCGATGTCGCTGTCCTGGCGCATGTTGCCCCGTGCGGCTGAGCCGAACACCGAGAGTTCCCGGACATGGTACCTCCGGCAGAGTTCCGCTAGCGCGGCCTCATCGACCTTCGCATCGCCGAGTTGGAGTGTGCGACCCATCTGATCTTCTTCATTATGCACGACTTCTTAGTGATCTGGGGTGGCCAAGCCAACAACGGCGGCGCACGATATTCGGACACGAGCTACAGAGATGGGTCCACGAACATTTTTCGGGTAATGCCTCGCATCATCTCAGGGAGGGCGCGCTGAACACATCAACCGTGCCGGCGAACGGCTCTTCTGCCGGCGACGACTTCCTGTTGAACGGGCTTTTCTTTGTGGCCCACCGTCTCTGGTGATGTGGGGCACGACAACCTGATCGAGCCGGTCGTGAACATCGCTCGCAGGCACAAGATACCGCATCGTCGTTTCCAAGGATTTGTGCCCCATCCAGTGCTGAACCGTTCGCACATCGAATCCGGAACGGAGCATGCGGGTGGCATACGTCGAACGAAATGTCTTTAGATCGAACTTCTCGGAGTTCAGCCCTGCGCGCTCCGCCACTGCTTTGCATTTGAGCAACATGTTGTGTTCCCGATTGCCCTTGGGTGAAGGGAACACGAACCGCTCGCTGTGGAGGTGCGGGCGTTTTTCAAGCAGTCTGGCCAATTCGACAGGGATTGGAATTTCTCTCTCTTCCCAGCGCTTTGGTGAAAACCCCAGATGGGGCTTGGAGGTGACTCGGATCGTTCTGAGCTTGAGATTGACGTCGCTCCAGAAGAGGAAGGCGACTTCCTGCTCACGGAATCCGGTGAGCAGAAAGGTGGAGAAGAGCTCCCTCTCACGATCGGTGGTGACTTCGAAAAAAGCTGCTAGTTCCTCCTCGGTGTACTCCAACGGCAACGGCGATATTCTCTCCGGGAGATGCAGCAGTCGGGTCAGGCCAGGTCTTCCATTTCGCTTGCAGAACTGGGCAATGATTACGACGTTGTGGAGAACGGTATTCGCCGACATCCCGGATTTCATCAATGCGACCACATAGTCGTTGAGCTCCTCGGTCGAAATCGAATCGAGCGTTCGTCGATCGAAGACCTTGGCGAATCTCGTCAGCACAGCGTCGTACTTGCGGTGGGTGCTGGGCTTTTTCAGAGTCTTGATCTGGTCCAGGTATCGGTCGATCAACTTGCGAACTGTAGGCGGTTCAGCGGCCGTGGCGACGTCCGGGGTTCCATTCCGAGGCACGAATCCTAGTGCATGAGCTTCGAGTTGGTGGCGCTTTCGCCGCTGCTCGTCCATTGCTTGCGCGGCGGTATTGCCCGCTGGCTGACGCCGACGGCGCCCGTCCTCGCGCCACTCCACGAAGTAGTCTCCATCGGGCAAAGCTGCCCAATCATAGTGTCCAGATTTCTTCTTGGGAATCGATCGCAAGATCCATTTGCCATCGACCTTGACCTGCTTTACGATGTTGACGCGTCCCATGGCACCATCCGAATACCATGGTTCGCAAATGGAAATCAAAAGTCGGACAGTAAACCGGACAGTAAGGAGGGAAAACTACTGATTCTGTTGGGGATACTCAGGAAGCTGGCATTCTACCACTGAATTACTCCCGCGCCCTTACGATTCAGCTATTTAGCTGATTCCAAACCATTTAGCGGAAACCGAACGAGTCTCCAAAGTCTCGGAAATCCACCAAATCTCCCCGGTTTGGTCGAAAAATGGACACCATAGCGAGCCTGAGAATCTGGCACCCCGGATGTTCCAGTTTGGTGTCCACTCTTCATTTTGAACCGGCTCACGCACACTATACCACAGGGCGAGTTCACGCGGTTCGGCATTGATGTTGTTCAGGTAAGGCGCCGTCCGGCAGCGACAGCGGCGACCGAGTTCACCGGTAAGCTTCAACTCGGCAACCGCGCTGCCGTAGGCTGGGTGCCCGTCCACGTTGATGGCCCGAGGCGGCGGTCCGCCCGCTGACAATGCCAGCTGCAGGAACAGCTTCGCCGCGATCAGGTCTCGCTTCGGCGACAACATGAACTCGATCGTCTCGCCGGCAGAATCGACAGCGCGATACAAGTTGGCCCACTTGCCGGCGACCTTCATAGGTCTCGTCGACCCTCCAGGATCGATTCGGAGGGCGCAATTCACGGCGAATCCGCCGATTCAGAACGGACGCGTACCGCTGGACCCACCGCTAGATCGTACCAAATACGGTCGTTGGCGTTTGCAACACCCCCCGCCCACCCCCAACCATCAGAATTCGAATCGGCCCGACAGTTCCAAACGGCGCGGCGGCTTGGCTGCCACCGGCTGGCCGAAAAAGGGCGAGCTTAGGTCGCCGACGTAGGTTGCATAGTTAACGCGGTTGGTGGCGTTGAAGGCGTCCAGCGCCACGGTGAATTGCGGGCCCTCGTTCTTGTGCTTCAGCAGGAAGTTGTGGGACCAGCGCACGTCCAGCTCGGCGGTAGAGGAGCCTTGAAGGGAGTTGCGCGGCACACCCGGCGGCCGTGCGTTGGCGTAGCCGGTGTGATATTCGTCGAGGCCGGTCGTCTCGGTATAGGGCAGGCCCGAGCTGATGTACAGCCCGGCGCCAAAATCGAGATACTTCGCTGCATGAATCGTGCCCATGAGGTTCAGACGATGGCGCGCATCGTAATCCGCCCGCGACCATTCGCCCGTGAGGTCGTAGTTGTTCGCCGGAAAGGAATTGATCCCACCGCCTCTGCTGCGAGTGCTCACCGAGTAATTCCCCGGGACATCCGTCATGGTCTTGCCGAACGTGTATTGGATCATCCCCTGGAAATACCGCGTGATTTTGCCGCGGAAGGAAATCTCCAGAGAGTTGCTCTCCAGGTGGCCCGAGGATTCGATCTGCCGGTAGACTCCGATACCTGGGTTCGGCCGCACCAGGTAATCCGGGGGCGGAGGAGCATTGACGTCGCGCGACCGGAACAGGTCCACACCGCGGCTGGCCCAGTAAGTTATGCCCAGAGTCGTGCCGCCATAAAGCTGCCGTTCCGCCCCGGCGCTGAATTGCGCCAAGTAGGGAATATTGATATTCGGAGCGAGCCGCACCAACGTGCTGGGCATAGCGGCCAGCCCTCCGAGCACCGGAATGACCGGGTAGGTGGGATCGGTAAGCACGATTTGCCGTAGCCGCACGCCGTTGTAGCGCTCGAGATCGAAAATGGGGGCATTGCCGGTGCGATCGTAAAAGATGCCGCCCCCCGCCCGCAGCACGGTCTTGCGGCTCTTTCCGGGAGCCCATGCCAGCGCCAGGCGAGGCGAAACGTTGTTGTTATCGTGAAAGAAGTTCTGCCAGTCGTAGCGCAGCCCCGCCGAAATGGTGAGATTAGGGCGCAGCCGGTAATCGTCCTGAACGAAGCCGCCCGCCACCACCTCGACAAACACGATGTGGCCGAACCCCTGCTGCTGGATGAACGAGTATGGACGCTGGAGCTCGAAATCCTGCAAGCTCGAAAAATAGTAGGTCCCGCCCACATTGGTGTTGTCATCCATGCCGCGCCGGCTGATATCCGGCACGTTGATACCCGCCCGGATGTTGTGTTTTCCCGGTGTCCAGGTGAGAATCTCGTTCAGGTTCATGTGGTTTTCGGTGTGCAGCATGTCGGATTGCGCCCCGCCTCCGGTGAAGGCTCCGGGAACCACAATGGACGGCGCCTCGCTGATGCTCGTGGTGGGTGCGTGGTCGCGACCGAATACCACCCGGAACTGATTGAGCAGCCGCGGCGAGATCACAAGGCTGTCGTTGTAGTAAATCTCGTCCTCACGGTCGCGCGCATCGACGGCCGCCTCCGGCAGTACAAAGCCTCCCACGCCTTGATTCTCTACGCTCGAATCGTCGACATTGTAGCGAATGGTGCCCAGGTGGTTTTCCGCGAACTGGTGGGTGAGGGAGGCAGAGATCTCGGTCGACCGTTGCGGATTGGGGGCGGTCTGCTGTAACAGGCCTTGCGGCCTGATAGCGAAGATGACGGCCTGCAAGTCCTGCTCCTCGCGATCCACGGAAATGAGGAAGGAGTTCTTCTTATTGTGGCCCAGGGGCCCCAGCAGGCTGCCTTCGTAGATGCGTTTCTGCTCGGGAGGACGGATGGCGGCGAACGGATTGCGTGCATCCAGTCGCGAGTCGCGGAACAGAAAGTCGAACGTCCCGTGGTAAACCGGCGAATCGGGCTTGATGATCACCTCGATCCGGCCGCGGCCCGGCCGCGAGAACTCCGCTGAATAAGGATTCTGGTTAATCTTGACTTCCTGTATGGCGGATGCGGTCACGCCGATGTTCCTCTGCTCCATGCCGTTGACCACCAGCGTCACGCCGTTCGTTCCGATCGAACCCGCATCCAAAAACTGCGACATGGCGCTCACGTAATCCTGGTCGAAGACCGGCAGATTGTCCATCGTTTTCCGATCCATGGTGACCGTGTCGAGATTGTCGGCCGAATCTGTGCTGACCTGCGCAGCAGAATCGGCCACGGTGACCTCCTGGCGAACATGGGCAAGTGCCAGTTCGACATGCAAGGGTGACGGGGATCGATCCCTGATCGCCAGGCGAACAGTTTGGGATGCGAAACCGGCGTGCTGCACGGCGACCTCATAAGCTCCGGCGGGCAGGCCGGTAACACGAAAATTCCCTTGCACATCGGTCCGCGATTGAGCCGCGACGAAGGATCTCCCACCCTGCCGGACTTGGACATCCGCACCTGGAATCGCCGCCCCGCTGGGATCGCTCACCGTGCCGGAGATCGAATAAGCACTCTGGGCCTGGGCGTAAACAGAGCACACCAGACAGGCGCTCAGGATCGGCAGATGGATGAGCCAACGCATCTCGCAACACCATAACAGCACAACCTTAAAATGGCCTGAAAGGGTCTCGGTTCCATGCAGCCACGTTTGCTGGTCAGTGGCGAACGCTCTGCCCGGCCGGAGGGCCTCGCCGCAGAGCTTCTTGCGTCGTGCCCTGCTTCGTTCATGTGCCGAGCATCGGAAGAGCGAGAATCTTCAGGTATTCTTCAGGAGCCTGCTGCCTGTCTGAGCCGGTCAAGCCGCCGTGAGCTTTCCCGGTCATTACGTGACCGCTTGCTGACACGCGCGGCTCCGATCAGAGCCGCGACCGTCAGGGAGCGTTGGTTACGAAATCGCCGGGACAGCTCACTAGCGTCACAAGGTAGAGAAGAATTCCGAGAACTGCTGCCTCCGGGTAAGAAAGGTCGAGCCGCGAAATTAATCAGGTGTCGCGTCCGTACGGAACGTGTGTGCGTCTGGCTCCAAGCTCCAGCGGCTGCAAAACCGCGTCGGCTTGTCCTTTTCATTCGCCAGAAGCGGACCTGATAACCTCCCATGAAGCGGAAGGGGGCGGGCGAAGCCTGCCCTTTCACAGCAAAATCTTTGCACGGATGCGATAGAATCATCGCAACGCCCATGGATGAGGCATCCTCGCAGCCGGTCACGGAATTACTCCAGGCCTGGAGCGCGGGAGATGAGAAGGCCTTGGAGCGCCTTGTGCCGCTGGTCTACGGGGAACTCCGGCAACTGGCGCAACGCCGCATGTTGCTGGAAAACCCGGGCGTCTCCCTGCAACCTACAGCATTGGTGAATGAACTGTACCTGCGCCTGGTAGATGCTCGCGGCCTGAGCTTTCACAATCGCAGCCAGTTTTTCGCGCTCGCCGCCCAGATGATGCGCCGCATCCTGGTGGACGCGGCGCGGACTCGCGGAGCACTGAAACGCGGCGGGCCGGCCGGGAAGACTTCGTTTGTAGAAGGATATTTCGCCGCCCCGGGACGCGACCGCGAGGTCATCGCGCTCGATGATGCGCTCGCGGCGCTGGCCAAGGAAGATACGCGCAAGGCCCAGGCCATCGAATTGCGTTTTTTCGGTGGGTTGAGCATGGAGGAGACTGCCGACGTGATGGGTATTTCCGTCCAGACGGTGCGGCGCGATTGGGAATTTGCCCGGGTTTGGCTGGCGCGCGCCATGCATCCCACAGAGCCGCCTCCTGAACCACCGACCTAGTGAGCGCTCAGAAGGCGCACTCCCTGCTTGTAGCGTTCCATAGTCAACCACTTCAGTGCTTGTTCGATTTGCGCGCTGTCAATTGACGGCCGGAAACTCATCTCGGCGGCAAGGGGTTTGATCTCCAGCGGGTCATGAATCGATCCCGCTTGCCCCATCAGGGCCAGAGCCTTGCCAGTGAGAGACAGCGACTCCTCGGCGGAGAACAGTACGCCGCGGTAATCCCAGTTGTCGTATTCTCGAAGCCCGGCGTCATGCGCCGTAATGGCGCCCTGAAGCAATCCGTAGATCTGCGGGCTTTTTGAAAAGCCTGCTTGAAACGCCGCGGTGGCCTGGGTCAGTGCGGTTTCCGCCGCCGCCATCTCCTCTCTGGCATGTGAACGGAACAAACTGGCCTGCATCCCGGCGTGAGGGCCGGTCCCATTCCATTCCGAAACACTCTGCGACCATACGGTGGACAGACCGGCCGTGGTGTACATGTTCACGTCCTGGTGTAGGAGTTGGCCGAACGTGTCGGAGGGATCGGACAGCAACTGGTAAAGCCTGGCAATGCTCGATTCCGTGCCGTCGAAGTGATAGCGGTAGCGCGGTTCCGCGGTGTGCATGTACCCCAGCCCGTGCTGGAGAGTTTCGATCGCCTGCAGGGTGGTGGTGCTCTTGACGAAACTGCGGCAGGCGGTCCGCGTAGCCGGGTCGGCGGCATCGAACTCGTTGCACCAATGAGGAGCGCCGATTTCGAGCGCCCGGGCAGTCAGGAAGCCGAGGGGAAATGGCTGCACCGTTCCATCAGGCATCACGCCCAAAGGCGTGGCCTCACCGTTTCCACGCGAGGGGCCGGCAAAGTACTCCGGAGCCATCCAGGAGAAGTCACGGCGCAGAAGTCCGCCCCCTTCTTCATTTCCACCGCCGGAAATCCACCATCCACCGCCGCCGTACTCGGAGAGGATTCCGAGGCCCGCCAGCGCGCCGACGTTGAACGGAAAGGCGCCCCACTTCTCTCCCAGCGGCCCATCGGGCGCCGGTGTGAGGATGAGGGCCAGCGGCTTCACTGTGGGCTTTCCCGTGTCGTGATACGGTTTGGCCCCGACCACGCTGGCATCGGGCCAGATGCTGGTATAGATGCCCAATCCGCCGGACGCCGCATCGCCCGTGAGAAGCGTCATCGCTGTGACAGGATCGATTCCGTTCTCCCAGCTCGAAGTGATGGTATGCAGGTTGTTCTGCGCATCGGGAACCATCATGGTGCGATAGAAAGGCGGATGCGTGAGTGTCACGCTCTGACCGGTGGACGGGTTGGTTACGACAGGTTGATTCAGCACCTGGCGGAGGAGCGCCTTGGTTTGCGCCGCTACTACAGGGTCCACTGTGCCATCGGGCTGAAGACCGAACGGCAGGTTATACAGAGTCACCTCCCAATTCCCGGGATTGAACTGGCTGAGCGATGCCGCCGCCAAATTCGTATCGAAGACGTCGCTCACCTGGTAAGTTTGTTCGGTCGGGAAACCTCCCGCCGACTTGCATTGCGACGCGGCCGCACTCGCCGGAATTCCTTGTTTCAGCGCGTTCAGGATACAGAAATCCATGGGGCTGTAGCGGAGGTCCACCACCAGGGTCCGTAGTTCGTATGCTTCGGAGTAGACATTGTTGGCTTTGATGGTGGGCGCGAGGACGCCGTAGCGATAGAGCTCGAACGCGTTTTGCTGCACTTGATCGAGGAATGCCGTACGGGAAATGCTGCCGTTCTGGTACGCCGCAAGATCTGTTGTAGCGTCGGAGACGAAGATGCGCTGGCCGTCAATTCCGGCGAGGTTCTGGATGGGATCGAGCGACCATTGGCTACAGAGCGGCTGGGAAGGCTTCATGCCGGGAAGTGCGAATCCGCTGCTCACGCTGGTTGTGGTCTCGGTGCACTTCACGTCCATCGCCGCCAGCATTTTGGGCTGCGTGAGTCCTCCGTGAAGCACCGCCGTCATCGCCGATGCGATTGCCTGGTTGGCCGCTGACGAGCCATTCGCCGCGGGATACTGCACCTCCGAGTCCGCGACCCCGATGGCGGGCACGGCGTCCTTTGCCGGTTCGGCATAGAACGCGTAAGGCTGGCTGGAGCCGAGCGCGGCCAGATTGAGAAACACGAGTGTAGCCCCGCCCAGCCCGGCGGGCTGGTGGTTGAATTGTCCGAGCCAGTCCATCAGAACGTTATACGAATAGAGCGTGATCTCGGTCTGGGGGTTGGTAGATTTGAACGTGTGTTGAGACTTGGCGAGCAGCGGCAATAGGCTGTTCAGCGCTTCGGCAGGAAGAAAGTGGACCTCGAGACCTTGAATCGTCCAGGGCACACCGCGGTAGGAGCCGGCGTGTTCCACATAGTTGACGACGTCTGCGTTCTGATGCCAGTCCGAGACCAGATCGTTGATTTCCTTCAGGGGCATCCAGGTGGTTGTGCCGCCCACCAACTCCTTTTGCATGGAGTTTGGCTGGTATCGAAGCAGCCCGTCGGGCGGGATGTCGCCTGAAGGGAGAGACCCGGGGGCGGGCGTCGTGGCAAAGCCCGAGGCGCCATACTTCGGAATATTTGGGATCCACCAGGGGTTCGCATCTACGATATTGAGGCCGGTGAGCGTCTTCGCGACACCGGCTTGCATGTCGGCTTCGAGCTCCGCCGGGAAGCCGATGAAGTAGACGTCGAGATGGACTTTTTCCGTTGCGCCTACGTGGTTACGCAGGGTGACAAAATTCAGAGCGCCCTGCTGTGCGAAAAGACTGGATGCCATCAGGAAAAGTGAAATTGCCTCAAGCTTTCTAAACGTTTTTCTTTGTGTTGTCATGTGACCTCCCAAGCCACTGAAGCGGAATCCGAACGGCGAAATCTGCCATGCCCAAACTGCTCTTTGGGCTGGCTATCGCTTCTTACTGCTGCTTGACGGCGAGATTTGCGTCCAGGCGCCAAGCTCTACCGATTGCCCAAGGAAGTCCTTGGTTGTGAGATCCCAAAGGCTGCCTCCCCCGTCGAGAACCACAAAAAAGTCCTGATGCTGGCCTACCGGGGCGCCTTGCGATGTCACATTCACAGTCGCGCTGGCGGTGCAGTCCGGGTTCACTGTGACGGGCGCCACCGAGGTTATCTGCAGAGGGACGATCGTGCCGCCTACGGACGCGGTAACAGTCGCAGCGACCGTGCCGCCGCGGATGGCCGATCCAACGCCCACAGTGGCCACGGGTACGGGCACTGGCTGTGGTGCGCCCGCTTGCGTCACCATCACAGTTCCAGAGGACTGGTAGGCATAGACGCCGGCCAAGCTGTCCGGCGCGCACTGACCTTGCGTGACGGAATTTGACGCCCGGGAAATCCTCTTCCAATCTCCGGAAGCGATAGGGCTGCCTAACGAGCCGCCGGCAAGCATTAAGAAGGTCATCTCGTCGCCGCCGCCGCTGACCACCAAAGTCCCGGTAACTTGGTCGGTGAAAGCGGCGTTAGCGGTGCAATCGGAATTCACGATTACCGTGCCCTTCATCTGTGCCGGTGACACCTGGCCGCCGATACTCTGGTAGCCGGTGAGGGAGACGGCCCCCTCGGAATCGATTGTTGCGACGCCAAGGCTCGCGATCGGAACGGGTGTATACGACCCGCCTAGACCAGGCGCGATTACAGTTCCGCGAATAGCTACCGCGTATGTGCCAACAACAGTGTCTTGCGCGCAAAAGTTTGGCTGCGCTCTTAAGGTCGTGCCTGCACTTGACGCCAGCAGAAACATCACAATGCATCCGTTCTTTCGCTTCACATACCCTCCGCAGCCCATCAAGCGGAATTGGAAGGACGAAATCTGCCATGGGAAACGAATTTTTAAGTGCCGGGCTTCAACCCCTCCCGCACGAAGGACTTAGGACTCGAAATTCCCTATTCAGTCGCCCGCCAGCCCACCTTGCTAACATCGGGAGGTGCCGCATGCGTACCGGACGGAAGAAAGATGAGTCCCTCTCCCGAGCGCTGGCGCCTCCTCGAAGAGCTCTACCGGTCCGCGGCTGAGCGTCCTGCCGGCGAGCGAGCGGCGTTTCTGCAGGAGGCCTGCCCGGACGAGAACCTCCGTCGGGAAGTGGAGGCGCTGCTCCGCTTCGAAGGCAGAGACGATACCCTCATGCGGCTATCCCCTTGGGCACAGCCGCCAGGACTGGCGCCGGGACTTCGGCTCGGCCATTACGAAGTCGAGTCGCTCTTGGGCGCCGGCGGCATGGGCGAGGTTTGGAAGGCGCGGGACACACGGCTGGGACGAAGCGTCGCCGTGAAGGTCTCTAAGATGGGGTTCGGCAAGCGCTTCGAACGCGAAGCTCGCGCGATCGCCGCGCTGAATCATCCGAACATCGCCCATGTTTACGATGTTGGCGAGAACTATCTCGTCATGGAGTTCGTCGATGGCGCACCCGTCCGACCCACGGATGACATCCGCAAGTTGCTCGATATTGCTCTGCAGATCGCCGATGGGCTTTCGGCTGCCCACTCTGCCGGTATTGTTCATCGCGATTTGAAGCCGGACAACATTCTGCTCACGCAGGACGGCCGGATCAAAATTCTGGACTTCGGCCTCGCTAAGCAGCAGACCGCGGCAGAAAGCCCGGTGACGAACACGGTGACGATGACGGGCGCAGGGATGGTGGTCGGAACGGTCGACTACATGAGTCCCGAACAGGCGCGCGGCCAGGAGCTGGACCATCGCAGCGATCAATTCTCCTTCGGCCAAATCCTGTATGAGCTGGCGACCGGCAAGCGCCCCTTTCGGCGGGAAACCGCCGCCGAGACGATGGCCGCGATCATTCGCGACGAGCCCGATCCGTTGCCGCCGACCGTTCCTGCTCCCGTGCGCTGGACCATCGAACGATGCTTGGGGAAAGAGCCGGACCATCGCTACGACTCCACCCGCGACCTTTATCGCGAATTGCGCCAAACGCGCGAAGGCCTGTCACAAACTTTCGCGCAGGCGGCCGAGGTAATTGGCCCCCCTTCGCGAGCCCGATCGTTATGGCCCGCCATCGCACTGGCGGCCGTTGTAGCAAGTGCGCTCCTGGGGATGTGGTTGGAATCGCTCCGGCACTCCGCGACTCCCACATGGGCGGGCCTCCGCCTGGGCGGCCCGGTCGTCGCTCTCTCGCCGCGCGTCTCTCCAGACGGGCAGATGCTCGCGTTGCTGACCCTCGTCAACCGGCAGACGCAAGTCGCGATTCTGAAGCCCGATGGAGGTAGCTGGAGGGGAGCGAGTTGGAACGTCCTGACGCACGCCGCCGGAAACGGCTCTGTCACTAACCTATCCTGGGCGCGGGATGGATCGCGCCTGTTCTTCGATCGCTTCTGGGAACGGCCCTCCGGGGTCTATTCGATTCCGCCGCTCGGCGGCGAGCCGGCGTTGCTGCTGGAGGATGCGTGGGCGCCGCAAGCGTTGCCGGACGGCAGCCTGGTTGTTCTCAAGAGGACACCGAACGAACACGACCAGGCTTTTCGGTTCTGGCCAGAGTCAGGTCGAACCGAGCCTCTCCCCGTCTATTTGCCGATCTATGACGCCGGCCCGCCATTGCGCGCGTTCGCGGACGGCAAGGAGATCGTTTTTATAGGGGCGACGGAGGAGTCAAGACTCGAATCAGGCGCGCAGCCTTACATACTCGATCTCGCAACTCGCAAGTCCCGCCGGCTAGACCCGAAGGCCCCCATCGACCAACTCGATTTTCAGTTAGGCGTCCCCCTGGCGCCGACTCCCGACGGCCGCGGTGTTCTGATGCTGGGCAGAGAAGAGAGCAGTTTTGAGTTGATCCGGGTTGAAAGAGACGGCAAACGCGGCCATACGCGTGTATTCTCCTTCGCGACTGGCGTTCCGCCTTTTTACGCGGATGCGGCGCCGGATGGATCGATCTATGTGGATTCGGCGGCGATGAGCCCGTCCATCTCCCGATTCACTGTCGCCGGCAGACTGATCTCAGACTCGGCTGCCCCGCCTCCATTCGACAAGAGGGTGCTGCTCCTCAGCGACGGGCGGGTCCTGATCACGGCTCCCTTCGGCGGTCATTTGCGTCTTCTTTGCGGAACTGCCGGCGCCGACTTTCGCCCTTTCCTGCAAGGGGATCACAGCGATGTCGCGTATGCTTCACCGGCTGGTCCAAACGAAATTGCGCTTTTGATGGGTCCTTCCGGAAAGCGCCATATCGCCTTTGCTTCCGTCAGCAACGGTGTCCTCCGGCGGGACGTTCCGGTTCCGGGCGGCAATGCTACCGCGGTAGCCGTTTCGGCCAGCCTGAAGACCATTTATTACGTTGTTCAAGACGCGATCTACTCTATGCCGGAAGAGGGCGGGCTGCCAAAGCGGCTCGCCGGCGGAGACGACCTCGCCATCGCCCCCTCGGGACGATTGCTGGTGATCCACAACAGCAAGGGAGTTGAACGCGTTCAGCTTCCTTCCGGCGTTGCCGAGCCCATCGTGCTTCCCGCTGGAATACGGCTTGCTTCGGTTCACTTCTCCCCTTCAGCGATCGATCGCGAGGGCCGCATTTTGATCAGTGTGGTGACACCGGACGACTTCGACTACAAACCGGCAATCATTGAAGGCGGGAAAGTCACGGTGATCTCGACAGACAGACCCGGCGATAACCTTGTCCCGGGTTGGACGCCCGATGGGAACGTGATTGCAGTGCACGACGTTCTGCGATCCGACTTGTGGCGCTTCTCCAAAACCGGAAACTCGGAAACAAAATGAGTCCCCCTCCCGGCCGCTGGCGCTCCCTCGAAGAACTCTACCGCGCCGCGGTGGAGCGCCCTGCCGGCGAGCGCGCGGCATTTCTCCAGGAGGCTTGCCCGGATGAGGACCTCCGGCGCGAAGTGGAATCCCTGGTCCGCTTCGAAGGCAGAGACGATACGCTCATGCGGCACTCGCCTTGGGCGCGGTCTCCAGGGGTCGAGCCAGGAATGCGGCTCGGTCCTTACGAAGTGGAGTCGCGGTTGGGCGCCGGCGGAATGGGCGAGGTTTGGAAGGCACGGGACACACGGCTGGGCCGTAGCGTCGCCGTGAAAGTCTCCAAGACGGAATTCAGCCAAAGGTTTGAGCGCGAAGCACGAGCGGTGGCCGCCCTGAATCATCCGAATATTGCAACGCTCTATGACGTTGGTCCGAATTACTTCGTCATGGAGTATGTCGAGGGCAAGGCGCTGCAGGAAGTGATCCCGCGAAAAGGGCTGAGCGTCGGCGAATCGTTGAAGTACGCTACGCAAATCGCTGACGCGCTGGCAGCGGCCCATGGGGCCGGCATCGTTCACCGCGATTTGAAGCCGGGCAACGTGATGATTACCCCCAGCGGCCAGGTAAAAGTGGTGGATTTCGGCCTGGCGCGGATTGAGGTTTCGCAGAACGCGGATAGCCAGGCGTTTCCGCAGACGGCCGAAGGGACCATCGCAGGCACCGTCGCCTACATGTCGCCGGAACAGGCGCAAGGCCAGGCCGTGGATGCGCGATCGGACGTGTTCTCGTTCGGCGCGCTCTTCTATGAGATGCTTACCGGCACGAGGGCGTTCCGGGGGGATTCGACGGCGGCGACTCTGGCCGAGATCTTGACGAAGGAGCCGCCGCCCGTCGGAGACCTGCCGGGCGATGTCGGGAAACTGCTCAATCGCTGCCTCCGCAAAGAGGCGGCCCGCCGCGCTCAGAGCATGGCGGACGTGAAAGTCGCGTTGCTGGAACTGAAGGAGGATTCCGAATCGGGCCGGCTATACGAAGCGCTGCCAATTCCGCGAAAGCGGCGGCCGGGTTTCCGGCTGTGGACCGCGGCGGGGTTGGTGGCGCTGGCGACGGCCGGATTCATGGCGTGGTCAATTTCCGGGGCGAGACCCACGGCGCCCCAAACCATCGTGCCGTTGACGACCTATCCCGGATGGGAGCTTTACCCCAGCTTTTCCCCAGATGGCAGCGAAGTGGCATTCTCCTGGGATGGCGGCGATCTGGACAACGTCGATATCTACGTCAAGCAGGTGGACGGCGTGACGCCGGTGCGGCTCACTACCGATCCGGCCAAGGATACTTACCCGGCGTGGTCGCCCGATGGACGCAACATCGCGTTTACGCGGTTCCTGGCTGGGCGGCAGGCGGTGATGACGATTCCATCCATCGGAGGACCGGAACGCAGACTGCTCGAAATCACCGGAAGCAGCGTTGCGTGGTCTCCCGACTCGAAATGGCTTGCCTTCGGCGATGGGAAACCTGCAAGCCTGTATCTCTATTCGATGGCCACCGGCGAACGGAGGCGCTTGACCACGCCGCCGGCGGATTCACCGGGCGACGATTTTCCCGCGTTCTCACCGGACGGCCATCGCCTCGCATTCATTCGCGAGAGGACAGACGAAGCGACCAATATTTATACGCTGTCGCTGACAGACCAACTCCAACCCGCCGGCGAGCCAGTCAAATTGTCGAAGACCGGGAAGTTCAGTCCGCTGGCGTGGACAGCCGACGGGCGCGACCTGGTGTTTTCCGAGTACGGCAACAGCCTTGTCGATAACTTCTGGCGTCTGCGCGCTAACGCGGGAGAGGTGGCGACCCTGGTGATGAGCGATGGCGGAATCGGGCCGGCGATATCGCATCAAGGAAATCGCCTGGCATTTGCCCGCGAGATTACCGACAACAATATCTGGCGCGCTCCAACCGGTGGCGAGACGGGAAAGTCATCCGCTGCTCCACTGATTGCTTCCACGCGCTCTGACCAGGTGGGACGGTATTCGCCGGACGGAAAGCAGATCGTGTTCGTTTCGGACCGCAGCGGCCTATCGGAGATCTGGCTGGCGAATGCGGATGGAACCAACCAGCTCCAACTGACATCGTTGCCCAGCGATCAAGCCGGTTCCCCGAGTTGGTCGCCCGACGGACAGAAGATCGCGTTCGACTGGAGAGACGGGGGAACCACGCAGATCTACACGATACCTATCGCCGGCGGCAAACCGCTGCGGATTACGAAGATGTCCCCGGGATGCTCGGTTCCACGCTATTCGCGCGATGGCAAATGGATCTACTTCTCGTCGCGGCGGACCGGGCGTTTCGAAATCTGGAAGATTCCCTCGGCGGGAGGTAAACCCGTGCAGGTGACGCGGAACGGGGGATATGCTGCCGAGGAATCCCCGGACGGCGCCTGGCTCTATTTCACTCACGATGAGTCGGCGCGGACGGCGCTCATGAAGAAGCCGTCGGCGGGCGGCCCTGAAACGCAGGTGGTCGCCGATGTCTGGTTGCGCGCGTTCGCACCGGCAACGAACGGCGTGTACTACATCCGAAAAGACGGACCCAAAACTGCCGCCATCCGGTTTATAAATGAGCAGACCGGCGCTGCGCGCGAGGTGCAGGCGCTGACAAAACCCCTTTGGTCATTCCTCAGCCTCTCGCCGGACGAGCAGTTTGTTTTGTGGACGCAAGCGGATCAGTACGGCAGCGACCTGATGATGATCCAAAATTTTCGATAGAAATTGCCCGGCAATGGTAGGTTTACTCACCCCAATTCCGCTTGAGAGAGTGCGCGCGGAAAAAGGTATTACACATCGTGCTTGAAATCGGAACGAATCGATCATGAGACTTTTACTCCTTCTGTGCCTTCTGAGCCCAAAGCTGGCGATCGCCGCTGAACCCGCCCGCCTGCAGTTTTCGCGGGTTGGGCCCACTCGCATTGGCCTATTCCTTGCCTCGGCTGGCGGACGTAACGAACATCCGTTGCTGCCGGCGGACAGCCTGGACTATAACCCTTCGTTCTCCGCGGAGGGAAAGTGGATCGTGTTCACCTCCGAGCGTGACGGATCGGCGGACATTTTCCGCGTCCATCCAGACGGCAGCGGGCTGGAACGGCTGACCGATAGTCCCGCGTTTGACGACCAGGGAGCGCTGTCACCGGATGGGTCGATGCTCGCATTCGTGTCGACCCGGGAAGGCGGCTTTGCCAATCTCTGGCTGGAGAACCTCTCCGGTCCGAGCCGGCGCGCCAAGCCGATCGCCAAAGTGAACGCGGGCAGCTTTCGGCCGAGTTGGTCGCCGGACGGGAGGTGGATTGCGTTCACTTCCGATCGCGACACAAAGCGCGCGCGATGGGATGGCGGGTGGGAGCTTATCCAATCCACTGCGCTATACATCGTTCGAGCCGATGGAAGTTCGCTGCGGCGCCTGACAGAACTCGGCGGCTACGCCGGTTCGCCGCGATGGAGTCCGGACGGCCGGAAAATCCTGTTTTACCGGTCGACGCCGCGAGACGTCTATCCGGGGCGGTTTGGCCGCAACCGACCCGCGGTATCGCAAATCGTGTCGATGGATGTGGAGTCGGGGGAAGTCCACGAGTATACGTCGGGCCCCGGATTGAAAGTCGCGCCACAGTGGCTGCCGAATGGCGAAGTTGGATTCCTGCAGAAGTTCGGCGATCGCAAAGGGTTGGCTTTCGCGTCCGGCAAAACCGGGGTGCCCGGCACGATGCGAAACCCGTCCTGGTCGCCGGACGGGAAAACGGTGGTGTACCAGAAGTCGATCGACGCCGAGTCGCAGCAAATGCTTCCGGCTCTCGCCACCCAAATGCTTCCGGCATTCAGCCGGGACCCCGGGGTTTCGCTCTATCGCACCGGCAATTTCCCCGCCTGGTCGCCGGCGGGCGACCGTTTCGTGACGACGGTGGGGGCGCAGCTCCAGATGTTCGATTCGAGCGGCAGGAACGGCCGGACAATTTATGACGGCGGGAAGGACGGACAGCTGACTTTTCCGGCCTGGTCGCCGGATGGGAAGACCATCGCGTTCGGGTTCGGCTCCTATTTTACCGGCCACGCCAAGCCCGCCGTGCTCGAGATAGTCAACCGGGACGGCTCCGGACTTCGAGCGTTGACCCAGGGGCCGGGAAATGCCGGGTTTCCGAGTTGGTCGCCGGATGGGAAACAGATCGTCTATCGGGTGGCAGGCTCGGAGCAGGGTTTACGAATTCTGAACCTGGAGGACGGCAAAGTGGTCACGCTCACGACGGAATACGACAACTTCCCGGCGTGGTCGCCGAAAGGAGACCTGATCGAGTTTACGAGCTTCCGCGACGGCGATTTCGAGATTTACACGGTCAAGCCGGACGGCTCCGGCGTTCGGCGGTTGACAAACACGAGAGGCAACGACGCGCACGGAATCTGGTCGCCAGACGGCGAGTGGATTGTTTTTAGCAGTTCCCGCCTGGGATGGAAGGACGAGGCGTTGGCCAGCGACTACGGACCGCAACCCTACGGAGAACTGTTCGCAATGCATGCGGATGGAAACGGAGTCCGGCAGCTGACAGACAATCAATGGGAAGACGCGCTTCCCGCGTTTCAGCCGAAATCGAAATGAGCGGACTGACCGTCAGTTGACTCGGAGCCCGGAGGGACGCAGAGCCGGACGCTATCCACACGAACGGGAAAACGTGCGTTGCTGGACGTCAATCATACGACAGTTGGCGCGGATCAGTATCGGGAGACCGGCATGGCCCCGCCGTCTCGCTCTCAATCTCAACAGGAAGGCCGAACCTCCAATATACTGGTTGTGCCACTTGTAGCATTTGTGGCATCTGTTGCGTCTATAGCGGCAGGTCCTGAAACTCTATCGGAAGATCCAGCGCAGCCGCGCCAAGCTGATCGGACCCGACGGTAGAACGCAGAGCCTGCCCGTCTCGTTGTACGAGTTTCTGGTGAAGCTGCTTGCCGATCTCTGCGAGGGCCAGTCGGTAGCCATCGTGCAAAACGACGCGCAATTGACCACGGTGGAGGCGGCCCGCATGCTCGGAGTGTCGCGTCAGTTTCTGATCGGACAATTCGAGAAAGGCGAGATGGCTTTTCACATGGTGGGCACCCACCGGCGCATCTACGTGCGGGATGTGCTGGCGTACAAAATGCAGCGCGACGGTAATCGGCGCCGGATTCTGGATGACCTGACCCGCGCGGAAGCCGAGGAAGGCCTCTACGACCGTGAGCCGCCGGATGATCACCCAGACTAACGCATTCGTTGTCGTCCTGGATACCTGCGTCCTGGCTCCGATGCCGCTCTGTGACACGCTACTGCGGTTGGCCGAAGATCCGGCTTTCTACATGCCTGCAAGAGAAGCTGCGCGGGCAGGCGGCGGCCCGCGGGATTCCCTACGAGAATCTGGTTCGCAGGTTGGCAAGGTGGGCGCCATCGCCGCCCACGCTGCTGTTGACCGCGTAGGGCCCGTCCGCAATTGCGGTAACGACGCGCACCGGCCCCTCATTCGGCACCTGAATCACCCAGAGTCCCTGGCGCATAGGGATTGCGGCAATGCAGAACCTCAGCGGTGCCGTCTTAGAGTGTTGGATTCACCTTCCCGACGAAGCCAAGCATCCGTCTGGCGTCCCATGACTCCGCTACCGCCGGCATGCGCGAGAGGGTGGCAGGAGATATTCAAATTTCCATGGTTGGATCAAGGTCATCCTTGACCCGTACAGAGGGCGGGCGCGCGTGTTCGGTCAATGTATTCTACGAATGGCGCGTCATTTGCCCAGAGCTTCCCAGAACGGGACTTCGCTGAAGGTCCAAGGTTCGGTCTGGCATCGTACAACCAGGGGTCCGCCGTGGACAGCGCCGATGCGCTGTAGTTAAGAGGTTTACGGCTCAGAGCAAAACAAACGAGACGATCAATCAGGTATACTCGTTCGATCCGAGGTAGACTCCGGTTCCCCGGATAGAGGATAACGGCTATGCGTCTGCTGATACGGATATTGATTGCCGTGTTGGTTGCGGCACTTCTGATTGTTATTCTGTATGTCGGTATAACATCGCCGAAAGTGCCTTCGCCACTGAGTACCGAAGTTTCAGGGATCTTGCTTAAATTTTTTGCTCCGATCCTCTTGGTCGTAGTGCTGGTTCTTGTGTTTCGGTTTCTCATTACTTTGTTCCCACGCAGCGGAATTGTGGTCTCGTTTTCGGACTTGGATGCAGAATCGGGTGCTGCGTCCGCTAGTAGCCGGTCTCTAACGGCGGAGCTGCTTTTTTTTCTTGAAGATCCCGAGCCTCTGGCAATTAAAGGGCTGAGAATGAATACGATGCCAGGTACGGATCAACCTGCTTTTGGAGTAGTCCGGCCAGCTCAAGCAATGACGCAGGCGCCCGAATTCTCGTCGTCGAAACACCCGATGAAACTCGGGGCCGTGGAATTCGGTCTGGATGATGTTGCTCGGATCTTTAATCTCTTTTTCGAGCGGCCCAACCAGGGATCCTTGGTAGGATGGCTGAGTTGCGGCCAAGGTTCCGCCGTCGCGGCTGCCGAGTTGACACAACGTGGGTTTCGAAGACGTAAACAGGGCCCGTGGCGCGCAACTGCAGTCGGCGAGGATGCGCGTAGAGAGGTGTTAGCCCGTATTGCAGCACAGATCCTAGTCGACGTTCGGGACTGCAGATTTACAGATAGTTGGCAAAGCTTAAAGGCTTGCCAAGATGGGATCAAGATCATGAGAGCTGACGCCGGAATGTTTAATTCCGCAAAGGCTCGACGCTGTTTCGAGGCCGCACTCGAGTATGACTCTGCAAACTGGATAGCGCGTTTTTACTTGGCTCTTTCGCTCTGTGCAGAAGAAGCGGGCAAGCCCGCACTAGCGTTACGCCATTTTAGAATGCTAGACCAGGTTCTGAGCGTCGCAGAGCGGGAACAGGCATTCGAGGACCTTCGGAGAGTCAAACTAGCAGAAATGAAAGGCCAGCGGATTCGCCGATTTTTCCTCGCCCACCGCGCAAGGATGAGGGCATACGTCGCCAACCGCAGAGACCACCAGCGGCTAGCCGCACCTCCACGATTAACAGGTTTATTAATGCATCTTGTCAATTACCCGGAGTGCCCATTTATTCTCCAGTACAACATAGCGATCGCGGTGGAGGAGTTGCAGACAATAGGCGGCACTCGGGAGTTCGAACCCCCTTCGGATACTGGTGTGATCTGGAAAGATCCGCTTGAGTGCCTACGTGGTATTGTGGCATCGTGCGACCCGCGCACGTCGAGCTCGTGCAGCTATCCCCGATACGCGGAACTCCTCGGCGAACGAGAGAAGCTGGAATTGTCCATGTTCGCTTTGAGCGCACAGGCTCACATAATTTCTCGCCGTGGCGGAGCCGGATGCCTGCATGCCATCGAAAAGCTGTTGGAGGATCTCGAGCATACAGTTTGCCAAGCTCGGGACAAAGCTCGATGTTTCGGTCTGCGAGTCGAGAGTTGGAGAACCGTCGAGACAACTAGAGGAGTGGCTCTTGCGTCCCTTGGCCGTGTGCTGGCCCATGACCAGGAGCTTACGGCGAATCAGGAAGCACGAAATCGGCTGTACGAAGCGATCGCCTGCGAGCCATACTTAGTTGATGCTTACCTTCAGCTCGGTAGGCTATATATGCACTGGCAAACATACTTCGCCAAGAATTGGCAGGAACGGGCGAAGTCGCTTTTGACTCGCGCCAGCGAAATAAACCCGACGTGTCGCCAAACGAAAGATGAAATGTTCAAATTGCGCGCCCTGGTAATCGGAACAAAGAAGGAGCCACTTAAAGTTATGCCTCTGGCCCCAGGCCCAATTTCGACTACGGCCGGAGGAGAGGCAAATTAATCCGGGGAGCCGCCCGTGTGCATCCGCTCCCACAGAAATTCCTATTCACCTCGGCCTCACCGTCCAGATACGGCGTTGTGGGAAGCACCCGGTCCCCTCGAGCGGTTTGTCCCCAATCCGGAAGCGATCCAGGTTGACCCACCACACCTCCAAACCGAAACGGGCCGCCCAACTGCAAAACGACGATCTGGCAACTGGTGATACAGGCGCGGTATGACGAGGCGGTAGGATCTTGCCACTTTCAGTCGCACGTTTTGTCAACTTCTCTGGCACGAATTGTCAACAATTCTGTCAACCTACACGATGATTCGGTCATCTTTATTGTCGGCGTCGAGCCAGGGGGAAGTTCGGACATGCGCGGCTCCGTTGGGACCATGCGTACAGTAATCTTCTTGGCGGCGGTCACGCCCTCGAGGACCGGACCTTGCTTGCGCCATCCTTTACAACGCGAATGGCTTTTTCCGCCTTCACACCCACCGGCTGCGCCGCTCTGAGGCGCTTCAACTCATCGAGTTCCGCCAGCAGCGTAGGCGCAAGGACGAATTTGAATGCTCTCGAGTCAATCACGTCGGCCTAGTGCGCGGGGTCCGCCGAAACGAGCAAGGCGTTGGTAGCAAAACCCATTTCTTCACTTCCCCGCCTTTTCCCATTTAATTCCCCTTTGTCCCCAAACACTTACCGCTCCAGTCCGCATTCTCGCGCCTGCTCGCATGCTACCCCTGGTCTCAGAAAGGCATTTTTCCCTTTGTCCAGATCCAAAAAGCCCGTCTCCCCCAAACAGCGCGCCGCCAACCGCGCCAACGCCCGAAAATCCACCGGTCCGCGCACCCCTGAAGGCAAGGCCCGTTCCGCCCGCAACGCCGTCAAACATGGATTCGCCGCATCCGGCTACGCCGTCGTCCGCCTCGAAGACCTCCAAAGCGTCGCCCACCTCAAAGAGGACCTCGTCACCGTCTACCAGCCCCAGAACTCCCAGGAACTCTTCGCCCTCGAACGCATCGCCATCTGCCAGCAGTCTATGCTCCGCGCCTCCCGCTTCGAAGCCGGCCTCTGCACCACCGCCATGAATGAGGTCTTCCACCGCGAACTCCCCATCGACATGCTTCAGCCTGAAATGGTCGGCGAAGGCGGCGACCTCCCCGTCACCAAAATCCAGAACCGCAACTACCTCCTCGCCGAAGGCTTCCACCGCCTGTCGTTCAAGTCGCGCAACAAGTCGAATATCTTCCAGTTATTCCTCCGCTACCAGGCCCAGGCCGAGCGCCTCTACCGCCGCGCCGTCGAGGATTTTGAGCGCATCCGCGCCCTCCGCGACGAAATTCGGAACGAACCCGATTCCCTCCTCCAACTCGAAGAAACCGAACCGCTTCCCGATAACAACATTCCGCCGGATTTCGATCTCGTCGCCGAAGGCTACGACCCTCCCGAGCCCGAGCAGCCCGAATCCGCTCCTCTCGCCCCCGCGCCCGCCCCTGCCCCGCCTCCGCCGCCCGTTCTCGCGCCCGCCGAGTCCCCCTCCGCGCCGGGTGCCGCAGCTTCGCCATGCTACATTGAGGTTTCCCATGCAAACCGCCGGCGAGAAGTTTCAGCAATTGGTGGCTACCATGGCGCGGCTGCGCGGTCCCGGCGGCTGCCCCTGGGACCGCGAGCAGACCTTCGATTCCATCAAACCCTACACCCTCGAAGAGACCTACGAGGTGCTCGATGCCATCGACCGGCGCGCCTGGTCCGAACTCGCCGAAGAACTGGGCGACTTCCTTTTGCAGGCCGTCTTCTACGCCCAGATGGCCGCCGAGCAAAATCTCTTTGATATCTCCAGTGCCCTCGATGCCATCAACCAGAAACTCATCCGCCGCCATCCCCATGTCTTCGGCGAGCAGTCTGCCGAAACCGCCGGCGACGTCAAACGCATCTGGAGTGAAGTGAAAGCCGCCGAAAAAGCCGAAAAGAACAGCGTCCCCGGCGGCCTTCTCGACCCCGTCCCGCGTGCCCTTCCCGCCCTCGTCGAGGCGCAGCAGATCGCCTCCCGCGCCGCCGGCGCCGGTTTCGATTGGGAAAATCCCGAGCAGGTGCTCGACAAGCTGCACGAAGAGCTTTCCGAATTCGATCGCGCCCGCCGCGCCGCCGCTCCCGCCGAAATCGAAGACGAGCTCGGCGATATGCTCTTCGTCCTGGTCAACCTCGCGCGCTTCGTCAAGGTCGATCCCGAACAGGCGCTGCGCAAAACCAACGCCAAGTTCCGCCGCCGCTTCGCGTATATCGAAAGCAAACTGGCCGAACGCGGCCGCAAGCTGGAACAATCCAATATTCAGGAAATGGAGGAGCTGTGGCAGGAATCGAAACGGTAGCCGGCATCGAAATCCGCCAGTTGTACGATCTCGACAACTTCGCCGAAGTCGTCCGCCTGCAGGATCTCATCTGGGGCTTCGACCCCACGGACCTGCTGCCCATGCGCTTTCTCGTCGTGGTCAGCCGCGTCGGCGGACACGTCTTCGGTGCGTTCGAAGGCAACCGCATGGTTGCGTTTTGTTTCGCCATGCCGGGCATCAAGCCGGGCCCCCGCTCCTACCTCCACAGCCACATGCTCGGCGTCCTGCCGGAATATCGCGATCGCCAGATCGGCCGCCAGCTCAAGCTCCGCCAGCGCACAGAAGCCCTCTCGCGCGATATCTCTCTCATCGAGTGGACCTTCGATCCCCTCGAGCTCAAGAACGCCTTCTTCAACATCGAACGCCTCGGGGCCATCGTCCGCCGCTATTCGGTCAACCAGTACGGCATCACCGCCAGCCCGCTCCATGGTGGCCTGCCCACCGACCGCTGCTACGCCGAATGGTGGATCGATAGCCCCCGCGCTCGCGCCGTGGTCGAGGGCTCCGCCCGCCCCACGGATCCCCTTCCCGCGCACGATCGCGTCGAACGCATTTCGTATCCCGCCGAGATCGCCCGCATCCGCGCCGAAGACCGTCCCCGCGCCGTCGAAATCCAGGCGCGCAATGCGGAAAAATTCCAGTCCGCCTTCTCCCGCGGCCTCGCCGTCACACGCTTTGAGCGCTCCGCATCCGAAGGCACGTACATCCTGGAGCCCTGGCAATGAAAATCGAACGCGTCACCCTGCGGCAGATCCGCATGCCGCTCGTGCACTTCTTTGAAACCAGTTTCGGACGCACCACCTCGCGCGATATCGTGCTCGTCGAAGTCCACGGCGAAGGCATTTCCGGCTGGGGCGAAGTCACCGCCGGAGAAAATCCCTTCTATAACGAGGAGTGGACCGATTCCGCCTGGCTCATTCTCCGCGATTACGCCGTCCCTCGCGTCCTCGGCCGCGATCTGCCTTCCCCCGAAGCCGTGTCCCCTCTCACCGCCCACATCCGGGGCCACAAAATGGCCCGCGGCGGCCTCGAGACCGCCGTTTGGGACCTCGCCGCGCGCATCGAAGGCGTTCCCCTCTGGAAGAAAATCGGCGCCGGCGCGCGCCGCGAAATCCCCTGCGGAGTTTCCATCGGAATTCAGGATTCCGTCCCCCAGCTCCTCGAAAAAATCCAGCACGAGCTCGATTCCGGCTACCAGCGCATCAAAATGAAGATCAAACCCGGCTGGGATGTCGAGGTCGTCCGCGCCGTCCGCGAGCGCTTCCCCTCCATCAAGCTCATGGCCGACGCCAATTCCGCCTACACGCTCGCCGATGCCGATCGCCTGCGCCAATTGGACGAATTCTACCTCATGATGATCGAGCAGCCGCTCAGTCACGATGACATCATCGATCACGCCGAGCTGCAAGCGCGCCTTCAGACGCCCATCTGCCTCGATGAATGCATCCGCACCGCCCATCATGCCGAGCAGGCCATCCGGCTCCACGCCTGCGGCATCATAAATATTAAGCTCGGCCGCGTCGGCGGCTTCGCCGAAGCGCGCAAGGTGCACGATATCGCCCAGGCCGCCGGAATTCCGGTTTGGTGCGGCGGCATGCTGGAAGCTGGAATCGGCCGCGCGCACAATGTCGCGCTTGCCTCGCTGCCCAATTTCGTTCTCCCGGGCGATGTCTCCGCCAGCAAGCGCTACTGGGCCCGCGACATCATCCAGCCGCCCGTCGAAACCACCCCGCGCGGCACCATCGAACTGCGCGATGAGCCCGGCTTCGGCTACGCGCTCGATCTCGATTTCATCCAAAGCGTGACCGTGCGCCGGGAGTCCGTCGGTTGAACGCATTCGTCTCCCTTCTGCGGGAGAATCGCAACTACCGCTACACCTGGATCGGCCAGGTAGTGAGCGAAATCGGCGATCACTTCAATAACATCGCGGTCTTCAGCCTCGCGGTCCAGACCACCCGCAGCGGTCTCGTCGTCAGCGGCGTCATGCTCTCCCGCGCCATCCCCGCCATGCTCGCCGGACCGCTCGCCGGCGTGGTGCTCGACCGCGTGGACCGCAAGCGCGTCATGATCGCGAGCGATCTCATCCGCACCGTCGTCGCCGCCTGCTTCATCTTCACCGTGCGCCACCCTTCGGCCACGCTTCTCTACATTTTGAGCGCGCTCCTGATGCTGGCCTCGCCGTTTTTCACCAGCGGCCGCGCATCGATTCTGCCCGCCATCGCCACCGAAGAAGAGCTGCACACCGCCAACTCGCTGACGCAAACCACGCAGTGGACCACGCTTTCGGTCGGCGCCTTTCTCGGCGGCACCAGCGTCATGACGTTCGGCTATCAGTGGGCCTTCGCCGGCAACGCGCTTTCGTTTCTGATTTCGGCGTTCTGCATTTCGCGCCTCTTCCTGCCCGGCCGCGGATTCCGTCCTCCGCGCCGCTCTCATACTGAAGCCGAAGTCGTCCGCCCCTGGCATGAATATGTCGAAGGGCTGCGCTACATGCGTTCCGTGCCGCTGGTCATGGGCCTGCTCGCCGTCAATATCGGTTGGGCCACCGGCGGCGGCGCCGCGCAGATCCTCTTCAGCGTCTTCGGCGAGCTGGTTTTCAACCGCGGACCCGCCGGCCTCGGCTATATCTGGGGATGCGCCGGCATCGGACTCCTCTGCGGCGGCGCCCTGGCTTACACCATCGGCCGCCGCCTCAGCTTCGAGAATTACAAACGCACCATCGTCATCTGCTATGTGGTGCACGGCGGCTCGTACATTCTCTTCAGCCAGACCCGCAGCTTCACCGGCGCCCTGATCTTCATCGCCCTCTCGCGCATGGGCGTAGGGGTGAGCTCGGTTCTCAACATGTGGCAGTTGCTGCGCATCGTTCCCGATGGCCTCCGCGGCCGCGTCTTTTCCACCATGGAATCCATGCAGTGGAGCGTCATGATGATTTCCATGACGCTGGCCGGCATCGCGTCGCAGTATTGGGACCCGCGCACCATCGGCGCCATCGCCGGCGCGCTCAGCTCCACGACCGCGATATCCTGGGGCTGGTTGCACCTCACCGGCCGGCTGCCCGCGCCGTCGCATGAGGGCGTGGAACCCGAGGAGATCGAAATTCATGGAGAGCCCGCCGCCTGAAGCGCCCCTGACAGGAAAAATCGTGCTCGTGACCGGCGCCGCCAAACGCATCGGCCGCGGCATCGCGCTCCGCCTGGCGCGCGAAGGCGCGCGCGTCGCCATCCATTACGGCCGCTCCGAAGCCGAAGCGCGGCAAACCGCTGAAGAGTGCGGCGGCGCGCCCCTGTTTCGCTGCAATCTCGAAGACGTTGCGGCAATCGTCCGCATGTTCGCCGAAGTGGAAGAGCGCCTCGGCCGGCTCGATGGCCTGGTGAACAACGCCGCCCGCTTCACCCGCTTCGACCCTCTCGAGATCACCGAGAAGGATTGGGACTTCATCCACTCGGTCAACCTCAAAGCCGTCTTCTTCTGCTGCCAGCAGGGCGCGCGGCTCATGCGCAAAACCGGCGGCGGCCGCATCGTCAACATCAGCTCGCTCGGCGGCATCCGCCCCTGGGCCGAACACGCCCACTACTGCGCTTCCAAAGCCGGGGTCATCATGCTGACCAAGGCGCTCGCCAAGGCGTTCGCCCCTGAAATAACTGTTAACTCCGTCGCTCCCGGCGTGATCCCTTTCGCCGATATCGACGAGCGCGGCCTGAAGATGATCGAAGCCACCCCCGCCGGCCGCGGCGGCACGCCCGACGAGGTGGCCAACGCCGTGGTGTATTTCCTGAAAGCCACGAATTTCATCACCGCCCAGGTGTTCGCGGTCGATGGCGGACTCAGTTCCCGCTGACTGTACGCAATCGTACGGTTCTGAAATAGTTCTTGAGCCAATTTATCCACTTTTAGAGCGTTAATGTTTCTACGGAGGAAACGACAGATGATCCGCACAATCGGGAGCCTGGCGGCAGCGGCTTTCTTATTCGTCGCCGGCGCTCAGGCCGCGACCACGCAGACCACCCTGACGGTGACTGCTTCGGGTAGCTTCGGCACCACGGGCAGCATTACAGCAACCGGCACCGCCACGTTGAGCGGTATCGGCAGCGGCACGTTCTCGGCGACCCTCTCGCTTACGAGTGTGGATTCCTCGGGCAACCTCAGCGCGCCATATACGATCACGCTCTCCGGCGGCAACATCACCGGAACGCTGAAGGTACCCGAGAGCATCTTGAGCGGCGCAACGAACGCCGCCGGTTCGGCTACGGTCACCGGAGGAACCGGAACCTACGCCAACGCCACCGGTTCTTTCACGCTGACCGGTAGCGGCACCCTCACCTCGACCCTGGCGATCTCTCTCGGCTTCTCCGGCCCCGGCTCCATCACCACCGGCGGCACCAGTTCCGGCGGCGGAGGAACGCCGGCGCCCACCATCACCGCCGTCTTCGATGCCGCCAGCAATACGGCGGGCGTCGCGCAGGGCACCATCTTCATCGTCAAGGGTTCCAACCTCTGCCCCAGCGGCACGAACTTCTTCAACGTTCCGCGCCCCACCGTCGCGCCTAACGGCGTCAAGATCACATTCACCCCCACATCCGGCGGCGCCGGCACCGATGCCCTGCTCTGGTATGAGTACAACCCCAGCGGCACCTGCCAGCTTGCCGGAATTCTGCAATCCACGGTCGCGGCCGGCAATTACAATGTCACCGTCACCAACGGCACCGCCAGCGCGCCGTTCGCGGTGCAGGTGCTGGCGCACAAGTTCGCGCTCTTCACGCAGGACAGCTCCGGCGCCGGCCTGGCCTCGGCGCAGAACGTGATCAGCCAGACCCAGGTCGATCTCAACAGTTTCACAACCGGCACCGGGAAGGGCACCACCATCTCTCCCGCGCACCCCGGCCAGTACATGGTGGTTTACGGCACCGGTATGGGCGCTTACTCCGCCGGCGATAATGCCGCTTCGCCCATCTACGACTTCACCAAGAACGGCGTGACCGTGAATGCGATCGTCGGCGGCATGACGATCCCCGTCCTCTATGCCGGGCTCGCCGGATATGCCGGTGAAGATCAGATCAACTTCCAGTTGCCTTCGAACGTGCCCACCGGCTGCACCGTCAGTTTGCAGATTTCCGTCAACGGCACGATGAGCAACGCCACTTTCATCGCCATCGCGCCGGACACCGCCTCCACCGCCTGCGTGCAGCCGGGCTTCACCACCAGCCAGTTGCAGAACCTCGATAACGGCGGAACCTACACGGTGGGCGGGTTTGCGCTCTCGAATATCAGCGAAACCATCCCGCAATTCGGCACCACCAACTTCGCGGAAATCGGAGGAGCCTTCACGACTTACACCGGTTACCAGTTGCTCGCGGCCGCCAGCTCGAACGTTACCACCTCCACGATCGGCGCCTGCACGATCTACACCATTACGGGCACGGCCAGCGCGGTGGTAAGCACCGGAAGTGGAACTTCGCTGGATGCCGGAACCGTGACCATCAGCGGGCCCTCCGGTTCGGGCCTGTCCAATACCGCGCTGACGGACACGAATAACGCCTACTCGCTGACCATCGGCAGCATCGGCGGCATCACGATTCCGGGTTCCGTGAACGGAACGATCGTCGCCGGAACCTATAATCTGAATGGAGCCGGCGGCAAGGATGTAGGCAAGTTCAATGCGTCGGTCACCATCGGGACTCCGTTGACCGTCACCGGCGGATTGCCCTCCTCGATTACCCGCAGCGCGGGCTACACGCTCAACTGGACCGGCGGGCTTCCCACCGATTACGTCGAGATCATCGGCTCATCGTCCGGCGCCACAGGCAGCACGGCCACCGAGTTCATCTGCACCACGACCGCGGCACCCGGGACGTTTACAATCCCGTCCGCGGTGTTGACGCAGTTGCCGGTATCGGCTGCGAACGGCGGCTTCCTGGAAGTGGCATCCACCCCGAACGTCACGAACGGGAATCTCTTGAGCGGCAACTTTACGGCGCCGCTCACCGCCGGCGGATCGGTCACCGGCTACTTCTTCGCATTCTCCGGCATCGGCGGAATCGTGACGTATCAGTAACGCCGGCGGGCTTGCGCCGCGATCTTTGCCGCCGCCCTTTTTCGGGTTATCGCGATTCCTGCGGGTGCGAATCCTGCACCGGCTTGGTCGCCGACGCCGTGTCGTGCTTCGGCCCCAGCCCCAGCGCGATCAGCGACAGCGAATTCAGCTTGCCGTCGGCACTGATGTTCTGGTCGGCCTGAAACTTCTTGAGGGCATCGCTGGAAGATTGCCCCCAGGTTCCGTTGGCATCATCGGCGGTGAGATAGCCCTTGGCCACCAGGGCGTCCTGGATCTCCTTGTAGCGCTCGGGTGTGGGGGTCATCTGCCGGTTGCGCCACGTCGTCCGGGCTACCGGCTTCCGCGAACTCCGGCGCGTGGATGCCGTCCTCGACCGAGAGCCCGTCGAGTGGCTGGTGCCGGCGGTGCTCCGGTGCGTGGTGGTCTTCGTGTGGGCCGTGGTTTTGTGCGTGGAAGCGGTGGTCTTGTGGGAGGAAGAGCCGGTTTTGGTTGTGGAAGCGGTTGCCTTGTGCGCCGAGGAGGTTTTCTTCTTCGCCGTCGTCTGCGCGCCGGCGCAGAGCGGCAGAGCAATAACCGCCAGCGTGGCCGCGAAGGATAGGATTTTCCGCATCAGCCTCCTATTTTAACAGGGGCGGCCGACAAAAAAGGCGGCCGGTATGGGTCCGGCCGCCGTGTCAGTGCGAAGCCGTGCAAAGGCTTACGCGTGGTTTCGCTTAACGGGCCGCGGGCAGCGTTCCGGCGAAGTAGCTGCTCTGCCAGTCGCCGTTGGGGCCGGGCGCCTTGCGGAGAATGCGGAAGGCCACCGCTTCCCCGGGCTTCAGCGCGCTCTGAATGCGCTTCACGTCTTCGGTGGAGTTGACCGGCTGGTTCTTGATGGACATCAGAACGTCGCCCTGCTGCAGGCCGATATCTTCGGCGAAGGAGTTGGGCTCGACGTCCACGATCTGCACCCCGCCCTTCTCCTTGAGGCCGAGCGAATCGCGCTTCTGGTCCGAAAGGTTCTGGATGGACATGCCGAAGCTGACTGTCGTACCCTCGGGCTTTGCCTGGCTGGTTTCCGTGCCGCTGCCGAAGCGGTCGGGGAAGATCTGGGCCAGGTCGCCGACCGTTACTTTATAGGTCTGGTGCTTGCTGTTGCGCAGCACCGTGATATCGACCGTGCTGCCGATGGGCGTTGCGGTCACGCTGTCCACCAGCTCGTTACCGTCGGTGACCGGTTTGCCGTTGATGGCGGTGATGATGTCGCCATCCTTGAGACCGGCTTTTTCCGCCGGACCGCCGGGAGCGACCGTCTGTACGAACACGCCCTGCTTCACGCCGTTGGCTTCCAGCAGCGCGCGCGCGTTGGGCGTATCGGACGGTGTAAAGGAGATGCCGATAGAGCCGCGCGTCACCTTGCCGTACTTGATGATGTCGTTATAAACCTTCGCGGCGGTATTCATGGGCAGGGCGAAACCGATGCCCTGGTAGCCGCCCGATTGCGATGCGATGGCGGTGTTGATGCCGATCACTTCGCCGCGCATGTTGAGCAGCGGGCCGCCGCTGTTGCCGGGATTGATGGCGGCATCGGTCTGGAGGAAGTGCTGGAACTGCATCGTGGGATCCACATCGCGTCCGGTTGCGCTGATAATGCCTGCCGTGACGGTGGCCTGAAAGCCGAAAGGCGAACCGATGGCCATCGCCCAATCGCCCACGTGCACGGCGTCGGAATTACCGATTTTGGCCATCTGCACATCGTGCTTGCCTTCCACCCGGATCACTGCCAGATCGGTGGGAGTGTCTACACCAACGACCTTGGCGTCGTACTGGGTGGGATCGCCGGTGAATTTCACCTGGATGCGGTCGGCCTTATCCACCACGTGGTTGTTCGTCAGAATGTAGCCGGCGCGGTCCACCACCACGCCCGAACCGAGCGCTTCGCTGCGCCGGTCAGTCATGCCGGGACTTCCCTGGCCGAAGGGGTTGCCGCCGAAGAAGCGGTACAGGAACTCATCCATTCCGCCGCTGCCGCCCTGATCATCTTCGTCGGGCGGTTGCGCCTGGCGGCGACGCCCATTGTTGCGGCTCTGCGCCGGGGCGTGCGGAAGGTACGTTGTCGAGATATTGACCACCGAGGGCTCGACCATTTTGGCGATTTGCGAAAAGGTGGTGGAAAGCTCGACGGGATTCGGAATGACGAGCGGCGTCGCACCAGGCGCCGCGGTGTTGTCTCGGGCTGCCTTTACTCCCGGGTTGATGAGGGTACCGATGACGATACCGATCGAGAGAGTAAAAAGGATCAGCGTGAACGAAAGCAGCTTCTGCGTGCGCAACTTGTCAAATAAACTCATGGGCCTCTAAACTCCTACACGAGATTGCAACCGAACATCATTATATTCCCTGCGGCGGGGACTGTCTTAATGGATGCCGCCGTCAACGCAAGGGTTTCAGTTCCGCCACCAGTACTCCTCCCAGGATGAGAATGGCGCCGGCGGCAGCTTTTCCGGAAAGGCTTTCACCCAGTACAAAGAACGAGGTCATCCAGGCAAAGACCGGCTCCAGCATATAGATCAGGGCCGTCCTGGTCGAAGTTGTATAGCGCTGCGCCCAAGCCTGGATCGTAAATGCCAAACCAGTAGCCAGCAAGCCTGTTACCAGTATGGCGCACACCACGGTAGGCCGCCAGATAACATGAGGTGTTTCGACCGTGCCGAGAAATGTGAAGGGCCACACGGTGGCGGCTGCAATCTGGCTGACCGATAACAGTTCGAAGCTCATGCTTTCGGCAAAATGGCCCAGGATAACGATGTAGGCGGCATAAGCAGCCGCGCCGATCACCGTCAGGAGGTCGCCGCGGCCCATCGATCCGATTGGTCCTTCCAGCGTCATCAGGCCGAGTCCGGCGGTAGCCACCAGCACCCCCGCTACCTCGGACACGCGGGGCCTGTTGCGATAGACGAGCGAGGCGAGCAAAGGTACCATAACGGACGATAATCCGGTAATGAAGGCGCACTTGGAAGCCGTGGTGAGGCGCAGGCCGAGAGTCTGGAACGCATAGCCGGTAAAGAGAAACGAGCCGGCCAGCGCGCCCGCGGCCGCTTCCTTCCAGACAAACCGCAACTTTCCGGCGCCGGCAAAGATCGCGAACAGTACCAGCGTGGCCAGCACGAAGCGCAGCGCCAGGAAGAGGAACGGCGAGATATCGGCGAGCGCGGACTTGACGAGTACGAAGGTCGCGCCCCAGACGAGCGCATTCCACGCCAGGGCCGTCTCGGCCAGCGCGCGGCGGCTCATTCCGCCGCGGGCCGTGCTTCGCCGCGGGCGCGCAGAAGCAGCAGGAGGGTGAGCAGAATACGCTTGAGGCCGAGATCGCGCCCTTCGGGGCGGTACCACTCCTGCGAAGTGTGCGCGCCGCCGCCGGCGCCGCCCGCACCGATGGCGATGGCGGGCAGTCCGAGCGAAAGCGGAATGTTGGCGTCGGTCGAGGAGCAATCCAGATGGGAGCGGATGCCGAGATGGGCATCGACGGCGCGGATGTATTGCAGGATGGGCTGATCCTCCGCCAGCGCGGCGGCCGGGCGGGAGCCGATTTCCTTGAGACGGACGGTGACTTTGCCGCCGCTCGATCGCTGATTTTCGATCTCGCGGGCGCGGTCGACGGCGGCGCCCAGCACGTCCACCAGTTCGAGGATCTTTTCGTTGCTCTCGGAGCGGATATCGACCTTAGCGCGGGCGGACTGCGGGATGGCGTTGACGCTCGAGCCGCCTTCGATAAGCCCCACGTTGAAGGCCGATTTGGGCGAGGCATCGACGCGCGTTTCGCAAAACAGCGCCACCGCGCGGCAGAGGGCGTGCAGCGGATTGCCGACGCCGTAATCGCTCCAACTGTGGCCGCCCGGGCCGGTGAAATGAATCTCGAAGCGGCGGCTGCCGAGCGCGCGGGTGGTGATGTGGTCGATGTTGGCGCCATCCACCACGAGAAACGCTTCGATCTTGCGGGCCAGGGGCGATTGCTTGCACAGGTAGCGCATGCCGAGCAGGTTGCCTTCGCCTTCTTCGCCGACGTTGGCCACCAACAGCAGTCCGCGCGGCATCTCGGGAAAGGCGCGGCACTCTTTCCACGCGCGGGCCACGGCGAGGAGCGAGGCGAGGCCGGCGCCGTTATCGCTGACGCCGGGTCCGCGAAAGCGGCCATCGGCTTCGACCAGGATTTCGTCCTTGGTGCGCGGCGCGATGACGGTATCGAGGTGCGCGGAGAGAGCGACGTAGGGCGATTCGCCGCTGGAGGCGACGACGTTGCCGGCGCGATCGATGGAAGCCTCCCACCGCAGACCGTGAAACTGCTCGAGGAGCCATGCGGCGCGCTCCTGTTCGAGGAACGTCGGCGCCGGAACGCGGCAAAGCTGGAGATGGATTTCGTTGATCCACTGCTTTTCGCGGGTGAACCACTGAATGCAGTCATGCACGCCGCGGTGCGAGAGGATTTCCGCGATGTGGTTCTCCGTTGCCGTATTGGCAGGCATGCAACTGACAGGATAGCAGTGAACAGCACCGCTCCCGCCGGGCGCGCGACGGAAATCCGTTCGTTATTTTGCTACTTGTTCGCGATATGCCCAGTCGGGGCCGAGCGCCAGAAGGTAATAGCGCGCGCGAGTCTGGCCGATATTGCGCCAGCCATGCTCCAGGCTGGAGGAGATAAAAACGACATCGCCGGGATGAACCGTAGTCTTGCGGTCGCCCAGCAGGACCTCGAGCGTGCCCTCGCGAACGATGAAGATCTCCTCGTGAACGTGATGATGCGGCGGGTGCGGGGCCTGGCCCGCGGCCAGCTCCGATTCGTGCATCTCGACGGCGAAGCCGCTGTGCAGCTCTCCGTTAAAGATAGGCCGCACACTGTTCAATCCGCGCATGCGGACCGGCAGGCTCGCGTACGAATAGACGGCCGCCTGCAGGGTCGGATCGGCCGCGACGGCCTTTTGAGCGGCCGCGAAAGCGAACAGCCATGCAAATTCCCGGCGCGATTGCATCATGATTCTCTCCTATGATGTTTTGTCTACTCCGATGTTTTTGAGCAGCTCGGGGCCGACCAGCGGGAGGCCGCACGAAGCGGCAAGCGAGCTTTGCAGTTGCCCGCTTTCCCTTATCTCAGTGAATCTTCGGAACGGCCCGGAGCAGTCAAGGGCGCGCGGTTTGTGCGCGGCGAAGCGAACCCTTGACGGCGAGGACCGTTCTGGAA
>Ga0335085_10001604_pt1 | contig 46635 bp, 55 predicted proteins | sample Lox_Sample_45_FD_206712 | JGI IMG/M metagenome (GOLD analysis project Ga0335085, IMG submission 206712) | Soil microbial communities from Loxahatchee National Wildlife Refuge, Florida, United States - Lox_Sample_4.5 | ecosystem: Environmental > Terrestrial > Soil > Wetlands | place: USA...
CGATGGAGAAGGGCTTGCGCTTCGCGATTCGTGAAGGCGGCCACACGGTAGGATCAGGCGCGATCGCCGAGATTGTTCAGTAAGAGCAGCGCGGCTTGCAGCTTGCCGCAGGATCTTTCCTTCCGGAGATGCCGGGAGGGGTTAGGACACGAAAAACGTGATTGGAAAAGAGAGAATTCGAATCCGGTTGAAAGCTTACGACTATCGCGTGCTGGATCAGTCGACGGGTGAGATTGTGGAGACAGCGCGGCGTACCGGCGCGCAAATTGCGGGACCGATCCCGCTGCCCACGATGAAGAACAAGTACACGGTGCTGCGTTCGCCGCACGTGGATAAGAAGTCGCGGGAGCAGTTTGAGATCCGCACGCACAAGCGACTGCTCGACATTCTTGAGCCGACACAGCAGACGGTGGATGCGCTGATGAAGCTGGATCTGCCTGCTGGTGTGGATGTCGAGATTAAGGCGTTCGGTAAGGAACATAAATAGTCGTCAGTCATCGGTCGTCAGTCCTCAGGAAAGACGTTTCGTCTGACAATGACGTCCAGCCAATAGCAGTCGCTAACGACTGGCCACGCTGGCGGAGATGGAGATTATGGCAACGAGGATCGCGGGAATCTTGGGCAAGAAGGTTGGGATGACACAACTGTTTGATTCGAAGGGCGACGTTCGCCCGGTCACAGTGCTGCAGGCTGGCCCTTGCGTGGTGACGCAGCATAAGACGGCTGGGAAGGACGGATACGAGTCAGCACAGATCGGGCTGGTTGAGTTCGTGAAAGAGTCGCGGCTATCGAAGCCGGAGCGCGGACATCTCGCGAAGAACAATCTTCCTCCGGTGAAGTTCCTGCGCGAAGTTCCGCTTGAATCCGACAGTGCGGATGCCGGCGATGGCAACGGTGCGGTGAAGGTTGGCGACCGTGTGTTGGTCGAGATTTTCGATGGTGAGAAGTTTGTCGACATCGTTGGAGTCAGTAAGGGCAAGGGCTTCCAGGGTGTGGTGAAGCGGCATCATTTCGGCGGCGGTCCGAAGTCGCACGGGTCCATGTTTCAAATTACGGGTTCGATTGGTAGTTCGGCATTCCCATCGCGCGTGTTCAAAGGCATGCGGATGTCCGGGCACATGGGCAACCAGCAAGTGACGGTTCGCAATGCGCGAGTGCTGGGCGTCGACAAGGACGAGAACCTGCTGGTGGTTGAAGGCAGCGTGCCGGGCCCACAAGGCGGATACGTCGTCATCATCAAGGCGAAGAAACCGCCGAGAGAGCGTCGCGGATTCGCGGGTGCGGCTACGGTTGATCCGTTGAAGGCGGCGAAGAGGGCGGCGAAGAAGGCCTAGTTGCAAGTAGCGAGTACCGAGAAATATATGGCAACGATTGATATTCACAATTTGAGCGGCGAGAAGGTTGGGACATTCGATCTCGCCGATGAGATCTTCGGCGCGGTGAATGAGGATCTGCTCTGGGAAGCGGTGAAGCACTACCGAGCCAGCCAGCGCGCCGGAACGCACAAGACGAAAGCGCGTTGGGAGGTGTCGGGCTCCGGCAAGAAGCTGTGGAAGCAGAAGGGCACGGGCCGGGCGCGAATTGGATCGATCCGGTCGCCACTGTGGCGTCACGGCGCGACGGTGCATGGTCCCGTTCCGCGCAGTTACGACTACACCTTCCCGCGGAAGAAGCTTCTGGGAGCACTGCGGTCAGCGCTGGCGGCGAAGTTTGCCGACGGCAAATTGATCGTGGTCAATGCGTTCGATCTGAAGGAAGCGAAGACCAAGCAGTTCCAGAAAGCGCTCGATGCGCTGAAGGTCGACAAGACGGTACTGGTGGTCGAGGCGCCGAAGGCCGATAACCGCAATCTGGAGCTAAGCGCGCGAAACATCGAGGGTCTCGAACTGGTGCGGGGCAACGAAGTGCACCCGTATCACCTGCTGCGCCATGACCGCGTGATCTTCTCGCATCCGGCGATCGAGAAGCTGCAGGTTTCGCTGCAGAACTCGGTATCGAAAAAACAGCGCAAGGCGGGCAGCGGCGAAGACGAAGCGGCGAAGAAGCCGGTGAAAGAGCGGCGTCGCCGTCAACGTAACGAGAAAGCGGCGGAGGTGGCGTAATGAAGAGCGCATACCAGATCATTCGCCGTCCGGTGATTACCGAAAAAGGTCTCGCCATCAAGGAGAACCAGAACACGCTAGTGTTCCAGGTGGCTCCGAAAGCGACCAAGACGGAAATCAAGGAAGCGGTGCAGACGATTTTCAAGGTGAAAGTGCATTCGGTGCGCACGGCGACGTATCCGGGCAAAGAACGCCGTCGTGGAAAATTTGCCGGTTACCGTCCGGATTGGAAGAAGGCCTACGTGCGGTTGCGTTCGGGCGAGAAGATGCCCGAGTACGCGCAGAATTTGTGAGAAGTCTTCAGTCATCCGTCGTCAGTCCTCAGGGCATGACGATAAGGTTCTACTGATGACTGACAACAGACGACTGAGAGCTTTTTATGCCGATTAAGACATACAGACCGACGACGCAGACGCTGCGGTATCGCACGACGATCGTCAATGACGACATCACGACGAAGAATCCGCACAAGCCGCTGGTCGAGCCCAAACAGCGCACGGGCGGGCGCCGCAACTCGGGCGACATCACGATGCGGTTTATCGGTGGTGGCCACAAGCGGAAGCTGCGCATCATTGACTTCAAGCGCGACAAAACTGGGATTCCGGCGACGGTGCAGACGATCGAATACGATCCCAACCGCTCTTCGCGCATCGCGTTGTTGGCTTATGCCGATGGCGAGAAGCGCTACATTCTGCAGCCCGAGGGATTGAAAGTTGGACAGAAAATTTTGAGTGGTCCCGATGCCGACATTCTTGTCGGCAACGCGCTGCCGCTGCGGAACATTCCGCCAGGCACGGTGATCCACAATCTTGAGTTGAAGCCTGGGAAGGGCGCGCAGATGGTGCGTTCGGCAGGCGGGTCAGCGCAGTTAGTCGCGAAGGAAGCAGATTACGCGCTAGTAAAGTTGCCTTCCGGCGAGACGCGTAAGGTTTCGCAGGACTGCATGGCCACGATCGGACAGGTCGGCAACATCGATCACGAAAACGTGACCATTGGGAAAGCGGGACGTTCGCGGTGGCTGGGCAAGCGTCCGCATAACCGCGGCGTTTCGATGAACCCGGTGGACCATCCGCATGGCGGTGGTGAAGGCAAAACCTCAGGCGGACGGCATCCGGTGACGCCGTGGGGCCAACCGACGCGTGGGTACAAGACGCGGAACAACAAGCGGACGGATAAGTTCATTGTGAGCCGGAGCAAGAAGTAGTCGTAGGTCGGCTGGTCGTTCGTCGAACCAGTGGAACGGAACGAAGGGACTTTTAAGAGCTGTTGGCTAAGGCTGACAGCTGAAAGCTGAGAGCTGAATTATGGCGCGTTCAACGAAGAAGGGCGCATTCGTCGATGCTTACCTGCAGACACGGGTCGAGCAGATGAATTCGCGCAATGAGAAGAAAGTGTTGCGGACGTGGTCGCGGCGGTCGACCGTTCTCCCGGAGATGGTGGGACACACGATCGCGGTACACAACGGGAAGAAGTTCATCCCGGTGTATGTCACCGAGAACATGGTGGGACACAAGCTGGGCGAGTTCAGCTTCACGCGCACCTTCAAAGGACACTCGATGAAGGCGGCGACGGAAGTGGCGGCGAAACCGGCGGGTATCCCGGGCGGACCGGGAGCTCCGGTTCCGGCGGCAGGCGCGGCTCCGGCAGCGCCCGCGGCACCGAAGGCGTAAGCAGCTATTAGCTATTAGCTTTTAGCCCTTAGCTAAGAGCTTACAGCTACGAGCCGGAGGCTGAGAGAAAATTATGGAATTTCGAGCGGAAAAGAAATTTTTGCGGGTTTCGCCTCAGAAGGCACGGCTAGTGCTGGATCTGATCAAAGGGCGACGAGTCGAAGATGCGCGAAACACGCTATTGTTTACCAAAAAGCGCGTGGCGGAGCACGTGGGCAAGCTGCTGCAGTCGGCGCTCGACAACGCCAACTTTCTCACCACCGAGAAAGGGCTTGATGTCGAGATTGACAACCTGTACGTGAAAAGCGCAATCGCCAATGATGGTCCGCGTATGAAGCGGATCCGTCCGGCGCCACAGGGGCGCGCGTACCGGTATCAGCGGCGCATTTCGCATATCGAACTGGTGCTGGCGGAGCGGGGGAAGAACGGAGAGGCGGTTGCGACGGTTGTGGGAGAAGAGGCTGCGGCCCCTGCTCCGGCAAAGACGCGGCGCAGAGCTCCAGCGGTGAAGTCGGCTGGCAAGAAGAAAGCGGTAGCGAAGTAGTTCGGAAAGTTTGAGGAGAAGCAATGGGACAAAAAGTCCATCCTTATGGGTTCCGGCTTGGATTCACGAAGCCGTGGAAGTCGCGCTGGTTTGCGGAGCGGGACTACGACAAGCAGCTGCACGAGGACGTGAAGCTGAAGAACGAGCTGAAGGACAAGCTCAAGTCGGCAGGCGTCAGCGCAATTGAGATCGAGCGCCCGGGCAACAAGCTGCGCATCATCATCAAGACGGCGCGTCCTGGGATCATCATTGGGCGCAAGGGAGCGGAAATCGACAAGCTGAAAGGCGAGCTGCAGAAGCGCACCGGCGGCAAGGACATTTTTGTCGATATCCAGGAAGTGCATAAGCCCGAGCTTGACGCGCAACTGGTGTCGGAGTCGATCGCGCTGCAACTGGAGAAGCGCGTGGGATTCCGGCGCGCGATGCGCAAGGCGGTGGATTCGGCTCTGCGCTTCGGATGCAAGGGCATCAAGGTACGCGTGAGCGGCCGCCTGAACGGGAATGAAATCGCGCGCTCGGAGTGGTATCTGCAGGGGCGGTTGCCGCTGCACACACTGCGCGCGGACATTGATTTCGGATTTACCGAGGCGCGCACAACGTATGGCGTGATCGGAGTGAAGTGCTGGGTGTACAAAGGCGAGATCCTGCAGCAGAAGAAGCGTGAGGGACAACCGGTCGGGGCAAGCGGATTCTAGAGATTGCTGAAGTCGGATTGCAGATCTCAGGTGTTGTGAAACCGCGATCTGACTGAGAACCGAGAACTGAGAACTTCGTTATGTTGATGCCAAAGAAAGTGAAGTATCGGAAACAGCAGCGCGGGCGCATGACCGGCAAGGCTTGGCGCGGATCGACGCTGTCATTCGGCGATTACGGACTGAAAGTGCTGGAGCCCGGATGGGTGACCGACCGCCAGATTGAAGCGAGCCGCGTGGCCATGACGCGCTTTATCAAGCGCGGGGGCAAGATCTGGATTCGCGTGTTTCCCGACAAGCCGGTCACGAAGAAACCGGCTGAGACCCGTATGGGCAAGGGGAAGGGCGCACCGGATCACTGGGTTGCCGTCGTAAAGCCGGGGAAAATCCTGTTTGAGATGGAAGGCGTGAGTCATCAGGAGGCGAGCGAGGCGATGCGGTTGGCGTCGCACAAGCTGGCGCTGCGGACTACGCTGGTGAAGCGCGAGGGAGCACACTAGAAATTTTGCCTTTACTGATAACTGGGTACTGGCAACCGGGAACTGAATTTATGAAGGTCGACAAAATTCGAAACTTAACCGACGTGGAACTGAGTCACCAGGAACGGGATCTTGCGGATCAGCTGTTCAAGCTGAAGTTCCAGATGAACATGGGACAGACCGAGAGCCTGAAGAAGATTCGAGGGCTGCGCAGGGACATTGCGCGGGTGAAGACCATTGTGGGTGAGCGCAAGCGCTCGGCCGCTACGGAGAAAAAATAATGGCGGAAACGACACAGAAGGTGCAGGGCCGCCGCAAGGAAGTGGTGGGCGAAGTTGTCTCGAACAAGATGCACAAGACGATCGTCGTGCAGGTGACGCGGAAGAAGTCGCATCCGTTCTATGGGCGCGTGATTGCACGGCACAAGAAATTCTACGCGCATGACGAGTCGAACCAGGCGCACGTGGGCGATCTGGTGCGGATCGAGGAGACGCGCCCGCTCTCGAAGCTGAAGCGGTGGAAGCTGAAGGATATCGTGCGAAAGGCGGCACTGCTGCCGGAAGCGGCGACGGAAGCCGCCAGCTAGCAAGGAAGCGCGCCGCGGGGTGCGCCGAGATCCTGCGCGAAGCAAATTTCGCTTTGGTTCAGGATGACAAGGGAGATTACGCCATGGCTGTGATGATGAGATCGATGCTCGAGGTCGCCGATAATTCCGGCGCTCGCAAGCTGCAGATGATTCTGCCGCTGGGCGGTTCGACGGGATTGAATGCCGGACTGGGCGACATAATCACGGCGGCGGTGAAAGAGTCCGCCCCTGAAGGCCAGGTGCAGAAGGGCAAGGTTGTGAAGGCTGTGATCGTGCGGACGCGCAAGGAGCATCGGCGGCGGGATGGAACCTATATCCGTTTCGATCAGAACGCCGCGGTGCTGATCAATGAAGCGGGTGAACCGGTGGGTACGCGCGTGTTTGGCCCGGTCGCGCGCGAGTTGAGAGAGAAGAAGTTTTTGAAGATTGTGTCACTGGCGCCAGAAGTTATCTAGGCGCGGGCAAGATTGGGAGTTGAAATGGCGACTGCAACGACAGCACATAAGAGGGTAGATATCCGGCGGAATGACACCGTGAAGGTGATCACGGGGCGCGACAAGGGCAAGGAAGGGCGCGTGCTGCGCGTGTTTCCGAACGACGCGAAGCTTCTGGTGGAGCACGTCATGATGGTGAAGAAGCACGTGCGCCCGAACCCGCAGCGCAACATCAAGGGCGGCATCGCCGAGCAGGAGAGCCGGATTGCGATTTCGAACGTGCAGCTGGTTTGCCCGACTTGTGGGCCCGTTCGAATCGGGCACGAAGAGCGCGGAGACCGGAAGGTGCGCGTGTGCAAGAAGTGCGGAACGACATTGGATAAGTAGCTTTCAGCTATCAGCAAAATGCTCACGAACCGGTAAGCACTCCGAAACCGTGAGAGGAAGTTGATGAGATATGGCAAAAGATAAAAAAGGACAGAAGGAAGCGGCGGCGCAGGAGTCGAAGGCACCCGAGCAGGCGCGGCATAGCGCGAAAGAGCGTCCGCGGCTGCGGTCGAGGTTCGAGAAGGAAGTTGCTCCCGCCCTGCTGAAGGAGCTCGAACTGAAGAATCCGATGGCGGTGCCGCGGCTGCACAAGATCGTCGTCAACATGGGTGTGGGCGAGGCAACCCAGAACGCGAAGGTTCTCGATCCCGCCGTGAATGAGTTGGGTCAGATCACCGGACAGAAGCCGGTCGTGACGCGAGCGAAGAAGTCGATCGCCGCGTTCAAGGTTCGCCAGGGGCAATCGATCGGCGCGATGGTGACGCTGCGCGGCGACCGCATGTATGAGTTTTTTGACCGGCTGGTAAACATTGTTCTGCCCCGTGTGCGCGACTTTCGCGGAGTTTCGACGAAGTCGTTCGACGGACGCGGGAACTACACGCTCGGTCTGCACGATCAACTGATCTTCCCAGAGATCGATTACGCAAAAGTGGACAAGCTGAAGGGCATGAACGTGACGATCGTGACGACAGCGCAGAACGATAGTCAGGCACGGTCGTTGCTGAAGCATATGGGAATGCCATTCCGGGCATAAGAAGTCGGAAGTTAGAAAGTCAGACTGAATTTTGAGCTGAGAGCTGGCAGCTGAGAGCTGACGGCTAGTGGCTAGGAGCTAGAAGCGAAGTGGCGACTACAGCAAAACGAGTCAAGGACGCGAGAAAGCCCAAGTTTTCCACGCGCAAGCACAATCGTTGCAAGCTGTGCGGACGTCCGCGGGGTTACCTGCGGAAGTTCGGCATCTGCCGCTTGTGCTTCCGCCAACTGGCGTTGCGTGGGGAGATTCCAGGGGTCTCGAAGTCGTCCTGGTAAAGCGTCATTGGTCGCTCGTCGTTGGTCGTTCGTAACGACGTTGCGAGCAAGCCAACGACAAACGATGAACGACGAACGATTGATGTAACAAGCCGCTGCAGGTTCTCCGCAATGGCGGAGCGAACGGGTGGCTCAAGGAGAAGCAAACGATGAGGTTGACCGATCCGGTCGCAGACATGCTGACGCGAGTGCGGAATGCACTCCAGGCCCGGCACCAGAAGGTGGACGTTCCAGCTTCGCGGTTGAAGCTAGAGATTGCCCGCATTTTGAAAGAGGAGGGCTACATCTCCAATTTCAAGCCGACGGAAGAAGAGGGCCATAAAATCATCCGGATTTACCTGAAGTATGGCGCCAACAATGAAGCGGCGATCTCGAAGGCGGAGCGTGTGTCGCGCCCGGGATGCCGTGTATACGTGCGGCGCAGTGAGATTCCACGCGTGCTGGGCGGGATGGGGATCAACATCCTGACGACGCCGCGGGGCGTGATGACTGGCCGCCAAGCCCGCAAAGAAGGCGTAGGCGGCGAGTTGCTGTGCGAGATTTACTAGAGCAGCTTTTAGCTATAAGCTCTTAAGCTTTTAGCTAGAACCTGTGAATGAGTGATTTGATACGTGGCCCAAGCTGACGCGAACTGTCTTCAGCTAAAGGCTTAAGAGCTAAAGGCTAAGAGCTACTATGTCACGAATTGGAAAAAAGCCGATCGCGATTCCCAAGGGAGTTACGGTCAAAGTGGAAGGGAATACGGTCCTGGTGCAGGGACCGAAGGGCAAGGTGGACACTCCGCTGCCGGCCGGGATCAAGGTTGAGCAGAAGGACGGGCACATCGTCGCGATTCGCGAGAGCGACTCGCAGTCGGCGGTGCATGGACTGGCGCGGGCGCTCGTGAACAACGCCGTTGAGGGCGTGACCAAGGGCTGGACGCGGGAACTGGAAATCGTAGGAATTGGCTACCGCGCCGAGATGAAGGGTAAAGGTCTGGTCGTGTTCAACCTGGGATTCTCGCACCCGATTGAGTATCCGTTGCCGACGGGAGTTGACGCTGCGATTGATCCGAAGCAGACCAAGATCACGTTGACGGGAATTGACCGCCAGAAAGTCGGACAGGTCGCTGCCGAGATGCGCGCGCTGCGTCCGCCGGACCCGTACAAGAACAAAGGCGTGCGCTATGTCGGCGAGCGCCTCAAGAAGAAGGTTGGAAAGACGGGAGCGAAGTAAAGCGTCATGAGTCGCTGGTCCTTGGTCGCTGGCCAGCGAAAGATGTGCCGTCCGGGAACGACCAGGGACAAGCGACCGAGGACGAATTCTTATGCTGACGAAGGTTTCAAAGAACAAAAAACGCGGATTCAGTCACGATCGCATCCGCAAGAAGCTGCAGGGGACATCGGAGCGTCCGCGGCTGAATGTGTACCGTTCGCTGAATCATATTTACGTGCAGGTGATCGACGACCTGAACGGCAAAACGCTGGTTTCGGCCAGCACGGCGGAAGGGAAGAAGGAACAGCACCGCACCGGAGGAAACGTTGCTTCGGCCAAGGCGGTCGGCAAGACGATCGCCGAACGGGCCAAGGCGAAGGGCGTGACCAAGGTCGTTTTCGATCGCGGCGGATACATTTATCACGGGCGCGTGAAGGCTCTGGCCGATGCGGCCCGGGAAGCGGGATTGCGGTTCTAACAAGAGCCCTTAGCTTGAGCTCTTAGCCGTTAGCTAGAGCTCCAAGCTAAGAGCCAACTGCTAATAGCTAAAGGCTAGGTCTACGAATGCCAACAGTGACTAAGAAACTCGATGCAGGGGCCTACCAGCTGAAAGATCAGGTGGTGGCCATCAACCGCGTGACCAAGGTGGTCAAGGGCGGCAAGAATCTTTCGTTTGCAGCGCTGGTTGTGGTCGGCGATCCGACGGCAGCGGTCGTAGGCTACGGATCCGGCAAGGCGAAGGAAGTCCCGCAGGCCATCCGCAAGGGGATTGAGTCGGCGAAGAAGAACCTGATCAAGGTGAACCTGACGCAGACCAGCATTGCGCACTTGGTGCTTGGGCGCTATGGCTCGGGCAAAGTGCTATTGAAGCCGGCCCCGGAAGGCACCGGCGTGATCGCCGGAGGCGCGGTACGTGCAGTGATGACGTCGGCGGGCGTGCAGAACGTTCTGACGAAGTCGATCGGCACGACCAACCCGCACAACGTGATCAAGGCGACGTTTGACGCGCTCAAGCAGTTGAAGAACAAGGAGAGCGTCGCAACCCTGCGCGGCAAGGTTGCGGAAGAACTGTAAGAAGCAAGTGGCCAGTGGTCAGTGACTAGTGGCCAGTGAAAACCAAGATGAACTGGCCACTGACGACTGATCACGGGCCATTGAGGTTTGAGATGACGGCGAAAAAGACGAGTTCGGGGACGATTCAGCTAAAGTGGGTGCGGTCCGCGATTTGTGCCCCGGAAAAGCAGAAGCTGGTGATCAAGGGCCTGGGATTTACCCGGCTCAACCAGGTGATCGAGCGCCCCGATACGGCGGCGGTTCGCGGCATGGTGGCGAAGGTACCGCATCTGATCGAAGTGGTGGAGTAACTGCTTTCGACGATGAGCCGTCAGTAAGTTAGGACGGCCAAGAGCTAAAAGCTGAGAGCTGATTATGAATTTATCGAACATACACCGACCGAAAAAGGCGACCGAGAAGCGGAAGCGCGTTGGCCGCGGCATGGGTTCCGGCATGGGTAAGACGTCCACCCGGGGACACAAAGGACAGCGTTCGCGCAGTGGGTCGCGCATGATCCGCGGATTTGAAGGCGGGCAGATGCCGTTGCATCGGCGCATGCCGAAGCGCGGCTTCACCAACATATTCCGCAAGGAATTCAACATCGTGAGCCTCGAGCGGTTGGCAGAGCTTGGGGAGACGACGATCAATCCCGATGTCCTGCGCAAAGCCGGAGTCATCAAGACCAAGCACCCGGTGAAGGTCCTCGGCGACGGAGAATTGAAAATCGCCTTGACGGTGAGCGCGCACAAATTCTCGAAATCAGCACAGGAAAAGATCACCAAGGCGGGCGGCAAGGTAGAGGTCTTGCAGTAATGTTCGAGAAGCTGGCTAACATTTTTCGCATTCCGGATTTGCGCAAGCGGATTCTGTTCACGCTTGGGCTGCTGTTCGTGTACCGGCTGGGCGGACACCTTCCCACGCCCGGAATCGATACGGCCAAGCTGGAGTCGTTCTTCACCCAGGGCAGCACCAGCGGATCGCTGCTGGGGTTCGTCGATCTGTTTTCCGGCGGCCAGTTGCGCCGCATGACAATTTTCGCCTTAGGCATCATGCCGTACATCACGGCATCCATCATTCTGCAATTGCTCACGGTGGTCTACGAGCCGTTGGCGAAGCTGCAGAAGGAAGGCGAACTCGGGCGCAAGAAGATAACGCAGTGGACGCGCTATATCACCGTCATCCTGAGCGCAGTTCAATCGTTCGGCATCTCGATCGGCTTGGAAAAGGGCGGTTTCGCGCTGAGTCCGGGATGGGGATTCCGGCTGATGACGATGCTGACGCTGACAACCGGTAGCGCGTTCATCATGTGGCTGGGTGAGCAGATTACAGAACGCGGCGTCGGGAACGGAATGTCGCTGCTGATCTTCGCCGGTATCGTCGTTGGCTTGCCGCACGGTGTCGTCGAGTTGATCAACAAGGCGAGAGACGCGGCTTGGGGAGCGATTACTTTCCCGTTGATGGCAGGCTTGATCATCTTCATGATCGTGGTAGTCGCCTTCATTGTGTACGTGGAACGGAGTGAACGGCGAATACCCGTGCAATACGCCAAGCGCGTCGTCGGGCGCAAGGTGATGGGCGGGCAGTCGACGCACCTCCCGCTGAGGGTGAACGCGGGCGGCGTGATGCCGGTTATTTTTGCGTCGTCGATTCTGACATTGCCGCAGACGATTTTCTATAACTGGCGCAACAGCCGCTACTTTGGACCGATATTTGAGTCGATTCGCTGGGGCGAACCGCTGTATGCAGTTTTGTATGGAGTCGGCATCATTTTCTTCGCATATTTCTATGTTTCCATCGTGTTCAATCCGAGCGAAGTCGCCGACAACATGCGCAAGTATGGCGGGTTCATTCCCGGTATTCGCCCGGGGCGCAGGACGGCCGATTTCATCAATGAAGTATTGACGCGGATCACTCTGGTGGGCGCGCTGTACCTGATCATCATCTCGTTCATTCCGGAGTGGATGATTACCGGTATCCACCTGAATCACCTGTGGGGACCGATTGGAAGGTTCTTCGACAATCTTCCGACATGGATCACGAGTGGTTTGGGAGTAAGCTTTTATTTCGGCGGAACATCGCTGCTGATCGTGGTCGGCGTAGCGATGGACACAGTGACGCAGATTGAGGCGCAACTCATCATGCGGCACTATGACGGATTTACGCCACGTAGCGGTCGGATTCGCGGACGGCGCTGGTAGGTTTGGAGCGTTTGTTCTCGAGAGTGAAGAGGTTGCTGCACCTTGGCGGTCCACGACGAACGCCAGGGAGCTTGGGGTCGGGAGGCTTTGGCCAGCCGATGGCGCGGGAAACCTCGGTCGCAGTGGGTCCCGTGGTGCTGCTTGGTCCGCCGGGTGCCGGGAAGGGCACACAGGCCAAGCGGATCATGGAACACTTCGGAGTTCCGCAGGTTTCCACGGGAGACCTGTTGCGGGAGAACGTGGCCCGAGACACGGAACTTGGAAGGTCAGCCAAGGCGGTGATGGCGCGCGGCGAGTTGGTCTCCGACGACCTTGTTTGCAATATGGTACGCGAGCGACTGGTGCAGCCGGATTGCCAGCGCGGGTATGTTCTGGATGGTTTTCCCCGGACGGCGGCCCAGGCCGGATGGCTCGATGCATTGCTCGACCACGAGCTCTTTGACAAATCGCGTCCGACGCGGGCATGGCCAATTGTAGTGCGCTTCGACGTCGACTATAATCAGCTATTGCTCCGGATTACTGGACGACGTTCTTGTCCCACCTGTGGACGGATCTATAACGTCCACCTCCAGCCGCCGCGCACGGACGAGTTGTGCGACGAGATTCATGCGACGAAGCTGGAGACCCGCAACGACGACCGGTTGGAAGTCATTCAGCCGCGGCTTACGGCCTATCAGGAGCAGACGCGCCCCGTTGCGGATTACTACCAGCGCACGGGACGGTTGATCTCGGTGAACGCAGATCTGCCGATGGACGATGTGACCGCGCAGATTTTCCGGATCCTGGAAGATCATCACGCGTGAGAAAGACGTATGGCGATTGTTTGCAAGTCGGCGAGTGAAATCGAGAAGATGCGGCGCAGTGGCCACATCGTGCGCCAGGTGCTCGATCATGTGAAAGCGATGGTGGCAGCGGGCGTCACGACGATGGACCTGGAGCGCGCCGCCGACAAAAAGATCAACGAACTCGGAGCCAAGCCAGCGTTCAAGGGTTACTACGATTATCCGTGCGTGCTGTGTACTTCAGTCAACGAAGAGATCGTGCATGGAATTCCTTCTGAGAAGCGGGTGCTGAAAGAAGGCGACATCGTTTCCATCGATTGTGGCGTCGTGCTGGATGGGTATTACGGGGATGCCGCAATCACGGTGCCGGTTGGCGATGGTTTGAAGCCGGAACTGCAGAAGTTGCTGGAGGTCACCGAGGCATCGCTCTACCGCGGCATTGAGCAGGCGCGGATCGGAAACTCGATTGGGGACGTCGGCGCAGCCGTGCAGGAGCACGTCGAGGCTGCGGGATTCAGCGTCGTACGCGAGTTTGTTGGACACGGCATCGGGACCCGATTGCACGAGGAACCGCAGGTTCCAAACTTCGGCAATCGTGGGCACGGCGCCAGGCTTCGTGAGGGCATGGTTCTCGCGATCGAGCCGATGGTGAATTACGGCAAGCCCGAGACGCGAGTGTTGGGCGACAAATGGACAGCGGTCACGGCAGACGGCAGTTTCAGCGCGCATTTTGAACACTGTGTCGCGGTGACGAAAGATGGGCCGGTGATATTAACGCAGTAATCGGCCATTAGCTCTTGGCTAAGGCTAGTAAGGGGTGCATGAGCAAAGAAGACGCGATTGAAGTGATGGCGGTGGTGCTAGAGCCGCTGCCCAATGCGATGTTCCGGGTTGAACTGGAAAACAAGCATCAGGTGCTGGCGCATGTTTCCGGAAAGATGCGCAAGAATTTCATCCGCATTCTGCCCGGAGACAAGGTCGCGGTGGAACTTTCGCCTTACGACCTGAATCGCGGAAGAATTGTTTATCGGTACAAATAGGTCTCGCTGCTAAGAGGAAAACCTCACCACCGAGGACACAGCGAGCACAGAGGAATTCGGGATTTATGAAGGTACGAGCATCAGTAAAGAAGATTTGCGATAAATGCAAGATTATCCACCGCAAAGGTGTGGTGCGGGTGATCTGCGTGAACTCGAAACACAAACAGCGCCAGGGATAAGAGCTTCTAGCTCCTAGCGTGTAGCTTCCAGCAAACGCAAGATTTGCCAGGAGCTAGCAGCTAAGAAGCTAGTAGCCGAACGGGCAAGCAAGCTGTGGAGGCTTAGAAACACATGGCACGTATTGCAGGCGTGGATCTTCCCCGCCAGAAACACATCAACATCGCGCTGACCTACATCTACGGGATCGGACATCCGCGCGCGGGACGCATTCTCGACGAAGCCAAGGTCGATCCGATGAAGAAGGTCTCGGACCTGAGTGAGGAAGAGGTCAACCGCATCCGTACGGTCATCGAGGCCGAGGGCCTGGTGGAAGGCGATCTGCGCAAGGAAGTTTCGATGAACATCAAGCGGCTCATCGAAATCGGCTCCTACCGCGGATTCCGGCACCGCCGCAACCTGCCCGTCCGGGGACAGCGCACGCATACGAACGCCCGTACCCGCAAAGGACCGCGTAAGGGAACGGTTGCACAAAAGAAGAAGTCGACGGCTAAAACATAGAGCGGTCGTCGGTCGTTGGCCATCGGTCGTTGGCCAAAACCGCGAATGAGTTGCTAACGACCGACGACTAACGACCAAGGACTGATTCATGGCAAAACCAGCAGCAGCGGGCGGCACTGGAGCCGCAGCGGAGAAGAAGGGCAAGAAGAAGACGTTCAAGAAGAAGGAGCGCAAGCACGTTCCGCATGGAATTGCGTACGTTCAGGCGTCTTTCAACAACACGATCGTGACCATTTCCGACATGAACGGCAACGTTCTGTCGTGGAAGAGTTCAGGGTCGCTCGGCTTCCGCGGATCGCGGAAAGGCACGCCCTTCGCCGCGCAACAGGCGGCGTCGAATGCCGCGAACATGGCGCGCGATCACGGTGTCCGCAGCGTGGATGTGCAGGTGAGCGGTCCAGGATCCGGCCGCGAGTCGGCAGTGCGCGCCTTGGCTGCTGCCGGGATTGAAGTTCGGTCGATTCGTGACGTGACGCCGATTCCGCACAACGGATGCCGTCCGCCGAAACGACGCAGAGTGTAAGAGCAGTGGCCAGTGGTCAGTGACCAGTGGCCAGAGGGAAGCGGGTTACTGGCGATTGATCACCAGCCGCTGACCACTGTATTTCGTCCGGGACGAAGGGTGAAGCCAAACCTGTAAACCGGTCATCTAAAGGAGAAGAAACTTGGCACGTTATACCGACGCAGTTTGCCGTCTATGCCGCCGCGAGGGCATGAAATTGTTCCTCAAAGGCGCAAAGTGCTTCAGCGATAAGTGTCCCATCGAGAAGCGCAATTTTGCTCCCGGACAACATGGGAAGGACCGCAAAGCCAAGATCGTAGGCTACGGCCTGCAATTGCGTGAAAAGCAAAAGGCGAAGCGGATCTACTTCACCCAGGAAGGGCAGTTCCGCAATTATTTTGAGAAGGCCGCGCGGTCCAAGGGCGTGACCGGCGAGAAACTGCTGCAACAGCTCGAACGGCGTCTCGACAACGTGGTTTTCCGTCTCGGATTCGCGCAATCCCGGCGTCAGGCGCGCCAGTTGGTGCGTCACGGGCATGTCCTGGTGGATAATCGCAAGGTCAACATTCCTTCTTATGAAGTGAGTGCGGGCGAGGAAGTCGCGATTCGCGACAGCAGCAAGAAGCTGGCGGTGCTGGAACTGGCGAAGGAGTTTTCCAGTCACGGCACGCTGCCGAGCTGGCTGGAAGTAGATCGCGATAACTATAAGGCGCGAATCCTGAGTCTACCCAAGCGCGAAGATATTCAGCTGCCGGTGAATGAGCAGCTGATTGTTGAGTTGTACAGCAAATAGTCGTTAGTCGCTGGTGGTTGGTCGTCAGCTGAAGACGAACGACCATCGGCGAATTCGGTCCACTTTTCGAGCCAGATCAGCCTTTCCTGATGCCGACCTGAGTTGGGCCACTCAGCGAGTCAGGATCGAGCCATACGGCCGAAGGAGAAATGCATGCTTTGGAAGGGTTTTCAGAAACCGAAACGCCTCGCAGTTGACACCTCCACTCTCACCGATAAATACGGCATCTTCTGGGCGCAGCCGTTCGAGCGCGGATTCGGCACAACTGTCGGCAATGCCCTGCGGCGCGTGCTCTTGAGTTCAATCGAAGGCGCGGCCGTCACTGCCGTGAAGATGGAAGGCGTACTGCACGAATTCCAATCCATCCCTGGCGTCGTCGAGGATGCGACCGACATCATCCTCAACCTGAAGCAGATTCCGTTCAAGCTTGCGGGGGATGCGCCGAAGGCGATCTACCTGCGCGCGGATCAGCCGGGAGTGGTCACGAGCGGCATGATCGAAGCCGATGGCGATGTCGAGGTTCTGGATAAAGATGTCTACATCGCGACGGTCAGCGAGGGCGGGAAGCTCGACATGGAAATGCGGCTGAAGCGCGGCCGCGGCTATGTCTCTGCGGACAAGAACTTCGACGAGGACCTCGGCATCGGGTTCATTCCGATTGATTCCGTCCACTCTCCGGTTCGCAAGTGCAACTACACGGTCGAAGCAGCCCGTCTCGGACAGATCACCGACTACGACAAGCTCACGCTCGAAGTCTGGACCAACGGCTCCATCACGCCGGCCGACTCCATCGGCCTGGCGGCGAAGTTGCTGAAGGACCACATGAATATCTTCATTAACTTCGAGGAAGAGATCGAAACCGGAACGTCTGCCAGCGATGATCGCAAGCCCGAGATCCACAATGAGAATCTGAATCGGTCCGTGGAAGAGCTCGAGCTTTCAGTGCGCAGCTACAACTGCCTGAAGAACGCGAATATCCAGACGATCGGCGAGCTCGTGCAGAAGACAGAAGCGGAAATGCTGAAGACGAAGAACTTCGGGCGCAAGTCGCTGAACGAGATCAAGGAAATTCTGTCTTCGATGGGACTGAGTCTAGGCATGAAGATCGACGAGCACGGCAACGCCGTGCCCGGACCGACTTCGAACGTACCGTTGCCCGCGTCCGCGTACGGACCGGACGACCAACTGTAGAAAGCGGTTTCAAGTTTCGAGTTTCAGGTTTCTAGCAATCGCAAAGGCGGATGCTGCTCTGAAAGCTCGAAACTTGAAACACGAAACTTTGAAACCGGGGTTTACCCATGCGTCACAAGGTTGCAGGATATAAACTCGGACGAAACACGGCGCACCGGCGTTCGCTGCTGCGCAATCTGGTCACCTCGGTGATCGTGGAGGAGCGCATCGAGACGACCGTTCCCAAGGCGAAGGCGGCGCGCCCGATTGTCGAGAAGATGATCACGCTCGGCAAGAGAGGCGATCTTTCGGCGCGGCGTCAGGCGGCTTCTTACCTGATGACCGACGAAGCCGTCGTGAAGCTGTTTGACACTGTCGGCCCACGTTTCGGCGATCGCGAGGGCGGATACACGCGCATCATCCGCACCATGTGGAACAAGGGCGATGGGGCCGACAAGGCTTTTCTGGAACTCCTCGGCAGCGAGAAGATTCTCGACGAGAAGAAGGAAAAGCGCGCGGAAGCTCGCGCCAAGAAGGCGGCCGAGGCCAAGAAGGCGATGGAAGAGGCCGAAGCGCAGGCTCAGGCGGAGAAAGAAGCGGCTCCTGCCGAGGAAGGCGAGAAGAAAGAGTAATAGCCGCTCAACGTGAACTTTTCAGGCACGGCTTCGGCTGTGCCTTTTTGTTTTGCGTCTGCACGATGTGCTCTTCCCTCCTGCTCCACGTTAGTTGCATTGACTTGTCTGGACCATCCACGTAAGATTCGCGGCGCATGCTCGGACAGACAATCTCTCATTACCGCATCCTGGAAAAACTTGGCGGTGGCGGCATGGGAGTTGTTTTCAAAGCCGAAGACACGGAACTCGGCCGCTTCGTCGCGCTGAAGTTCCTCCCCGACGAAGTTGCTCACGATGAAGCCGCGCTGGAACGGTTCCGGCGCGAGGCCCGCGCGGCCTCAGCTCTGAACCACTCAAATATCTGCACCATTTACGAGATCGGAAAGCATGAAGGTCGATCCTTCATCGCGATGGAGTATCTCGACGGATCGACTCTGAAGCACCTCATTGGCGTCCGTCCAATGGATCTCGATCCGCTGTTGAGCATCGCCATCGAAGTGGCCGACGCCCTGGATGCGGCGCATGCGAAGGGGATCGTTCACCGTGACATTAAGCCGGCAAACATCTTTGTCTCCAAGCGCGGGCACGCCAAGATTCTCGATTTCGGCTTAGCCAAGATGGCATCCACGAACGCTTCCGTCAGCGGAGACTCCCAAACGCTGGCTGATGCGGCCGCGCTGAACCTCACGAGTCCGGGAACGGCTCTCGGTACAGTGGCCTACATGTCACCGGAGCAGGTGCGCGGCAAGGACCTCGATGGCCGCACCGACTTGTTTTCGTTCGGGATCGTACTTTACGAAATGTCGACGGGTTCGCTGCCATTCCGAGGCGAAACTCCCGGGGTTATAACCGAGGCGATCCTCAATCGTGCGCCAACTCCACCAATTCGGTTGAATCCGGACCTGCCGCCGGAGATCGAGCGGATCGTCGTGAAGTTGCTCGACAAAGACCCCGAGTTGCGGTACCAGAGCGCCGCGGAAGTCCGCGCTGATTTGAAGCGGCTGAAACGCGAACGCGACTCGGCCCGAATTTCTTCCTCAGCTGTTCCAACGGAAACGAGCGGCTCCTCTACTGCTGCAACTCCTTTAGCCACGAAGACTTCGTCCTCTTCCATCAAAGCAGCTCCGGAAACGCGAACGCGTCCCACTCAGGTCGCGCTGGCAGCGGCACTGGCACTTGCAATTGCAGCTATAGCCTTTTTGCTGCTTCGCCACAATGGCGCGGCGCCATCTCCTGCGTATCACTTGTTGACTTATCGTCGTGGAACCATCCGCATGGCGCGATTTGCTCCGGACGGGCAAACAGTGATTTACAGCGCGGCCTGGGAAGGCGGTCCAGTCGAGATTTTCAGCACACGATTTGGTACCCCGGAGTCTCGGTCCGTGGGAGTGCCGGGTGCCGAGATCCTCGCTATCTCCGGCGGTGGTGAGATGGCGGTGCTGTTGCACAGCCAGCAATCCAAGTCGCAAGTCCACACCGGGACTCTCGCCCGAATGCCGCTTGGAGGGGGCGCTCCCCGGGAAATTCTCGAGAATATCCAATGGGCCGATTGGTCTCCGGACGGCACGCAGTTTGCGATCGTGCGTGATGCCAATGGGCGCAATCGTCTGGAATATCCCGTGGGCAAAGTGCTCTACGAAACCGGCGGGTGGATCAGTCACCCGCGCGTCTCGCGCAAGGGCGATTTGATCGCATTTATTGATCACCCCATTCCCGGCGACTCGATCGGTGGCGTGGCAGTCGTCGACATGAGCGGTAAGAAACGCTCGCTTGGACAAATGTACGGAGGCGGTGCGGTAGGACTGGCATGGTCACCCAAGGGCGATGAGGTCTGGGTAACGGCAACCGTGATTGGCATCGATCGGTCGGTGTTCGCTGTGACGCTCGATGGCAAAGAGAGACTGGTGGCACGCGTTCCCGCCGATCTGACCCTGCAGGACGTAATGCCCGACGGCCGCGCTCTCCTGGCACGTGATAGCTGGCGCCGCGGACTGATTGTTCATCGGCCCGATGATCCGGCCGAACACGACTTCACTTGGCTGGATTGGTCGTATCCGGTAACGCTTTCACCGGACGGCCAGAAGTTGTTATTTCGCGAGGAAGGCGAAGCGGGCGGCCCGAGTTATGCCGTGTATGTACGAAGGACGGATGGATCTCCGGCCGTGCGGCTGGGCGATGGCCAGTCCCTCGCATTATCAACCGATGGAAAGTGGGCGTTGGCGTGCCGAGGAGATAAGCAGACTGATCTGTTCCTTCTTCCTACCGGTGCGGGAGAACCACGTCAATTGCAGGGACACAACATTGTCCACAGTACGGCTACTTGGTTCCCTGATGGCAAACGCGTTCTGCTCGCGGGAACGGAAGCCGATCACGGGCTGCGTCTTTACGTGCAGGATATAGATGCGGATAAGATTGCTCCCGTGACTCCCGAAGGAACGAACGGACTCTCCTTCGCTCTCTCGCCGGACGGCAACGCGGTGGCTGCAGTTGGTCCGGATGACAAGGCATATACCTATCCCATTCCCTCGGGAGATGCCCGGCCGATCAAAGGGATGGAGCCGGGTGAGGTTCCGGTAGGATGGAGCACCGACGGGCGCTCGCTTTACGCATATCGAGGAGGCGACCTGCCAGCGAAGGTTTACCGGGTGGATCTCGCGACCGGCAATCGTACTCTGTGGAAGCAACTCATGCCACCCGATCCGGCGGGTGTGGAATTTGTTGGTCCCGTGCTTCCAACTCCCGACGGCAAGGCGTACGTCTACGGATATCGTCGGCTGCTGTCGGATCTCTATTTGGTCGAAGGACTTCAATAGATTGTCGACTCGCCCGAGTGTCTGAGCCGTTCGCCGCGGTCGTACATGTCCGACCGCGTCTCACGCTGGTAATCTTGCGGCTGATTTTGCGCCTTCCTTAAACTTCCCTTAATGGCCTTTACTCGGACACAGATCGGCATTGCTGTGGGCACCGGGGCTCTGCTCGTGTTGGGATTCGTGGGCTACCTCTGGTGGTTAAGCAACCAGCCGCCTGTGTTGGCACGATCGGAGGAGAGAGACACGTTGACGGGTCTTCCAGTCAGCATCAAGATGAATCCGCTGCGTGACCGGTCCACCGAGAAGGCGGCCAATAAGTTCCTGCGAGAACTGCGCGACGGGCACTGTGACGAGCTTCTGCAGAAATGGGAGCACGACTACCACAAAAAATATGCCCGCTACATCTGCAAGTCGGAAGCGGAACACCCGTTGCTTTCCTGGGAACTTGTGGATTGGGAAGACGCTCCGCCTCTTGTTGTTCTCCACTACCGCGGTCAGCGTCCGAGCAATGCAGGGCCGACTCAGGCTGGGATTGATCAAAGCCTATTTACGCTCACGCTTGAGCACAGGCCTGGGGACTGGGTTGTGACCAAGTACGACGCGATGTACTAGGTAGTTCTTAGTTCTCAGTTCTTAGGGCTGCTAGCTTTGTTGTCCTTCTCCGTGTCTCTGTGACTCCGTGGTAAAACTTCTTCATGTCCGACCCGGTGCCTGAAACGCGGCCCTCCACTGCGCGCAACATCTACTCCTTCGGCCTAACCTCATTTTTCAATGACACGGCGTCGGAGATGGCGTACTGGGTCCTTCCTGCGTTTCTGGTGTCTCTCGGTGCCGGGCCGGCGGAACTTGGAATCATTGAGGGGATCGCAGAGAGCGTTGCATCATTTGCCAAGCTCTTCTCTGGTTACCTAACCGACCGGATTGATCGGCGCAAGCCGCTGGTCGTTGCTGGATATGTCGTTGCGAACGCAGTGAAGCCCTTGCTCGCGATTGTGACATCGTGGTGGCACATTTTGTTGATTCGATTCAGCGACCGGCTGGCTAAGGGAGTGCGCGGTGCTCCACGTGACGTCATGGTGGCGGAGTCGGTGGGGAAAGACCGGCTGGGAGCCGCGTATGGATTGATTCAGTCGATGGACTCGGCGGGTGCGATTGCCGGGCCGCTCATGGCGCTTGTCCTCCTCTCGCGGTTTGGAATTCGAAGCGTGTTCTGGGCCGCGGCGCTTCCGGGCGCGCTGGCTGTTCTTGTTGCGGTATTTGGAATTCGCGAGACGAAACCGCCTTCAAGCGAGAAGAAAAACGACGACATCATCACTGCGCTTCGCGCTGGCGGGACAGCCGAGGCGGCTGTCGCTCCGCGAGTTGGGTTGCCCAACACGTTCTACTTCATTTTAGCCGCCGTCACCTTGTTTTCCCTGGGTAATTCGAGCGATATGTTCTTAGTGATGCGCGCTCAAAGTATCGGGATCTCCGTGGGGCTCGCGCCGTTGCTCGGGCTGGTCTTCAATGTGACTTACACGTTGAGTTCTTGGCCGGCTGGATGGTTCAGCGATCGCTTCTCGCGCCGCTGGATAGCGGCAGCAGGTTATTTCATCTTCGCGGCGGTGTACTTTGTGTTCGGACGTGCAGCATCGTCACGAGCGATCTGGCTGACGATGGCCGTCTACGGAATTTACTATGCCCTGACCCAACCGGTGCTCAAAGCGCTCGTCGTCGAGACGGTTGTGCAGGAGGTTCGCGGCCGCGCACTTGGAATCTATTTCTTTATGACAAGTGTTGCAACGCTGGCGGCGAGTCTGATCACCGGCGAGTTGTGGAACCACTACGGCCCCGCCGTGCCGTTCTTTCTTTCAGCGGGGTTGGCAGTGGTGTCAGCGCTGCTGTTGCTGCTGACACCACTCATGGCTTCAGAACGGAAGGTCGACCCAAAATCACAAGGAACCGGAGCCTCCTGATTCTGGCTCGGGTTTCGCTGTCCCGTTCTTGATGGCTTCGTCGAGAAGTGCCTTCATCTCGCGCTGCGCCTGCTCCGCCAATTCTCCCTGCTTTTCTCCAAGTGCGCCTTGCTGTTCGCCCAGCTTCCCTTGCTTTTCTCCCAGCTGGCCCTGGAGTTCGCCGATCTTTCCCTGCTGATCGCCAGCCTGCGATTGAATGTCGCCAAGCTTGCTCTGCAAATCGCCGATCTCGGATTGCAGGTCGCCAATCTGATCCATGGTGGCGGTTGGCCCAAGCTTCTGCAGCTTTGCTTTGAGTTTGTCGAGTGCCGCAGTCATATCGGGCACATTCACTCGAACCTGCTCCATCTTCTTACTCAGTTCTTCCTGCTGGCGGCCCAGTTCTTCCTGCTGCTTGCCCAGTGCTTCCTGTTGGCGGCCGAGTTCCTCCTGGGGAGCCCAGAACTTCTTGGCACGTTCAACCGTGGCCTGGTCGCGGATGATGTACGACTTCTCGTCGCGTTGGAACCAGATGAAATCTCCCGGAATCTGTTTCTTCAATTTCTCAACGTGCCGAATATCCTGCGTCGACCCCGACATCGTGTAGGTGTCGCTTTTACCGGAGGCAATCACGAAACGTTCTTCGTCATCGTAGCCGTATGTATAGGATCCGTTGCCGGAGGAGTGCGATCCCCGCTGTGCCGGGGCGGCTCGGACCGGCATGGGCGGCGGGATGAGCGCGTAGGGAGCAACCGGAGCGACGGGGGCAACATATCCGTGTCCCGCCTTGGAGATTGTGTCCGCGATGACGGGCGTCGGAGCGGTCATTGGCCCTGCGGCAGTGGGTGCTGCGGTCGGTGCCGGCGGAGCACTCGTCGGGCCGGGCCCCGGAACCCCGGCTGTCGGAGCGACAGCGGTGGGTGGAGGCGGCGGTGTGTGCACATCCTGATATCCGCGGACGGGATGAGCGGATGCCACAACATAGATCAACGGAACCGCGACTGCGACCATCAACACTGCGAGGGATTTTCGTGTCTTCACGGCGACAACTCCTTTCCACGCTAAAATTCGTTCTAATCGCTGTTCCGCCTGACCTGCTTTTGCCATGGCAACGCCCTGCCAACGGATCCTCCCCGGCGCCACGCGCAGAGCCTCGAAGAAACCGAGCAAAGTGTGGGCATATTCGTTGCGATCAGTTCCGCAGGAGAGAGCGGCTTCGTCGCTGGCCTGCTCCGCCAAATCCGCGAGATGCCGGTCGAGCCACCAGGACAGAGGACTGAACCAGAAAATGGCGCGATGCAGCAGGGAAAGCTGCTGCGTCAACGCATCGCGCCGCGCGACGTGTGCGTATTCGTGTGCGAGTACGGCGTCGAGTTTCGCATGGTGCCAACGTGACCAATCGCACGGCAGAAGGATCACGGGTCGCAGCACTCCGAGAGTGACCGGTACAGAGATATGCTCAGACTCAGCCAATAGCGGCGCCCGAATGTGTCCAGTTGTCGATGCCTGCGAGGAAAGGCGGGCGATAATCTGAGGCTCGGTGATGCGATGGGACGACCGGAGCAACCGGCGCGAGTAGACGATGCCAGCCAGGACGCGAATGAGAAACGAGAACATCACCGCGAGATAAGTCACGAGTGCAATCACATCCCAACGAATGGGCCGTTGCGAAGGCGTCACGTTCGAATTCTGGATTGGCAATGCCATCGGCTGCGATTCAATGTGCGCGCTGAGTGCCACACTCTGGGCTGAAGCCTTCTTTTCGTGGCGAGTAGATATGTTTTTTGCGCTCGTGACAACTGCAGATTTCGTCGCAAAAATGGCTCGTGGTACCTCGTCAGAGTTGTTCACCACGATGCGAGAAGTTTCCGGCTGAAGAAATTCGGGGGCGGGGATGGACAGGGGAGGCGCGAATCGGCCGAGAAGCGGCAACGCCAAGGCTGCGTAAAGGACCAGCGTCCAGGCGAATAGTCGTAACGCGGTGGTCTTCACGCGAAATGCCCGCAGCGCGAAACCTGCGGCCATGGCCAGCAGCAGCGAGCGAGCCGCAGAACTCAGAAGTTCTACCAGCAAGGCCGAAGACGCTACGTTATGTAAGATGTGCGTCATGATTTTCTTTCCCTCCTCGCTGCGCCTGATTCATCCACAGCTTTTCGTTCCGCAATCTTCCGCGCCAGGCGTTCCAGTTGTTTCCGGTCAAGCACTTCGTTGTCGACCATTCCCAGCACCAATTCCTCCGCCGATCCGCCGCAGAAACGATCGATAATGCTCTTGACGGCGCGGACCGCGACATTCTGGCGCACATCGGAAGCCGTATAGATAAAAGTACGGCCATCCACTTGGTGCGTGACATATCCCTTTTCCTCGAGACGGCGCAGCACTGTGCGGATGGTGGAATCTTTCATCGGGCGGGAGGAAGCGAGAGCTTCGCGGCACGATTCGGCCGAACAAGGACCGTGATTCCAGATGTAGTCCATGACGCTCTGCTCAACATCTCCCAGGTTCTTTAGACGTGCCTGCCTTATGTTAGTCATTGTAGCGTTACAATATGTAACAGTAAAAACAGGACGCGTCAAGGAAAAAGTCGCAATTCACCTGACGGCGAAGCAGGGAACTTCAGCTGGGAAGTAGTAGCTCCGGTTTCAGAACCAGCGCAGCCACAGGAACAGAGCGAGTTGCGCTGCGATACCCGCGGCAGTGTCCAGGAACACGTCATGCACGGTCCCCGTACGCGTGGGCAGGTAGAACTGATGCCACTCATCGAGACTGGCCACCAGCGCCGTTCCTAGTACTGCAATGCTGGCCCACCGCAACGTCCATTTCGTACCCGCCGGTGACGGAAGAGTTTCTCGCCAGGCGCGGAAGAGCAGGATGCTGAGCAGGCCATAGCCGAAGACGTGTCCCGACTTGCGGATGAAGACGTGGTATGGCTCGAAGCTGGCGTAGTCGATCCCAAACAGGAAATGCAGGATTGGGTAGAGCAAACGGCTCGTGTGCGCGGACGAAAGATAGTTGCTTGATTCGATCGCAATGACGATGAGCCAGAGGATCAGTGCGATCCAGGCTTTCAGGACATGGTGGCGGTCGTTGGTCAATCGGGTCGGGAGTCGGCATCCCCAACCTTCATAGCGAACAAGAAGGTCGGGGTGCCCAAGTCTCTATTCAATTGCATAGTTCGGGGCTTCGCGGGTAATCATGACGTCGTGCACATGGCTTTCGCGCAGGCCCGCGCCGCTGATGCGCACGAAGCGTGTTCTCTGCAGGAGCTCGGGGATCGTAGAGCATCCGCAGTAGCCCATTCCCGATTTCAGACCACCGACCATCTGATAGATGATCATGGCAACTGATCCGCGGTAGGGCACGCGTCCCTCAATGCCTTCGGGGACGAGTTTTGCCAGGCGGTTTGATTCCCCATCGGAAGCCGAAACCGAGGCCGAGGAATCTCCTTCGGTGCTCTGGAAGTAGCGTTCGCTCGAACCTTGTGCCATCGCGCCCAATGATCCCATGCCGCGGTACGACTTAAACGAGCGGCCCTGATACAGGATCAGTTCACCGGGGCTCTCATCTGTGCCGGCGAAGAGCGATCCGATCATGACGCAGCTTGCGCCCGCCGCTAAAGCCTTGGTGACGTCGCCGGAATACTTGATGCCGCCATCGGCGATGATCGGGACGCCGGAATCTTTCGTGGCACGATAAGCTTCGGCGATCGCGGTAATCTGCGGAACTCCTGCGCCGGTTACGACGCGGGTAGTGCAGATCGAGCCAGGCCCGATTCCGACTTTGATGCCGTCGGCTCCGGCGCGAGCCAGTTCGCAGGCGCCGTCAAAAGTGGCCACGTTTCCCGCAAGCAACTCCACTTCGGGCAGTTTTGATTTCACCAGCTTCACCGCCTCCAGCACTTTCGACGAATGCCCGTGAGCGCTGTCGATGGCGAGCACGTCGACTTTGGCTTCCACCAGTTCCTGCGCGCGTTCCAGAAAATCCCCTGTAGCTCCGATTGCCGCGCCCACACGCAAACGGCCATGAGAATCTTTGGCGGCATTGGGATACTTCAGTTTCTTCTGGATGTCTTTGACCGTGATCAGACCTTTAAGGTTGTACTTGTCATCGACCACGAGTAGCTTTTCAACACGGTGCTGGTGAAGAATCTTTTCCGCCTCCTCGAGCGTGGTACCCACCGGAACGGTAATGAGTTTTTCCTTGGTCATCACGCTGTCGATGGGAATGTCGAAGCGGGTTTCAAAACGCAGGTCGCGGTTGGTAAGGATGCCGACTAGTTTGCCGTGTTCAGTGATGGGCACCCCGGAAATCTTGTATTTCCGCATGACCTCGAGCGCGTCGCTCACTCGATCGGTCGCATGCATAGTGACCGGATCGACGATCATGCCGCTCTCCGAACGTTTCACTTTGTCGACTTCGCTCGTCTGCTCTTCGATTGAAAGATTGCGATGGATGATACCGAGTCCGCCCTGCTGGGCAAGCGCAATTGCCATGTGCGATTCGGTGACGGTGTCCATGGCGGCGCTGACGATGGGAATGTTGAGGCTGATCTTACGGGTCAGTTGCGTTTGCGTGCTGGCGTTTGCCGGGACCACATCGGAGCGCGCAGGCAGCAGGAGGACGTCATCAAAAGTGAGAGCCTCAGGAACAGGAAAATGAATCATAAATGTCTCGGAATTCCCCAGCGCGTGGGTAAACCAACATTGTAGAGAGCGGCGTGAGATCAGGCAAATTCAGCCTGCCTTAGATAGGTGTGCCGATTGCAAAGACCAGTTAAACCATCGATCGGTAGGGTGGCTCGATTCGCTAAGTCTCTAGCTTATTTTTGCCCTCCATTCGCAGCCAACTTCGTCTTCAGAGTCGTCACGGCGAGATCGCGGCATGGATCTCGCTTAGCGACGAGATCCTCCGCTGTGGGAATGCACATCACATCAGGCGTGACGCCGACTTTCTCGAGCTCCTTCCCGTCGGGGAACATCGCGCGTCCCACAGTGGTTTGAGCGCCGTAGAACACCGCTGCGTCGGAACCAATGTTCTGTCGAAAGAATTTCGCGACAGCCACTTCACCGGCCGTCTTGTCACCGATCACGACCCCACGCCCTTGTAACTGCAGATGTCGGGCAAGAATCTCACTCGAACTCGCACTCTCACTATCGACCAGCACCGCGACGGGCATATCAGAAAATGAAGGCACTTTGGGTTTGGCGGTAACTTTCTCCGATTTTCCCCGGGTAATCTGGGTGAAGAGTTCACTCTCAGCCTTTTCAAGGTAGCCATCAAATCTCTGCAAATCCTCGATGTCTCCGCCGGGATTGCCCCTTAGATCGATAATCAGGGCCCGCGAATCTTTCACCTTCCACAGAGTTTTTTCAGCTGTGTCCCCGATAAAGCTACGGAGTTTGACGTAACCAATATTGTCGTAGCTCCCGTACATAAATGGGTTTTCCGTGTAGTCGGTTTGTTCCTCGCGGATGGCGTCATAGACTTTGGAGTAGTCGTAGATAACCTCCATTGCCAGACGAGTATGGATATCTGCAGAAATCTCCAGACGCTGGCGCTTGCCATCGCGTTCAAGGTCGAGAACCATCACACCGACGGGTTGGATGAAGCGATAATAAAATTGCGTCTCATCGTAGTTCTTGCGGTCCGCGACCACGCCCTCAATTCCCCGGATTGTGTCTCCAACCTTGAGTCCGGCCTTATCGGCGGGACCATTTTCTTTGACCCGATAAACGCGCACTGTGTCACCAAAGGGCTGGGCTCGGAACCCGAACCGCGGTTCGAGCGTTCGTGGCGGTGGGAGAAAATTCGTATGCGAATCATCTACCTTCCGGACCATCCAGTAGATGGCTGACAACATTTCGCCCGGGTTGTTGCTGGCGTCAATTTTCTTCTGGGCTTCCTGTAATTCTTTGTCCCACGCGATGCCTTTGATGGTCGGATCGTAGAAATTCTTCTTGATGATGTCATGCACACCCTGTGCGATGGCACGCATCAATTCGCGATTGCTTTTCAGCGTGCCTTGCCCGAAAGCGGTGTCGGCTGAAAATGAGAAAAGCAGGGCAAACGACGCGAAGTAGTAGAGGGCCCGAGAGTGGCGGGTCATGGCTCCCCCTTCCAAACGACTGTGCATGATAGCCTGAAAGTTACCTTCTCGAAAGTGATTGGCTTCACTCCCAGGGCCGGCCGAGGCTCCCGAACCGGGGTTTGTCTTTTACCTACTGCGGGCGTATATTAGGAGACTGAGAACTGCTGTGTACCGGCTTTTGGCGAAGCACACCAGTGGGCGCAAGCCCACATTTTAGTTTGGAGCCCTTCGGGTGCCGCCGCCATCCGCCAGTAAGTTATTGGATTCATGGCGCTTGACGTTGAACGTGTGCGGGCAATTGCAGACCGGGTCGCGGCCTCGAGCGGGCTCGAAGTCTTAGAGATCGAGTTCCTCGGCGGAGGCAAGGCCCGGATGTTGCGGGTGTTTCTCGATAAGCCCGCGGCCGGCAACGATCCGATGGCAGGAGTGACGCACGAAGATTGCGCGAACTTCAGCCGCGAATTTGGCACGATCCTCGATGTGGAAGATGTGATGCCGGGGACGTACACGTTGGAAGTTTCGTCGCCGGGGCTCGATCGGAAACTGGTCAAAGCCGCGGATTTTGCCCGCTTCACCGGCAGCCGCATGAAGCTGATGACGCGACAACCGGTGGAGAATAACCGGCACTTTGAAGGTAGGCTGGAAAGCTTTCAAGATGGCCGACTGACGCTGGATTTGAGCGTAGCCAGTCACAAGTCGCGCAAGAAAATGGGCGACGCGGCGGGAAAGAAAGTTGAAATTGAATTTGCCAACGTGGAAAAGGCGAATCTGGTACCAGAAATCTGAGTGTGAAGTGGTTAGTGATCGATGCCGGCTTGGATTCTGGCAACTGACCACTGGCAACTGACAACTGACTTTTATGGCTAGCGAGCTCTACAACATCATCGAAGGCGTGAGCCGGGAAAAGGGAATCGATCCGCAGATTGTGGTCAGCGCGGTGGAAGACGCCATCGTTATGGCGACGCGCAAGCACTACAAGTCGCAGGAGAACTTCCGCGCAAAATTGGACAAGGATACCGGCAAGATCAGCGCCTTTGCGGTGAAGACCGTGGTAGAGACACCGGAGCAGGTGGAAGATCCCAACCTGCAGATCACGCTGGAGGATGCGCAGCGGATTGATGCAAGCCTCGAGGTCGGTGGTGAGTTGCTGATTCCCAAGGCGATCGATGGCATTCTGGGACGCATCGCGGCGCAGCTCGCAAAGCAGGTGATTTTCCAGAAGGTACGCGAGGCTGAGCGCGACACGGTCTACAACGAGTACATCGGGCGTGTGGGCGAAATCGTCAACGCCACGGTGAAACGCGTCGAAGGTCCGGACGTGATTTTCGATATCGGCAAAGCGGAGTCGCGCATGCCGCGTAAGGAGCAATCGCGTCTCGAGTCTTTCGCTGTGGGCGAGCGCGTGCGCGTGGTGATCGCCCGCGTCGAGAGAGCGTCAAAGGGGCCCGGCGTCGTGGTCTCCCGCGCCGCTCCGGAACTGGTCCAGCACTTGTTCCAGACCGAAGTTCCAGAAATTTACGACGGTACGGTTGTGATCCGTGCGATCGCGCGTGAAGCGGGTGAGCGGACAAAGATCGCCGTCATGTCGAAGGACAAAGACGTGGACGCGGTGGGCGCCTGCGTCGGAATGAAGGGGATGCGCGTGCAGTCGATTATCCGCGAGTTGCGCGGAGAAAAGATCGACATCATCGAATTCCACGAAGATCCAGTTACGTTCGCCGAGAAGGCGTTACAGCCAGCCAAAGTCAGCCGCGTCACGGTGATCGACAGCGCGGAGAAGCATCTGGAGGTCGTGGTCGACGATAGCCAACTTTCGCTCGCGATCGGCAAGAAAGGACAGAACGTCCGCCTGGCTGCGAAACTGTTGGGTTGGAAGATCGACATTAAGAGCGAAGAGGAGAAGCGTCAGGAAGTCGAGCAGCAGATGGCGGCGATGGCTCCGCAGGCGACGACTCCTCTGGAGAACGTTCCCGGGTTGGGCGAGGGACTAGTCGAGAAGCTGAGCGCGGCGGGTATTACCACGGTCGAAGCGCTGGCTGATATGACGCCGGAGCAATTGGAAGCCATCGAGGGCATCGGTCCCAAAACGGTGGAAAAAATCAGCCTCGCGGTGAATAATTACTTTGCCAGCCTGGAGGGCGGAGCGGCGGAAGCCGCTGTGGAAGCCGAAAGCGGCGCCGCCGAAGGGGAAGCCGCGGGTGAAGTAGCCTCGGGAGAAGTGACTGCCGAAGCTGCCGCCGAGATGACGCCCGAAGCGCCGGAAGAGTCCCCGGAGACTGCGGCGAGCGAGCCTGAGCCCGGACAGGGCGAGGCTCCCGACAAAATCGAATAGTCATGGCACGCCAAAACAAGTTCGAGAGCGTGCGAGTATACCAAGCTGACTCCGTGAGGTTGCGATGAAGACCTAAGCACAACGCGGGGAAAAGAAAGGCCGGATGAGCAAGGTTCGAATCAACGATCTCGCCAGGGAACTGGAAGTGAAGAGCAAAGCCATTCTTGACGCGCTGCCGCTCGTCGGAGTGACGGAAAAGAAGACGCATTCCAGCTCGCTGGAGGAGCACGAAGCCGAGAAGGTGCGGGCTCACATCCGCGGCTCCGCCGAAGCGCAGGCACCTGCGCGTTCCGCGCGCCCTCTGCGCGGCGAAGAAGAAATCAAGACCAAGATCGACCTGTCGCATATCTCCCGCCCTGGCGATGTGTTGCGGGCGATCACGCAGAAGAAGGAAGCCGCGGCTGCGCCGCCACCTCGTCTGGCCGCGCCGCCAGTTGCGCCCAAGCCAGCGGCGCCTCCGGTGGCGAAACCGGCTGCGCCCGCCGCATCGGCGTCAGCCACGCCTGCAGCGCCGGTTCGTCCAGCTACAGTCGCTCCGGCTGTTGAAAAGCCGATCGCTCCACCCACTCCACCGGCTCCAGTTGCGCCGCCTGTGACTGCAGCGCCAGTGCGTCCGGCAACTCCGCCGCCTGCTCCACCAGCAGTTGTGGCTCCCCCGGCCCCACCCGTCGCACCGGCGATTACGGCATCCGCCGCTCCGCCCGCACCCGTGCCCGCTCCACCAAAGTCGGCAGCTCCGCCCGTAGCAGTTGCACCGCAAACGCCTGCGCCACGAATGATTGTTCCGCAGACAGGTCCGCGCCCGGTTTATAAAGCTCCTCCACCGCGTCCAATAGCGTCGGTGCCCACCGCTCAGGCAGGGCCTGCAGGAACGATGAGGCCAGCACCGGGACGTCCCGTACCAGGTCAGCCGATTTTCCAGCGTCCACGCCCGCAGGGAGCGCCGGGTGCAGGCGCACCGCGTCCACCGCTGCGTCCAGGCGAACGCCGTCCGATGCATCCCACTCGCTCCTCTCCGACTGGACCTCGTCCCATCGGGGTCGGTCCAGGGCTTCCGCCTCCGGGATCGGTTCGTCCCGGCAGCCGGCCGGGTGCGCCTGCGCGCAGGCCAGGGCAACGCTACGTTCCACGCGGAGTCAAAGAAGGCCCAATGAAGGGCTACGTTCCACCACCGCGCATGGTGGTGTCGAATGAGCCGATGCCGATCACGCGCAACATCACGATCACTGAGGGCATCAGTGTCAAGGATCTCGCCGAGAAGCTGGACATTCGCGCGAAAGATTTGATTTCGCGGCTGCTGGCTCGCGGTGTATTTGCCACCATCAACCAGACGCTCGATGCCGAACTTGCCAGCGAAATGGCGCGTTTCTTCGGCGCCGATACAAATGTGATCACGTTTGAAGAACAGGCCGCGAAGGACATTGATGCGGCCTCTGCCAGCGGCGAGGAATCTGCTACCGAAGCCATCCCGCGTCCGCCGGTCGTCACCATTATGGGCCACGTCGATCATGGGAAGACCACACTGCTCGACTCGATCCGACTCACCAACGTCGCTGAGGGCGAAGCCGGAGGCATCACGCAGCACATCGGCGCGTACAAAGTACGCATCAGCGATCAGGAATCTCCGGCGTATGGCCGCGAGATCGTGTTTCTCGATACGCCCGGTCACGAAGCGTTTACCCGCATGCGTTCTCGCGGAGCGAAGGCGACCGATATCGTGGTGCTGGTGGTCGCAGCCGATGACGGCGTCATGCCGCAGACGCTTGAAGCGATCGATCACGCGCATGCCGCGGAAGTGCCGATCATTGTCGCGGTTAATAAGATCGACAAGCCCGAGGCTCTTCCCGATCGCGTGAAGAAGCAACTAGCTGACCGCGGACTCGTACCCGAAGAGTGGGGCGGTAAGACTGTTTTCGTGGATGTTTCCGCCAAGAAGAAAACCAACCTCAACCTGCTGATGGAAATGATCTGCCTAGTCGCCGACCTAGCGGAGTTGAAGGCAACTCCTGAGCGCGCTGCAACCGGCGTCGTGCTGGAGGCGAAACTCGATCGCGGACGCGGACCTGTGGCGACCGTGTTGGTGCAGAACGGTACGCTGAACGCTGGAGACAATTTCGTCGTTGGCAACGTCTTCGGAAAAGTTCGCGCTATGTTCGACGATCGCGGTGCCGGGCTCGAATCGGCGCCGCCCTCGACTCCAGTTGAGATTCTGGGATTGGAGGGTTTGCCCCAGGCCGGTGATCAGTTTGTCGTTGTCGCGGATCGCGACAAAGCGCGCGGCATCTCGGAATACCGCGAACAGAAGGCGCGTGAAGCTGCGCTGGCCAAGAGTTCGCGTGTGTCGCTCGAGGGTCTGGCGGAGCAGATCAAGACCGCCGGCACTAAGGAACTGAACATCATCCTCAAGGGCGATGTCCAGGGCTCGGTCGAAGTGCTCAGCGACTTGCTGTCGAAGCTTTCCAACGAGAAAGTTCGCCTGAAGCTGTTGCGTTCCGGGGTGGGAGCAATCACTGAAACAGACGTTCTGCTGGCTTCAGCCTCGAACGCGATCATCATCGGCTTCAACGTTCGCCCCGAGCGGAAGGCTCAGGAACTCGCTGAACAGGAAGAAGTCGACATCCGCCTGCACTCGATCATTTACGAACTCCAGGACGAGATCAAGCGCGCCATGACCGGCCTGCTCGAGCCGACGATCAAAGAGACATATCAGGGACGGGCCGAGGTTCTGGAGACTTTCCGCATTCCCAAAGTCGGTACGGTTGCCGGTTGCCGCGTGATCGATGGTCTGATCAAGCGCGATGCCGAAGTGCGCTTGCTGCGCGACAACGTCGTGGTCTTCAAGGGTAAGGTTGGATCGCTGCGCCGCTTCAAGGACGACGCCAAAGAAGTCACGAATGGCATGGAGTGCGGCATCTCAATCGCGAACTATGGCGACATCAAGGTTCACGATGTGATTGAGGCCTTCACCACCACACGGGTCGCGGCGGAAGTGATCGCATAATTCAGGGGGCTGGTGATCTGCGGTCAGTTGCTCGTCACTGACCACGGGACACCAGTCACTGCATGCCCATCGCGTTCCTCACTCTCGAGCTTCACATTGAGGCCGCACAGTCGATCAAGGACCGCCGCCAGGTAGTGCGGAGCCTGAAGGATCGTCTGCGAACGAGCTTCAATGTTTCCGTTGCCGAACTCGATGGCGCAGAACTGTGGAGTCGCGCGACCATCGGAGTCGTCAGCATCTCGCATTCTCGCGACTATCTCGATGGACTCATGAAGAAGGTTGAGAGCGCCGCTACTCGCATCGCCAACAACAACGGCGCAGAAGTCGCAGATTCCTTCGTGGAGTATTTCTGATACGTTCTGATTCCATTAACATCTCCTAACACGCTGTTACCTCCGTACTTAGCACATGCGGTCCTAACGGGAGGACAATAGCGCTGCCCGACGCACGTTCCGCTCAACACCTGCGTCCGGTTTTCTGATATTCTCAACCGTTTTCCTTGAGGTGGAATAGTGGAAAAGCGCGGGCTGAAGCATCATCGCGGACGAGTCGGCGAAGCCTTGCGCGAAGAGATTGAAACGCTCGTGGAAGGCGAGCTTGCTGATCCTCGCATCGGTCTGGTGAGCGTGACGGCCGTGCATGTGGCCGATGACGGGCGCTCTGCAGAGGTCTGGGTCAATGTTGAGGGAGATGATGAAGAGGCCGATCGCAGCCTCCAAGGTCTTGAGGCCGCGCGAGATTACATCAGGCACGAACTGGTGGAGCGGCTGAGAATCCGGCGAGCGCCGGAGTTGTACTTCCGCCTTGACCGGGCCGAGCAAGCGAAGGCGCGTGTGGAGGAATTGCTGTACCGGGCGAAGAAGCGCGGCAAAGCACGCAGGGGATCGAGTGGAGAGAACGCATAACATGCTCGAGGATGTACTCCGGCAGATCGGACAGCGCGAACGATTCGTGCTGACGTCCCATGCCCGGCCCGACGGCGATGCCGTCGGCTCGGCGCTGGCATGCTGCCAGGTACTCCGTGCCATGGGCAAGCAGGCCGACGTCGTGCTCCACGACGGCGTTCCGCGTATTTATCGCTCCCTGCCGTTCGCCGACGAAGTGGTTCAGTCGAACCGCGTGATGGGCAGCTATGAGGCCGCCATCATTCTGGAGTGCGATAGTATCCATCGCACAAGGCTCGAAGGCCTGGAAGATCGCTTCCTGATCAGCATCGATCATCATGCCAGTGGGCGTCCCTTTGCACACGTGAACTGGATCGACCCGCACGCGGTCGCCACCGCCGAGATGGTATTCCGGTTAGCACGCGAGGCGGGGGTGACGTTCTCGCCCGAGATCGCAACGTGTCTCTATACCGCTCTGATGACTGACACAGGTTCGTTCATGTTTCAGGGGACGAATGAGAACACGTTCGCCCTGGCGCGCGAACTCGTGCTGGCCGGAGCGGATCCCGCTCATTGCGCGCGCGGCATCTACTTTGCGCACTCCGTAGCAAAAATTCGCTTGCTCGGCGAGGCTTTGCGCAATCTCAACATCGACGGACATGTCGGATACGCGTGGGTCACGCAAAAGCAGATGCAGCGCTGTGACGCACTGGAAGAGGACTGCGAAGGATTGGTGAATTACGTTCTCTCCATCGGCGGCGTCGAGGTGGCGGCATTTTTCCGCGAGACGCCCGACGGACGTTATCGAGTCAGCCTGCGCAGCAAGGGTAAGCTCGATGTGGCGCATGTGGCGGAAAGTTTCGGCGGAGGAGGACACGAGTGCGCCAGCGGATGTTCCCTCGATGGGCCGCTCGCCGAAGCAGTACGCGCCGTGATTCTCCAGATCGGCCGCGGGCCTTCCGTACAATGAAGTAGATTGCCGATTGCTGACATTGTGATTGTTGAATAGAAGCTACGGCAAACCCAGGTCGGTTTTCAATTAACAATCAACAATCGAGAATTCAACAACTCCTCATGACCAACCGCACCCGCATAGATGTCCTGCTCCTCGCCGGATTCTGTACCTTTCTCTTCTTCTACGGCATCGGGCAGTTCGGGTTGATCGGGGCCGATGAGCCTCGTTACGCGCAAGTGGCGCGCGAAATGCTTGATCGCGGCGACTGGGTTACTCCCACACTCGGCGGACAACCATGGCTGGAGAAACCACCGCTGTACTACTGGCAGGCGATGCTGGTTTACAAGGCACTCGGCGTTCATGACGCCGCCGCGCGGATTCCCTCCGCAGTCGATGCCACTTTACTGATCATCGCCGTTTACCTCTTCTTTCTGAGATTTCGGCGCGGAGTGCAAGTCGATGCTGCGCTCATCGCGGCTTCGAGCGCCGGGGTCATCGGGTATGCTCGCGCGGCTTCCATGGACATGCCGCTGGCGGCGACGTTTGCCATTGGCATGTTGGCGTGGTGGGCGTGGCGCGAGACTGATCGCAAGATCTATCTCACAACATTTTATGGATGCATCTCTCTTGGGATGCTCGCCAAGGGTCCAGTGTCCCCATTCCTTGCGGCAATTACCATCGCCGTCTTTGCGGGCATGGTTCGAGAGTGGCGTCTGATCCTGCGCACGGTATGGTTCCCAGGCATCTTGCTGTTTTGTGTGATCGCGCTGCCCTGGTACTTGGCGGTGCAGATACGAAATCCGCAATTTTTTCGCGACTTTATTCTCGAACACAATCTTGCGCGCTTTTCCACCAACCTTTATCACCACCCGGAACCCTTCTGGTATTACGTTCCGGTCATCGGACTCGCGATGATCCCGTGGACCGCGTTTGTTGTCGCGGCATTTGTAGAATCTGCACGCACCTGGTGGTCGGAACGCGCGCAAATTGACACTGAGCTGCAATTTCGTATCTTCGCGTGCTGCTGGCTGATTGTGCCCGTCGCGTTCTTCTCGATCTCGCAATCCAAACTTCCAGGCTACATACTGCCAGCGGTTCCGGCAGGCGCAGTTCTGCTGGCGGATTATCTCCGTCATCAATTCGAAGAGCAGGCGAACGTTTCAAAGTGGCTGGCGATTCTGCATGCCTTGATAACAGCTGCGCCAATTGTGCCCGCCACTCTGATCGGTTATGTCGTGTCCGAAAATCGATTGCCTGCAGGACGTCCGATGTTGATCGCAATCGGCGCTACGTTTGTGCTTTGCGTCGCGATTGCACTCACACTGGTCAGCCGCATGCACCTGCGCATGCTCCGTTTCGTCACCCTCATTCCTGTTGTATTGGCAGTGGCTGCGGTGCTCAAACTCGGCACGTACGTCATCGATCAGAAGCTGTCGGAGCGACCGCTGGCCAATGAACTGGCGAGCGTGGACACGCACAAGTTGCCGGTCGCAGTCTGCGGAGTCTCCCGCGAGGTGGAGTACGGGCTCGCGTTCTATCGCGACCAGGTCATCTCGCGCTATGAATCGGGCAGTGTTCCCCCCGGAGAGCACTTGCTCGTGGCGTTGCCGGCGTGGAAGGATAATGTCACCCAGAAGGTTGCAGGAAGGCGCGTATCATTCCTGGGTCACTATAAACCTCAGGGTCTGGATTACTACTGGGTGGCCGCATCAGGCACGAAATAGCCGGTTTGTTACCTACTCCTTTTCGTAAGCGAGTTCCTCCAACTCCGGAGGCGCCCCCGCTTTCGCAGTCAGACCGTACTCGTATCCCTTATCAAACGCTTTGAGGTTTAGCTCGCGGAAGTTCGCTGGAACAGAATCTTCAACCGCCTTGCGCACTGCATCAGCACTCAACAACTTCGTGACTGCTGTGAAGAACCCTACCATTACCGAATTCAGTACCATGCGCTTGCCCAATTCCTCGGCAAAGCGGGTAGCAGGGATGGCGTAAAGCTTAGGATCGCCTTTCAGATCTGAGACCCGCACCAGATCTTCCTCGATGATGAGTAAGCCGCCCGTTTTCAGTTCCGGCGCAAAACGGTTGTACGCCTCCTGCGACATGATCACCATGATGTCTGGCCGCGTCACGTACGGATACAGCACCGGCGAGTCGGAAACGACCAATTGTGCGCTACACGCTCCGCCTCGCGCCTCGGGACCGAAGTTCTGTGTCATGGTGGCGAAGCCGTTTTCGTAGATCGACGCTGCTTTGCCCAGCACGACGGCCGACAAGATGACTCCCTGGCCCCCGAAGCCTGCAATACGAATCTCAGTTAGCCGCATACGCACTCCATTTCCGCTTCTTCGATATACCGCTCACCGAGTGCTTCGACATACTGCGCGCGCATCATCGATTGGTAGTCGGGGCGATCCCGATCCACGAACTTCCCGACGGCGATTTCGCCGTTGAGCGTGAGCCCCACTTCGCTGGTGGGCGCGCCGTTCTTTACTTTGCTCTTTTCCTTGTAGTACTTCATCGTGTCGAGGCCGTCGCCCATCTTGTTCCGGCGCTGGTAAAGGGTTGGGCAGGGCGAGATGACCTCGATGAATGAAAATCCTTTCTTCGCGAATGCTTCACTGATCGATCGGGCAAGTTGACGAACGTGGAACGTAGTCCAGCGAGCCACGTAGACGGCTCCAGCTGCTTCCACGAGATGCGGCAGGTTGAAGGCCGGTTCAAACGTTCCGTAAGGATTAGTCGAAGTGATTGCATGTCCCGGAGTCGTTGGCGCTGTCTGCCCTCCAGTCATCGCATAGATCAGGTTGTTCACGCAGATGACTTTCAGGTCAATATTGCGTCGGGCCGCGTGAATCAGGTGGTTACCGCCAATCGCGGAGAGATCCCCGTCGCCCGAGTACACCACAACACTCAGCTTGGGATTGGCCAGCTTCAGTCCAGTCGCAAACGGAATCGCGCGGCCGTGGGTCGTATGAAAGGAATCGAGCTTGACATACCCTGCGACTCGGCCGGTACAGCCGATTCCAGAGACCAAGGCGAGTGTCTGAAGATCGACTTTCGAGTCAATCAAGGCGCGTGCGAAGGAATTGACCGTTGTTCCGATGCCGCAACCGGGGCACCAGATGTGCGGCATGCGGTCGGTCCGCAAGAACTGTTCCACAGGGTTCGCGGTGTCGTCGATCACATTCAGCATCGGCTTGCCTCCACGATGGCTTTCAAAATCTCCTCCGGCTTATGGACTCCACCGCCGGCGTGCGGGACGAGCATAGTCTTCGCTTTGCCAGCCGCGGCACGCTCGACCTCGCGGGACATCTGTCCCAGATTCAGCTCGGGTACCACGAATGCCTTCACATGCTCTGCCAACTCAACGATCTTCTTGTCGGGGAAAGGCCACGCTGTGATAAGTCTCAGCTTTCCGACTTTCAATCCGCGCTCGTGCGCCATGTCGATTGCGCGCTGCGCCACGCGCGACGTGATGCCGTAAGAAATCACCACCACATCGGCATCGGCCAGACGGTCTTCTTCGAACATGCAGATGTGATCGGTGGCGTTCCGGATTTTGTTCTGCAGGCGCTTCACCAGCTTGTCCTGCATTTGAGGCGTCATGTTCGGGTAGCCGCGCTCGTCGTGCGTCAGTCCCGTCACATGAAACTTGTAACCTTCCCCGGCATGCGCCATCTCAGGGACCAAGTCGCCATTCGTTCCGTACGGCAGGTATTCTTCGACCGACTTTCGCGTATGCTTACGCGGAACGACTTCGATCTGATCTGCGCCCGGTATCACGACTTTCTCCGTCATGTGTCCTACGACTTCGTCCATCATGAACATCACGGGCACGCGAAATTCTTCCGCCAGGTTGAAAGCCTTGATGGTCAAGTCGAAGCATTCCTGCGGAGAATTTGGACAGAGCGCAATGATCTCGTAATCGCCGTGCGATCCCCATCGCGCCTGCATCATATCGGCCTGTGCCGGCAGCGTAGGTAATCCCGTCGAGGGGCCGCCCCGCTGCACGTCCACGAACACGCACGGCGTCTCCGTCATCGCCGCGTAGCCGATATGCTCCATCATCAGCGAGAATCCGGGGCCGGACGTTACGGTGAAGGCCTTGGCTCCTCCCCAGACTGCGCCCTGCAACGCAATCGATGCCGCGAGTTCGTCTTCCATCTGGATGAAACTGCCGCCCACCACAGGAACGCGCGCCGCGAAACGCTCAACTACTTCGGTGGAAGGTGTGATCGGGTATCCAGCAGCGAATCGTGCTCCCGCTGCCAGCGCACCTTCGCAGCAGGCGTGATCGCCGTCGATAAAGTGTGTGCCGGTTAACACGCCATGAGGATCCGCTTTCATTTTTCACCTCCGCCGGCTTTTTCAGCCTTTGCCTCATCCGGATACTTCACCCCCGGGACCTTCATGCCGTAGATGGCGAAGTCCGGGCAGTACATGCCGCACAAATCGCATCCGCTGCATTTTTCCGGATGCACGACGTGGGGCGGATGGTATCCCTTGGAATTGAAGGCGGAAGAGAGCGCCAGCACGTGCGTGGGACAGAATTCCACACAGAAACCGCAAGCCTTGCAGCGCTCCACGACGATGGAAACACGACCTTTTGCCACGAAAGCCCCCAGCCAGGAGCAACGATCGCTCCAGTTGTTCAACTGCGGAGGATGTGATTATGCGGGGAAACAGGCACCAGAGGGTGTGATCACAATCACAGATTATGGTGAGGCGGAGCACCTCGGTAGAGGTCTGTTGTGTGTCTGTAAGTAACTGAATCTACTAAGGTTGTTCTTGCGTCGACCGTTTATGCGTGCGAAGCAATTACACGTCACGAAAGCTGCTCGCGTGATCCGTATCACGTCAACGGGTGAGTCGGGCACGCACTGGCTCGGAAAGTTCGCCAACTGTTGCCGCCCTGTGTTCGCTGAGTTTGCTTACCGCCAAGCGGACCATCTACACTCTGGTTTTCGCTACGGTTTTTGCCGCTGTCTGCCAGCGCATGCCGCGGCAGGAGCCCTATTGGAAATCCTCGACCTCAGGCATTTTTCTTCCCTGGACTTGCGTCCTCTGCTCGACGACGAGACGCAACTCTGGTCGCGCCTCCTTTCCTGGGACTATGCCAGTTCAGCGGAGATGATCCTGCGTTACGTCGACGCGAAAATTCTACCCGGCTATGCCGCTGTGGACCGCGGTCGTGTCTTCGGTTATTCGTTTTTCGTGTACGAAGGGAGCAAGGGCGTCATCGGAGATCTTTATGTGACCAACGGGACGCGCCTGCCCGAAGCCCGCAAGGTCGAACTCAATCTTTTAACTCACGTGATTGAGACACTGCAGCAGTCGCCCGGGATTCACCGCGTCGAGGCGCAGTTGTTGGCCCATGAGGCGAATGCAGTATCACGGCCTTTTCTGGAGACAGGCTTTCAGCGTCATCCGCGCCTGTTCATGGTGCTGACATTTTCTACGTCAGCGGCACCAAGGCCGGCCATCCATCCTGATGTGGAGATCCGGCCCTGGGCTGAAGCGGACTATCAGCCATCCGCCGCAGTGATCACTGCAGCTTACCGGGGGCATGTCGACGCGCAAATTAATGATCAATATCACACGCTGAGCGGATCGCTACGTTTCCTGAACAATATCGTGCGTTTTCCCGGCTGCGGAATATTCGATGCGGAGTCGTCGTTCGTGGCCCTCGATCGCAAAGCCAAAGGTGTGATCGGACTGATATTGTGTTCGCGGGTTCGTCACGATGTCGGGCACGTCACGCAGGTCTGCGTGTTGCCGGAATATCGCGGCCGCGGCATCGGAGAGTCCCTGCTGGCGGCAACAGAACTGAATCTGCGCAAGAGAAGTTTCTGCATGCTTTCTCTCACCGTGACCGAAGCGAATGCGCGCGCCGTGGCCCTTTACCGGCGCCTCAACTTTGATTCGAAGAGAGTGTTTGATGCGTTCGTGTGGGAAGGGTAGAGAGGTTCGGTCGGCGATCGACGCCTATCTCTTCAATATCCACATCACCCAGCCGGCTACTAGGACGCCCCCGAGAAACATTACAAAGCAATAAGCGCCGTAGCGCACCATTTCGCGAGTGCTCTCACGATGAGTGATGCCAAAAACAATGGAAGCGAACAGCGAGAATACCAAGGCGGCGCTGAAATGATTGAGAGCAATATTCAAAGTATGTCTGCCTACAAGTTTTTTTTGGCTAACGACCAACGACCAACGACTGCTTCACTGTTTTTTCCCTATCGCGATGTGATACGCATCAGCCACCGCGATGAAGTTCAACAATCCTGCAACGATCATGAACTTGGTTCCATAGTCGGCAGTGGCGAAGGCAATCGCTCCCTGACCCCAATCCATGGCAAGGGTCAGCAGGTAGAGCGCGCCCGCCCCAACGTCCCCGACAAAGCCCAGCATATCGAGAATGTCGCCGCCATTCGCCTTGTAGATGCGGCCCTGCATTGCGAGACCCAGCAAGAAAAGCGTCACGATGGAGACGAACAGCAGCAGCCCGCGAATCCACCGCTTCTGGATCATGTGACCCGCACCAGGAATAAGCCAGCCCACGGCTGGAGCGATCACCGACATCGCGCCTGCGGATCCCGCGGCTATCGCTTTGGATCTCTCTGTAGTGGAATTCGCCATCAGATGTTCACAATCTCGCGCTGAATTTTCCCGGTCACTTCCGCCGACTTGGTGCGCACCAGCACATTCACCTCGCTGCGCACGCCAAACTCCGGAAGATAAATTCCGGGCTCAATCGAGAAGCAGGAATTTGGAAGGATCTGTCGCTCGTCGTGGATCTCCAGGTCGTCCATGTTGGCGCCGTTGGAATGGACGTCGGTGCCGATGGAATGTCCCGTGCGGTGAATGAAATATTCTCCGTAGCCTGCCTTCTGGATGTGACCGCGAGTGGCGCGGTCCACTTCCCATCCCGCAATGCGCCGGCCAGCGCCAATGGCATCGACTACGGTTCGCACTCCGGCATCGCGTGCATCCCGCACGATCTCGAAAACTTCGCGCATGCGATCAGACGGCGCGCCACCTACGAAACCCATCCACGTTATGTCGTAATACACCGCGTTCGGGGTCTTCTTCTTGCCCCATACATCGAGCAGGACCAGGTCGCCTTCGCGGACCGGTACCGGATGACTGGCATGCGGTTCATAGTGCGGATTGCCGGCATTGGCATTCACGGCCACAATCGGAGGATCGTCAGTCACCATGTTTTCGCGTGCAAACGCTTCCATGAACCACTGCTGGATCTCATGTTCCTTCGCGCCGCCGTTGCGGACGCGCTTGCCAATTTCCTGGAATGCGGCGGCCACAACAGCGTCGATGCTGTCGCGGGCGGCGAAGTGCGATGCGATCTGCTCCTCGCTCCAAGTCGACTCGAATTGCGCCACCAGGTCCGCCGAACTGACAATGTTTTTCCCCAGCCCTCGCAGCAGGTCGACAGTTCCGGCATCCACCAGCGAAATAGTAAACACACTGTTGTTCGGCGAATATTGCATGGCCAGATCGAGATGCCGGGCCAGGATCGACTTCAATTGGGTGAACAACTCCTGCCATCCGGAATACTGATGCTTCTTGCCGGGCAGGGAGTCGAGATGTCCAGCTTCAATCTTGTGGACCAGCTTAACGGGTTCGCTGTCGGCTGGAATCAGATAGAACCAGCGCCGCGTCACCATCAGACTCGTGGGCAAGCCAAGCACGCGATACGCGATTGGATCGCGACGATGATGGTCATAGAAAAGCCATGCGTCGATATTGCGTTCGCGCAGAGCAGACTGGATGGCGGAAAGGTCCATGGGCAAACGTCTATTGTAAACAACGGAAGGGATTTGGGCGAATGCGTAAGCCGATTTTGGGGTTCAAAAGCAAACGACCCCGAGACCGGGGTCGTTCCAAAAAGCCGTGGTGTTCTTTCGCGCTCTGCCATGTTCAGTATTTGCTGACCATGTCAGCTTGTCAAGTTACTTGAGGGAGATTATCTCTGCATTCTCTCCCCGAACCATTCTCCTTCCTACCAACCGAGGGAGAATGGACCCGGCGGGACTCAAACCCGTATCTGCGACTTTGGCAGAGCGCTATGTTCCCATTACACCACGGGCCCACGAGACGATCTGATCATCCGCAACCAGAACACACAAGCGCTAGAAACACAATTCAACAAATTCATTCCCGAGATGGAACTAATGAGCTGACAAGATCTTCTTCTTTGTCCCCCCGGGCAGCGTCTCGCAAGCCGTCCGCAATACCAACCGGGGAGCACGTTCGCGGATCTTCATCAGGTACGGCACTGTCTTTTTCGCGTCGTACTTCGCCGTCTCGCGAAGCAGCCAGCCCACGCCCTTCCGCACCATATCGTCTGGATCAGTGAGCAGGGAATTGGACAGCTTCATGATTTCGGGGAACAGCATCTTCACTCGAGCTGCACGAATCAGGGATACGCAAGCCGCTCGCCGGTGCCAGCGATTCTTTGACTTTGCCCACCGAAAAGCGGCTTTGGACCGATCAGGCTTCGCAGCGACCATCGGTGAGATCAGATAATGCACAAGCCCGTCATGATCAGCCCAACTGCTGATGCGGTCGAGCCAGGACTCGAACAACTTGAACTCCGCCTCGGTGCATTGTTTATCAAGGCCCTGGAGCAGAAATATCCCGGCGATCTTTTCTTCCAGAACGGGCCCGGAGAACAGACGGTCGGCAACTTTTACCAGGAAGTCGAAATCGTGCTCGCGGAGAATCTCGGTGCGACAGCCACGAATCGCTCGACGTAGCGCCGCCGTATACCACCCATGCGACTTGATCTCTTCTTTAAAGAACCACTGCACGCCCGCCGCGTGTTCGGCTGAGCCACCATCTTCAAGAAACTTTCGAATCTGTGCAGCGACTTGCGCTGGTGTACCGTGTAGGATGACCGGCTCATCTTTCCGCACCTTTTCAGCGGCGTTCATTTATTTCGCATCCACGGTTTCGGCCCGCACAACCCGGTCATAGATCCACAGCAGAATCGTGGTTACGAGTCCGACCGCAATCACCCACCACCACACCATCTGAGGCTGATGCAGCTCTTCTCCGTAGTGACGCATTAACCAGCCGGAGAAAGGCCCCGCGACAAACGATCCGATTCCGAGAGGCAGAAATGCGAACCCCATGTAAGTCCCTTGCTGATCCGGCGGCGCGAGGCGCGAGATGTAGTCGTAATAGCGTGGCTGTTGAATGATCTCGCCTATGGCCACACCGACTAGCGTTGCAACAGACATCCACACCGACGGATGAATGATCAACAGAATCCACGCGAGGCTCGACACCAGTGTCCCGATCACGATCGCGTGGAAGGCATGTAGTCGCTTAGTCAGGAATCCGATCAACATAGTGAAGCAGATCACGACAATCGGATCCGTCGCTAGAATCCAGGCCGTATTGGCTTGCGGATCGATATATTTGGAGACGTACAGCGGTAGAGCAATAAATTCCTGCCAGAAAACAATCCAGTACCCGGTGAAGATCAGTAGGAAGATCATGAATCGCGGGTTGGAAATAACCATGACAAAATTCTTCCCGACTTGAGCGAGATCCGGCGGCGGGGCGTCATTCAGGCGTCGCGGTTCTTTGAATAGAAGCATGACCACGAAGAACATTGCCAGTACACTTACCGACGCAATACGAAACACATTCACGATGGCGCCATGCTCTTCCTGCCATCCTGCCAACAGCGGTCCCAGCGTGCTTCCGACATTGACCAGCGTGTAATAGATCGAATATCCGAGCGATCGCACATTTTCGTTTGAGGCCCGAGCCGTCGTGCCAACAACGCTGGGTTTTACGAGCGCGACACCCAACGCAGGCAAGATCAGGACAAATATCACCAACCCGAGCAGCGGTACCGCATTACGCACAGGCGCGAGCCATGCCGCTCCCAGCGACCCCATCAGGAAATACGCCATGCTCAGGATGAAGTAGGCAAGCGAAAGAGCCCGCCGGAAGCCCAGTCGATCGGCAACGGCCCCGCCAATCACAGCAAGGAACCACACCCAACCGCCGAACATCCCGGTGAGACTGCTGGCGCGTTCGACGTCGAAATGCAGTCCTTCATGCAGGTAGCGAGCCAGCACCGCGAATACCGCGTAGTAAGAAAGACGTTCAAAAAGCTCGCTGATATTAGCAACCCAGAAGGGCCTCTCGAATCCTGTGCGGATGTCCTGAAGTCGCTCGGAGAAGGTCAAAGTGGCTCCCGTTACAGAAGTCAGAAGGTCGGACTTCGCATCTCAAAGTCCCAAATGATCGCGGACATATTGGCCAGTCACTCCAGCCACGCGAATCACTTTATTCCGGCTGGTCTGGCCGGAGGCAATGGTAACGGAACTTCGTGGTACCTTCAAAAGTTTTGCGAAGAATTCGATGCACGCTTCATTGGCTCGTCCTTCGATCGGTGGAGTTGTCAGGGAAAGCTTGAGCGCATTCCCCAGTTCGCCCGTGATGCCGTTCTTCTTCGCGCGAGGATGGACTCGAACGGCAATGGAAGTTCCTGCACTCGTTTCCGTGATCGCAACCAATTTGCTAGTGCCTCCACTCGGCAAGGCCAATGACGACGAGCACGAGCCCAACTCCGATGGCGATGTAGATCAGATAATCCCGAACGCGATGGGTTGGGAGCAACGAACTGCGGAATTCGGGAAAAGCCATGTAGACCATGACGAGAATGTAATGGTCTTCCTCTCGCAGGGCGTCAACAGCATCCTTC
>Ga0335085_10001605_pt1 | contig 46614 bp, 43 predicted proteins | sample Lox_Sample_45_FD_206712 | JGI IMG/M metagenome (GOLD analysis project Ga0335085, IMG submission 206712) | Soil microbial communities from Loxahatchee National Wildlife Refuge, Florida, United States - Lox_Sample_4.5 | ecosystem: Environmental > Terrestrial > Soil > Wetlands | place: USA...
CTGACACCGCTGACACCGCTGACGCCACTAACGCCGCTTACACCACTCACACCGCTGACACCGCTGACACCGCTGACACCGCTGACACCGCTGACACCGCTGACACCGCTGACACCGCTGACACCGCTGACGCCACTAACGCCGCTTACACCACTCACACCGCTGACACCGCTGACACCGCTGACACCGCTGACGCCACTAACGCCGCTTACACCACTCACACCGCTGACACCGCTGACACCGCTGACACCCACTGGTCCGACGCGGTCGGCAATTAGAACTCCCAAGGCACCCGGTTGTATGCCCCAAAATTGAACCAACTCTCCCATATGGACGACGGACCCCGCATCGCTGACGATAAGATCATTGATGTCGACCGAGAGCTGCCCAACCGTGACTCGTCCTATTAGGAGCTTCGTACTTCCTACGATGCCTGTGACTAGTACGCGCGTTGCACCAGGAGTGTAGAGACCGATATCGGCCAACCGATTAACACTAATAGTCCCGTTTTGTCGGATGGTCCCAATCACCTCTACGAGTTGGCCCCGTTCAGCACTCATCGGGGCCGCGTACGAGAGGGTTTGGCCGAGCACCGTGATCGTGTGCCGCAAGGGATCAACCTGCTCCAAGGGTCCTTCGATCAAAAGCGCCGGGGCGGAGTTCGAGGATTCCACAGTTACATTCGGAGCACTGGCTGTCCCTGATGCGAATACCTGTACGGCTGCAAGCGACAGCAGGATTAGCGGCAATGCGTTCTTCATATTTGGTGCCCCCCTCAGACTTTCCCCGTCTATGAACCCTTGCCGCGCGGCGCTAACACGTCAATCTCTTCTCGCATTGGAGCGCGAGGACGCATCCGCTCGGGGCGTGGTTCATGCCGGTGAAGCTCGGAGCCTGAAGCTTCCTCATCGAAGAAGTAAACACTTACGCCGTATCGCTTGCCTTCGACGGGCGCCTGCACTTCCACGAGTTTTGAAAGCACCGTATCAAGTTCCAAGATGAAATGTTCGCCGCGATCGGTAGTGATCTTCAAAAATTCATCACGCGTCGACTCCGACAGCGGATAATCAGACACGAGCGTCCGCTCAAAATAAGCTGGCCCTTGCTGCGCGAGATTGTGCGCAAAGCTGGCAGCAGCAGCTTCCAAAAACCGAGCTGCGCGCTCGATACGAGTGGCGGTAACCTCTGAGCCGCGCAACACGTACGCCCGCGAACGACATCTCACAGTGGTCCCATCCACAATCTCGACCGACCCGACTGCAACCAATTCGTCCAATATTGCATCGCGATCGGCACCCCGACAGGCGGTATCAATTAGTTCGGCAAAGCTCCGGCGCGGCGATCCGGAAGTCGTTTCCAAGTCCAGATCTAACGCGATTCCGTATGCTCCGGAAAACTTTGGATGCGTGTGCCACGCGCTTAGAAGACTTGTAATTTGATCCAGGCGCGTTGAACCCTGCGTTCCTTGCGGCGTGGCCCCAGTTCGGAGCGCGCTGACCTCGGACCTGCTCAGCCCCGCAACTAATGCCAGTCGTGCATCGGTTAACGGTCTACTCTGAGATGAAAGCCTTGTCTCGAGAGCACGGATATAAGCAAGACGGACGACGTTCGAGATCTCTGCAGCAGAGACGCCGTACTCAAATGCAACCCGCATAAGCGGTCGCATAACTGCTGCGAACACGCCAAGAACTGCTTCCCTGTCTCGAGGTGACTGATCGCTTCCGTCGATCGAATTGGTCACGTTTTTGGACATATTTTTCGTTGACATAACTCTAGGTAGCTCAAAGAGTTATGTCAACAAATGACCTGACGTTTGTGCATAACTCTTAGCTAATGGGCAAATCCTTATATGGAACAGAGACTTCGGCGGAAAGGGATAGACTCATTTCATCTCGCTGCTGCACTGCGACAGAGGCGCCTGACCACTCTGCGGCAGTAACAGCACCCCTACGTCCTCTCCCCCGGGTCAAAGAGCCTACGATGCTCGAGGATCGCGTAACGGTCCGTCATGCCCGCCACGTAGTCCGCCACCGCACGGGCACGACCCGCGGCTCCCTGTTCCTTTGCCGCCCGGTGCGCTGCATCACGATGTTCGGCGGGCATGAGGTTCACGTCCGCCAGGAATGTCTCGAAGAGTTCTTGCAGCACCCGACGCGCTTTGGAGGTCATTCGTAGCACCCGGTGATGGCGGTATACCCGCTCCCTCAGGAAGCCTTTGAGCTCCAGATGCTCCTCCATGACCGCTTCGCTGAAACCCACTAAGGGTTTGCTGCGGGCGCGCACGTCATCAATGGAGGAGGGGTCGGCCCTGCGCAGCCGACTCTCAGTCGTACGGATCACATCGACGACGACGAAGTTGATCATGCGTCGAATCGTTTCGTGGACGACCTTGCGTTCCCCCAACTGCGGATAGCGCTCGACCACGGCCAGGTGCTGCCGGCGAAAGAGCCGCACCTCCTCTAAGTCCTCCAGCTGGATGAGTCCCGCGCGTAGGCCATCGTCCACATCATGATTGTTATAAGCGATCTCGTCGGCGACGTTGGCGATCTGTGCCTCGAGACCCGGCTGTCGCCGGCGTATGAAGCGTTCCCCCAGTTCACCTAGGCGCCGCGCATTGCGTACCGAGCAGTGCTTGAGAATGCCTTCCCGACATTCGAAAGTCAGATTGAGGCCGCGGAAGTCCGCGTAACGTTCTTCGAGCTCGTCAACGACACGCAGGGATTGCAGATTGTGCTCGAAACCGCCGTACTTGCGCATGCACTCGTTCAGCGCGTCCTGCCCCGCATGACCGAAGGGAGTGTGGCCCAGATCGTGTGCGAGACAGATCGCCTCGGTCAGCGTCTCGTTGAGGCGCAGCGCGCGTGCAATCGAGCGCGCTATTTGCGCGACCTCCATCGAATGCGTGAGCCGGGTGCGATACAGATCGCCTTCGTGATTCACGAATACCTGGGTCTTGTAGACCAGGCGTCGAAAGGCGTTCGAGTGGATGATCCGGTCGCGGTCGCGCTGGTACTCGCTGCGGAAATCGGGTTTCGGCTCCGCGTGCTGGCGGCCGCGGGACTGCTCATCGTGAGCCGCATAGCGTGCAAGCGTGGACGTGGTCACCGAGGAATCGTTCACGCGCCGGTTCCCACGCCCGCCGCTGGATCAGCCGAAGAATGCCTGCACGGTTGCGCGCAGGGCCGCATCCGGATAATCGGGCGTCACGTACGATGCACCGATCCCACGCAGCAGCACCAACCGAACGCGTCCGGCCTGCACCTTCTTGTCGATGCGCATGTGCTCCAGGGCGGATGCGGCCGGAACGCTACGGGCATCGCTCGGCAATCCCGTGCGGCGCAGGATCGCGCGTATCCGCTCCACGTCGCTATCGAGCAACGTCCCACACTCACGCGACATGAACGCCGCCATCAGCAGGCCCGCACCCACCGCCTCGCCGTGAAGCCATCCCGTGTAGGCGCTCGCCGATTCAATGGCGTGACCGAATGTGTGCCCGAGATTGAGCAGCGCACGCTCGCCACGCTCGCGCTCATCCCGTCCGACGAACTCCGCCTTGATCTCGCAGGAGCGCCGGATCGCATGCGCGAGCGCCGCCGCGTCGCACGTCAAAAGATGCTCGATATGTGCCTCGAGCCAGCTGAAGAAATCGGCATCGCGGATCAGGCCGTACTTGATGACCTCCGCCAGACCCGCCTGCAGTTCGCGCCGCGGTAGAGTCACTAGAGTTGCGGTGTCGGCGATCACCGCGATTGGCTGATGAAATGCGCCGATCAGATTCTTGCCGCCGGGGTGGTTGACGGCGGTCTTGCCGCCAACAGCCGAGTCGACCTGGGCGAGCAAAGTCGTGGGGATCTGCACGTAGGCGACGCCGCGCTGATAGCAAGCCGCGGCAAAGCCGGCGACGTCCCCGACGATACCTCCGCCGAGAGCAATCACCGTGCAGTCCCGGCCGAGGCGGTTGGCCACCATCACATCGAGAATCCGCGAGAGACTCGCCAAGTTCTTGTGGGGCTCACCTTCGGGCAGCGTGACCTCAACGATGTGCCGTGATCCGAGAGCCTGGGTGAGAGTCGCCGCGTAGAGCGGGGCCACCGTAGTGTCGCTGACCAGCAGCAGGTCGCGGCCCGGGATGTGCGCATTCAGGAGAGCGTGATCGCGCAGCAGGCTGGCTCCGATCAGGATCGGATAGCTGCGCTCGCCGAGCTCCACTTTCAGGATATCCATCACGCCTCGTAGCAGGCGCGCCGCCTCAGAGGCGCGCTTCAGCGACCCGGCGCAGTATACGTCGTGCCTCGCAGCTTGAGTCCGCGAAGGACTTCGTCGGCGACGCTCTGGACCTTGCGGCCGTCGGTCGAGACCGTGAGGTCGGCAATCCCAAGATACAAGGAGGCGCGCTCGCTCATGAGCTCGCGCAACTTCCCCTCAGGATCGACGTTGAGGAGCAAGGGCCGATGACGAGCGTGACGCACCCGGTGCACCTGCTGCTCGACTGAGGCCTCGAGATAGACCACACAGCCACGTTCGGCGAGACAACGGCGGTTCTCCTCGAGGAGCACGGCACCGCCGCCCGTCGCAAGCACCACGGGCTCGATGCGAGTTAGCGCATCGATGGCTTCCCGCTCGCGCTGCCGAAAGCCCGCTTCGCCTTCTTTCTCGAAAATGAAGGAGATGTCAACGCCAGTACGCCTCTCGACTTCGGCATCACTGTCGTAAAACGGCGCATCGAGCATGCGGGCGAGCTGTCTGCCCACGGCGCTCTTGCCCGAACCCATGGGACCGATCAGGAAGACGCTGCGCCTGCCGAGCATGGCGTTCGGATCTTACCGTGAACGATCCGGACGCGTCAGGTAAGCACAGCGGGCAGGAAAGCACGTCGCAGCCATCCTTGGCCGGCTGCGCTCGCGAGGCTCAGGCAACGCGCCGCCGAGGCGGCGCGAGCGGTCAGTTCGTGGTGCCCCAGCAGGTCTGCGTGGTGTTGTTCGCCGCGTTGTCCAGCGCAGTCTGGGTCCCGTTCTGCGTGACGGTGTAGGTCTGGCAGCTGGTGTCGCTGACCTGGGTACCCTGAGCCACGGCGTTCAGCTGATAGCTCGTCGCGTTCCACGGGTTCACGGTGATCTGATAGTAGCCACCCAGACTCGGCCCTGTGATGTTCGCCGCACCCGGACAGTCGTTGGCCACGTTCAGGTAGCTGAAGTTCTGCGAGTAGCAGCGCTCCAGGATCTGTCGGTCGTAGGTCAGCGTCTTGACCGCGTCCGTGCGATTCGCCTGCAGCGCGTAACTGCGATAGGCGGGAAGCGCGATCGCTGTGAGGATCGCCAGAACCGCCATCGACACCAGCAGCTCGGTCAGGGTGAAGCCGTATGCCGCGCGGAGGGGCTTGAGGGGCGTACGGCTCATTGCGCCACCGCTCCGGCAACGATGCCGATGACCTGCGAGGCAGACGAGCTCGCCGGACCATTCAATACCAGGCCTACCGTGTCGCCGACATGGATCGTGCTCAGCTGGTTGGCAGCCGCGCTGCCCGGCACCACCGAGAAGCGCTGGCCGTTGACGGTGATGGTGAGGTCGTTGCCGACCGCGTTCACCGTGCCGCTGATGGCTGGGGGCACGACCGTGGCAGACAGTACCGGTGTCGCGGTCATGCCCAGTGCCGTGATGAGGAGCGCCAGAAATCCGCTCCGCAGCCCAATCCGCATGTGATTCATCGAGTGTCTCATTGCTTGATCTCCTGCCATGAGCTACGGGCGCTCGAGACGGCCTCGAGCACCGGGGCGATCTCGCTGTTACCGTTCGCACCGCAACTCGTGCCGAGGCCGGTACAACCGACATCGCCCGTGTTGCCGCCGGTAAGGTTACCGTTCTTGGTCGCGCCGCCGAGCGTGATGTAGGCGATGGCGCCGATGGTGGTGTTGGAGAACGTTCCCGTCAGAATGGTCGGGCTCGTTCCGTAGTTGCTGCCCAGGGAAACTCCGGCAACTGTCTGGCCGTTGACCATGTCGGAGCTGTTGAGATGTCCTGAGCCATACCAGTCGAACTGCGGCACGGAGGTCGAGCCGCCCGTGGCGTAGTTGAAGACCAGCAGGAAGCCGTTACCGCCACCCACGCAGGTGCTCCCGTTGGGCTGATAGGTTGTGAGCTGGACCGTGCCGTTGAACAGCACCGGATCGGTGACCGCTCGCTCGCCAGCCGCAAGCCCCAAGTCCACGTACCAACCCGGGTTGTTGATGAGGTTGACCGGGTTGTTCGACAACAGTCGCACGGAAATGGTCGTGCCTTGTGAGTTCTGCACGTTCTGACTCGTGAGTACCTGCTGAATCAGATTCGCGCGCAACAAGGGGGTCGCGGACTCCGAACCAGAGTCAAACACTCCGTACACCGTCTGTTGCTGCGTGGTGGTGAGATCGGCCACGCTCAGGAACTGACCGGTTGCGAAGTAGACCATGGTGCCGGTATTGACCGGGAAGTTCGGATTCAGACCCACCGCTGGGGTGTCGGTGATCGGCTCCGGATTGCCGGAGGCATCACGCGCCTGGAACAGCACCGTGACCGTCCACAGCGAAGGATTGCTGTTTGAGATATCCACGCGCCACAGGTTGCCCTGCAGATCGCCGGCGTAGAGCACGTTCATCGGCCCGGCCACCGAACCGTACGCGTTGTAGGCAGTCACGCTCGAGAGGCCGTTGGCGAGCGCGAGGTTACACGCGGTCGGTACGGCCGCGCACAGATCGATCTTGGTGAGCACCGCTCCTGTCTGAGGATTGAGCGCGTACAGGAACGGTGTGCCCGTCGGACTGTCGTAGCCGTTGCCGAAGAACACGGTGATGCCCGCGGAAGTATTGGCGACCAGCGGATTGCCGAAGGTCATTCCCATGTTGGCATCGGTGAAGTCCCACAGCACGTGCTGGGCGAGCGCAGTCTCAGTCGTGATCGTGGTCGGGTCGGTGACATCGAGCGCATAGATCGAGTTGCCGCCCGCCCGCTCACCGCCCACGAGGACCGTGTGCCATGTGCTGTCAGAGAATTGCACGTCCTGCACCTGTGGAGAGCCATCCACATAGAAGAGGTGTTGCGAGTTGTAATACGGATTCACGAGCTTCACGAGGTTGTTGTAGACCCCGTGCGGTATGTAGGCGAACAGCTCGTTGCCGGAGGTGCCCTGCGCAGTAGTCGCGTCGATGGCATGCAGCATGCCATCGTCCGCACCGATGTAGATCACCGGCTTACGATTGGCGTACTGAGTCGAGAACTGCAGATAGGACTGCTGCAGCCACGCTCCGCGCGGTGCCGCCACGTATGCCGGGGCACTGTCGACAATGTCACCCAACTTGTGCGTGCGGTTGCGGAACTGGCCGCCGAGGCGCACCTCCTGTGCGTTACTGCCGCGCAAGAACTGCAGCACGTCTTGACCGTTGTTGTCGGGTGCGAACGTCTCGAGCGCGGCACCGAGGGCGGTCGAGCTCGCTATACCGTGTGTGGCCGTTGGGTTGGGATCCCAGCGGAACGGCGTACCCGCTCCGGTCACCGGGTCCCAGGTCGCGATGATCCGGCCCGTGTCCCAGTTCTGGGCGTCCAGCTGTGCCTGCGCCGCCCAGTACGCATTGGTCGACGAGGTGTCGATCGCGCCGGTCTGCACGTTGATCGGGAACGCAAATACGTTGCCTGTCCAATCCTGGAACGTATCGGAGGTGGTGAACTGGCCCTGATAGGCTACCGATTTGGTGTTGACACCCGTCGAGTTCACCGCCGATGCGGACGTGGCCGCGGTCTCCGCGAGAATCTTGGCTAGGATGATCTGCATCGCCTGGTTGAGCTGCTGTGGGTTGGTCGCGGGGAAGAACTGTCCCGTGCCGCCGGCGATCGCCATCGCCGTGAGCGTCTGTGCCGCCGCATCGGTGCCGTTGACACCCGCGCCCACCGCGATGATGTAGGTCTTGACGCTTCCCGGCTGGCCGTTGTTGTAGAGCGTCGTCAGCGTGTTAATCGTGTCGGCGAGCGCCTGGTCGTTGGTGTTGCTCGGCGTAAGAGAGCCGTCCGCGTTGAAAGTCGCCGTCACGTTCCAGCCGGCTGCCGCGAGACTGCCGAGCGGCGGCCAGGAGTGGCCCGCGAGGTCCATCGTGGGCAAGCCGTCCGTGACCAAAACGATATAGCGGTTCGGCGCGCAGCCGTTGGTGGAGGCGGGATTGGCCGCCACGTAGTAGTCGTACCCTGCCTTGAGCATCCCGGCGATCGGCGACTGCGTCGCCTGCGCCTTGATCTCCAAGGTGCCGGCGTTGTTCGTTTCCGGCGCGAGATATGCTTGGAAGGCTGCCTCGGCCGCGGCAATCGAGCCGGCGGTCGGCACCTGACCCGCCGAGGTCATCGGCACCAAAGGCGGCCAGCTGGTGTTCGAGGAGGGCTGAGCAGTCTCGCTGCCCGTGTAGTAACCAAAGCCGCGCAATGCCTGCATGACTTCCGTCGAGTACGGCACGAAGCCTGCGTTGGTCGGCGTCTCACAGATGCCCCCGAAGCTCGGGACGCTCGCGCCGTAGCATTCCCACACACCACCGTTCTCGTAGGTCCAGAGCGTGTAGCCGAAAGGACTGGCCGGGTTGGGTCCGCTGTAGTCGACGAACACCGCCGGCAAGCCGCCGGCGTACAGCACGTCCACGATGCCCGGGTCATCGCTCGTCCCGGCGACGCTGATGTTCTGCGCGCCGTACATGTAGCTGTAGCTGTTGATGAGCACGTCCGTGTACGTGTTGATGCCGGGGTAGCGGGTGTTGAGCTGCGTGCACGCCGAATCAACGGGGTTGGCGAAGTCAAGCGGGATGTTGTAGCAAGGATTCAAGACGAACGGGTAATTGTTCGGGTTTCCCATCGTCGGATCATTGGTGAACTGGAACCCGCCCGGCGGGCTCATGTAGTACACCCAGGTCGAGTACAGGCCGGGTGCACTCGTCTGATAATCCATGAGCGCGAAATCCGCGTTCGCGAGGAAGTTTTGCAGGATCGAGGAAATGCCCGCCTTGGCTACATTGAGCCGGCTGGCGGAATTGTCGTAGTGCCGGCCGGCGACCGTGCCCGGATAAACCAAGGGATTTCCGACGATCGTGTAAGGCGCCGTATTGCCGGCCGTCGTGCCCGTGATCGGCGCGACGAAGCCTCCCGGGACCGTGAAGTTCACCGGTGAGCTCGAGTTGTATAGCCCCGCGTAGTTGGCACCGAGGGCCCCGGCGCCCGTCCAGATCGCACCGCTCAGGTCGCCGTCGGTCGACTGCGAGTTGGCGAGCGCGAACAACACCTGTGGATGTGCCGGAACCGCCACGGTGAGCGGATATTGTGCAATGGCGATCGTCGGCGGTGCGGCGAGTGCCGGCGGTGCGACGATGTAACTCAGCGCGGTGAGAGTTGCCGCGCCCATGGAGGACGCGACACGCGACTTCAGCGAGCCGAGCAGTTGAGGGGCGCGTTTCATCTGTGTGTGTTGCATGGCTAACATCCTGGACGAACTACGCTCTGTAACGTCACGCCCGAGGTGCCATCGGCGCCCCAAGCATGAGCCGTGACCCGGTAGACGAAGGTGCTGCTACCGGTGTTGGAATAGGGACAGGCCTCTTGGGCCATCTCTTCAATCAGGAACTGGGGGGTCTGCACCAGCTGCACTCCATTGAGTGCAGCACCGTCATAGTTCAGCGTCACGACACCGGGATTTCCTGGATTGTTCCAATCCAGTCCGGTGACGATGCTCGTGCCCGCGGGCCCGACGACACTGGTCTCGCAAGGCATCATGTAGAGGCCGGGCTTGTTGGCGGGCATGCACAGAAAGTCGCCGTTGGCATCGCTATAGACGCCGGTCCTCAGATCGGTCATCGCGGCATTGAGCGCTGCTTCGGCCGCTTGGAACGCGATCTGATGGTTGTTCTCGTTCTGCGCCATGCGCTCCTCACTGGTCTGCATGCGCGCGAGCGTTACGCCGAGCACCGTCACGATCAGCAAGAGAATGAGCGCGACGAACAGCACCACGCCCCGCTGCCGTCGCGCGGGACCTGGGTAACCCGCTCTGCTCCAACCACGCATGCTCATTGAAGTCCTCATTGCGTGGCATCCCGTGCAGTGATCGTCTCTTCGAAGACCTGCCGCAGGCGCGTGTCGACCGGCGCCGTCACCTGCGTGCCGAGCAGCTGGTACACCTTGGCTGCCGGCGGAGCCGCCACCGCGTTGCCGGACTGGGGCGGATTGGCGGCAAGGAGCGCGATCTTCAGGCTCACGACCTGATTGAAATCGATCGTCGTCGGCGGGATCTGGTCCGCAGTGACGTATTGCGTGGCGAGCGTAGGTGTATTCGGTGCGACGCCATACAGCACCTGCATGTTCTCGATATCAGGAACGAGCTCCTGATAGGTATTGGTGGAATCGTGATAGACCCAGAGCGCCGAGTCGGTATCGCGACCCGGTGCGATGAAATAGGCAGCCGTGTCGATCAGCGCTACCGAGGAATAAGGGTCGAAGTCGATGGTGAGATCGGCGTTGGTCGTAACCGTTCCGGCACCCACACCGAGGATTTGAAAAGCGACCGACGTGGTGCAGTTGGAGATCACCGCGTTCGCGGGCGTCGCAATCGCAGCGAGCGCGGCCGTGTTCAGGATCGGAACGGCCACGGAGCCGTGCACATAGCCCGCTCCACCGACGTAGAGATTCGCGCTCTGCGGCAGCACCTCGCGCACCACGAGCACATCGCTGCCGGGCGTTATAGTTCCCGGGCCGTTCGGCGCTGCAGGGGGATTCACGATCACGGCATCGAGGCCGGGGGCGATCCAGTTGCCGCCGTTGTTGGTGCCGGCGATCGGCGGGGCCTGCAGCGCGATCGCGCCCAGTGGTCCGGAATTGGCGGCCTCGAAGCCTGAGAACGCCTGCGTGTAGTTGTTCAGAACCGTGAAAACACTCGCAGGAGCCGGCGGAATCACGCTGATCTGCGCCGTATGCGTGGTGCCCGGCGCCGGCACGATGTGCAGGTTGTTCGTCGCGTTGCAGGCCATATAGCCGCCGCCGCGAACAGCCTCTTCGAGGAAGGACAGCGCAAAGCGACCGTTGTCGCCGACCGCGGAAACCGCGGCAGTGGTCTGCGACGTCGCGCCGTTCGCGACGAACAGCGAGATCGCGGCGTCGGTCACGACGACCGCCAGCACGATGGCGACCATCATTTCGATCATCGACAAGCCCTGCTGTAGGCGTTTCATCACAGCACCGTCTGCGCACTGATACTGAGGACGTTCGCGCCGGCATTGCCGAAGCTCTGCTGCGCGACCTGATCGTTCCACTCGACGCTCACGGAAGCCGTGAGCTCCTGATTGCCATTCGGCAGAGCGACGATCGCGGTCACGATCTGACCATCACCGCCCGGCATCGCTGCCTGCAGCCGCGCCTTCCATTGCGCCAGGTCGTAGGTCGCCATCTGGATGTCGCTGCAGTTGACCTGACTGCAGTCGGTGCCCGCGACCGGATTCGCGCCGTAGGCCACGTCGTAACCGTTCAGTGCGGCCTGGTTACGATTCGCGCGCATCGCATCGAAGATCTGTTTCGTCAACTCGGTCGCCTGGGTGCGCATGTACGCGCTGCCGTTCGCCTGCACGGAGCTGAATGACAGCTTCGCTACGCCGAGCAGACCGACACTCAGGACCAGGAGGGCGACCAACACTTCGATGAGTGTGAAGCCCGACGCGTGCGCGGCCGAAGCGTGTTTGTGTGAGTGACCGTTCATGGACATGCCAGTGCCACCTGGGCGACATCGAATCCGGGAGTCGGAGAGCCGGCGACGTAGCCCGTCGCGTTCACTTCCACCTCGCGCGCGTAAGCCGCGCCGCGGGCGTCACAGAATTTGAACTCCAGCTGCGGCACCACCAGTGCGCCGGTGGGCAACATGCCGGACGACTGAAAGATCACCGCCGGCATGGCCGAGTTCTGTGAAACGGTCATGCCGGCCGCCAGCGGACCGAAGACCTGCAGCGGCACCGCGTTGGCCGCCGACAGCACGATCCAGCCGTTATTCCAATTGCCCGCCGGATCGCAGTTCAGCCCATCGGCAGAGGCACAGACCTCGACGCCTCCGACACCCACCGTGGTGGGCAGGTCCTCCTTGACCGCCTCGCTGCGCGCGTAGTTGAGTGCGGTGATCAGCGAGGCCGCGGCCGAGGAGAGCCGCTGGTTTTGCATGAATTGCCGCATGGAGGGCACCGCGAGGCCGAGCAGAATGCCGGCGCACGACATCACGACGAGGAGCTCCACCAGCGTGAAGCCGCGGCTGCGCGGCGCCATGCAACCTGGTGCCTTTGAGGCACGCTTGCCGCTGCGGAATGTTTGAATGCTATTCAAACGCGTCATCCTGCTGTGTCCTGTGCGTGATCAATGTAGTGGCACGCTGCCTCGCGCCGTGTGAACTCCATCAACATCTGAGGTGGGCAATGCGGCGAGCTGACCGAAGGCTGGCAGCGGGCGACGAGCGGCAGAAGCGCGCACTCGAGGGGACATAAGCAGCGGACATAAGCGGAAAAAATGGCCGCCCGAAGGCGGCCATTTCTCGCGGAAACTCCTGACTGGCCTCAGTTGGGGTCCGCGCAGCTCGTCGCAGTGCCGTACGGGCTCGTCTGACCCGGAGGCGGCGGTGTCTGCGAGGTGATGTCAGAGGCGAGAATCGGCAGCCAGAACACCGTATTGGTCGAGGCCTGAGTGCCGTTCACGGTGCTGGTTGCGATGAGGATCACCTGCACCCACCAGGCGTGGTCCTGCGGATAAATCACGTTGACCGTGCCGCTGCCGGTGCTGTCGGTGGTAATGGTTCCCGGGCTCACGGTAGCCACGTCGCCCGGATCGAGCTTGCCGTTACCGTTGATGTCCTCGGAATTTGAGTAGATGCCCGTGGCATCAACGTCCTCGTTCTGACAGTACGTGGGCGACGGTACCGGGCTGGGTATTGGCGATGCGACCGGGGGAGCCGTCTGCACCCACTGATTGGGGGTGATGTTGGTGTCCCAGACCCACAGACCCTTCGCGTAGGCGCCGTAGACCGAGGTGGTCGTGTAATTGGGCGCCACGGGCGGGTTGTATCCGGGAGGCGGCTGTGCCGCCGGGGGAATCGGCGGCAGCGGCAGCGAGTGCACGGTGAGCGCCACATTGGCACCCGGGACCGGATTGCCGCGCGAGTCGAGCGCCTGCACCGTGTAAGGCACGCTGAACTCGGTGCAGGGTGCTCCCTGGCCGCAGCCGGCAGGCAGCTGCTGAATCTGATTACCTGTCCCCAGTGAGAGAAAGACCGTCTGGCCACCGACCGTCAGGGTGGCCGACTTGCTGATGGCCGTTCCCTGCACAGTCGCGGTCACCTGCACGCCGTTGGCGGTGCTCGCGGTGGTCGTAGCCGTGTACACGGTCTGCGCCTGACCCTGAGGATCGGTAACGGCCGTGGCAACCGAGATGCTGCCGCCCGTCTGATCGGTGAGCTGGAAGTCGACGGTCTGTCCTTGCACGAGGTTGTTCTGCGCATCGCGCACGGTCGCTGTAAATGTGCTCTGCCCCTGCGTTTGAATCGTCGCGGGGTTCGCCTGCAGGTCGATGGATGCAGGCGTCGTGGCGACGAAGGTCAGCGAGAGCTGGGCGCTCACGCCCGTGGCGGTGGCTGACACGACCGCCGGCCCGGCCGTGGTCGAGGAGAGCGACGCCTGCGCCGTTCCGGTCGCATCCGTCGTGGCCGCAACCGTCGTCATGTTGTTGCTGAACAGACCGCGAGTCGTCGAGAACGTCACGGTTTGATTAGCCTGCGGCGCGCCGCCGTTCTTCCACACGAGCGTAACCACCTGAGCGGCGCTGATCGGCACGTTGGTGTTCTGCGCCGGCGCCGTGAACGTGAAGTTCTGGCTGCTGACCGCCACCGCCTGGGTCGTCGAGAGGCCCATGGCAGTCGCCGTGATGGTGTCGTTGCCCGGCACCGCGGCAGTCACATTGAAGGTCGCGTGACCCGTGGAGTCGGTCTGCACGGTCGGCGCACTCAACGTGTTGCCGTTGGCCGAGGCGAGCGTGACTGTCTGTCCACCGATGCCGTTGCTTGCCGAGTCGGTCAGCGAGACGTTGAATGTGCCCGAGCTGCCCATGATGAGGCTCGTGGGTCCGGTCACAGTGAGCTTGGTACCGATCACCGCGACCGCGACAGTCGCGGAGACATTGCCGCTGCCGAGCGTCGCCGTAACGGTAATATTGCGATTGGTGGCATTACCCGGGGTGCTGAGGACCGCTTGCGCCTGGCCGTTTGCGTCCGTCGTACCGGCCGCAACGCCCGAGGTGGCGCCCGCCGTCGTCTGCTGCGCGACGATGGCACCAGAGCTCGCCGAGAAGGTGACGGGAACATTGGCGAGCAGCTGGTTGCTCGCGCCCTGCACGACGGCGGTAATCGTCGCCGGTTTCGAATTGTCCGACGGCATCTGCGTCGAGCTAGTGAGCAGCGTGATCGCCTGCTGGGTCGCGACCACATTGACGGTCGTCTTGCCGGAGACACTGCCAACGGCTGCCGTCACCGTGATCTGAGTGCCTGCGGCGGCACCGCTCGCTGAGAGCAGCGCGGTTGCCGTTCCGGAGGCGTCGGTCGTGGCCGACGTGATCGCTACGGCGCCAGCACTGGCACCGAAGCTGACCGTTGCGTTTGGCACGGCCACGTTGTTCGCATCGCGCACCAGCGCGCTGATCGTGGCGCTCGCAGAGCCGTCCGCGGGGATGGTTGCATCGTTTGAGGACACCATGACCGAGGTGGCCGCCGGGTCCCCGGTGCCACCGCTACTACCCGAGGTGCCCTGGAAAGCATTGTCGCCGCCGCAGGCGGCGAGCACCGCTGCGAGGACGCAAAGGAATGCCGTGCGAAACTTACGCATACACCACCCGAATGACTTGAGCCGTCCAAACTCTGATCGGTTTCCCCGGCCGATCAGTACACATTTACCCCTTCACGCACGATCTTTGGCGTGACGAAGATCAAAAGCTCGTCTTTGTCATTCTGTTTGGTGGTTGATTTGAACAGATTCCCGAGGATCGGGATGTCGCCGAGCCACGGCACCTTGGTCTCGTCGATGCGGTGCGTGGTGGTGAGAATGCCGCCGAGCACGACGGTTTGACCGTCGTTCACGATCACCTGGTTGGTGATCTCCTGCGTATCGATCGAGGGCACGTTGACGCCGCCCGAGGTGACGATCACCGTGCCGACGCTGTCCTTCTTCACGTCCAGGTCGAGGATGATGCGATTGTCGGGCGTGATCTGCGGGGTCACTTCCAGCGACAGCACCGCCTTCTTGAACTGAATGGTCGTCGCACCGCTCGAGGCCGACTGCTGGTAGGGAATTTCCGTACCCTGCTCGATGGTCGCCTTCTTCTGGTTGGCGGTGACCACGCGCGGCGCCGAGACGATATCGGCACGCGTTTCGGCCTGCTCCGCCGACAGCTCGAGGTCGACCAGATAGTCGGCGCCCAGCACGCCGAGCGCGATGCTGCCGCCGGGATTCGGCGTCGGCAGATTCACGTTGTAGCGCTGCGCGGCGTTCGAGCCGGTGGGGATGGTGACCGGGAAGGGCTGACCGCTGCCCTGCACGTTCGAAAGCGCCGAGCCCAGGATGGTGTCAGCACCAGGCGCGGTGCCCGTGGTGGTGACGATGCCGTTCGAGCCGTTCTTCTGCACGCCCGTGAAGCCGAGCCGCACGCCGAGCTCGCGTTTGAAATCATCGTTGACGAGCACCAGTCGGGCCTCGATCAGCACCTGACGCACGGGGATGTCGAGCGTTGCGACCAGGCGGCGAATGTCGGCGATGCGCTCGGCCGTATCCTGCACCAGCAGCGTATTGGTGCGGTCATCGACCGAGACCGTGCCGCGGCCCGAGAGCAGCGAGCCACCCTGCGACTTGATGAGTGCGGCCATGTCCGCGGCCTTGGCGTAGTTCACCTGCAGGAAGTCCGAGCGCAGCGGCGCAAGCTCCTGGATGTCCTTGCGCGCGGCGAACTGCGATTTCTCGCGCGCCGCGAGCTCGTCCGCCGGGGCGACGATGATGACGTTATCCTGCTTGCGCTTGTCGAGACCCTTGGTCTGCAACACGATGTCGAGCGCCTGATCCCAAGGCACGTTCTGCAGTCGCAGCGTGACGTTGCCTTTCACAGAGTCGCTCACGACGATGTTCTGCCCGCTCGCATCAGCCAGCAGCTGCAGCACGGCACGCGTCTCGATGTCCTGGAAGTTGAGCGTCAGCCGCTCGCCCGTGTAGGTGCGCTTCTCCTCGGGCTGCAGCAACGGCTTGCGCTGCGGCTGCACTTCGACCACGTACTGCTCGTCCGACTGATAAGCGAGCTGCTCATAGTCGCCCGTCGCATCGATAACGATGCGCGCGTCGTTGCCCGCCTTGGTGACATCGAAGCCACGCACGGGTGTGCCGAAGTCCGTAGCGTCGTAGCGCCGCATGTAGCTCTTCGGGAGCTCGGTATTGCTGAAGTCGACGACGATCTGGTTCCCGACCTGCTTCAGGTTGATGGGCGTGTGCGGGTCGCTCAGGTTGACGATCACCCGGCCTGCCCCATCCGCGCTGCGGCGAAAATCAATGCCGCGGATACCACGGGCAGTGTTGAGGGCCGCATCGCCGGTGCCGGTCGCAGCCTGCGTCGCCGTCGCGGCCGCCGTGGTGTTAGCGGCGGGTGCCTGCGCGGCGGCGCCGCCGAGCATCACGACGATGTCGTTACCGGCCACGTGCGTGTTGTACGGCACCATCTTGTCGAGATTGAGAACGACGCGTGTGCGGTCCTGCGCCTCGGCGGCGAGGATGGTGTCGAGTCCGCCCGAGCGCACATCGATGCGGCGCGAGGCGAGCGCGATCGAGGTGTTCGGCAGATCGAGCGAGATGCGCGCCGGATTGTCGATCGTGAAGGCGAGCGGCTGCGGCGCGGGGCCCGAGAGGCGCAGCGTGAGCTGCAGCTGCTGCCCGGGCATTGGCTGCACATCGATCGCCTGCAAAGCGGTCGTCGTCTGCGCGCGAGCTGAGCCGCTGGCAACCAACCAGAGCATGAGCGCGGCCGTCGCGAGGCCAAGCGCGCTCGTGGTCCGTGTCGACGGTCTATTCGATTTCATTGAATGAAGACTCCCTGCTGCGGCCGGCTATTCGTTCAGAGCGAGTGCTGCGGGCCGCTCGATGTAGCCGCCCAACCCGTCCGGGACGATTTCGCGCACGCTGATCTTCGATGCGGTGATCTCGGTGATCCTGCCCTCGCTCTGCCCCACGTAATTACCGGGGAGCACGCGATGCACGAGGCCATCCTTGGTCTGAACGAGTCCGTAGGTCAGGGCACCGAGCTTCAAGGTCCCGACCATTTTCAAAGTGTCGAGCGAGTACTGCTCGAGGAACTCGCGGTTGCGCTTGATATCCGGGCGCACGCTCGGACCATTGGCACCGCTCGGCCCGCCGGGCATGAACGGCGAGCGCATCTTCGCGGCCGAGTAGATAAAGGTCTGATAGGGCTTCACTTCCGGCAGCGGCTCGATGCGCCCACCCGACTCCTTCTTGGTGTCGTTGATGAACTGCTGCAGCTCGTCATCGGCGCTCGAACATGCGCTCAGGGACGCGAGCGCACTGCAGATGAGACTCACGCAGAGCACTAGACGCTGACGACTCTCGGTGTTCATGTCGGTGACGACCCCGTACCTGGTAGACGATGCGCTGCCCGCGCTACGCACCCGCCGCCCCCGGGCGGCGGTTGTTGGGCTGTTTCTCGTCCTTGCGCTTTTGCGCCTCCGCCGCCGAGATCTCCTCCTCGTCGAGGTAGCGGTAAGTCTTGGCCGTCAGATCGAGCGTGAGCTGATCGAAAGTGTCCTTGGCCTCGGGTTTGATCTCGATGTCGTGCAGCGTGACGATGCGCGGCAGAGCCGCGATGCCGCTCACGAATTCACCGAACTGGTGATAGCTGCCCGTGAGACGGATCTTGATGGGCAGCTCCGCGTAGAAGTCCTTTTTCACTTCCGACCCAGGCTGGAACAACTTTTCCTGCAGGCCGGCCGCAAGGCCGGTCTGCGAGATGTCGACCAGCAGGTTGGGCACCTCGGTCTTGCCGGGCAGCTGGCGCAACAGCGCCCCGAAGGAGCGCTCGATGTCCTTCAGCTGCTGCTTGTAGGCCTGCAGATTTACGGCCTTGCCGTGCTTGAATTTAAATTCCGTGCGCAGCTGCTGCTCCTGGTCCTGATAGCGCTGCAGATCGGGACGCGCGTTCTCCCAGACGAACACGTACGACAGCACGAAGGTCAGGGCGACAAAAACCGCGACCACGGTGCCGGCGAGCACTGGTAAGGGCCAGCGCCCCGGATCACGTGGATCGAGCCCGCGCAGCTGTTCCAGTAGGTTCATGGCGTGCCCCCGCGCCGTGCCACAACGTGTCGGCCCGCGGGGCCGCGCGCCGGCAGGCGCACATCATCGTCGCTGCTCGCGGTGGTCACCTGCTCGGCCGTGAGTATGAAACTCGAGCCGAGCGGATCGCCCTTCTTGGACTCCACCACCTGTAGCTCGGGGTTCTTCAGCCACTCCGAGGCATCGATGTTGCGCATGAAGGCAGACACGCGCGTGCTCGACTGGGCGATGCCCTCGAACTTCAGGCGCTTGTCCGTCTGCGTAACGGCGGTGAGATAGCTGCCGTCCGGCAGCGTGTGCACGATCTCATCGAACACATGCACGATCTCCGGGCGCGAGCGCTGCAGCTTCTCGATGATCTCCATGCGCGCGATGAACTTCTGCTTCGCGCTCTCGAGGCTGTTGATCTCCTCGATCTGCTTGTCGAGAATCTTGATCTCGTTGCGCAGGCGCTGATTGCGCTGCTGCTGGGCGCTGATCATCGAGTCGAACATGACGTAGGCGCCGAAGGTGCACACGACCGCGAGCACCGCCGCGGCGCCGAGCGCGATCATGAAGTGCAGCTTGCGCTCGCGCCGCTCGACCTCACGCCAGGGAAGTAGATTTATGCGTGGCATATCAGTCGAAACTCCGCAGCGCGAGTCCACAGGCGGTCAGTAGCGCAGTGGCGTCGCGCTGCACCGCCTGAGCCTTGGCGCGCGATGACAGCTTCATCTGGCCGAGCGGGTCGCCCTTTTCGGCCGAGATACCGACGCGGCTGGAGATCACCTCGGCGACACCCGAGATGTTCGCGCAGCCACCGCAGATGAGAATCTTCTCCGGCTGTTCGCGGCCGGAGCCCGAAGCCAGATAGAACTGCAGCGAGCGGCTCACCTGCTGCGTCATGTCGTCGATGAAAGGATCGAGAACTTCGGACTGGTAGTTGCCGGGCAGGCCGCCCTCTTTCTTCGCGCGCCCTGCCTCCTCCATCGACAAGCCATAGGTGCGCATGATCTCTTCGGTCAGCTGCTGGCCGCCGAAGGCGAAATCGCGCGTATAGACGACCTTGAGGCTGCGCAGCACACTGAAGGTCGTGCTGCTTGCACCGAAGTCGACCACCGCGATTGTGCGATCGATGCCGCCGTCGGGCATCTGATGTGTCATGAGCTTGCAGGCGTTCTCCAGGGCGAACGCCTCGACATCGACGATCTTCGCCGTGAGCCCGGCGGCATTCACCGCGGACTGCCGCTGCTCGACGTTCTCGGTACGCGTTGCCACGAGCAGCACGTCGCTCGTGTCGGGATCCTTGTCCGATGCGCCGAGCACCTCGAAGTCGTAGCTCACCTCATCCATCGGAAAGGGAATGTACTGATCGGCCTGCATCTCCACCTGCGCCTCGAGATCGCTCGTGCGCAGGCTCCGAGGCATTTGAATGACTTTGGTGATCGCCGCATCGCCGCTGATGGCGATCGCGACCTCACGGCTGCGCGCGCCGGAACGTTTCACCGCGCGACGAATTGCCTCTCCGACCGCTTCGGAATCCACGATCGCCTTCTCGTTGATGGCGTTCTGTGGTGTGGGCTCAGCGGCATACGCCTCGACGCGGTACTGGCCGCCGGCCATCGCAAGCTCGATGAGCTTCACCGACGAGGTCGTTATGTCCAGGCCCAGAAGCGGGCGGTACTTACTTTGAAATAGGAACATTTTTTATTTCCTTATCAGTAAGTTGCGCTCAAGAGCGCCCACCCGTGCTATATCGCTGGGCACTGTATAGCAGCGGAAGGTTAAATCGACCGTGAGAGGCCTCACGAAACTTCGTCGTGACCTTGGCGAGCAAAGCGCAAGCTCCTGTTGCCTCGAGGCCACGCGAGCTGGCGCTCTGCGAGCGCCGCGCGAGTGTCCGCCGCAGGATCTGGCGATGCGCGGCGCAGCTCACGCGCGCGAGCACGTGAGGCGCGGGGCCTGGGCCCGCGCAGCTCGCTCGGCTGCATGGCATCTCGTAGATCACGTGTTTCGGATTCAACGAATTTGGTCTCGCCCGGTCCAAGTACCCATGGACAAGCAAAGCTCGGTACGCGGTACGCTCAGGCGCATGCGGGGAAGGTTCGACGCGATCCCATGTGCTCTGCCATGGCTCAGAGCTGGCAGATGGTTTAGTGTTCGCGCCGGCAACCCCGCTGTCCTAGGCGCTCATGCCCGTAGACCGGAGGCTTTGCGTCCCCACCTTTCGGTGGGTTTGCCCTGAAAGTCGCCGGCTACTATGCATAGCAGCTGAAACTGGCGCAAGCGGATAGGGTCACGTTCTGTGAAACGTAAGTACTTTCAGATATTCGTATTCGGTGCATGCAGCGTGACGCTGCTCACAGTTCTCGCGGCCTATGCGCTCGCCTGCTGTTATGTCTACCTGGAGCCCTCATTGCCCACGGTGGCTGCGATGCGCAACGTCGCTCTGGAGGTGCCGCTGCGGGTGTATACGCGCGATGGCGATCTGATCGCGCAGATCGGTGAGCAGCGGCGCATCCCGGTGCGCTACGAGCAGATCCCGCAGGTCATCAAACAAGCATTTCTCGCCGCCGAGGACGACCGCTTCTTCCAGCACCACGGCATCGACTATCCGGGCGTGGTGCGCGCCGTGCTGGTCGATCTGGTCTCCGGCGATCGCGCGCAGGGGGCGAGCACCATCACGATGCAAGCCGCGCGCAACATGTTCCTGTCGTTCGACAAGACCTGGCGACGCAAGCTCGAAGAGACCTTTCTCACGTATCGAATGGAGCATGAGTTCACGAAGCAGCAGATCTTCGGGCTCTATCTGAACGTGATCTTCTTCGGCCAGCGCGCCTACGGTGTCGCGGCGGCCGCGGAGACCTTCTTCGGCAAGACGCTCGGTGAGCTGAGCGTCGCCGAGGCGGCGACGCTCGCCGGCATTCCGCAGGCGCCCTCGCGCTACAACCCGATCGTCAACCCGCAGTTTGCGAAGGTGCGCCGCACGTACGTGCTGCGGCGCATGCGCGAGCTCGGCTACATCGATGCCACCGTCGCCGCCGCGGCCAACGCCGAGCCAGTCGCGGCGCGCGCGCACACCCCGCTCTATGACGTCGATGCGCAGTACGTGGCCGAGATGGTGCGGCTCGAGATCCGCCGTCGCTACGGTCCGCAAGCGGAGACGGCAGGCTACAAGGTTTACACCACGCTCGATGCGCGGCTGCAAGGGGCGGCCAACCGCGCAGTGCGCATCGGTCTCATCGAGTACGACCGGCGCTATGGCTGGCGCGGACCGTCCGGTCATGCGGCGCTCGCTAATGCCCCGCAACCCGATGAGCTCGAGGAAGTGCTCGAGGAATACCCCGGGATCGGTTTACTGACGCCCGCCGTGGTGGTCTCAGTCGCCAACAAATCGGCGCGTATTTTCGTCAAGGCGCTTGGCTTCGAAGCCATCAACTGGGACGGCTTGTCGTGGGCTCGTAAGGCGACGCGCGCCGATACGCTCGGACCCGCGCCCGAGAGCGCCGATCAGGTGCTCTCTCGCGGGGATGTCGTCTATGTCGTGACCGACGGCAGACATGCGGCACAGCTCGCGCAACTGCCGGAGGCCCAGGCCGCGCTCGTCGCACTCGATCCGAACGATGGCTCCATCGCGGCGCTCGTCGGCGGTTTTGACTATTTCACGAACAAGTACAACCGCGTCACTCAGGCCCGGCGACAACCCGGCTCGGGCTTCAAGCCCTTCCTGTACTCGGGGGCACTCGAGGACGGCTTCACACCGGCATCCGTGCTGCTCGATGCGCCCATCGTGGTGGATGGCACCGGACTTGAGACCATCTGGCGGCCCGAGAATTCGCACCGCGACTTTCGCGGCCCCATGCGGCTGCGCGAGGCGCTCGTCTGGTCGCGTAATCTGGTCTCCATCCGGCTGTTGCGCCAGATGGGCACTCATTATGCGATCGACTATGTGACGCGCTTCGGCTTTGCGCGCCAATCGCTGCCGGATAACCTGACTCTCGCGCTCGGCACGCTGCAGGTGACGCCGCTCGAGCTTGCGACCGGCTACGCGACCTTCGCGAACGGTGGCTTCCGCGTACGGCCGTACTTCATCGATCACATCGAGGGTCCCACCGGCGAGTTGGTCTGGCAGGCCCAGCCGCTCATCGCCTGCGAGAGCTGCGAGCACCCGGCGGATCTCAGTGAGCTGCGGCTCTCCGGCCCACCGGCGGCGGCGCTGAGTGCTGCCGACGCCATTCGTGGCGGAGCGGGCGCGCTCGCGCCGCGGCGCCTCGCACCGCGCGTCATCAGCCCACAGAATGACTACCTGATGACCGACATGATGGCCGACGTGATCAAGCACGGCACGGGACAGCGGGCGCTCGCATTGCATCGCGCCGACATCGCCGGCAAGACGGGCACCACCAACGAATCGCGCGATGCGTGGTTCAACGGTTTCACGACCAACCTGGTGGCCACGGTATGGGTCGGCTTCGATCAGGAGCGCTCGCTCGGGGAGACCGAGGAGGGCAGCCGCACGGCGCTGCCCATCTGGATCCAGTTCATGCAGGAGGCGCTCAAAGGCGTACCGCAGGTGCGCCGCCCGATGCCCGATGGGCTGATCACCTTGCGCATCACACCCGATACTGGTGCGCTTGCGAGCGCAGAGAATCCGGACGCCATCCTCGAGACTTTCATGGTGAATCATTTGCCATCGACGAATGTGGTTGCGGGCGAGGGCACGCAGCCGCCGACGCCCGATCAGCAGACGGCCACTGAGTCGCTGTTCTGAGCGGGGGAGAGGCCGATGGCCAAGCGTCATCCTGCACGCACCGAGAACCTGCGCCGGGCGCTGGCGCAGGAGGCCGCGCGTATCATGTCCGAGCACGGTATCCGCGATTTCCTCATCGCCAAGCGCAAGGCCGCCGAGCGCTTCGGCGTAATCGACAGTGCCGTGCTGCCGAAGAACACCGAGATCGAGAGCGCGCTGGTCGAGTATCAGCGCCTGTTCGGCGGCGCCTCGCATGAGCGGTCGCTGCATGCGCAGCGACTCGCCGCGTTACGCGCGATGCAGAGCCTGCAGGCCTTCACGCCGCGACTGGTCGGGCCGGTGCTGAGCGGCACGGCTACCGAGCACTCGGACGTGCAGCTGCATGTGTTCGCGGATACTCCGGAGTCGGTGGCCATCAGCCTGCTCGAGCAGGGTATTCGCCATGAAGTCACGGCGCGGCGCGTGCGGATGAACGCCGAGCGCGTGCTCGAGTATCCGGGCGTGCGCTTCGAGGTCGACAACCACGCGATCGAGGCGACGGTGTTTCCGACCGACGGGATTCGCCAGGCACCTGTCAGCCCGGTTGATGGCCGCCCGATGCGTCGCGCCGACGTGCTGGAGCTCGAGGCGCTGCTCGAGGGCTGACGAGCTCAGCGGCGCTTGCCGATATCGATGTAGTTGCGCTGCTTCGGCCCGGTATACAGCTGGCGCGGCCGGCCGATGCGCATCTGCGGATCGGCGATCATTTCCTGCCAGTGCGCGACCCAACCCACCGTGCGCGCGATCGCGAACATGACCGTGAACATCGAGCGCGGAATACCGATGGCGCTGTAGATGATGCCCGAATAGAAATCGACGTTCGGATAGAGCTTGCGGGAGATGAAGTACTCGTCCTTCAAAGCGATCTCCTCGAGGCGCAGCGCGAGCTCGAAGAGCGGATTGTCGGAGCGGCCGAGCTTCGCGAGCACCCGGTGACACATCTGGCGGATGATCTGCGCGCGCGGATCGAAGTTCTTGTAGACGCGATGGCCGAAACCCATCAGCCGGAAGTGGCTCGAGCGATCCTTGGCCATGGTGAGGAACTTGGGAATGTTCTCCACCGTGCCGATCTGCTCGAGCATGGCGAGCACCGCTTCGTTGGCACCGCCGTGCGCCGGACCCCACAGAGCCGAGACCCCGGCCGAAATGGCGGCATAGGGATTGGCACCGGTGCTGCCTGCCAGGCGCACCGTGGAGGTGCTCGCATTCTGCTCGTGATCGGCATGCAGCACGAACAGCAGATCGAGCGCCTGCGCGGCCACCGGGTCCACCTGGTAGGGCTCGCACGGCACCGCAAAGAACATGTGCAGCATGTTGCTGCAGTAGTCGAGATCGTTGCGCGGATAGATGAACGGCTGCCCGAGCGAATGCTTGTGAGCCGCCGCGGCGATCGTGGGAATCTTCGCAACGATACGATGGGAGAAGATCTCGCGATGGCGCGGGTTATGGATGTCCATGGAGTCGTGATAGAAGGCGGACAGCGAAGCGACGACGGCCGACACCATGGCCATCGGGTGCGCGTTGTGATGAAAGCCGTTGAAGAAGCGCAGCAGCGACTCGTTGATCATCGTGTGATGACGGATGCTGCTCGTGAACTCGTCCAGCTGGCGGCGGCTTGGCAACTCCCCGTGGAGCAGGAGGTAACACACCTCCATGAAGGTGCTCTTCTCCGCGAGCTGCTCCACCGGATAGCCGCGATACAGGAGTACGCCCGCATCGCCATCGATGTAAGTGATCTTGCTTTCGCAGGCGGCGGTCACACCGAAGCCGGGGTCGTAGGTGAAGGCGTCGTGGTCCCGGTAGATGGAGGCCACATCGACCACGCTCGGCCCGAGCGTGCCGGATCGCACCGGCAGCTCCGATTTCTTGTCTGAGGCTCGGTCGACGAGCTCGAACTCTCGCTCGCTCATGGTCGAGAACGCCTTCCGTACTGTCGCAGCGCGCTTGCGCAAGGCAAGCCGAGCCTTACACGGTCAGCGCAAGGAAATCAAGGACGCATGACGCGACCACAAGCCTGCGAAAACCACGCTCGGCCGCTGCAGCCGCAATTTGATCGGCGTTGCTGCGAAGGTCGCAGCCTGCCTCAGCGCGTGCTGCCCGCCGTGCCGTACTTCTTGCGGAACTTGTCGACGCGACCGGCGGTGTCGACGATCTTCTGCTTGCCCGTATAGAAGGGATGACAGTTCGAGCAGACCTCGACGTTCAGATCATGGCCAAGCGTCGAGCGCGTCTTGAAGGTGTTGCCGCAGCTGCAGACGACGGTGATCTCTTTGTACTCGGGATGAATGGACGCTTTCATGAGTGCACCGCATGTCCGCCGCACGGAGAGGGCCGGCGAGTTTAGCCGCGCGAGCGCACGCTCTCAAGAGCGGCGATGAGCGTCGACGGGGCGATACGGCGAGCGGGGCAAAAACTCGTCTCCTTATCCACAGAAGCTGTGGACAACTCTGTGGACGGCGCTCCCGCAGGAGGGCCCAAATCCGCTACAGATGGCATTTTTGTTACCGTGGCTAAAAAATGATCATGACATTTATACGTTATTCATCAGTAACTTAGGTTCCTCATATCGCGCAGATTGGGCGATATTGCTCGTAATACGCTCATTTGCCGTATGGGCCGCTGCGCCCTGTGCATAACGAGCTGCGCCCGGGATTGCGTTCGAGCTTACACCGGGCTTGACAGCACTTTGCGGGTGACAGCTACCCTTCCCGACGGTGTAGCCGGCAGGAAGCACACCAGCACATCGTTGAGGAATTTCGCCCCGTGCGGGGTCGTGCGCCAGCGTCCGGCTTCGCAGCTCAGCAGGCCCCGCTCTCCCAGCTCTGCGATCGTCGCGGCGAGCGCTGCCCAACTCAAGCCCGTGCGCGTTTCAAACAGCTCGGTCTCGAAGCCGGAGGTGAGCCGCAGCGCATTCAACATGAACTCAAAGGGCAGCTCGGCGGGCGCGATCGGCAGCTGCGGCGGCGGCAGCGTCGCACCCGCAGTCATGGCCGATAGATAGCGTCGCGGTTCCCGCGGCTGCGCAGTGCGCACGATGCGCTTCTCACTCGCAAGACTGAGCTTGCCGTGCGCACCCGCGCCGACCCCCACGTAGTCACCGAAGCTCCAGTAGTTCGCGTTGTGCCGCGCGATGCGTCCCGCTCGCGCGTACGCGGAGACCTCGTACTGTGCGAATCCCGCATCCGCCAGCTTGTCCTGACAGACGCCGAGCATCTGCGCTACAGCCTCATCATCCGGCAGATTGGGCGGCGGCATGGCACCAAAGAGCGTGCCGGGCTCGAGCGTGAGCTCGTAATGCGAGACGTGCGCAGGTTCGAGGGCAATGGCACGTTCGATATCCGCGAGCGCGCTGCGCACGTCCTGACCCGGCAGGGCGTACATCAGGTCCAGATTGAAATTGTCGAGTCCCGCCGCGTGTAGCTCGGCGGCGGCCCGACAGGTATCAGCCGGAGAGTGAATGCGCCCGAGGGCCTCGAGACGTTCCGGCTCGAAGCTCTGCGCCCCGAGTGACACGCGCGTGACGCCCGCATCCCGATACTCGGCGAAGCGACCGCGCTCGATAGTGCCGGGATTCGCCTCGAGCGTGATCTCGAGCTCCGGGTCGCATTCGAAGAGTCTGCCTACAAGCGCGAGCACGCGCCCGATCGCCGCCGGCGAGAACAGGCTCGGCGTGCCGCCGCCGAGGAACACGCTGATCAGTGCTCGTCCGGCGAGTTGCGGTGCCTGCGATTCGAGATCGCGCAGCAGCGCCTCAATGTACGTCTCCTCGGCAAGCTCGCCGCGCAATGCGTACGAGTTGAAGTCGCAGTACGGACACTTGCGCACGCACCAAGGGAAGTGCACGTAGAGCGCCAGCGGTGGAGTGGTCAGCATCACGCATGCAGCCGCGATTTAAACAGCGCGAGCGCCCGGCCTCGATGGCTCACGGCGTCCTTCTCCTCCGGCGCGAGCTCGGCAGCCGAGCGCTCGAAGCCTTCGGGCAGGAAGATCGGATCGTACCCGAAGCCGCCGCTGCCGCGCGGCGCAGTGAGGATCCGGCCGCGCCATTCGCCTTCGGCGATGATCGGCGCCGCATCGGAGGCGCCGCGCACATAGGCGAGCACGCATCGGTAGCGCGCGCCACGCCGCTCAGGCGGCGTGTCCGAGAGCTCCGCGAGCAGCTTGTCGAGGTTTTGGCGGTCGGTGGCCGCCGAGCCCGCGTAACGGGCCGAGAACACCCCCGGTCGACCGCCCAGAGCATCCACCTCGATGCCGGAATCATCGGCAATCGCAGCCCGCCCCGACAGAGCGGCGGCATGGCGCGCCTTGAGCAGTGCGTTCTCGAGGAAGCTCGCACCGCTCTCGTGTGCCGGCGCGATACCGAGTGATCCTTGCGGCAGAAGATGCCAGCCCAGGGGCGCGAGCAACGCCGCGAGCTCGCGCAGCTTGCCCGCATTGCTGCTCGCCAGGACGACGACCACGCCCGTCGTCCTCAGCCGCCGTACAGCGCCTGGGTCTGCAGTGCGAACAGCTTGGCGAGCCCGCTCGCGGCGAGATCCAGCAGCGCATCGAGCTCGTGGCGTCGAAAGGCGTGACCTTCGGCGGTACCCTGGATCTCCACGAACGCGCCGCCGTTGTTCATGACCACGTTCATGTCGGTCTCGGCCTCGGAGTCCTCCGCATAATCGAGATCGAGCACGGGCGCACCGCCGAAGATCCCGACCGAGACGGCGGCCACCTGGCCGTGAACGGGAGTTGCCTCGAGCAAGCCGCGAGCCGCAAGGCCAGTACATGCCTCGGCGAGTGCCACGTAGCTACCCGTGATGGCGGCGGTGCGTGTGCCGCCGTCAGCCTGGAGCACGTCGCAATCCAGCGTCACCGTGCGCTCGCCGAGTGCGCGCAGATCAACTACGGCCCGCAGCGAGCGGCCGATCAGGCGCTGGATCTCCTGGGTGCGTCCGCTTTGCTTGCCGCGCGCCGCCTCGCGGGCCGTACGCGTGTGCGTGGAGCGCGGCAGCATCCCGTACTCCGCCGTCACCCAACCTTGCCCTCTGCCGCGCAGGAACGGCGGTACGACATCCTCGATGCTCGCGGTACAAAGCACGCGCGTGTCGCCACACTCGATCAGCACCGAGCCTTCGGCGTGCTTGACGAAGCCGCGCGTGATACGCACCGCGCGCAGCTCGTCGGCCGCTCGCCCGCTCGGCCGCCGCACGGGTTACGGCCCCTTCCAGCGCAGCGCGGCGGCGGTGGTGTTATCGCTCGCGGGGCCGCCGTTGGCGACCGCGCACTGGGACATGGCGGTCAAGAGCTCGCTCAGCGGCGTGCCGCTCGAGGTGAGCAGGGAGGCCATCTCCTCATCGCGCGTGCCGCTCCAGAAGCCGTCCGTGCACACGAGCAGCACGTCGTAAGGCTGCAGCGCGCGGCGGCCACTCAGGCTCATGTCCGACAGAATCGGATCTCCGCCCAGGCAGCATTCGACGAAGTTTCGCATCGGATGCGTGTGCGCCTGCTCCGGAGTGATCAGCCCCTCGCGCAGCAGGAGCTCGACATGACTGTGGTCGCGTGTGCGCGCGAGCACCGCGCCGCCACGCAGCTGATAGACCCGGCTGTCGCCAATATGCGCCCACCATGCCGTGGCCTGCTGCACCAGGCATACGGCGCAGGTCGCACGCGGTCGCTGCTCGAGCGGCAGCTGCATGCCGATCTTCACGACCTCCTCGTGCGCTCGGGCGAGCGTGAGATGCAGAAAGCCCAAAGGATCGAACAGCGGCTGTGGGGTGTGCCAGAAAGTCTCCAGCAGTACCTGACGCGTGATTTCGGCGGCACGCGCGCCTTCGGCGTGCCCGCCCATGCCGTCCACCACGAGCAGCAGACTCGCATGCTCGGCCACAGCCACGGCGACGCGGTCCTGGTTCTCCTCGCGACTGCCGAGAAGGCTTACGTCGGCGTATTCGACCTGCAAGAACGAACCCGCGCATCTGCTAAACTTCGGCGCGCTTTATAACACCCCCGGCGCGGCGAACGTAAGCCGCTCGCGGCGCCGCCGGGACATTCAGCGAGCACGCTGCACATGATCGCGAGCATGACCGGTTTCGCCCGGCGCGAGGCCTCCGGGCCCTGGGGCACGCTCATCTGTGAGCTGCGCAGCGTCAATCACCGCTTCCTGGAGACCGGCTTCCGGTTGCCCGAGGAGCTGCGTAGCCTCGAGCCCGAGCTGCGTCAGGCGCTAATGCGTGAGCTCAAACGAGGCAAGGTCGACTGCACCTTGACGCGGCGTGCCGCCCTGGGCGGAGAGCGCGCCTTGGAGCTCGACGGGCAGGCCTTGCAGCGCCTGCTCGTCGCAGCCCGCGATGTGACCGATGCCATGCCGCCCGGCGCATCGCCCGGCAGCGCGCTCGATGTGTTGCGCTGGCCCGGCATCGTCCGTGAGACCAGCGCCGACGCCGAAGAGCTGCTCGCTGCGGCGCGCGAGCTCGTTGCCGCCGCGCTCGGTGATCTGGCGGCTGCCCGCGCCCGCGAAGGCGTGCGTCTGGGGGAGCTGATCGAGCAGCGCTGCGCGGCTCTGGAGGGGCTGGTCGCGCAGGTGCGAGCGCGGTTGCCGGAAGTGCACATACGCACCCGTACGCGCCTGAACGAGCGGCTCGCAGAGCTCAAAGCGCAGGTGGATCAGGAACGTCTCGAGCAGGAGCTGGCTTTGCTGCTGCAGCGTCTCGATGTGGACGAGGAGCTCGACCGGCTGCGTGCGCACATCGCCGAGATCCGGCGCGTGATCGCCGGTAGCGAGCCCGCTGGGCGGCGCCTCGATTTCCTGATGCAGGAGCTCAACCGCGAAGCGAACACGCTCTCCTCGAAGTCGCAGGATCTCGAGACGACACGGGCCGCCGTCGACATGAAGGTGCTTATCGAGCAGCTGCGCGAGCAGGTGCAGAACGTCGAATAGCGTCTGGCGGTTTCCATCCCCGTCTATGGCTCGCGCGAATAGGCTGATTTTCTAGGCATTTCGGCTAGATTCACCTACTGCCCTCCACCCGAGTCTCGGCTATCCTGTAGCTGGATCTGTAGCTAGTTTGTAGCTAGATCCGTAGCTGCCATTCGACGAATCGAGCGCCTGCACCTCGGCGGCAGGAGGCGGGATGGGACGCGCGAAACTCACGGCATTTGCGGTCGAGCGGGCACATCGCTCGGGCGAGCGCATGCTGCTCGGTGACGGCGACGGGCTCTACCTCCGCAAGCAAACACGGGACGGCGCCTCGTGGACGCTGCGCTATCACTTCGCCGGCCGAGAGCACTGGGTCACGCTTGGCCACTACCCCGACATGTCGCTTGGACAGGCACGAATCGAGGCTCGCCAGGCGCGCGTGCTGCTCGACAAGCAGCTAGACCCCCTGAGCGTGCGATGTGCCGCCGAGGCTGAGCAGCGGCAGCGTGGATCGTTTCGCGAATTGTGCGAGGAGTGGTACCAGAGCGAGATCACCGGGCGCGGGCTGAAGCATCCCGAGGTACCGCGTCGGCATCATCTGGACAAGTACCTGCTTCCGAAACTCGCGCGCACGGCAGCCGTGGACGTTGCGCCGGCGGACATCGCCCGCGTTATCGACGAGGTTAAGGGACGCGCGCCTACCGCGGCCAACGACCTTCTGCGCTTCACGCGCCGGATCTTTGCGTTCGGCGTCCGTCGGCGGATGGTGGCCAGCAACCCGGCCGCCGACTTCTCGCCGCGTCTGGACGGCGGCGGTATCGAGCGTCCCCGCAACCGCGCACTCAGCCTCGATGAGCTGGCACAGCTGTTCGAGAAATCCGCCAAACGCCGAGCTTCGGCGCCGAGAACGGCCTCGCCCTGAAGCTGCTGCTCGCGCTGTGTGTGCGCAAGGGCGAGCTGCTGGGCGCCCGGTGGGCGGAGTTTGATCTCGACGGCAACACGCCGTCGGGTGCGGTCTGGCACCTCCCTGCCTCGTGCACGAAGACCGGTTCGTCGCTCGACGTCCCCCTAGTTCCCGCACTCGTCGTGTGGCTGCGCGAGGTCAGGGCGCTGGGTGCGGACAGCGCGTTTTTGTTCGCGAAGCGTCGGCGCGATCGCCGCGCGCGCGTATCGCACGTCGGACGCGATACGTTGAATGCCGCTCTCCAGCGCGTCAAGCACGGTCTGCGGCCGTTCACCCTCCATGACCTGCGGCGCACCGCACGCACACAGCTTGCCGCACTCGGCGTCCGGCGCGAGGTGGCCGAGAGCTGCCTCGGACACGCGATCCGCGGCGTGGAGGGCACCGGGAGCGCCGAGCAGCGCTCGAGCAATGGGCCGGCGTCCTGAGGGAGGCGGAGCGAGGTGGCAGCAACGTCGTTTCGATACGCCGGGCGCAGGGTGCACGCGGCCAGGATCGCGCGCGCAGCACCCGATAGGGAACCGACCGTGACTCGTTCTATCGCCCCAAGTCCCGAGCACATCGCGCGCGATATCCTCGTGCTGCGCGTCATAGGGCACTGCTCGATGCCCAGCTCGCCGCACTGTACGGCGTCACGACCAAGCGCCTCAATGAGCAGGTTAAGCGCAACACCAAGCGGTTCCCGGGCGATTTCATGTTTCAACTGACCCGCTCGGAGGTTGAGGCACTGAACCGGTCGCAATTTGCGACCGGTTCACAGAAACACCGGGACCCGAGATTCCCGCCCTTTACGTTCACAGAGCACGGAGCGATTCAGGCGGCCAACGTCCTGAACGGCCCCAAAGCGATCGAAATGGGTATTTACGTGGTGCGCGCTTTCCTGCGACTGCGCGAAATGCTTGCCTTCAACACGGAGCTCGCCCGTCAGTTCGCGCTGCTGGAGGCTCGCCTCGACAAGAAGCTCGCCGACCATGACGCGGCCATCGCCGCTATTCTCTCCGCGATCCGGCAGCTGATGAATCCGCCGGCTCCGAAACAGCGCCCAATTGGATTTACCGCAGACTTGGACGAGAAGAAGTAGTCGCCCCGTGCGGCTAGCGCCCGATTAGGGAACCGCGTCGCTCTTATTGAAGCGTTTCATTGTCTTTGGCGCGGCGACCCTCACAGGCAGCTATGGCATCCTGGACGGTGCCCCGAAAATAGACGGCGTCCTTACCCGCAAGCCGCTCGTTCAGCTCTCTGAGCGCCGGCAAGAAACGGGGGTCCGCCAGATGCCCGGCCGCTTCGACGGCCCAGTCGCCGTGGGAACTCACCCTCCAACTCTCTCTGAACGGCATCTGCGATGTTGTGTCTCGACGGCGAGCGAGTCCGAGAAGGGCTTCTCCACGAACCTCTGGATCGTTGTCATTAAGGCGCTGACGGAGAGCGTCGCGAAGGATCGGCGAGTCTGAGTCGAACTGACTGCCTAGAGCGAACGTTGCCCAGTCACGCACATCCCGCTCGACATCCCTCGACAATCGTGCGAGAGCCTCTACGACAATGGGCATGTCATGCGGCATCAGTCCGTGAACTGCTGCGTACCGGAAATCAGCAGACGGGTGGTCTACAAAACCCAGCAGAGCATCGACCGTTCGGGGGCTGGCGCGATGTCCCAAGGCATAGATCACTGATTGAACCACCGAGTCGTCCGGATCGCTCAGTGCCGTCAACAGAGCATCAACTGACTCCTCAAGGAAGGTCCGATCCTGCCAGCCTAGCTGAGCTAAGAGGTCCGCTCCGGCTGCACGCTCGCGAGCGTCGTCACTGGTGAGCAGTTCCAGCCCAGCGCGAAACTCTTCCGGACCACCACGGTAATGTAGGGTAGCGAGCGAGTTCGTCGCGTCATCGCTGCGCTGCCCATCGAGGTAAGCCGCAATGATCTCAGCCGTGGTTCGGGTGTCGGACGCACACGGATCTTCAGCTCGCCGGCTATTGGTCGCCCTGACTGCAGAGGCCCAATACGGCACAGCGTCTCCACAGCGTGGCTTGTCCGTCACCAATAATCTCCTGGCTCGCTTTACGGCTAATGCGCGCGTTGTGTGACAAGAGCCGCCGACTGGCTATCCTGCACATCGTCAAAACCGGACCTAGATATCACACTGGCTTCCGTCGCCGATCCCTCCGCGTTCACCCTTCGACAAGCCGCGTGCCATTCGCAATACGTTCTCGCGGCTTGGGGCTCTCCCGGCAATAGCCGCTGACGATTCCGAGCGCCGCGGCGGTGCGCAAAAGGAACGCGGCATCTGCTAGACCTCAACGCTCAACATTTTAGTCCGCCCAGAGGCGCCCGACTTGATTTGAACGGCACCTTTGCGACACCCAAAGTGTTCGGCTACCAACGCAACGAGCTCGGCATTCGCCTTTCCGTCAACCGGCGGCGCCTGCAGAAACGCGAGCCACGAGCCGTCCGCCTGCTGCGTCAATGACGAGCTACGCGAGTTCGGCTTCACTCTGATGCGGAGAATCACTCTCGTGCTCTTGCCATGGTCACACGACAAGAGTCGAGCAGCCGACCGACAAGCGCCCGATCGAGCGCGGCGGGCCAGTCTCTCTTCCGCGCCCCACGGCGCGGAACTTCAGTCGTATCACGGACCCGCGCAACGATTGTTAGGCCGCACCCGATCGCCGCTGCGCCAACAAGTTGTAGAGCCAGGCGAATACAGCGCCGCCACCCGCGCCATCCACCAAGGCATAAAGCGTGCCGGTGATCACGGAACCAAATCCAGACTCCGGATGGTATCCGGGGTAGATGGAGGCGGCCAATTCGAGGAACGCCCGACCGTAGCTGGGCGAACTGAGATTCACGAGAGCAACGATTAAAACCGCGCCGCCCCACAGCAGCCCCACAGTCGAGGCCATTGCGATGACGTTGAATTTCATAATCCCTCCGTAAGACGCCAAAGCCCAGAGCGGTTCCTCATTCAATTAGCTGGATTCGCAGTTGGCCGGCGGCGGTGTTCAGTATGCAACCTAACGCCGAAGTTGGGAGACGCGCGATAGAGCCTGATGAACGACGCCGGCACATACTGTCTTGCTACGTTCACGGCGTTCTCCGTCTCACCTGTCACGGCCCCTCCAACCAGAGTTAGGCGGAGGCCTCCAACGGGACACTGTTGATCTCCCACGGTACACCATATTTGTCTATCAGGATGCCGAAACCGGGCGACAGAAGGTTGGCTGAAACGCGCAACGAAGCTCACCTCCAGTCGCGAGAGAATCGAATATCTCTTCCGCGCGGCTTGGGGAGTCCAGTGTCACGGTCACGAAGAACCCCTGCGGCTTGCGATAGTCCTGCGGAACGTCGGCGCCAGTGAGCTCGAGGTCGCCCATTGGGGGGACCATCGCGACCATGCTCACGTATGGCGACTCGCCGCTGGCGGCACAGATTGACCCGCTTTGGCACGGCCGTATCGTTCTTCACCGCCGGCTCCCATTTGTATGTGGCTCTGCGCCACGGTCTTTCCCGACTCGCAGCGTAATCCACGGTCTGTAAATCGGGAGCCGGTCGTTCCATGATGACTAACGGTGAAGTTGTTGGGCCGCCCAGAAGCGCCCAAGTGGAGCCGCGGGCGCACAATCTCTTCCGCGCCCGGGGCGACACCACCGACGTTCACAGACCCCTGCAACGATTGTTAAGTTTCGCTCTCTAGCTTCTGCCTAGCACTTTTGCTCCGCTCCTGCCACTCCGCCCAGAATGCGGCCCATCCACTCCGGTCTGCTTCGTCGTCCATAGTGGTCTTAGGTGTGCAGCGTGCGTAGAAGTCTTCAACTTGCCGGCAAAACCCCAGTACGGACCGGCACCACTCTGCCTCCTTGACCTTGACCTGAATCCCACCTACGGCGAGGCTGACCAAATCTCCCTCATGGCGGACCTCGACGTCTATGCCAACGTTGCACCCCATGCAAAGAACCTGGTAGCGACCGCGGCCCTGCAACCATGCGGTGTTGCCACAGCAGGGAAACATGAAGTTGCATTCTGCGATCGGTCGATCTGGAGTGTTGTCATCCGTAAGCGAGCGAAGCAGAAACAAGCCCGCTGCGGAAACGGTCCATTCACCGTCCTCAGGCCGCACGAAGCGGCAATCATCAACACGAAACTCCACCGACCCATGGGCGCATTGGTCCTGCGGATCGTCAGCTCTCCCTTTTATCCACGAGATGTCGTGAACAGCTAGGCAGATCATGGCGAAACCGAACGGCGAAGTTGCAGGGCCGCCCAGAAGTGCCTCATCAAGCGCCGCGGGCGCACAATGTCTTCAGCGCCCTCGCAGCCACTTGAGTCGGAGGGGCCGTAGGAGCGTCCGCTTGGAGCCGCGGGTGCACACTGTCTTCCCGCACCCGCGGCGACTCTACCCTCTCTCACATACCCTCCCACGATGGTTAGGAGTCACGGCCGGGCCGGAATATCGACGCTGGTAGTGAAGTCGGGCGGGGTCCACAGCGTCACTGTTGCTGGCCTACACGATAAATTTGCAAGCGCTACTCTTATGGTCTCTGTATAGGTCTTGTTGGCAGCGTCGTTATGGTCGTCATCCAGAATGTTCACGCCTATTGTCTGGTGCGCCGGCCGGTCTAGCTGCTCGCCCTTGCGGCAGGTGTCCCAGTGAATGGAGAAGTGATGATTGGGCTTGCTACCGTCGTAAATCATGGTAACGACCAGCTGATCGCCATTCGAATCGTAATGGACAGGACCAAAGGTGGCCGCCATCACCGCTGCGTTAGCGGTCGCCATTGCCACCGCAACTGCGATCAGCAGGCAGCCGCGGAAGCCTTCTCGTCGCCGCTGTCCGCTTAGCGCAGACGCCAAACCCAAAGTTGTCGCCACTCGGTGACTCCTGACGATAGAGTTGAGCGGCCACCCGACGCGGCCCAATCGTAGCGCATACTCTCCCCCGCGTGCGCCCGGAGCTGCTCACATTTCACGGTCCGCTCCTACGAAAGTTAGACGGACTACGCGTGGGCCTGTATCGCTTGACCATACGACCATACGTAGCCATCGGGGTCCGAGAAAGTGAAATTGCGCTCGCCCCAAGGCTGATCGCGCAATTCGCCGACCACCACACCCTGCGCTTTCAAACGAGCATGTTCAGCGGCAGCGTCTTCCACCTGAACCTCGACGTGCATGCCACCTGAATAGACCCGGGCCGCTTTTGGACGATCGTCGACGTGAAGCACCAAATAGCCTGAACCGAATGAAAACCCCGCCACGTATGGTTCATCCGTGCCGAGTGTCCAACCGAGCTTGTCTTGGTAGAACCGCTTGCTGCGTCCCAGGTCCGAGACATGCGCAAGCACGTAGAAGATGCCCTTAAGTGCCATAGTCCCTCCCATTGAGTGTCGCAGTTGCGAAAAGGTGCAGCGTCGTGCCGCCTAACGACCAAGTAGAGCGGCCGCCAAGCCTTGCGCCACAGCCTATGCGCACCGCTGAGTCTTTTGGATCGCGGGCCACGCGCACTCTAACCCTAAGTAGACGGCGGCCTAAATGGATGGCGGAACTTGTGGTTGCCATCAGATATTCTGCTGCCCGGGGGCGTAACGAGCTGTTCCATTGCCACCTCCAGAAGATAGGTGGCCAAATGAACCAGGAGATAGGCAACGTGCTTCGGACTGCCGAGCTCGAGCAATTCTTGACCCATCTCGCGGTCGATCGCAAGGGGCGCGGAGCCCTTGATCGGGGTAGTTGATCGCGACGAGGCGGCATTGCTGCGTTTGACGCGGCAACATACCGCTTCGCGAGATGCGCAGCTCGAGCGGTTTCTTCTGCGCCTGCAGCCAGCCTGAACGTTTTCCCGCGTGAGCGATCGGGGCTCGTTCTGCCGGGGGAGTCGCTCGTTGCGCTAGACTGCCGAATTCGCGATCAGGAGCCGCTGATGAAGAATGCGGTGGAGTCGCACGAGCCGCAAGCAGGGCCGCCCGACGAGAAAGCGCGCCGCGGGCGGCTATTCGTCGTCTCCGCGCCCTCCGGTGCCGGCAAGACTTCGCTCGTACAGGCGCTGCTCGCACGCAACCCTGCACTCAAGGTGTCCGTCTCGCACACCACGCGCAAGCCGCGCGACACCGAGCGCGAGGGCCGGGAGTATTACTTCGTCTCGCACGAGCAGTTTGCGGAGCTGGTCGCGCGCGGGGCCTTCCTCGAGCACGCGCGCGTGTTCGACAACTGCTACGGCACCGGGCGCGAGAGCGTGGAGCGACTGCGCGCCGTGGGTCACGACGTGCTGCTCGAGATCGATTGGCAGGGCGCGCGGCAGGTGCGCGCGGCCGTGCCCGACTGCTGCACGATCTTCGTTCTGCCGCCCTCACGCGCCGCGCTGCAGGAGCGGCTCGAGAAGCGCCGTACGGACTCGCGGGAGGTGATCGCACGGCGTCTGCGGGATGCGGTGACCGACATGGCGCACTGGAACGAGTTCGACTACATCGTCGTGAACGACGATTTTGAAAGGGCGCAGGCCGATCTCGCGCGCATCATCGCCGGCGACGGGGCCGACCTGCGCGCCGGGCGCGAGTCGCTCCGGCCCCTGCTCGCGGCGTTGCTGCGGGATGGGTGATTCGCTTACACTCAGAGGTTCTTCGCCCGCTCCGGCGGGCCTTATTTCCGCAGTTTCCGAAGTTTGGACCATGGCGCGAATCACCGTCGAAGATTGCCTGCAGAACGTGGATAACCTCTTCCAGCTCGTGCTCCTGGCTGCTCAGCGAGCACGACGGCTCGCGAACGGCGCGGAGCCCACGGTGGCCTGGGAGAACGACAAGCCGACCGTCGTCGCTCTGCGCGAGATCGCCGAGGGCAACATCACGGCCGACATGCTGCGCGAGCCCGAGCCCCCGGCCGAAGCTCCCGTCATGCCGGACGCCGAGGCTCAATCCACTTTCCGCGCTCCACAGTTCGGCCTCGGAGACTGACGCAGCGCCCAAGCTCCGATGGACTATGCGTCTTCGCTGCTGGGACTGCTCCCCGGTGGAAGGCGCACACCCGGTCTCAAGGAGCTGCTGTCCATCGTCGATGCCTACCTGCCGCCCGAGCAGGTCGAGCGCATTCGAGCTGCCGCGGAGTTCGGCGCCTCGGCGCACAAAGGTCAAAAGCGCCTCTCGGGTGAGCCGTTCATAGCGCACCCGGTCGCTGCGGCCGCGATCCTCGCCGATCTGCACCTCGACCCCGACACGATCATCGCGGCGATTCTGCACGATGTGATCGAGGACACCCCGACGCCCAAGGACCAGCTCGCCGAGCGCTTCGGCGCCGATGTGGCCGAGATCGTGGACGGCGTCACGAAGCTTGATCAGATCAAGTTCAAGAGCCGCGAGGAGGCGCAGGCGGAGAGCTTTCGCAAGATGCTGCTTGCGATGGTGCGCGACCTGCGCGTGGTACTCGTCAAGCTCGCGGACCGCACACACAACATGCGCACCATCGATGCGATGGTGCCCGCGCGCCGCCGCGCCATTGCGCGCGAAACGCTCGATATCTACGCACCGATCGCCGAGCGTCTCGGGCTCTACAACCTCAAGCTGGAGCTTGAAGACCTCGGTTTCCGCGCGCTCTACCCGCAGCGCTATCGGGTGCTCGAGCGCGCGCTGAAGCGTGCCCGCGGCAACCAGAAGGAATTCCTGCGCAAGATCGAGAAGCAGATCACTGCCGCCCTGCTGAAGAACGGCATCAGCGCGCAGGTCGAGGCGCGGGAGAAGCATCTCTACAGTATCTACCGCAAAATGCTGCGCAAGCGCACCACGCTCACGGACATAGTCGATGTGTACGGCCTGCGCATCATCGTCGACAGCGCCGACACCTGCTATCGCTCGCTCGGGGGTGTACACAGCGCCTTCAAACCGATGCCGGGCCGCTTCAAGGATTACATCGCCATTCCGCGCGTGAACGGCTATCAGTCACTGCACACGACACTGTTCGGCCCGAACGGCGTGCCCATCGAGGTGCAGATCCGCACCGAGGACATGCACCGCGTCGCGGAGTCTGGCATCGCGGCGCACTGGCGTTACAAGACCGGCCAGGAAGAGGTCGGCTCCGTGCAGCAGCAGCGCGCGCGCGAGTGGCTCAATCACCTGGTCGAGCTGCAGGAGGGCGGCAGCTCCGAGGAGTTCCTGGAAAGCGTGAAGGTCGACCTGTTCCCGGACAAGGTGTACGTCTTTACGCCGAAAGGAGAGATTCTGCGTTTGCCGAGCGGCTCGACGGTGGTCGATTTCGCGTACGCCGTGCACACCGATATCGGCAATCGCTGCGTCGCCGCCAAGGTGGACCGGCGCCTGACGCCGCTGCGCACCGCGCTGCGCAACGGCCAGACAGTGGAGATCATCACTGCCAAGGGCGCGATGCCCAATCCCTCGTGGGTAAATTTCGTCGTCACCGCGAAGGCGCGCAGCGCCATCCGCCACTATTTGAAGAGCCTGCGGCGCACCGAAGCGATCGCTCTGGGACAGCGCCTTCTCAATCAATCGCTCGGCGAGTTTCAGCTCTCGATCGATGAGATCAGCGCCGAAGCAATGCAGGCCGCGATCGCCGAGCTCGGCATGAAGGACATCGACGAGCTGTTCGAGAAGATCGGTCTCGGCGAGCGCCTGGCGCCGCTCGTCGCGCGGCGTCTGCTGCCGGTCGAGCCGCCGGAGACCGGCACTGCGGGAGCACCCGCCCCGCTCGCAGTCGCGGGCACCGAAGGGCTGCTCGTGAGCTATGCGCGCTGCTGCTTCCCGATCCCGCACGACCCCATCTTCGCGTTCCTCTCGAGCGGTCGCGGCATCGTCATCCATCGCGAGACCTGCGTGAACGTCGAGGACTACCGCAAGCATCCGGAGAAATGGCTGCCGGTGTCCTGGCAGGCCGGCGCCGAACGCTTCTTCAGCTCGCAGGTGCGGGTCGACGTCCCGAATCGCATGGGCGTGCTCGCCGCCGTGGCCGCCGCCATCTCCAGCACCGAGACCAATATCGATCACGTCGCGGTCGAAGAGCGCGATATCGACACTTCTGCGCTCGTTTTCGAGCTGCGCGTGCACGATCGCAAGCATCTCGCCCGTATCATCCGCACCATCCGGCGCATGCCGGATATCTTGCGCGTGACCCGCACCATTGCCGCACACTCCGTACGCAAAGGCCCCAAGACATGAAGCGAGAGATCATTCACACCGTGCGCGCGCCGCAGGCGATCGGTACCTACTCGCAGGCCGTGCGCGTGGGCGACACGGTGTACGTATCCGGTCAGATTCCGCTCGACCCGGCGAGCGGCCAGCTGGTCACGGGCGATATCGTGGCCGAGATCCGGCGCGTCTTCGAGAACCTGCGAGCCATCGCCGAAGCCGCCGGCGGCTCGCTCGCGAACGTCGTCAGGCTGGGCGTGTTCCTCACCGACCTCACGCACTTTCCCGAGGTCAACGAGATCATGGCGACTTATTTCTCGCAGCCTTACCCGGCGCGCGCCGCGATCGGCGTCGCGCAGCTGCCGCGGGGCGCACGGGTCGAGATGGAGTGCATCCTGAGCCTTGGCTGAGGCACTGAAAACGAGCGTTGCGACGCGCACTGCGCCCGAGCAGCGACCCATCACCACGCTGCGCGGCGTGGGTGCGGCGGTCGCCGAGCGCCTGCAGCGGCTCGGTGTCACGCAGGTGCAGGACTTGCTGTTCGTGCTGCCGCTGCGCTACGAGGACCGCACGCGCATCATGCGCATCGGCGCGCTCGTGCCCGGCATGCGCGCAGCCGTGGAAGGCGAGGTGCAGCTCACCGAAGTCGCTTACCGCAGACGCCGCCAGCTCCTGTGCCGCATTGCCGATGGCTCTGGATTGCTCACCCTGCGCTTCTTTCACTTCTCCGCAACTCAGCAAAGCGGCTTGGCGCGCGGTGTCCACCTGCGCTGCTTCGGAGAAGTGCGCCGGGGTCCGCTCGGACTCGAGATGGTGCATCCCGAGTACCGCCGCCAGCTCGCGACTCCCGAGCCTCTGGAAGCAACGCTCACCCCGGTCTATCCCGGCACGGAGGGCATCGCGCAGGGACGGCTGCGCGCCCTGATCGGGGCCGCATTGAGCGAGCTCGAGGCGCAGACGGGTCCGACGAGCGTACGTGATTGGCTGCCTCCTTCGACGTATGCAGAGCTGAGCCTGCCCGGGCTGAGGGAGGCGCTGCGTTACGTGCACCGCCCGCCTATCGATGCGCGGCTCGATGAGCTCGCTGTCGGGCGCCATGCCGCACAGCGCCGCCTCGCGTTCGAGGAGCTCCTCGCGCATCACTTGTGTCTCAAGCTCACCAAGCGCACGGTGCAGGCCGAGCGTGCCTGGCCGCTCGATGACGGCTCGGGACTGGCTGCGCGCCTGCTCGGGGCCTTGCCCTTCCGGTTGACCGCCGCGCAGGAGCGGGCGCGCCGTGAGGTCGAGGCGGACCTCGACACTGAGCGGCCCATGGTGCGGTTGCTGCAAGGGGATGTCGGTTGCGGCAAGACGATCGTGGCCGCTGCAGCCGCCGCGCGCGCGGCGGGCAGTGGCTTCCAAGTGGCGCTCATGGCGCCCACCGAACTGCTGGCCGAGCAGCACTGGCGTAACTTCTGCAGCTGGTTTCACCCGCTCGGCGTGCCGGTCGCGCTGCTCTCCGGTTCCCAGCCGGCCCGCCTACGCCGAAGTGCCTTGGCCACTATTGCCTCAGGTGAGATACAGATCGTCGTCGGAACACACGCATTGTTTCAGGAAGGAATCAATTTCGCGCGTCTGGCCTTGATCATCGTGGATGAGCAGCACCGCTTCGGTGTGCAGCAGCGCTTTCGGCTGCAAGAGAAGGGAATGACCACCGGACGTTTTCCCCATCAGCTGATCATGACGGCGACGCCCATCCCCCGCACTCTCGCAATGACGGCTTACGCGGATCTCGACATCTCGATCATCGATGAGCTGCCTCCCGGGCGCACACCGGTTCGCACCGTCATCGTCCGCGAGCAGCGCCGCGAAGAAGTCGTGCGCCGGGTCCTGCACGCGTGTCGCTCGGGTGCTCAGGTCTACTGGGTCTGTCCGCTCATCGGCGAATCGGACGAGCTGCGCTATCAAGCCGCGGAGGAGACAGCCGCCGCGCTCGCAGAGGCGCTCCCCGACGTGCGCGTCGGACTCATCCACGGGCGCATGCCGCAAGCGCACAAGGATCAGACGATGGCGGCCTTCAAGAGCGGCAAGCTGCAGCTGCTCGCGGCGACGACGGTCATCGAGGTCGGCGTCGATGTGCCACAGGCGACGCTGATGGTGATCGAGAATGCCGAGGCGCTCGGACTTGCGCAGCTGCATCAGCTGCGCGGCCGCGTAGGCCGCGGCCGCGATACCTCCACATGCGTGCTGCTCTACCGCGGGCCGCTCAATGAGCTGGCGCGCAAACGATTGCAGGTGATCCGCACGACGAACGACGGCTTCGAGATTGCGCGCCGCGATCTCGAGCTGCGAGGGCCCGGTGAATTGCTCGGTACGCGCCAGACCGGGCTGTCGCAGCTACGCGTGGCCGATCTGATGCGCGATGCGGATCTGCTGCCGCATGTGCAGCGCGCCGCGGAGCTCATGCTGAGCACGCACCCCGAGAGCATTGCACCACTCGCGGCTCGCTGGATTGGCCCGGGGGAGCGCTACGGAAGGATAGGGTGAGAGCTGCGATGGTCGCCACGGCACCCGATCTGCTGCTCCGACCGCGTCGCCCTCAGGAGGCACCACTCCTGCATCGGCTCGGACGGCGCATCCAGGAATACGCGCGCCTCGCACGTCTCGATCGACCGATCGGGACCTGGCTGTTGCTGTGGCCCGTGCTGTGGGCGCTGTGGGTGGCGGGCGCAGGCCGACCGAGCGAGAAGGTGCTGGTCATCTTCACGCTCGGCGTGCTGGTCATGCGTGCCGCGGGCTGCATCGTCAACGATCTGTTCGATCGCAATATCGATCCCTTCGTCAAGCGGACACGCGAGCGACCGCTCGCCGCGCGGCGGGTCGCGCCGAGCGAGGCAGTCGCGCTCCTTAGCGTGCTGCTGCTCATCGCGCTCGCGCTGGTCACGCGGCTCGATTACTTCACGGTGAAGCTCGCCTTCATCGGCGCCGCGTTGACGCTCACCTATCCGCTCGCCAAGCGCTTCTTCGCGCTCCCGCAGCTCTATCTGGGGATCTCGTTCGGTGGCTGGGGCGTACCCATGAGCTTCGCCGCCCAGACGGGCGGGCTGCCGCGCGTGGCATGGGTGCTGTTCATCGCCGCAGTCCTGTGGGCGGTGATCTACGACACCATCTACGCGATGGTGGATCGTGAGGACGACATCAAGCTCGGTGTCAAATCCACAGCCATTTTGTTCGCCGACATGGACCGCGTGATGATTGCGATTCTGCAGGGGATGATGCTGTTCGCGCTGGTGCTGGCAGGGCGCAGCATGCACTTCGGCCGCTGGTATTACGCCGGGCTGGGCGTAGCAGCGCTGTGCTTTCTGCAACAGCAGTGGCTCATTCACAAGCGCGAGCCCGGTGCCTGCCTGCGCGCTTTCCTCAACAACAATTATGTCGGCATGGCGATCTTCATCGGCATCGCCCTGCAGTACCTGTACTCCTAAGGGCGCCTCAGGCGCTCAGCAGGCTCTCGGGTACCCACCAACCGTGAATCTGCCCGACGATGCGCGTCGGCAGACGCACCGTGGCGATCGGCCCCTCAGCGAGATGTTCGGCATCGAAGATCAGAAGATCGGCACGGCCGCCCTCGTTGTTGCGGGTCGCGACGCCCATGAGATAGCCCACTCCCTCACCGGCGCGCGCTGACTTGGGCGCAAAACAGGCCTCCGCCAGGGTCGTCCCGTCGGGCGCCTTGTACAGCTGTACGTCGCGGGTCTGATTGTCGAAGCGCGCGTAGCAGACGGTGGGGCGCGCCTCGCGAGCCTGCGGATCGGTATACAAACATGGCAGAAAACCGATGCGGTACGGCACCGTGTGATAGCGGTCATCTTGCCGCGGCAGGGCGCCGATCTGGTGCGGATAGAGCACCTCCATCTGGTAGTCCTTGACGCTCTTGCTCGCCAGGTCGACCGACAGGCGCGTGATGTGGCTCGAGCCACGCACCGGGTTCCACTGCGTGCCATCGCGAAACGGCATGAACGGAAACGGATTGAAGCCCGACATCTCCACGTCCACGAACACCTTGCCGCCGTCGTCGAACGCGCCCATGACGTGCGTCGCACTGCGCTCAGGTCCTTTGAACCAGCGCACGTCCTTGCCATCGCCGCCGCGGCGCAGGACGCCGAAGTAGGTCGGCTTGGTGCTGTCCCAGGACCAGTGGATGCCGCCGCGCTTCATCTGCTCCATGTCGAACGCGAGCGGAATGACGTAGAACACCACGTGATGCTGGGTCACCGCGAAATCGTGCAGCATGCCGACGTAGGGCACCTTGATCCACGCACTCCAGATGCGCTTGCCCTGGGGCGTGTACTCGAAGACGTTCACGTCATCGCTGCCGAAGCCCTTGGCCTCGTAGCCGAAGGCGACCATGTTGCCGCTCTCCGAATCGAATTTCGCATGCGCCGTGAAGGTCTGGCTCTCGAGCTGCCCGTTGAAGGTGTAGTAGTCATCGACCGTCTCGAGCGTCAACGGGTTCAGCGCCACCGGCGGGCTGTCCTCCTTGAACGCGAGCAGCAGCTTGTTGTGATACATCACGTGCGTGTTGGCCGTACCGCGGCTCACTCCCTTCACGCTCGGGTCGTCCATCATCGGATTGCGGTACATCGGAAAGAGAATGCGGTGCGCCTCCGCCTGCGCCTTGTAGCGCTGGTTGCGCACGAAGCGGCTCTTGTAGCTCACGCGTCCATCCTGGATGCGGAACATGCCGACGTGGCCCTCGCCGTCAAAGGGGATATTGTGGGGATTCATCGGATACTGGGCGTCGGGCCCCACACGATAGAAGGCGCCGCTGAGATCGGCGGGAACATGTCCTTCGATCTCGAGGTCGGCGATGTCGGTCTCGACGCGAAAGAGCTTTGCCGGTGTGCTCGGAAAGCCGCCGCTCGCACTGACCGGATGCGTGCCACCGCTGGCTCCCGGCGCGGCCATCGCCGGCGCACTCGGGGAGCCCGGGGGCGGGGGCGACTGGGCACCGGCGGCGGAGCGCGTGCCGATGCTCGCCGCGGCACTCACGGCGCCGACCGTTGCGATCGCTCCCACGAAGCGCCGCCTTTGGATCGAGGTGCCGCTGCTCTCGCTGTCGGCGCCGAATGGCGCAGGGATCGCGCCGGTGTGCATGGATTTCGAGCTCATGAATACCGCCTTACTTCGAACCGGACCTCGCAGCTTGCGCAAAGCTATCCTAGCGCGTCCGCCGCGACACAGCGCACGCCGGGCGTTGCCCGGCCCACCTTCACCATCCGCCCAATGGCTCCTGCACGACCCTGGTCAAAGCCCGACCGATTGTCAACCTGTAGAACTACCTACGGTTGACAGGGTGCTCGGCGCGTCGAGAACATGGGGCACCTTGGGCCCTGATCGAGCAGACCTCATGAGTTCATCGAACCCACGTGCGCTTCGACACGATTTCCGCCTCGAAGAGGTCGAATCGCTCTTCGCGCTGCCATTGATCGACCTGCTGCTGCGAGCGCAGGCGCTGCACCGCGCTCATCACGAGCCGAACACCGTACAGCTGAGCACGCTGCTGTCCATCAAGACCGGTGCCTGTCCGGAGGACTGCGCGTATTGCCCGCAAAGCGTGCGCTACGCGACCGGGGTCGAGGCCGAGCCGCTGATGAGGCTCGAGCAGGTGCGCGCCGCGGCTGTATGCGCCAAGGCGGCGGGCGCGACACGCTTCTGCATGGGCGCTGCGTACCGCGCGCCCAAGGCGCGCGAGCTGCGCGCCATCTGCGCCATGGTGCGCGAGGTGAGCGCGCTCGGTCTGGAGACGTGCGCGACACTTGGCATGCTGAGCGATGCGCAGGCGCGTGAGCTCAAAGAGTCGGGCCTCGACTACTACAACCACAATCTCGACACCTCCGCGGAGTTCTACGGCACGATCATCACGACACGTACCTACCAGGACCGTCTCGATACGCTCGAGGCGGTGCGTGCCGCCGGTCTCAAAGTCTGCTGCGGCGGGATCGTGGGGATGGGCGAGACGGTGCGCGACCGCGCGCGGCTCCTCATGACACTCGCGAACCTGCCGCAGCATCCGGAGAGCGTACCGATCAACGCGCTGGTACAGGTGCCGGGCACCCCGCTGCACGGTACCGCCAGCCTCGATGCCTTCGATTTCGTGCGGACGATCGCGGTGGCCCGCATTCTCATGCCGGCCGCACACGTGCGGCTGTCCGCCGGGCGCAGCGGCATGAGCGATGAGCTGCACGCCCTGTGCTTCCTCGCGGGCGCGAACTCGATCTTTCAGGGAGAGAAGCTGCTGACGACCGGCAATCCGGAAGTTGAGCACGATCACGCGTTGCTCGCGCGCCTGGGCATGCGAGCGGAACAAGCCGCCGTCCACACGCCGTTACAGGTTCATGAGACCGCAGCGCTCACCTGAGACCGCGCTCGCCGAGCTCGAACGTCAGCATCTCCTGAGAGTGCGGCATACCGTCGCCGAATTCGGCGAGCCGCACAGCACGACGCA
>Ga0335085_10001606_pt1 | contig 46586 bp, 38 predicted proteins | sample Lox_Sample_45_FD_206712 | JGI IMG/M metagenome (GOLD analysis project Ga0335085, IMG submission 206712) | Soil microbial communities from Loxahatchee National Wildlife Refuge, Florida, United States - Lox_Sample_4.5 | ecosystem: Environmental > Terrestrial > Soil > Wetlands | place: USA...
ACTTCTGCGTAGGGGGGGAAGGCGAAAAGCCGACGGGTTTCGAACCAAACGAAATCTGAAGGGCTGGGTCGGCCTTTCGCTTCTTCCCCCTCCTCACATCAACTCTGGATTGGGTTTGGCTGCGGAGCTTGGTTGCCGGTTCGTTTCGCTGCGAATTCCCTCTCGCACAGTATTTTTCATGTACATTCCGGACAAAGGGAGATGCGAGCGATTCGTTATCTGCGCGACGGCCGCCCTGAAGGAAAGGGCCGTCGAAGATTCAAGAGAGTTGTGTATGTTCATTTTTCGCCCCGTCTGGCCTGATGTCTATAGAAGTGCATCTTTGCGGACTTGAGGCACCGTCGCCCAGCCGGACGATGGCTCTTGTCCAAAGGGCCTCGGACGACGGTGGCGACACACTCCCGAATTCTTCTCGTAGACGATCATCCGCAGTTTCGCCACGCGCTCCGCGCGCTCATGGAACTCAATCCGAATTGGGAAATATGCGGCGAAGCATCCGACGGACTGGAAGCAGTCCACAAAACGGCCGAGCTGAAGCCGGACATGGTGATCATGGATGTGCAGATGCCCAGGTTGAACGGCCTCGAGGCCACGCGCAAGATCCACGCGGCCGCTCCCGGCATTTGCGTTCTGATCGTGACGTTTTACGAGTCTTCCGATTTGCCGCAAATGGTGCGGGATGCGGGAGCCCGGGGATTTGTTCTGAAGTCCGAGCTGTTCGAAGCCCTCACCGACGCCATTGAAACCGTTATGGGTTCGGACAGATTTTTCGCTTGTCCACACAGCTCTTGAAAATAGATTTACTACTTCGCACTCCCGCGAAGTACGCGATTCTTCCGCACGCGCTAGATATTCCCCCGTATTTCTTTCAAGGCCCAAAATCCTTTGATGTGCGAGTAAGAGGAATCGCCTTGGAAAAATACCAGTGACGGAGGCAGGCATGAACTGGGACCAATTGGAAGGTAAATGGAAGCAATACAAAGGCAAGGTCAAACAACAATGGGGAAAATTGACTGACAATGACATCGACCAAATCCGCGGGCAGAAGGAACATCTCGTTGGAAAACTTCAAGAGCGCTACGGTCTCGCTAAAGAAGCCGCGGAAAGACAAGCGGAAGAATTTACCAAGGCGCTTCGGGAAGAAGGAGATTACCCGCGGCAGAAAGCTTCCTCGCAGCGAAGCGGGCGTTAGGCAAGCGATTGCGGAGGGAGCACGCGGCTGTAACGAGAACAAGGAGGAAGCACAATGGCGCATGTGGAACCGGTTACAAATCGACCGGGCGCCCGAAACCGATACGATCCGCAGCGATCGCGAACACAGGCGCCGATGCGAAACGCCCGGTGAGTTTGCCATGGCCGAATACATCCGAACAATTCTGTATGAAACGATGGATGGCATTGGCTGTATTGTTTGCGGGCTGCGGTCTTGCTCCCGGCCTGTGGGCTCAGGACCACGGAGAAGTTGGCGCCTTCGGAGAGTATTTCCGTTTGGGCGACACCGGAACGAGCTTTGCAGGGCTGGGAGGGCGAGCCGGATTCGATATCTCCAGCCATTTTCAGTTCGAAGCGGAAATGGCATACGACTTCAACCAGGTATTCACCGAAAACTTCAACAACGACTCGGGAACGATCACGGCAGTCAATTCAAACATGCGAATTCTCAATGGTCTGTTTGGCCCTAAGATCCAGACTAAAGGCCCAGTGAAGCTGTTTCTTACAGCCAAAGGCGGTTTCGTCAACTTCCGATTCGATCCTCGCCCAGCATCCTTCTCGACGTTCACGAGTTCCGTGGACGACCTGCGAACCAACAACGTTTCCGGCGCGTTCTATCCGGGCGGTGGAATCGAGGCTTACATCGGGCCGATCGGATTGCGGCTGGACGTGGGTGACGAAATGTATTTTGTGAACGGCGTGCGCCACAACCTGAGGGTCAGCTTCGGCCCGCAAATCCGATTCTGAGGGGGCTCGCCGTAAGTCGAGCCATTCGCGCGGGTCCCATGTGCTGTGCCATCGCGCCCCGAGGCCCACGGCAACGCTCAGCTCTTGATCGATCCGCGACCAAGAGGGGAGGGCTGCGACGAAATCCCTGGAGCGTGGTGCAATCGTGCTGCTGTCCGTCGTGGCAAGTTCGTGGACCGGGCTTGCTGGGGGTCCTCGCGCGGATGATGTACCGCTGGCATTCCCGGGCGAACTATATGGATGGCATTTGTGCGTGGAATGACTCGCATAACCTCCTCATGACGCGCGGGAGAATACAAAACCCTGAAGGTTGCGCGCTCGAATGGCTGAAAGACAGCGCCAAACTTGTCGCGCACGTGTTGGGGACCGGCAGAGCGTACGCCCTCGATGGAACTGGGCCGCTTTTCTCCGAGGAACGGCTGATGGATTTCTCGGAGGATCGAGCCAGGATGATAGAAAGCCTCAACGGCAGGACGGCTACGATCTGGCACATCCAGACCGTCGAACCCGTATAGATTTTCCTTCAAAAGAGGTCCTACCGAGGCAGCGCCGGGTGGCAGGTTGAAAACCACCACCGCCGCGCAAAATCCACCAAATGAGCCGCAGCTAGGAACCACCCTCAAACCTTTCACGCTGCTCTATTCCATTGATCAGAGGGCGCTTATTCAAGTGCCCATCCGCGACGTGCGATTTGGCATCGGCCATGCATTGTGCAGAGTCGAATGGACTGAAAGAGCGAAACGATTCGGAAGGAGACGAAAGATGACTCGATACTGGAAATACTCCGCAACGGCGCTTCTGGCGCTCGCAATTTTCGTGCCCGCTGCGTCGGCTCGCCCCGGTATTGTCTTTCGCGGCTATTTTGGCCCCGCATACTTCGGGCCGGGATATTACGGCTGGTACGGCCCAGGTTGGACAGCGCCATATGGCGTGGTACCGGCTGCGAATGACGGCAAGGTCAAGATTGACACCAAAATGAAAGACGCGGGCGTCTATGTCGACGGCGGATATGCGGGAACTGTGCGGCAACTGAAGACTTTTCCGCTACATGTGGGCACTCATGACATCGAGGTTCGTGATGCCTCCGGCCAAACGATCATCCAGGAGCACATCGACGTGCTGGCCGGCAAAACGATCACGCTCTCCGCTTAAGCGACGGAACTGACGCGCCAGCATGGATGGACGGCCGGATTGGCGGAGCAATCCGGCCTCCTCCTGCGTGGAACAGGCCTGTTTCAAATCTCGCTCTGTGAAGCAGAAAAGCTCAACGGACGGAACTCAGGCGGTCGCTGCCATCAGTATACGTTGTGCGCATCGCACATGCGCGGGTGTCGTAACGCAGCGGGTTCGAAAGATTTCTTGAGCCAAAGGCGCCATTCGATCGAGTTGCCAGTTCTTCCCCATGCGGTCAATCCAGCACAGTCGACGTGCTGAATTGTGGACCCCAGGTATAACAGGGTTTGAACGTTCCCGTGTAAGTGAGAAAATACGGTATCGAGGGAAAGTAGTACTTCACTCTTGGTTCTCAATGGAACACTGGATTGGCAGACTTGCTCTGCCCTCTCTATCCTGTGAAAGGTGCATATCTGGCAACACCGGGCGAATGGATCGGGCAACGAAATGGACCCATCCGGGTTCCTATTGGTATCCAGTGCGTGGAGTTCGTTGTGCGTGCAAAGTTGAAATGGTTACGACCGGCGCTGCTGCTCTTGTTACTGGGCGGGCTTGCGACGCAAGCTCATGCAAACGTTGCGGTGCTGTTGGAAGAGCCGTATAGCTACGATGGGGCTCTCGCCGGGACCGGCCACACGGCGGTCTATCTGACTCGTGTCTGCGCGGAGACCCCCGTCATGTTACGGCGGTGCAAGCCCGGCGAGCACGGAGCCGTCGTCAGCCGGTATACGCGAATTGGGGGCTACGACTGGATCGCGATTCCCCTCGTCCCATACCTTTATGCGGTTGAACAACCCGAAGATATCCCCCTCTACGCGGACGCAAAGCTCGTTGCCTTTCTTCGGGACCAATACCGGCGCACTCATCTCGAAGACATCGCCCCCGATGCTCCGGGCAGAGAGACGCCAAAGGGAGATTGGCTTCAGCTCGCGGGGTCAGCTTACGACCGTGCGAGCTACGGATTTGAAATTGAAACCACCCCGGCGCAGGACGACGCGCTGATTGCCTGGCTTAATTCCCGTCCCAACCACGCCTCATATAAAGTGGTTTCACGTAATTGCGCTGATTTTGTCCGCGACATCCTCAATTTCTATTATCCGAAGTCGGTGTCCCACGGCTCCATCCCCGACTTCTTGATAAGCACGCCGAAACACGCTGCGAGGTCGCTCGTGAAGTACAGCCAGCATCATCCGGATTTGGAATTCACCCATTTTGTCGTTCCACAGGTGCCCGGTGCGGTGAAGCGCAGCAAGCCGGTGCGGGGTGTGCTCGAATCGCTCGTTCGCGCAAAGAAATACGTCGCGGCCCTTATCGCTTTCCATCCCGTGGTCGTCGGAGGAGTGGAAGCCACCTATTTCCTCACGGATAGATTCAACCCAGCGAAAAACACTCTGGTCTTTAATTTGACTGGTCCGCTCGAAGCCCCGCCCACAAAGAAGGAGCGCCGGGCCTACCAGAAGGACCTGGAGACTGTGGCGGCCAGAAACCAGGAAAGCGAGGCAAGCTCAGACGGCATCTCGTGGCGAAAGTTCGAGGAAAAGGCTCAGCCTACGTTCGACGCGGACGGGCAAGCGGCTCTCGAAGCCTCCGTCGGGCCGGATACGGAGGTAGTGGGAGTGACTCGAAGAGACCTTCTGGATGGCGACGCCCCAGCAAACCTCGAGAGGGGCCTGATGGTCTCCCGCTTGCGCCAAGCGCTCGCGCGCAGCCGCGCGCCCAGAATATCCGACATCGAATTGCAAAAGGATTGGCAACTGCTTGAAAAAATCGACCGCGACGATCAAGAGGATCAAGACGCAAACGCCCGGCTGACTGAGAGTTCTGAGTAATAACCAGCTGAGGAATCCCTGTCGTTTGCGGGGTCCATCGTGCTACCAAAACGATGGGCCGTGCGTCCGAAACAGAGAAGCCGACAGGCGACGACCTAAAGGGGCTGGCTTGGCCCGAGTAGATGTGTTGGCGCTTGGTCGGAAAGCGCAAGAAATTCAATCGGCCGTTGGCCCAAGCCTTTGTCCGCTGTCTGGCGGGTGCAAGACAGGATTGACAAGGGGCCGGCAAAGTTCTTAAGATTGTGCTTCGCAATGTAAATCTGCGGCCGTGGAACCATTTTCATCGGTCATGCGTCTGTCTCAAAGAGAATCCCTATGATTACAGTCAAAGAGCTTACGAAAAGGTACGCGCGTACGACCGCCGTTGACGACATCTCATTCGAAGTCCAGCAAGGCCAAATCGTCGGCTTCCTCGGGCCGAACGGCGCCGGAAAAACGACGACGATGCGGATGCTCACCTGCTTCTTGACACCGACGAGCGGCACGGCGACGGTGGCAGGATTCGATATTCTCGAGCACCCCCTCGAAGTGAAGAAACGCATCGGCTACCTGCCCGAGACTCCGCCCATCTATCCGGAAATGAGAGTCGGCGAATACCTGGGGTTCGTCGGCCAGCTCAAGGGGCTCAACGGGTCGGATCTGCGCGCCCGCGTGGATTATGCTTGCGAGCGTTGCTCGATCGCAGACGTCCGGACCAAGCTCATTGGAAAGCTTTCGAAGGGGTACCGGCAGCGTGTAGGCCTCGCGCAGGCGATCATTCACAACCCGGATGTTTTGATCCTGGATGAGCCGACGGCGGGCCTCGATCCGAAGCAAATCAACGAGACACGCGACCTGATCAAGAGCCTCGCCGGCGATCACACGATTATCTTGAGCACGCACATCCTTCCGGAAGTCAGCCAGACCTGCGAGCAAGTCATCATCATCAACAAGGGCAAGATTGTGGCGACTGATTCGGTGACGAATCTCCAACATCGCGCTCGGTCCGGAGAATCCGTCCTGGTCGAAGTCGCGGCGCGGAATGGGATTGTGGAAGCCGCGACGGTGCAGCGCAAACTCCAGCAAGTGGCCGGTGTAAGCAGCGTCACACCCAAGGCGGATGGCCAAAAGCGCCTCATTTTTGAGGTCGCGGCAAGCAAAGATCGCTCCATTCGGGGAGACGTGGCCCGAGCCGTGGTCGAGTCGGGCTGGGATTTGAACGAGCTGCGGCCTGCGGCGCTCAGCCTCGAGGAGATTTTCCTCCAACTGACGGGAACGGAAGCGCCTGCGGAAATGGAAGCGGTGGCAGCGGGAGGGGGCAACGCATGAGAAATATCTGGATCATCTGGCGCAAAGAACTTCGCACCTATTTCGTGTCGCCGATCGCCTACATCTTGCTCGTGATGTTTGCCGTGATTTTCGGCTTCTTCTTTTGGAATTCTTTGGGCTATTTCGTGAATATGAGCATGGAAGCCATGATGGAAGGCGAGCAATTCCCGATGAACATCAACGAGCAAATCGTGCGGCCGTTGCTCGCCAACGTCAACGTGATCGGACTGTTTTTCATTCCCATGATCACAATGCGATTGTTTGCGGAGGAGAAGCGCAGCGGCACGATCGAACTGCTCACGACATCTCCGATTTCGGATGTGCAAGTGATCCTCGGAAAATGGCTCGCCGCAGTGAGCATGTATGCGCTGATGTTGATCGCGACCATGCTGGACTTCCTATTCCTCTTTAAGTACGGCAATCCGGACTGGAAGCCGCTCGCTATCGGATATCTAGGCCTTTTGCTGCAAGCGGGGGGGCTGCTTGCCATCGGGACGTTCATTTCGACGCTGACGAGGAACCAGATCATCGCCGGAGCACTGACGTTCGGTGTGTGCCTACTGCTCTGGGTGCTCGGCTGGGTCGTCCAGTATGAGACCGCCACGTGGGCCCAAGTACTCTCTTACATGTGCGTCGTCACGCACTTCGATTCGTTCGCCAAGGGCGTTTTCGATTCGAAGGACGCCATCTTTGACGTGACGGTAATTTTCCTGGGCCTGTTCTTTACGGCCCGGTCGATGGAATCTCTGCGGTGGAGGTCGTAAGTGAATCGCCAGTGGATCGAAGCACGCCAAACCAGGTACGCCGCCTATGTCACGATCTATATCCTTGTGGTCCTCGGCATCGTCTCCGTCGCCAACGTTCTCGCCAACCGTTACAACAAGTCCTACGACTCGACGTCGAACAAACGCTACAGCCTATCGGACCAGACCGCCAAGATCGTAAAGGGGGTGTCGCAGCCCGTAACGATCACCTATTTCGACAAGACCAGCAGCTTTCAAAACGCCAAGGATTTGCTTGACCGGTACTCGACGCTCTCTCCCAAGGTCCATGTCGACTACGTCGATCCAGACAAGAGCCCTCAAGTGGCGCGCGCCGCGGGGATCACCAAGTACGGCACGACAATCGTGCAAATTGGCGCGAAAAAAGAAGACGCCAAGAACATCACCGAAGAAGACATCACGGGCGCGATCATCCGGGACCTCAAGAGCAACACGCGCAACGTTTGCTTTCTCACGGGCAGCGGCGAACGCCAGTTGGACGATACGGAACGCCCGGGCCTGTCCCATTTCAAGGATCTCTTGACGAAGGACGATTACACGACGAAGACGATCAACCTTCTCGAAAAGGCAGAAATTCCGTCGGACTGCACGGTCGCCGTCATCGCCGGGCCCAAGAGCGACTACCAGGCTCCTGCCGTCGACGCGATCAAGAAATACGTGGAAGATGGCGGCCGCGCCATGTTCCTTCTGGACCCGCCGCTGAAGATCGGGAAGGCCACAGCGGATAACGAAGCTCTGGACAACGTCCTGCAAGGCTGGGGCGTGAGCGTCGAGAAAGACCTTCTGCTCGATCTGAGCCCGGTCGGGCAGCTGCTTGGCGTTGGCCCGCAAATCGCGCTCGTATCTACCTACGATCCGCACCCCATCGTGAACGAAATGAAGGGCACGGCCACCGGGTTTCCGCTGGCCCGGTCTTTGACGATCAAGAATACGGACAAAACGACGGTCGAGAAGCTTTTCGAATCGTCGGATTCGAGTTTCGCGACATCCAAGCTCGATTCGCCCAACGTGAATCCGAACGATCCGAACAACAAGCGCGGCCCCATGACGATCGCCGCTGCGGGCACTTACAACACCGGCAAGGAAAATTCGCAGGGGCGGTTTGTCGTGGTCGGCAGTTCTTCGTGGGCCGCGAATTCCTTCATTTCGTTCAACGGCAACAGCGACCTCGCGCTGAACGCGATGAACTGGCTTTCCTCGGACGAAGATTTGATCTCCATCCGCCCGAAACCACCGGAAGACCGCAAGGTCAACATGACGCGATCGCAGTTTAATTGGGTCCGCCTCAGCAGCCAGTTCCTCTTGCCGGGAGCGCTTTTGCTGGCAGGTCTCTCCGTCTGGTGGCGGAGGAGATAGCGGCAGGCTCGAATTCACACCGTCTACCGCGGGATAGCAATTATGATGAAAATGCGACAACTTCTCGTTGCGGCCATTGTTTTGGCGGCACTTGCCGCGACGCTGTACTGGTCCAATCACCGCAAGCCCGCCGATGACAGCGTGAACGCCAGTCCCAGCGCGGCGAATGCGAGGGTCATCTCCCTTAATCAGGACGACATCTCCAAGCTCGAAATCAAAGTCAAGGAAGGCGACGATGTCGTCCTCAACCGCGTCGGCCCGACCAATTGGAAGATTACGTCCCCAAAACCGCTGATTGCCGATCAGGATCCGGTCTCGACAATTCTCTACGATTTGTCGCCAATGGACGGCGCTACCGTCATCGAAGAGAAGGCCGGCGATTTGAAACAGTTTGGCCTAGCGGAACCGACGGCCCAAATCTCTGCAACCGGCAAAGACGGAAAAACGCAGACGATCCTCGTCGGCGACGATACGCCGACGGGGGACGCGGCCTACGTGATGGTGTCGGGCGACCCGAAGGTGTTCTCGGTCCCGAAGAATACAAAGACGAATTTGGACAAGGGCTTGAAGGACCTGCGGGACAAGCGCCTGCTCCCGGTCGATTTCGACAAAACCGGCAGCGTGGAAATCAGTGGTGCAAAATTGCACCTGGCGTTTGGGTCCCAGGACGGAAAGTGGACCGTTCACTATCCCGCGAATCTGCGTGGAGACACGTCCAAACTCGAAAACGTGATCGAAAAGCTCCGGACGGCCACGATGGACCCGAGCACTCCGGACACGGAAATGAAGAAGGACATTTCGCTGTTTGCCTCGGGCACGCCGGTCGCGACCGTGAAGGTCGCCGACCCGTCCGGCACGCAGGAGCTTCAGGTTCGCAAGAACAAAGATGCCTATTACGCGAAAACCACCGCCATGGATGGTGTTTTCAAGGTTTCCAACCAGCTCGGCGACGCGATCGACCAGAATGCCGAGGATTTTCGCGAGAAGCGGGTGCTCGATCTGGCCGACAATACGCCGGACAAGATCGAGTTCCACGACGGTTCCAAAGCGTACTTTCTGGCGCGCAGCAGCGAGGATTGGTGGTCCGACGGAAAAAAGATGGACGCGGTGAGCGTCGAGGATTTCTTGCGTCCGATCCGCTCGCTGACGGCGACAAAGCTTGCGACGACGGGTTTTTCCAGCCCAGCCCTTTCTCTGACGGTGACTTCCGGGAACGGCAAGCACGTCGAAAAAGTGGAAATAGCCAAGAGCAAAGACGGCTACATCGCCAAGAGAGAAGATGGCCCGATGCTGTATGAGTTGGATGCGAAAGCCGTCGAAGATCTGCAGACTGCCGCGAGTGGATTGAAGCCTGCCGAGGCTCCGTCCGCTAAAAAGTAACTTCAGATCATTCTGGGATCGGGGAGCGGTGAGGAATCCCTTCCATCACCCGGGCCGCGAAAAGATTCCTCGCTCCGCCGCACTGTCTCGCCCTGAAACACGCGAGCTGGACTTACGCGCTTGGGTACCAGTCCAGTAGGCGCACATCGATTCCCGTGCCGTCCAGGGCCTTCTTGAACACAGCCGTGTCCTGCCCCTTATAGTGATATGGAATGACGACCTTCGGATGAAATGCCTTGACCGCGTCGGCCGCTTCTTCCGCCGTCATGGTGTACGGCAGATTCATGCATACGAACGCGACATCGATATTCTTAAGCGCGCGCATCTCAGGGATGCCTTCGGTGTCTCCCGAAAAGTAGAAGCGCTTGCCGCCGTAGGTAAGAATGTAGCCGTTGCCGCGCCCTTTGTCGTGAAACAGCTTACCCGGTTCCGGACCGCGCGTCAGGTTGTACATGGGGATGGCTTCAATCGTCCAGCCAGCCCAGGTTTTCTTTTCGCCGTTGGACATAGGCATCGCGGTGGTCACGGTTTTCACGACCGCAGGTGGAGCAATGATTTCCGTGCCCGCCTTGCTGACGGTCTTGATCAGGTCCGGGTCCATGTGATCGCCGTGGATATCCGTAATCAAGATCAGGTCCGCTTGTGGAAGTCCCGCGAAGACGGCCGGCTTGGCCGGATCAAGGATGATGACTTTTCCGCCGGCCTCGATTTCGAGCGATGCATGGTACACCGGAGTAATCTTCACCGGCCCGTTCGACGTATCGAACGTCTGAACCGGTCGCGCCGCCTGCGCGTGCGCGCCGGTCGCGAACGGCAGCAGAGCGGCGCACGCAAGAATAGAAACAATCGATTTCATATTTCGCTCCTGTAGGATTTACGGCTTGAAACGATGGGAATTTTAGCACGCGCGCCGCGGCCCCTCAATCCTCATCGTCCCCGCAGGGATCGCGGCCTATGAAGATTGCGATCGTCCGGGAACCCGCGCAAATCTGACCTGTACCAAAGGACAGCTAGCTCTTTGGCGATTTTTCAAGTACCTACAGAGCCGGTCCCTCTCCCTTGCGTACAATTGAGACAGGGATTCTTGGCCCAATCTTCACCCAGCGAGGCGACACATGAGTGAGGCTCCCTACACGGTGGCCCGAACGACGCCGCGCTTCGCGTTCATCGCCGAAGCCGAAGTGGTGGGCATGAAAGATCGCGCGCGTGTCTCGGAATTGAGCGCCCGCGGCTGCTACATCGACTCGATCAGTCCGCTTCCCAGGGGAACGGACCTGCGCATTCGCATTCAATACGGCTGCAGCTCATGCACCTTTCCCGGCACTGTCATCTACACCCATGCCGGCTTCGGCATGGGTGTGGTCTTTAGAGAACTGACCCCCGAACAACGCTCCACTTTGGACGTCTGGCTGGACGAACTCGCGCGAAAGCTGGACTGAGAAGGAGCGAGCGAAACTTCCGGCGTTCGTTTCGCACCGCCTCCTGAATTGTGTCTCTTGACCTTCCCTCACTCCTCCGATAGTGTTGCGGTGTCCTTAAACAAGAGCGAAATTTCCATAACTCAATTCCATCGGAACAGGAATCACCATGCCTAAACCATATCGCGCTGAGCACGTCGGCAGTTTGCTGCGCCCGCCGGAGCTGTTGCAGGCCCGCACGGCGCACGCCGAAGGCCGCCTCGACTTGGAGCAGCTTCGCGCCGCCGAGGATCGAGCCATCCTTCAAGTGCTTGCAAAACAACGCCAGTTGGGACTGGACGTCGTCACCGACGGAGAATTGCGGAGAGGATCCTGGCTGACCGACATGGCCGACGCCGTGGACGGTTTTGTTTCCGAACGGGTGGCCCTCGAATGGAAAGGCCCTGGCGGAGGAACAGAAGGAAGCACCGCGCATGCCGTCGGCGCAAAACTCAAGAAAGCGCGGAAAATGGCCGGCCACGAAGTCCCCTTGTTGAAGAAGAATGCAAACGTCCCGTTCAAAGTTACGCTGCCCGCGCCTTCCAATTTCATGCTCGCCAGTTACAAGAGCGGAATCACGGACCGTTTTTATCCCACTCATTCCGACCTGCTGAAAGACTTAGTGGAAATCGTCCGTGATGACGTCCAATGGTTGGTTTCCGAAGGCGTGCAATATATTCAGTTCGACGCGCCGTATTACTCCCACTATCTCGATCCGAAGCAGCGGACACGCATGCAGCAGGCGGGCCTCGATCCGGATCGCGAGCTGGAGAACTCGATTGCGGGCGACAATGCCGCGATGCGCGACGCTTCCCGCAGCGGCGTCACGTTCGCGCTGCACGTCTGCCGAGGAAACAGCCGCAGCCGGTGGTACACCGAGGGCGGCTACGACGCCATTGCCGAAAAGGTCTTCGGCTTGCTGCAAGTGGACCGCTTTTTGCTGGAATATGACACCGAGCGTTCCGGAGGATTCGAGCCGCTGCGACTGGTGCCTCGGGGAAAAGCGGTCGTGCTCGGCCTCGTCACGACGAAAGAACCACAACTCGAGTCGCAGGACGGCCTCCGCCGGCGAATTGACGAAGCGGCCAAATTTGTGCCGCTTGAGAATCTCGCGCTCAGCCCGCAATGCGGCTTTGCGTCCGTCGCTGCCGGCAATCTACTTTCGGAGGACGAGCAGTGGAAGAAACTCGAACTGGTCGTGGACACGGCGCGCAAGGTATGGGGCAGCAAATAGCCCGCAAAGCCGCCGGTTCTCAACAGGCGGCTTTGCCGGCTTCTGCCGTAATTCGGAATTGACCGGCACGCAAAGCCCGTGCCCCCTTGCGTGCCGGTGCTCGAACTACCCTTAGAGCGAGCGGAGGAAGTTGAGAATATCCTGCCACTGGCTTTGTGAAAGATTATCAAATATGCGCATCGATCCGTTGGCTTCGGAGCCCGGACTTCGGTGCGCAAAGATAGCTTGCAAAAGATCGGAAGTCCTACCGTCATGCAAGAAAAAGATGCGCTGGCCAAGCCCCCAAAGTGGTGCCGTCCGGAATTCGTCAGGTCCCGCCCCTCCCTGAGTAATCCCGTCCGCCAGCCCCGATCCCATGTTGTGCACCAAGAGGTCAGAGAACAGATTGGCGTTGATGTTGCTCAGTGCCGCCACGTAGGCGGATCCGGTCTTCATGGTCGGAGTGTGGCATACGGCGCACTTGGCAACGTTGATGAAGAGATTCCTGCCGTTTTGAATTGACTGGGAACAAGCCGAGCCCGTGCAAGAGGGCGTGGGTTGATCGAGAAAGCGCATGAAATCCGCAAACCCGACGACGTCACTCGGGCCATCCACCGTGTTGGTGACGTCGAAATTCGTGGCGTCCTCGGGAGTTTGGTTGAACAAGCAGCCCGGCGGAATGGGGTTTGGCGGATAGCCGCGCTCGTTCGGGAAAAGCTCGTTCGTGATTCCCATTTCGACGTTGTAGGCCTCGCCCGAAAAGACCATTAAGGATTTGTTCTGCGCCTTCCATCCGAATCTGGTAATGGAACCGTCATTCCCGCTCCGGTTCGGGTGCCCGGAAATACCGAGGAACTGCGACCAGGCCGATTCGTTGGCTTGGTTGGCCAAGATGGTGTCCTCGCTGATGCTTTCAATCAACCCCAAACCGAATGTGGGCGTCGGAATGCGAAATGAAATATTGTTTTGTTGCACCATGCGCTCGAAGTCCGGCTGCGACATCTGGCACCCAGGGGCATCGCTGCGCCCCTGAATGGTGAAGAGTCCATGCACGCCTCCGTCGGGCGTGTTCGTGATCCTTCCATTCTGGCTAAGAGCGAACTTAAAGCGCGCTTCACGTATTGGGCCGTTCAGCGTGATAAAAGATGGAATCGTGTTGGTGGCGCCGTCCGCGTTGGCAATTTGGATCTGTGGATTTACCTCCGGGCTTGTTCCACCAATGGCTGGGAACGCGTGACAACTCGAGCAAGAATTGGAATTAAACGTCGGCCCAAGGCCGTTGTCTTCTCCGTTTTGAACGACTTCAACTTCCTCAAAGCGGTTCTGTCCATTCGTGAAGTACGCCGACTGGAAAGAGTCTAGCCCAGCAATAGGTCCCCCGGCGCTGGGAGGACCGGTGCGGGGCCCCGGATCGGTCGCCCGGCGCTGGCCTTGCGCGACGATGCCGAACGCGAGCAATAGAACCACCAAGGACAAGCTGCACAGGATTAGTTTCTGCTTAGGACTTGTGATACTTCCTTTGAGGCCGACCACGTGGCACGGCGGAACTACGTGGACTTCTTTCATTAGATATCCCTCCCTCAGATCGTTCGCACTGGGAAACTGCTACCGCCAATCAAGGTTCGGGCTGTAAACCTCGCTTGGCCGCCCGAGAACACCGATGTCAGAATCGAGAACTCGCGTCCGCCGGATTCGTTTCCCGCCCGGCGCCCGACCCGTCCCATGCACATCCCAGAACGGGTCGAAGACTTGCCGGTGGAACGAAAACAATTCACCTGGAACGAACGCGGCTTCCTCTCCGCCAAGGGCTTACTCTAGATGCAGACGGTATTCCCTTTGTGTTGTGGAGTCTGCTGGCCTGAAGGACAGAAATTGGAGGGGGTGCAGGCTAGTCTTAAGGTACTATCGTGACCCTGTTCTATAAACGGCATTTCGGCCGGGTGTTTCTTCGAAATAACGGGACGGGGATGAAAATCTGGCGGTGAGAAGAGCCGCTGATTCCGAATCGAATCGCTGGCAAGGACGGGAAGCTGGAATGAAGTCACGCGAATTCGCGAAGCCTTTCCGCGTCGCGGATGGAACGCATTTCCATCTGAAAGATTTCGATTCGGCGGACACGCTCGGCTTGAAATCAAGGGAGCAGGCAAAAGAAACTCTCGAACGCGGGATTGCACGCCTTACCGAATTACAGGAAAAGCTCTATGCGCAGGACCGCTGGGCTGTCCTGCTGATCCTGCAGGGCATGGACGGGGCGGGAAAAGACAGCACGATCAAGCACGTCATGTCTGGCGTGAATCCGCAGGGCTGCCAGGTGAATTCGTTTAAGGCCCCTTCGCCGGAAGAGTTGCAGCACGATTTCTTGTGGCGCACGACGCGTTTGCTTCCCGAACGCGGCAAGATCGGCATCTTCAACCGCTCGTACTATGAAGAAGTCCTGGTCGTCCGAGTGCATGCGGAATTGCTCGCGAGCGAGAAAATGCCCGGGCAATTGGTTTCGGACAAGATTTGGCAAGAGCGATTCGAAGACATCAACGCTTTCGAGCGGTATCTCTCGCGAAACGGGATCGTAGTGCTGAAGTTTTTTCTTCACCTTTCAAAAAAAGAGCAAAAACAGCGGTTCGCGGATCGGTTGGAAGAGCCGGGAAAAAACTGGAAATTCTCCATGAATGACGTGCGCGAGCGGAAATCCTGGGGGAAGTATATAGACGCTTACGAGGACATGATCCGGAATACGAGCACGAAGCACGCGCCATGGTACGTTGTTCCAGCCGATCACAAATGGTTCGCGCGCGTCGTCGTGGCCGAAGCGACCATCGACGCTCTCGAGGATTTGGATCTTTCCTTTCCAAAGCTGGACGCGGAAAAGCGAAAAGAGTTGAAAGAGGCCCGCGCGGCTCTGAAACATGAGCCATAGGCGCGCGAGCGGCAGTGGAGAACAACTTCGTCCGGCAGGCGGGCATCTGATGATTTTAAAACTGGTTCTCTAGTGATGACGCGCAGCGAGGTCATTGTCGTCGGAGCGGGGCCAGCAGGGATCGCTGCAGCCGTCGCAGCGCGCAGGCGCGGCCAGCAGGTAACCGTGCTGGACGCTCGCGTGCCGCCGATTGACAAGCCTTGCGGAGAGGGCATATTGCCGCAGGGCGCCGCGGCCCTCCGTGCACTCAGCATATCGTTGCCACCGGAAAGCGCGCTTCCCTTCCGTGGAATCCAGTTTGCGGATGAGGTTAGCTCTGCCCGCGCCACTTTTGCCGGTGCAACGGGCTTGAGCGTGCGGCGCGTGAAACTGCATGAGATTCTCGTCCGCCACGCAGTCGAGGTGGGCGTCGAATTCCGCTGGGGCTCCAGCGTGAAGCAGATCGATCAGGATTCCGTGACGACGGCGCAAGGACAACTTTCTTACCATTGGCTGGTCGGAGCCGACGGCCAAAATTCTCAGGTTCGCAAATGGGCGCGGCTGGAGCCTCGGGTCGTTCGCCGGAAGCGATTCGGCTTTTGCAGACATTTTCGGGTGCGCCCCTGGTCCGACGTTGTGGAAGTGCACTGGACGCAAGGTTGCCAGATGTTTGTCACGCCAGTGGCGAGCGAAGAGGTCGGCATCGCCGTATTCTCCCGAGACCCCGTGCTAAGGCTCGAGCGCGCTTTGCCGCGATTTCCGGCTCTTGCCGGCAAGCTGAGGGGCGCGACGCCAACCACGAGAGAATTGGGCGAGTCAACTTCCGTGACGATCCTACCCGCCGTCACGCGAGGGCGCGTGGCCCTCATCGGAGACGCATCGGGGACGGTGGACGCGGTGACGGGCTATGGGCTGAGTCTCGCGTTCGAACAAGCCGGTCCCTTGGCGGAAGCAATGAAGCGCGGGGACCTGTCGCACTACGAGTCCGCGCATCGGAAGATTGCGGCTGTACCCATTACGATGACACGTTTCATTCTGCTGCTCGAACGAAGCGATTGGCTTCGGCGGAGAACCCTGCGCCTATTTCAGAACACGCCCGGCCTGTTCTCTAGACTGTTGGCGATCCATACAGAGGCGTTGCCCCTCTCCTCAGTGGGCGTGGCTGAAATCGCGGGGTTCGGTTGGAAACTGCTGCGAGCATAGCGCGGACGATGAACAAAATGCCTTCTCCGCGCCGGTTCGGTGTCTCGTTCTTCCTCGCGGCGCTCGCAGCGTGCGTTGCGGCATTTCACGTTCGCGCCCAGGAGTTCACGTTTCAACTCGACCGGGCGCAAACAAAGATCGAATTCACACTTCATGACGTTCTACACACTGTTCATGGCACTTTCGCTCTCGAAAGCGGCACGATTCGATTCGATCCGGCAAACGGTAAAATCAGCGGAGCGATTCTGGTCGACGCAGCGAGTGGCGAGAGTGGCAACGGCACCCGCGACAGAAGGATGCATCGCGAGATCCTCGAAAGCGCCAAGTTTCCTGAAATTGTTTTTATACCGGGACAAATGATAGGAACGGTCGCTTCAAAGGGCGCGTCCAGGGTCGAGGTAGTGGGCCAACTTCGCCTGCACGGGCAAGACCATGACGTGACGCTTCCAATCGACATCACGGCGGAAGGCACGCAGCTGCGCATCATGACTCACTTCATCATTCCCTACGTGCAGTGGGGGGTTAAGAACCCTAGCACATTTATTTTGCGGGTAAGCGACAAAATCGAGATCGACGTCCACGCCACGGGCCAAGTGCAAAGCGCCGAAGGGCCGCGCTAGAAATGCGCTAAGCGCAAATGGACTGAGCCACGCACAAACAAGAAACCCGTATCACTCCAAGTTAAAAGGCGAAAACCAAGCCCAACTGTAAGACGCGCGGGCTACTGACCGTGGTTGTCGCCACACCGAATCTGGGGTCGTTAATATACATGTCCGACGGGCTCGCTCCCGGATTGGCAACCACGTAGTTCGGATCACCGACGGCAAACGTAGGGTGATTGGGCGCATTAAACAGATCCATGCGAAGCTTGAGGAGCTTGGATTCGGAAATCGGAATGTCCTTCAGCAAGCTGAAATCCCAATTAAAAAAAGCCGGCCCGTCGAAAGCATTACGAGGCAGGTTTCCTACGGCTCCCGGCTGCGGATTGCAAAATCCTCCGGCTACCAGTGGGTCGCACGTCAACCCGTCAGCCGGCGCGCCGCGACCGTCCGGACCGACATATTTCGGATTGATGAGCAGGACCTCGCCGTTCGATTGGTACCTGCCCAACTGGCCGGCGATCTGCTCCGGACTCGATGTTGTGTACGCGGTATTGGTGAGCACAGATCGAGCTAAGCGGTTCAGCGTGCCTTCTCCAGAAAGGATCGAGAACGGCGCCCCACTTTGCCAGGTAAAAATCGATGCGGTCTCCCAGCCCGACACAAGCTGGCTCAAAAATCCGTTCGACGGGGACCAGTTGTGGCCCTTGCCAAACGGCAATTGGTACAAGAAGTTCGCCTTGAACGCGTGTGTGAGATCGAAGTCCGCGCGCCCTTTTTCAAGTCCTGGATTGGCGTTGTCCAAATAGGGGAAAAAGCGCTGGACGCCCGAGGGAGTATCCGCACTGTAATCCGTCAAGACCTTGCTGAAGGTGTAGCTCGCCTGGAGATTCAGCCCCTGGCGAAAGCGTCGCCGAAACTCCACCGTGCCCGCGTTATAATCCGAGTTTGAATAATTCCCCAACAAATCCGCCGCGCGAAGATATGGGTTGTTTGCAAGCGAAACGGGACCGCCAAAGTCAGCTGCGATGGCGTGATACAGATCGGCCAAGTCACCTACGAGCCCTTGCTGCATGTACTGCGCGATAATTGTGCTATAGCCTGGGAAATCCAGTAATCCGTTATACGAAGGATAGAAGCTGTTGGCAAAATAGGCCACGCTCGGATTGTTTGAGCTACAGTCGGAGCCCGATGGAGGAACGTAACAGGGATTGAAGCTGCCCGTCGCCGCCAATGAATTGAAGCCATTCTGCCGCGCCAGGTTGAAGCCTTGGAGGAACCCATTGCCGTTGATAATCACCTGGTTCAGATCAATCGCACGATATAGCTTGGTACCCTTGTTGCCGACGTACGAGACCGTCACCGAACTGTTCCACCCGACTTCCCGTTGAATGCTTACGTTCCATTGTTGCACGTACGGCGTGCGGAGATTGGGATCGACGGCGTAGCCGTAACTGTTCCCTGTGTTGAAGCCATACAAATTGGCCCAATTCCCGGAAAACGTGTTCGACATGATCGGCGTCGAAATTGCCAAGGCCGACTGCGGACTGCTGGTCGTCACGCCGGCAAGAAACGAAGATCCTGTCTGTGTGCTGACGCCCGGATTGCTCAAGCTGGCGTTATACGGGCCGCCAACCAATTCGTCATTCACATAGTTGATGCTGTAGCCGGCGCGGATGGAAGTCTTGCCGTCGCCGAACGGGTCCCACGCGATGCCGATGTTCGGACCGAAATTGTTAAGATCCTTCTTGTACACGCTGCGGCCGGTGTTCCCGCCAAAATAAGCGAGCGTTGCATCGGAGAGAAGCGTCTGCTGGATCGTCTGGCCGGGAGGAACCACGGGAAACTGAAGCAGGCCGTTCTGCTCGCTAAAGGGACTGTCGTATTCCCAGCGAAGCCCATAGGTGAAGGTGAGGTTCCTCCGAAGTTTCCACGAATCGCCCGCGTAGAGAGACCACGTGTTGTACCGGAAATCTTGCGTGAGGGGCGCGCCGGAAACATATCCGGAGGTTGTGCTCGTGGCGTTAAACGTTTGCAATTCCGATCCGACGAGTCCGCCCAGTGTGGCGAGTAACTGATTGGCTGTCGCCAAATCGAAATCCGAGATCCCGCCGTTAAAATCGCTGTCCTGCAGAAGCGAATTCCCGCCGAGCGTGTAGTCGAGATTCAAGTTCGGAACGGTATTGCTGTAATTTTGGGAAAAGATCGTGACCCGCTGCACTTGGATTCCGAAACTGATCGTGTGATCGCCGTGCGACCAGCTCGCGTTGTCCTGCCAGGACCAGGTGTGCGTGTCCCGGTTGGACGGAAATTCGTTCTGATTCGGGTTGTTAAACAAAGTGCCGCTGATCGTAGAGGCCCCGAAATTCTGACTCGTCAGGAAGTTGACTGGAGAAAGGTTGAATCCGAACCGCACCTCGTTCGTGAAGTTCGAGGTTGGACTCCACCGCCAGGCAGCCGAAAGAAAATTGTCATCTTCGTTGTTGTGTACGACTGGAATCGAGGTGTAGGTATCCGGCAAAAAAAGGGAAGAACCGGGCCGGTCCGCAAAAAACCGGTTCCAGGCGTAAGTCCCGCTGAAGGAGTGGTGAGCAGCGGGATCCCAATCCAGGCGGACGCTGGCGTTATCGTGCGACTGATCGTCCCTCTGGTTAAACAAATAGCCGCCCGTGTTCAACCCATCTCCAACACTTGGGTTGTTGATCGTCGTCGGCACTTGCCCCAGCATGGCACCGATCACGGGATCCAAAGGCACGGACATGGCGTTCAACAAATTCAGCGATTGAATCGAGTTGGGCGCGACGCCGCTCGGGCAGTTGCCCGCCGTGCAAGTGGCCCGCCATTGAAATATTCCCGACCGGGCCAAATCCGTTAGGACCGCCGTATCCGTAGGGATCTGGTAACGAAGACGATAGAGTTCATAGGCTCCGTAGACAAACAATTTGTCTTTGCGGATCGGACCGCCGATATCTCCGCCCGCCTGGTTTAGCAACAAATTGGGCTTCGCGATTCCGTTGGCGTCGTTGAACCAGTCATTGGCGCTCCACGCGGCTGTCTTGTAATACCAAAATCCTTCGCCATGCCAATTGTTGGTGCCGCTAGGCGTCACGATGCTCACTTGCGACGAGCCCATTCCGGCCTGTGGCCCGGCATTTTGGGTCGTCGTCGTGAATTCGGCCACTTGACTCATAAACAAGAAGTTGGGCGTATAGTCGAGCGAGTCCGTCCGAACGAAGTTGTCCTGAATATTGATTCCGTCCAGGGTCAAGTTGCTGAAGGACTGTCGCTGCCCGTTGATCACCGTCTCCGCGCGTCCATTTTGAGTGACACCCGCCTGCAGCTTCAGGAGTTGCATGGGATCGCGTGCGAGGAGTGGCAACTCCTCAATTTGTTCATTTTCAACCGTATCGGTGATCTCCGCCCCGGCTGTTCGCACGATGTTGGCGCCCGCCTCGACGGTCACCGTATCGGAAACGGAACCCACGGCCAAGACAATGGGGGGAATGGAATACTCGGTCGAGGCGTCCAGTTTGACGTCTCTCACGGTGGAGTTTTTGAAACCGGCCTTGGAGACTTCAACGGTATAAAGGCCGAAATTCAGATGCGTAAATTCATACGCGCCGCGCGAACTCGTCGCTTCGGTCTGTGTCGTGGAAGTGCCCTGATTCGTTAAGGTAACGGTCGCGGTGGGTATTGCCAATCCTTGCGGGTCTCTCACGGTCCCCAAAATGGTGCCCGTGGGGACTTGGCCAAACGCACTCTCGCTCACCGCGCCGATCGCCAGCAACAAGAAAACGGAGACTCGCCGACTGCACTGGAAATCCATCGGTCCTCCCGGTTCTGCGTCAATTGAGAACTGTATCAGTAGCCCGCCACGTGACGCACTGAACCTCCCCACTCCGACCAGCACGCGATGGCACGATTCCCTGAGATGATAACGCGGAACTTAGAACCCGGGGCGAGGCCCCGGCGGGCCGGTAGCGTATCAGCAAAGTACACGTAGATTCGATTGGTAAACACTATATGTAGTGCCATCCAGGAACATCAACGGCAACTAATAGATTGGAAAAGCGTCTGAAATCAATATATGCGGGCAGTAATCTACCGATACAGTACATTTAACATGGTTGGCGACACACACTTAGCGCATGCCCGCAGCCTGAATGGCCCTGGACATGGCGCCGATGAGCGGAGCTTCCTCATTCAACACCATCTGAACCGGGATTTGCGCCATCAGCGCCGCGAACTTTTCTTTCTCGCAGAAGTTGCGGAAGAACGTGCCGTCCTCCATCTTTTCACGAATCTTTACGGCAATTCCGCCAGCGACCCAGACCCCTCCGCGCGCGAGAACCTTGAGCGCCAGATTGCCCGCCTCGGCACCGTAAAGCGCCACCCAGAGGTCGAGGGTCTCAACGCAAACCGGGCACTCCCCCGCCAGGGCGAGACGAGTAATTTCGGGCGCGGCGTCAGCTTCCGGTCCCTGAAGAGAGGGGTGTTGCACGGATGCGTCGAGAAACGAGTGTATGGTTCGGAATCCGCGCCCCGAAAGGATGAGCTCCGCGCTCACGAACGGCTCTCGTTTTTTCATGTACCGTAGGAGTTCTATCTCACGCTCGGTGCGCGGCGCAAAGTCCGCATGCCCGCCTTCGGACCCAGCCACCAAGTACCGGGTGCCATCCCAGAACAGGATCGCCTCTCCCAAGCCCGTGCCCGCGGCAATCAGTGCCTGCGTGGATCGCGGGGAAGGCGCGCCCCGATTCAGCGAGGAAAGCTCGGAGGGCGCCAGCAGGGCCAGGCTATAGGCGGTCGCCTCCAGGTCGTTCAACACCACAACGTGTTCCGTTCCTAGCTGTTTGGCAAGCGTCGAGCCATCCACCGTCCAGGGCAGATTCGTGGCCTTCACTCGACGATCAATGACGGGGCCGGCTACACCGAAGCCCGCCGCTTCGATGATGTGAGCGCCGGCATTTTTCGTTTCAACCCGAGAGTCGATCAAGAATCTCGAAATGATTTCGTCAAAGGCAGGAAATTCGCGGCTTTCGTAACGGCGCTGGGCGATTTTTCGGTGGCTTTTGTCGTGGATCTCGTACAGCGCCAGATTGCACTTGGTACCTCCGATGTCTCCAGCAAGAATCACACGTTTTTCCCCTGCTTGCCGCGCGTCGTTCCGGCCGGCTTTCCGTGGGGAACGCTTCTAAAGGACGCGGCCGGCGTGAGCGACGACGCAGCGCCCTCATCCAGGAGAAAAAGTTTTAGCCCGTTGTCCCGAGGTTGCACGAGCTGTGCAGGATAGGGAGGATCCGCTTTCTCCTCCAGAACGGCGTGCAGGATTTCCGCTTTTTCAGAGCCCACGACCAGGAAGATCACGCGCATCGCCGCATCGAGCACGGGCAGCGTGAGCGTCATCCGGCGGACATTCAGTTTCGCCACCATGGGAGTGCTGACCCAGCGCGAAGTCTGGCGCGTCACGCGCGTGCCCGGAAACAGTGACGCCGTGTGGCCGTCCTTTCCCACACCGAGAAAAATCAGATGAAACCGCGGGAAGCCACGGTCATCGAGCTCGAGGTATTTGCGCAGAACTTCCTCGTATTCATGGGCGGCGCGCCCGATATTCGATTTTTCGGCTTCCATGCGGTGAACGTTGGACTGGGGAACCGGCACCCGAATGAGCAATTCGCGGCGCGCCATCCCAAAGTTGCTCTCCGGATCGGTGGGAGGAACCGCGCGCTCATCGCTCCAGAAAATATGCACCTTGGCCCAGTCCACCTGGCCGCGGAATTCACCCGTGGCCAGAAATTCGAACATCATGCGCGGCGTGTTTCCGCCGGAAAGCGCGACCATGAAACGGCCATATTTCGCGATCGATTGCCACGCATAGTCGACGAATAGCCGCGCTCCAGCCCGCGCAGTTTCGGTAGGGTTTGGATACACGCGTACGCCCGGAAGAATTTCCCGGGGACCATCTTCTTTAGGGATTCCGCCAGTGTCGGCCATCGCGCTCCAGTAGCTCGTCGGCTTCGTGAGGTCCCCAGTTGCCCGCCGCGTAGTTGGGGAACTTGGGTTTGTTCGATTGGAAATAGTCGAGAATCGGATCCACCAGCGCCCATGCCGCCTCGACGCCGTCGGCGCGGTCAAACAGGGTCGCATCGCCGCGCATGCAGTCGTTGATCAGCGTCGAATAGGCGGATCGTTCGCCAGTGCCAAACTCCTTCTGATAACTGAAATCCATGTTAACGGTTTTGAGTTTCATTTCTTGCCCCGGCAGCTTGGCATGAAACGAAATCGATATTCCTTCGTCCGGCTGGACATTCAGCACGAGGGTATTTGAGCCGAGGTCCTGCCCTCGAAACACGGCGTGCGGCGCGCGGCGAAACTGAATGACGATTTCAGTGACCCGGGACGGCAGGCGCTTGCCGGTCCGCAAATAAAACGGCACACCAGCCCAGCGCCAGTTCTCAATCTGCACTTTTGCCGCGACGAAAGTTTCCGTGGTCGAGGTTTTCGACACGCCGGGCTCACTCCGGTATCCGGCAAGCAAAGAGGAATTCCCAGGCTGGCTTCCAGGCCCGTACTGGCCGCGCACGATGTCCGTCTTGATGCTGTCCGCGGTAAACGGCCGAATCGATTGCAAAATCTTGATTTTCTCATTCCGCACAGCCGTGGCATCGAATGCGGCGGGCGGTTCCATCGCCACGAGCGAAGTGAGCTGCAAGACGTGGCTCTGGATCATGTCGCGCGTGGCACCCGCGGTTTCGTAGAATGCGGCGCGCTGCTCGACACCCAATGTTTCCGCCGCGGTAATCTGCACGTGATCCACGTAATTCCGGTTCCACAAGGGCTCAAAAATGCCGTTGCCGAAACGCAATACTAAGAGGTTTTGGACCGTGTCCTTCCCGAGGTAATGGTCGATGCGGTAGACCTGTGGTTCGTCGAACACTTTCAGGACAGCTTGATTGAGTTTTTTCGCCGAAGCCAAATCGCGGCCGTAAGGCTTCTCAATGATGATCCGGACCCAGGATTTTCCGTTCGGATTCTTGGCGAGCCCTGCTTTCTCGAGTTGTTCGATGATCAGGGGATAGATGTCCGGTGGCGTTGCCAGATAAAAGAGGCGGTTTCCATTCAGCTTGTGCGCACCGTCGAGCTCGTCCAGGCGCTTTTTCAGCCTCTCGAACGCTTCGAGGTGATGGTACTCGCCCGCGACGTACGCAAGTGCTTGCGCAAATTCCTTGCACTCGCCTTCCTGCACCGTGCCCGCCTCGGCAAACTTTTTTACCGAATCGACGGCCGAGAGCTGAAACGCCTCGTCGGTCATAGGGGTTCGCGCAAAGCCGATAATGGCAAACCGCCGCGCCAAACAATTCTGCGCGGCGAGGCCATACAGCGCGGGAACGAGCTTCCGGCGCGCAAGGTCGCCCGACGCACCGAAAATAACGATCGTGCATGGATCAGCCGGGGAGATCGAGCTTTGTTTGGCCGGCGCAACTGTTTCGGCAACGGCACTGTCGCTTGGGGTCATGATGGAACCCTCACTTTTTCGCGGCTTCTTTTTTGACGGCGTGGCCACCAAACTGGTTCCTCATGGCGGCGAGCAGCTTGTCGGAATACGAGTCCGTGTCGCGTGACGTGAGCCGCTGCAAGAGCGACAATGTGATCACGGGAGCGGGAACATCGAGATCAACCGCCTCAGCCACGGTCCAGCGGCCTTCCCCGGAATCGGCAACGTAAGGAGCGATGCCCGCCATTTCAGGATTGTCCTTTAGCGCGATGCTTAGCAGGTCCAGAAGCCAGGAACGCACGACGCTTCCCGTCCGCCAGATCTCCGAGACTTGGTGCATGTCGAGCCCGAATTCGCTTTTCTTCTTCAGGACCGCGAAGCCTTCGGCGTAGGCTTGCATCATTCCATATTCGATGCCGTTATGGACCATTTTGACGAAATGGCCCGCGCCAGCCGGGCCGACGTGCCCCCAGCCGGTGTCCTTTGATGGCGCCAGTGTTTCGAGCAGCGGACGCAAGCGCTCGACGGGCGCTTTATCCCCGCCTACCATCATCGAGTAGCCTTCCTTCAGGCCCCAGATTCCGCCGCTCGTGCCGACGTCCACGAACTGAAATCCCTGTGCCTTTAAGCTTGCGGCGCGGCGCTGGGAATCCTTGTAATTGCTGTTGCCGCCGTCGATCAGAATATCATCCTTCGAAAGATGCGGTGTAAGCGCGGAAATGGTGTCGTCGACCGGCGCGCCAGACGGGACCATGATCCAAATGGCGCGCGGTTTCCCGAGCCTCCCCGCCAGTGCCGGCAACGAATCGGCGCCGGCTGCGCCCGCTGCTGTGACGCGCGCTACGGCGCCCGCGTCCCGGTCGTAGCCCACGACGCGGTGTCCGCCGCGCACCAGCCGCTCGACCATATTCGCGCCCATGCGTCCCAGCCCGACCATTCCGAGTTCCATATTGCCTCCCCATTACGTTCCGCCAACGGCTACCCCGCTCGCCGCCAAGTCCCGCCGCAGCTGCGCGGCATCCTGAAAATGAATGGTGCGCATGCCCAATTGCTTGGCGCACTCGAGGTTCAGCTCCCGATCGTCAATGAACATGCACTCGTCCGGATCGCGCTGCGTGACCTCAAGTGCAAGCTTGTAGATTCCTTCGTCGGGCTTCCGAATGCCCACATAGCATGAACTGAAAAACACTTGGAATTCCCGCCGCAGGCCGAACTGCCGGATCCTGTATTCGTTCAGTTCAGCCGCTTCATTGTTAATGGTAGCAAGTAAATACTTCCCCGCGGCCGCCAAACCCGACAGGACCACGCGCGACTCTGGAAATTCGGACGACTGCGCAAAAATAAAATTGATGAATTCTTCCCGCGTGAAATTTCGCTTGCGGTAGAAGACCGTGCGCTGCAGGTACGTTTCGAGCGTGATGCGCCCGGTTTCAAACGCGGGGCTGGCAAGGTCGTGCCGGTCTTGAAATTCGTCCCAATCGAGCCCGAACTTTTTGGCCGCCCCGGAGCGGGCCGCGCGGTCCCATCCGTTCGACAGGATTACGCCGCCTACATCCCAAAACAGCGCCGTGACCTCCGGCATCGCGCCCCCTCAGAGCCGAGTCCGTGACGGGATCATTGTAATGTAATTGGACCGAGCGAGGAAACGCCGCGCTCTTCGAAATTCGTTCCGGACGCCCGCCAACACGGTCCTCCTCCCTCTCTGACCACTCTCTGGTTTGGATTTCTTCGACTCTTGCAGTATCGTAAAGCAAGGAAGAGAGTGCCCGAAATCCCGAGGGAGGATGCAGATGGCGGATGATTCTTGCGACCCGGCACAACCGGCGGCTCCGAGCGCGGCCCCGAAGCCCGGCCAGCGGACGGTCCACTGCGTAAAGTTTGGCAAGGAGATGCCTGGCCTCGAACGCATCCCCTGGAAAGGGGAAATCGGCAAGCGGGTTTACGAAAACGTCTCGGCGGAAGCTTGGAAAATGTGGATCGAATACTCGAAAATGCTGATGAATGAGTACCGGTTGAATCCGCTCGATCCGCAGTCGCAAAAAATCATGGAAGAGCAGATGGAGCAATTCTTCTTCGGAGAGGGCGCAAAGCTGCCGGAAGGATACGTCCCGCCCAGAGCCAAGGGCTAGCGCTCGATTCAAGCGTCCTGGACCGTTCCCGTCACGGGATGTTCGACGGCCAATCGTTCGGCCAATTCAAATTTCAGCCGGCTGTGAGCGAGCCGAAGGGCTGCCTCCACCTCGTCCGGCGATTTGCATCGGGCGAAGAGAAATCCAAGATACGTCGAGCCCTCCGGCCACGCCGCGATGAAATCATGCAGGCGCGCGGTGATTTGTACGTCCTCGATGCCGGGCGTCGCGCGGGCTTCCGTCTCCCCCTCCACTTTCTCGAGAATCCCGGATCGGGGCACCGGAATCATCATGACTCCGGACGCGCCGTCTTCCCGGTCGAGATCCGTGCCCGGCATGCCGAGCGCGTGGCGCACGAGAAGTTCTTCGAGGAAAATGCACTGCGGCCCGAAGCGAAGCGCGCGTGAACACATCCCGCCAATCGGCCTCGGCGCCGCCTCCAGCACCCACGGGCCTTCCTCATGGATGCGAAACTCCGCATGCACAGGTCCGTGCATCAGACCCAGCGCCCGCACCGTCCGCGCCGCGCAATCAATGACGCGGTCGTAGACTTGATCCGGCAGCCGCGAGGGTACAACGTAGATCGTTTCTTCAAAATAAGGACCTTCGAGAGGGTCCGGCTTGTCAAAAACCGCGAGAATGCGCAGCTTGCCGCGCGTGAGCAATCCTTCGACAGCCACCTCCGCGCCCGGAATGTAGCGTTCGACAAGCACGCGATCGAGCTCCGGCTCCCGCGTGACCTGTATGTCCGGAGATTCCAGCAGCTTCCTGATTCGCTCGACGGCGGCTTGAAATTCCGCCGGATTGTTGGCGCGAATCACCCCCTGGCTGGCCGCCAAACGCAACGGCTTGACGACGCACGGAAATTGCACGCGCGGAAGAATTTTGTCGACGCGTTTATCCAGACGGAAAGAAAAGAAGCCGGGCACCGGCAATCCGGCGTCGCGCAAAACCTCGCGCTGGCGCAATTTGCTGCGGCAATTTTCGATCGCTTGCGGCGAATGATATGCGATTCCCAGGGCACGCGCCGCAAACGCAGCGGTTGCCATCGAGCGGTCGCCCAAAGCGATCAGCCCATCGATGGGCCGCACGAGAGATTGCTTCACGATGCGGCGCGCGGAGCCCTCGGGATCCTCGAAACGAACGGCGATCGCGCCGTCGGCCCATGGGTCCTCGAGTTGGTGGCAGCGGTCACTCCCAAAGACGATGTCCAAACCGGATGCTTTCGCAGCTTCCGCGAAGCTGCGCGTCTGGTAACCCAGTTTACTCGCGAGAATCAGTAGTCGGCTCATGCGGTGACGTTTTCCTACTTTCCCTTCGATAATCGCTGTGCCGCGTTAGCGATAGGCATCACACAAACTGATCGGCTTTGGGAAAGGGTTCACTCACTTTTCCAAGCGAAACAAACTGCTCCTCCATAGGCTCGGCGCAACAATACCAGGGTTCATCGAGATATGGGACTGGCAAGGATCGCGCCACAGATTCCGCCGCCCATTCGCTGTCTTTCTTCCCGGCAGCCGCTCGGGCGGCGCGCCGAATGTGCGAAAAGATTTCCGTGCGCGTGAGCTTAAGGCGTTCCCCGCGTTGCACAAGCTGTGAAATTTGGCGCGCGAGCGCATCGACACGCGCGTCTTCGTGCTTCCAGGGAAACACAAGCGCCGCCGAATCGAACGGCCCTGCCGTCGCGCGCACTTCGGGCAATTCGAGGAGCCGCGAACCGGCTGGAATCAAAAGCCGAATGGCGAGCTGAATCGGCGCCACGTTTTCGCACAAGCCCTGCGCTGCAATCACCTCCAGGAGGTCCAGGTATCCGTCAAAGGTCGTCCAGGGCGTGAACGGCACGAACGTGGGCAACAGTGTCATGTGCAATTCCCGAAAGCGCGCCACGGCAGCAAGGAAGTCGGCACGCGTGTGCCCCTTGTCGAATTTGTTGAGCACCGCGTCGTCCAAGGATTCCGCCGCGCTCGTCACAAAAAGGCACCCCGTATCGCGGAGCGCCGCGAGGTGCGCGTCCTGTTTGCGCAGATGTTCGATCTTGATCGTCACGTCGTACGTAATAAGGCCCCGAAATTCGCGATGCATGGCTTCGACAATCGAAAGCGCGTGCGATGGGCCGTTGAAAAAATCTGGATCGCCGAAGGTGATATGCTGCGCCCCGGCGGCCACCTGCCGCCGAATGTCTTCGAGGACGACCTCGCGTTCGACCACGCGAAACGCGCCATTGTACACGGGCACGATCGGGCAATGCCGGCAAAGATGCTTGCACCCGCGCGTCGCCTCGGTCGAGCCGGCGATGCGGCGCTCGCCGCCAGGCAGGATCACGCGCGCGTACCGCCCCGGCTCCGGCATCCCTGAGCGGTCCGGCACCAGAAATTTCTGCCGCGCGAGAGAAATGACCGGTTCGCGCTGCTTCGCGGTTCCGTTACCGTCGCAGCTCGCCGCCCCTGATTGCAGTCGCCAGGCAAGGTTTGCCAGGCCCTCCTCGAATTCGCCGCCGAGAACAGTGCCCACGCCGAGGCTGCGCAGATATTCTTCATTCACCGGGGCGTACAGTCCGTAGACGCAAAGATGGGCGCGCGGATTCATTTCGCGGACTCTCGGAATGAGACCCGCCACAAGCCGCGTGGCCGTATGCATCGGCACATAAAACGAAATCAAATCCGCGGCGCGCGCCGCTTGCTCGTCCATCGCTGCGCGCGTTACGTCGACGCATGAGACCTCGTGCCCGCGCGCGCGAAGCCACGCTGCGGGCGAAGCTAGACCAAACGGCTGTCTGCCGAGTTCGTAGGTGGAAATGAGAAGGATGTTCATCCGGCGCTGCGCGCACTCACTGCCATTCTAGCCGAAATCCAGCGGACTCGGTGACAGATGAACGGCCAGGCCAAAAATGACTCGTCCCGGTGGGCGAACCCACCGGGACGAGGTTGACGAAGATTGTAGATTTGCCGGCTACGGAAACAGAACTCCGGGAGCCGGGAAAAAGAAAAACGCTGAATCTCTCATGGGCAAGTGGTCGACATCATTTTAATGGCCGTCACCTTCATATAGTGAGGGGCCTTTGGCACATCCTTGTTTTCCTTCATGGCCTCCGCTTCGGGAACTGCCGTGCCGGTGATCTCGATCTTATGTCCCACATGAGGTGCCAGATTCGCATCGGACGAAACAATACCGACCGTCTTTGGCCCCTTCTCGAGGTCACTGAGCAGGTACGAGTTTGGCGCCGTGCCAGCCCTCAAACATCCGGTCATACTGTGCACCTTGGGAGCTTCCTGAGCGCTCGTACCCATCGAGACCATGAATGCACACGCAGCAACGAGAACCGCAACAAGCATAGCTTTCATGACAACCTCCTATCGTGGGGATGCTAGCACAACTATTCCCCCCGTAGATGGCGAGTTCAAGAATTCTAAGCCTTATACCAGACTCCCGGTATTCGCGAAAAATCGCAGGAATATCGCCGCATCAGACTCGCGGGCTGCGCGGAACTTCAGGATGCGTTATGATTGACTCCCTGCACCACACGAGAAAGGAATGGCGTCCGTATGGCTCCCGCATCCAAGAATTCGTTCGGCACGCGCGACACAATTCAAGTGGACGGTAAATCCTACGAAATCTTTCGATTGGGCGCTCTCGAAAAACGGGGCGTTGGGCAGGTCTCCGCGCTTCCCTTTTCGCTCCGACTGCTGCTGGAGAACCTGCTGCGCCAGGAGGACGGCCGGTTCGTCCATCCCGAGGATATCGAGGCGCTGGCCAACTGGGACGCCACGGGCGCTACGCAGAAGGAGATCTCGTTCATGCCCGCGCGGGTGCTCCTACAGGATTTTACGGGGGTGCCCGCCGTCGTCGACCTCGCGGCGATGCGCGAGGCGATTCGCAAGCTGGGCGGTGATCCGAAAAAAGTGAATCCCCTGCTGCCCGCGGAGCTCGTCATCGACCACTCCGTGCAGGTGGACAAGTTCGGTTCGGACATGGCCTTCGCCTTCAACGCGGAGCTTGAATTTCATCGCAACGTTGAGCGCTACGCGTTTCTCCGCTGGGGCCAGTCGGCATTCGACAATTTCAAGGTCGTCCCACCCGACACGGGAATCTGCCATCAAGTGAATCTCGAATATCTAGCGCGCGTCGTGTTCGACGCGCCTGGAACGGACGGCAAGACGCAGGCGTTTCCCGATTCACTCGTCGGCACGGATTCGCATACGACCATGGTCAACGGCTTGGGCGTTTTCGGCTGGGGCGTCGGCGGCATTGAGGCGGAGGCGGCGATGCTCGGCCAGCCGCTCTCGATGTTGATCCCGGAAGTCGTCGGCTTCAAGCTGCATGGCCGTTTGCCGGAGGGCACGACCGCGACCGATCTGGTGCTGGTAGTCACGGAAATGCTGCGTAAGAAGGGCGTCGTCGGAAAATTTGTCGAGTTCTACGGCACGGGGCTTTCCAGCCTGAGTTTGCCGGACCGCGCGACGATCGCCAACATGGCGCCCGAATACGGCGCGACGATGGGTTTCTTCCCGGTCGATACCGAAACGCTTACGTATTTGCGCTTCACGGGCCGCAACGAGCCTCGCGTGCGCCTCGTCGAGGAATACACCAAGACGCAGGGCATTTTCCGCACCGACGCGACGCCCGATCCCATGTACACCGATACGCTGGAACTCGACCTTGCCAGCGTCGAGGCGACACTCGCCGGGCCGAAGCGCCCGCAAGACCGCGTCCCTCTCCGGCAGGCCAAAGCATCGTTCGAGAAATCCCTCGAGGGAGCCGGGCAAAAGAACGTCTCCGTACGCAGCAACGGTGACCGGTTCGAGCTCTCAAACGGCTCGGTGGTGATCGCCGCAATTACGAGCTGCACGAATACTTCGAATCCATCGCTGATGCTGGGAGCAGGTCTGCTGGCGAAAAAGGCGATCGAGCGCGGTCTGCACCGCAAACCATGGGTGAAGACGAGCCTCGCGCCGGGTTCGAAGGTCGTGACCGACTACCTCGAATCGGCGGGCCTTACAAAGTATTTGAGCGATCTCGGCTTCCAACTCGTCGGCTACGGCTGCACGACCTGCATCGGCAACAGCGGCCCTCTCGAGGAGCACATCGGCGCGGCGATCAAGGAAAATAGCCTCGTCGCCGTTTCCGTGCTCTCCGGAAACCGCAACTTCGAAGGCCGCATCCATCCGCTCGTGCGGGCAAATTATCTGGCGTCGCCGCCGCTTGTGGTCGCCTATGCGCTCGCGGGGCGCATGGATTTCGATATGGCGAACGAACCGCTTGGCAACGATAAGACAGGCAAGCCGGTGTATCTCCGCGATATCTGGCCGTCTCCGCAGGAAATCGAAACCACTGTGCGCGCAAACGTATCGACCGAGATGTATCACAAGGAATACGGCGCGGTTTTTCAAGGCGATTCCCGCTGGCAGGGACTGAAAGTACCCGTGGGCGATTTGTACGCCTGGGACCAGCGGTCCACGTATATCAAGAACCCGCCGTTCTTCGAGAAAATCTTGAAAAGTCCGGCGCCGCTTACCGACATCCGCGGCGCGCGAGTGCTTGCGATGCTGGGACACAGCATCACCACCGACCACATCTCGCCCGCCGGCTCCATCGCCGCGGACAGCCCCGCCGGAAAATGGCTGATCGAGCAGGGAGTGAAGCCCTCGGACTTCAATTCCTACGGCGCGCGGCGCGGCAATCACGAAGTCATGATGCGCGGCACGTTTGCCAACATTCGCCTGCGCAACCAGCTCGCGCCCGGCACCGAGGGCGGCTGGACCGTGCATCTGCCGGGCCGGGAAAAAATGACGATCTACGATGCGTCCATGAAATATCAGCAGGATGGCGTGCCGCTCGTCGTGCTGGGCGGCAAGGAATACGGCTCGGGATCGTCGCGCGACTGGGCGGCGAAGGGCACTCTGCTGCTCGGCGTGCGGGCCGTGATCGCGGAGAGCTTCGAACGCATTCACCGCAGTAACCTCGTCGGGATGGGCGTCCTTCCGCTGCAATACCGCGAGGGCGAAACGGCACAGTCGCTCGGCCTCACCGGATTCGAAGAGTTCACGATCGAAGGCGTTGGAAAGCTTGCGCCGAAAATGACCGTTGAGGTCCGCGCCCGCGACGAGCACGGCAAGGAAAAAGTGGTCCACACCGTCGTGCGCGCCGATACGCCGGAAGAAGTCAACTACTATCGCCACGGCGGTATCCTGCCGTACGTCCTGCGGCAAATGCTGTAATCCATTGGCCCAACGACTATGGCGGCCAGCGTCGATGCTCCCGATTGGTCCGCGATCCCGCGGCCGCTTGATGACGGAGCGGCGTCGATCTCTCCTCGCTGCCCGGCCAAGTCGTCGTCTATGCGTATCCGCGGACGGGAATACCCGGCGTCTACAATCCTCCTGGCTGGGATCTGATTCCCGGCGCGCGAGGATGCACGCCGCGGCGCTGCGCCTGCCGACATTCGACACCAGCGGTATGATCCCGCGGAAGCGCCTGACGCTGATGATCGTCGACAGAAGGATTGACCGCGTCTTCTATCCGGTTTTTCCGCCGGACTGCAATGCGAGCCACGTAATTGCCTGGCTGAGAGCTAGAACTTCGTAGCCCGCGAGAGTTTGGTGTCGCTCGCGCCGCCAAATTTCGCCTTATGAAGGGTTTTCACAAGTTGACGCGTCGGAGAGCAAGTGACCCGCAGCGTTTATCAAGGCCCTGTTCATTAACGCCAGCCAAGCCCTGGGGCAACGGCCGTCAGAATCGCCTCCATGACATGCTTATTGTAGCCAACGCCTAATTGGTTTGGGATGGTCAGCAATAATGTATCGGCCTCCGCGATCGCCTCGTCGTTCCTGAGCTGTTCGATCAAGGCATCCGGCTCGGCAGCATAGGTACGACCGAAGATCGCCCGCGTGGATTCGTCAAGGAAGCCAATCTGGTCCGTGTCTTGCCGTCCTCCTCGTCCGAAATAAAAACGATCGCGGTCGTCGATCAACGCGAAGATACTGCGGCTGACGGAAACACGCGGAGTGCGAATGTGGCCGGCTTCCTTCCAGGCTGAACGAAACATGCGAATTTGAGCAGCTTGTTGGATGTGGAACGGCTCACCGGTCTCGTCAAATTTGAGGGTTGAGGATTGCAGGTTCATTCCGAGCTTTCCGGCCCAGGCAGCGGTAGTGTTGGAGCCTGCGCCCCACCAGATTCGATCACGTAATCCTTCCGAGTACGGCTCAAGACGAAGCAGCCCAGGCGGATTCGGAAACATCGGACGCGGGTTCGGCTTAGCGAAGCCTTTACCGCGCAGTAGTTCCAAAAACTGTTGGGCGTGGCGACGGCCCATGCCTTCATCGTTCTCACCCTTCGCCAGCTCGTAGCCGAAATAGCGCCATCCATCGATTACCTGCTCCGGGGAACCTCGGCTGATTCCCAACTGCAAGCGGCCTCCAGCGATGAGATCCGCGGCGCCAGCGTCCTCCGCCATGTAATAGGGGTTCTCATACCGCATGTCGATCACGGCGGTGCCAATTTCAATCCTTTTGGTCTTGGCCCCGACCGCTGCGAGCAGTGGAAACGGCGATGCTAATTGCTGCGCGAAGTGATGAACACGAAAGTAAGCTCCGTCCATTCCCAGACGCTCGGCCTCCACGGCAAGGTCGATGGATTGCAGGAGGGCGTCAGACGCCGACTGCGTTCCTGATTGCGGCGAAGGCGTCCAATGACCGAATGAGAGAAAGCCAATTTTCTTCATGGGGGACAAATCCATTCTTTCGGCGACGCGAAATACAAGTGCCCTTTAATCGTACCAGGCTGTATCGACGCCGTCAGGCAATGGTATATGACCTCCCCGTGACATGTGGAGTGCAGGGCCAGTCGATGCGGCCCCGAGATGAGTCCTTTACCGAATAAGTGTGTTTCGCAGGCCGCTCCTTAGGTATCACTGACGGGCGGATCCCCAGCGGTACAGCCGGCGCCACCTTGGCCGCCGCTTTCCACCAACGTCGAATTCTGGCAACATTCCTTCCCGGTTGAAGGAGTCTTTTATGCATACATGTATGCGTTCGCGACTACTCATTCTCTGTTTTCCATACATTTTAGGAGCTGCGTGGGCTCTCAGCGCGCGTGATGCCAAAGCACAATACCCGGCGCCCGGGCCGGAGCATGTTTACGCGATCAAGGCGGGCAAACTTGTCGATCCCGAAAAAGGCTCGACGGAGAACAATCAAATCATTCTGGTTCGCGGCATGAGGATCGAAGCCGTCGGCCCGAACGTGATGATCCCGGCGGACGCGAAGATCATCGACCTCTCAAAGTCGACGGTCCTTCCCGGCCTATTTGACGCGCATACGCATCTCTGCATGACCATGAAGAAGGACCGCGACGGCACCAACTACTACTTCACGACGCTGCTCGATTCGACGCCCTATCGCGCGATTGAAGGCGTGGCGAACGCGAGAGACATGCTGGCGGCGGGCTTCACCACGGTGCGTGACGTGGGCAATGCGGGCAACTACGCGGATACAGCTTTGCGCGAAGCCATCGAGCGCGGCGTCGTGCCCGGACCGACAATCATCAACGCCGGGCGCATCATCGCACCGTATGGCGGGCAATTTCATTTGCAGCCTGAAAAGCGGGATCTGGCGACGCCCGAGTACGCCATCGCCGACACGCACGACGAAATGCTCAAGGCAATTCGCGAAAACATTCATTACGGCGCGAAAGTGATCAAGATCGTTGTCGACGACCAGAAGTACATCTACAGCGCCGACGATATCCGTTTCATGGTGGAAGAAGCGCATCGCGACGGCCTCAAGGTCGCCGCGCACTGCTGGACGCGCGCCGGGGCGCACAACGCGGCCGAAGCGGGGGTCGACTCGATTGAGCACGGCGAGATGATGACGAACGAAGATTTGGAGCTAGCCAAGAAAAACCACGTCGTCCTGGTTGGAACGGATTTCACCGAGAGCGCCGCGCGCGAAACCGGGATGCCCGAGATGCACGCCGTCTTCGTGGACCGGCTGAGGCGCGCCTATCAGATTGGCGTGACCATGGCGTTCGGCACCGACATATTTGTCGCCGTGCCCGGCGAAACGCGCGGAACGCTGGCTGCCGAATACGTCGACTCCTGGGTGGAGGCAGGCGTGCCGGCGAAAGACACTCTTCGCGCGATGACGATCAATGCGGCGCGCCTGCTTGGCGTTGACGGCGAGCGCGGCGCGATCAAGCCCGGCCTCGCCGCCGACATCATCGCCGCGCCGGAAAATCCGTTGGACAATATTCAGGCCGTACGTAAGGTTTCGTTCGTGATGAAGGATGGCAACGTCTTCAAGAACGACGAGCACTGAGGTCCGGCGGCCATCTGGCCATCGCGGACAGCTGTGGTGTAGACTCTCGCCAATACTTAGGTAAGTGTTTGAAACGCGCATCCGCGCTCAGGCCCGTGTGGCCGTGAAAGACAGGCGGGCGTGCTCCAACTTTGTCGAGATTGGGAGGCCTCCATGCAACCTGTCGCTGTGCGTGACGAGCAATTGTTCATCAATGGTGAATGGACGACCGCGCTGGGCAAGGGTACGTATCAAAAGAAAAATCCGTACACAGGCGAGCTGGCGTCGCAAGTCGCCGCCGCGAAACGCGAAGACGCCCGCCGCGCCATCGATGCCGCGCACGCCGCATTCCCGGCGTGGAGCACGAGCGCGCCCGCGCTGCGCCGCAGTCTGTTTCTCAAGGCCGCACAGGTTCTCGAGAGTCGCCAGGCCGAAATCACGCGCCTCCTGGCCGAAGAGACCGGCGGAACGTTCGGTTGGGGAATGTTCAATTGCTTTTTCACCATCAACCTGCTGAAGGAAGCCGCGGCACAGGCGTACGGCTTGATCGGCGAGATTATCCCTAGCGACTTGCCGGACACGACCGCGATGGCGACGCGACAGGCGGTGGGCGTCGTCGTGGGCATCGCGCCGTGGAACGCGCCGCTCATCCTGGGCATGCGTGCGATTGCCATTCCAATGGCATACGGCAACACCGTAGTGCTCAAGGCGTCCGAGGAATCTCCGGCAACGCATCTTGCGATCGCGTCGATCTTGGAAGAGGCGGGCTTCCCCAAAGGCGTCGTCAATGTGATTACCAACGCGCCCGCCGACGCCGCTGAGGTCGTGGACGAGCTGATCGCCAATCCGAAGACGCGCCGCGTGAGTTTTACGGGCTCGACGCGCGTCGGCAAGATCGTGGCCGAAAAAGCCGCGAAGCATCTGAAGCGCACCGTGCTCGAACTCGGCGGCAAAGCGCCACTGATCGTTCTCGAGGACGCGGACCTTGACGCTGCGGCGTCCGCCGGAAATTTTGGCGCGTTTATGAATCAGGGCCAGATCTGTATGTCCACCGAGCGGATTGTGGTGGAAAAGCCCGTTGCCGAGCCATTTGCGCAGAAGCTCGCCGAACGAGCAAAGGCGCTGAGTGTGGGCGATCCGCTTCAGCCCCAAACACAGGTCGGTTGCCTCATCAATCGCGATGCGCTTGAGCGCGTGCAGGCTCTCGTGGCCGACGCCGTCGCCAAGGGCGCCAAAGTTCTCTGCGGCGGGAAAGCGCAAGGTCCCGCCTATTACCCGACGGTGCTGTACGGGGTCACGCCGGACATGCGTATTTACGGCGAGGAATCGTTTGGCCCGGTCGTTTCCGTGGTGATCGCGAACGACGCGGAAGACGCGACGCGGATCGCGAACGACACGACCTATGGCCTGTCGAGCGCCGTCTTCAGCCGCGATATAAACAAGGCGATGCGCATTGCGGAAGAGCTCACCACCGGCATCTGCCATATCAACGGGGCGACCGTACACGACGAGCCGCAGATGCCGTTCGGCGGAGTCAAGGACAGCGGGTACGGCCGGTTTGGCGGCAGAGCCGGTCTCGAGGAATTCACCGAATTGCGCTGGATTACGGTGCGCCGCACGCCCACTCCTTATCCGATCTGATCTCGCGGCGTTTCGCTTTCAGAACCGCTAAATACGAGGGCGAGATTAGGTGACGGCAGCGTCTCGCCGGCGATTGCCGGGCGCAATCACAGACGTGTCGGCGGCGCCGCTCAGTCCGGCCTGCGGGAAAAATCCGTTCGAGTCCGATTCCGGCGCCGAGAGCTTCTGAGACGTCAGCCTTTTTGCAGCATGACTTCGGTGGATTTGATGACCGCCGAGACGCGATCGCCGACCTTTAGCTTCATTTCGTCCGCGCTTCGCCGTGTGATGACGCTTTCGATCAGGTTTTTGCCCACCTGGACCGTCACATGGGCCATCACGCCGTCGACTTCAAGCTCCACAATTTTCCCCTCGATCTGATTTCTTGCCGAAAGTTTTGCGGCCACCAGAATGTCCTCGTTTCCGCGGAAGAGCAGCGATTTCACAGGATTGTCGGCCCAGCTTCGGATTTTTCCGTCCCTGGGTCAAATCGACTTGAATCAGTTGGAACGATGCGGATCGATACGATTTGTGAGTGTGCGAATCGCAATGCAATGGGAACCGGGATCACGGCTCGCCGCGCCAAAACGGCTCCAGATACGATTTGCGGCGCGCAGCCATACCAATTCGTACATTTCCTATTCATATTAAGCCGATTTGACATAGCGGTTCTGATTGTATTAAATCGACGATTCGTTCGAGCCATCATCGTGAAATAGGGGAAACGAGAAACGGCCACCGAGCCTTGGGCGGTCCACGGGGGATGCTTCCATGAACCACCTCGCAAGTACAAATGTCTGCACTCGTAGGAATTGTTCGTCGTGCCGCGCGATCCCCAGATTTCTTCGTCCGCTCCTGGGAAGCTGTCTGGCGACGTTCTTGTTGCTCGCCCCGGCGGCTCACGCGCAGCGAGTCAACGCCTCCATTTCCGGACGGGTGACGGACCCGACCGGCGCGACAGCGTCCGGCGCAAGCGTCACGGCCAGGAATGTGGAGACCGGAGAAACACGGGCCACCATGAGCGACGACGCGGGCCGGTACCTCGTGCCGTCGCTACCCATCGGCGAGTATGAAGTGCGCGCGACCAAGCAAGGCTTCCAGGACCAACTCCGCAGCGGCATCCATCTGGCGGTCGGACAGGAGGCGGTCGTTGATTTCGCGCTCGTCCTGGGCCCCATCAGCGAGGAAATCAAGGTCAACGCGGACGCTCCCGTGGTCAACGTGGCGCCCGCCGACATCTCCGGCGTCGTCGGCGAACAACAGGTCAAGGACCTGCCCCTGAATGGCCGCAGCTATGACGAGCTGATGACGCTGAACCCGGGCGTGGTGAATTTCACCTGGGAGAAGACCGGCGCGCTCGTGGGAGTCTCAAATTCGACGACCGCCAACATGTTTTCCGTGTCCGGCAATCGCCCGCAGCAAAATCTCTTTTTGCTTAACGGTGTCGAGTTTACGGGGGCGGCGGAGAATAATATGACGCCGGGCGGCGCCAGTGGACAGCTGCTTGGTGTCGAAGCCGTGCGCGAATTCAACATCCTGAGGGACAGCTACGGAGCGGAATACGGCAAAAGGCCGGGTGGGCAAGTCCTCATCGTCACGCAATCCGGAGCGAATAACTGGCACGGCTCACTCTACGAATATCTGCGCAATAACGTCTTTGACGCACCGAACTATTTCGATCAGGGATCCGCGCCACCGTTCCGGCGCAATCAATTCGGGTTGTCGCTGGGCGGCCCGGTGCAAAAAGATAAGACGTTTTTCTTCATCAACTACGAGGGATTTCGTCAGTCCTTGAATCAAACTTCGGTAGCCATCATTCCCGATTGCGCTTCCTATAACGAACCCCAGCTCGCTTCCAGCGTTCAAGCATTGGGACTGATGAACCTTTGGCCGCAGGCTCCGTGCCCTGGCAGCCCGCAGTACGTGGCAGCAAACGATTCCATTACATCTCCCGTCACCAGCAATTATTTTACGGATTCCTCCGGGAATAAGTACGGCATCTATAATTACTACAGCACTCCCCTGCAAACCGTTCGCGAGGACTTCGGCACCGCGCGCGTAGACCACGTCTTTTCGGCGCGTGACTCTGTCAGCGCGATCTACACCGCTGACGACAGCGGCAGCACCACCGCGACACCCTTCGATCCCTATAGCACCGACGTCGTTGCTCTTCGCGAGCAGGTTCTAAGCTTCCAGGAAACTCATGTCCTTTCGCCGAACGTCGTGAACACCGCCCGCTTCGGCTTTTCTCGCGCCGGATATTATTTCACCGGCGAGCCGACTCCCAATACCCCGGCCGCCAGCGTGCGCCCGTTCTTAAACCAAGTGCCTTACGTCGGAGCGGTGGTCGTCGGGGGCAGCCAAGCCTCCAACTCACCGACGCAGCTGGGACTTGCGGGAAGCAACAACGGCAGCAATCTGCACATGGCGCGAAATATATTCACCTACGCCGATCAGCTCTCGGGCATACACGGGCGGCATCAATTGACGGTGGGTGTCTGGTTCCAGCGATTGCAGTCCAATGAAGAGATTGCCCTCAGCCAATATGGCCAGTTGGGCTTCACCGGCCTGCCCGCGTTGATTAGCGGCACGGCCAGTTTCTTATACGATCCTGCGCCCACGCCGGTGAGCTGGCGCTCGACCATGGGCGCCATCTACGCCGAAGACACCATTCGACTCGGTTCGCGGCTCACTCTTTCACTTGGCTTCCGCGATGAATTCACGACCGGATGGAATGAACAGTATGGTCGGGCCGCGAACTATGCGCTGAGCGGAGGCATTGCGCAGTGCGCGACCTTGTCGGGGAATCAATGTTATCCGGTCACGGGGTCGTCGTTCCTCAGTCCGGTTAAGTCAGGCTTCCTGCCTCAGCCCCGCCTTGGCTTGGCCTGGAGCCCGTTCGGAAGCAAAACGGTCATCCGCGCAGGCTTCGGGATCTATAACGACTTACAGGATGCTCTTGGCTATCGCGCCGATCAAAACGCGCCGTATAATCCGACATACACGATCGCCGCGCCCGCCTCCGGCAGCGCCGGCTGCTGCACCAACATCGGTGCTCCAACAACCGTATCCAGCCACCTTGATTTCCCCATCTCGAACATCCCGCCCGCATCGGGAATGTTCCAAGGAACACTCGTGCCGGGCGGCGTGCAGCCCGACATGCGAACCCCGACCGTCGAGAGCTGGTCGCTCCGCATCGAGCGGGAGCTTTCGCCGAACACATCTCTCAGCGTGGGATACGTCGGCAATCACGGCTATCACGAATTGATCGGTGTGGACGACAATGCGCCCGCGCCCGCCGGTTGCACGGGCGCCCAGTGCCAGACGACCTTGTACACAATCTCCTCGACTGGCGCTACCGTGCAGGTACCGATTACGCTCCCGACAGGCACCCCCTTTATTCCAGCGGGAACCGCAAAACCCAACTCCCACCTCGCGACGACGTGGACCTGGATGTCGGAGGGAGACAGCTCCTACAACGCGCTGCAAGTCGATTTCAAGCGGCGCTTCAGCCAAGGTCTGATGCTGCGCGGAATCTACACTTGGTCCAAAGTGCTGGACGACGGAGATTCTTACAACGGCACCGCCGCGGGAAATGCGCCGGGCCTGGTAGCGAACCCCTACGACATCAGCGCTGACCGAGGACCCGGCACGTACGACGTGCGGCACCTGGCGGTCATCACGGCGACTTACGATCTTCCCATCGGAAATGGGAAGCGTTGGCTCGGCAGCAGTAGCGGTTTTGGCGGGGCGCTGGCAGGCGGCTGGAGCGTCAACAGCATTGTGACGGCGCAATCGGGATTTCCGTTCACGCCCCAATTGGCTTTCAATCCTTCGAACAACGGCGACACGCGCAATCCCGTCCGGCCATTTCTCAATCCCAATTTTAGCGGCCCGGTGATCGTCGGCACGCCCTCCGAATGGTTCAATCCGCAGGCCTTTGCGACGACGGCCAGCAATGGCGGGTTTTTCGGGAACATTGGCAGAAACACTTTAGTGGGCCCTGGGCTAGCCACCTGGGACTTTTCCGTTCTCAAAGAAACGCGCCTCCGGGAAAATATGAGTCTGCAGTTCCGCGCGGAAATCTTCAACCTGCTGAATCGCGCCAACTTCAACACGCCAAACTTGATCACTTTTGTGCAGGCGTTCAACACCTCCGGGCCCAATGCCGGCACAGTCGGCACAACTCCGACGCCTTCGGGCCTGAATGGGTCGATCACCAGCACCTCGACAACGTCGCGGCAGGTGCAATTCGGCCTGAAATTGCTGTGGTGAGGGCCGAAGCACAGCCTTCCACCGGGCCATCGGGGCTAGCGGCTTGCCGGATCCGAGATTGGCGGAGCTCCTCTGTCGCGGGAGCTCCGCTCTAGATCGCTTTGCGCGTTCTGTAGTAACCTCTGGGCGCGCGAAACATCCAAGGAAACGCACAACCACGGGTCATCTTTTTTACATAGAGGCGGACTTCCTCCCATGAAACTCAACGAATATGTGACGCTGGGCCGTTCCGGGCTGCGCGTGAGCCCTTTTTCCCTGGGAACCATGACGTTCGGCACGGAGTGGGGCTGGGGCGCCGACGAAGAATCCTCTCGCGCGATATTCAACCGTTACGTCGAAAGAGGCGGGAATTTCGTCGACACCGCGGACGGCTACACCAACGGAAAGAGCGAGCAACTCGTCGGAAAATTTCTGCAGGAAACGAAATCCAGGGACAAGATCGTCCTCGCGACGAAGTTCACGTTTAACGGCCAGCCGGGAAATCCCAACGCGAACGGCAACGGCCGGAAGAACATCTACCGCGCGCTTGAGGGTTCGCTGCGGCGGCTCCAAACAGATTATATCGACCTGTACTGGATGCACGCGTGGGACATGATGACGCCCGTGGAAGAGGTGATTTCCTCTCTCGCGACGCTCGTGCAGGAGGGCAAGATCCGCTACTTCGGTTTCTCGGATGTCCCCGCGTGGTACGCAACGCGGGCCTATACCCTCGCGGAGCAGCAGGGCCGCGAGCGGGTTATCGCCTTGCAACTCGAATATTCGCTGATCGAACGTACGATCGAACGCGAGCATATCCCGGCCGCGCAGGAGATGGGAATTGCGGTTTGCCCGTGGAGCCCGCTGGCCAACGGTCTTCTGGCCGGCAAATACAAGAAGGACGGCCAATCGGACGCTCCGCAAGGGCGTCTCGACATCATGAAAACTGCGGGCGGTGCACTGTTTGAGCGCTTTACGGAGCGCAATTGGAAAATCGTGGATACCCTCGTCGAGGTCGCGAAGCAAGTCGGACGCCCTCCGGCCGAAGTCGCGCTGAACTGGGTCGCCACGCAGCCGGGAATCACTTCGACGATTTTGGGAATGACAAAAGTTGAACAACTGGACAGCAACTTGGCTTCGCTCGATTTTTCCATTCCCGGCGAATTGCGCGCGCGGCTCGATAAAGCCAGCGAACTCGACGCGGAAGCGCAGCCCTACGTGTTTTTCTCACCGCGGCTCCAGGCGAGGATTCGAGGGGATCTCTCCATTCGGGCGTGGTCAAAGGCGTAGAGATCAGGCAAAACTCCACCCAAAAGCCGCACGAAAGCCACGAACACCAAGCGAATAGTGTCAGGCCCGTTTGAAATGACCTGTGTCCAATCGCCAGAAAGACCGGACTCGGGTGTGAATCGGCTGATCGAAAAACTTGGCAGATTACTTTGCGGGAGCGAGGTTCGCGTCCGGAGCCGGGGTCGTATCCGGCTGCTTCTCGAACTCGAACGTGCAGGAACGGCCCAAAATGCCGGCGCCTTCATCCCGGCTGCCCGTGCCCTTCATATCCATGAATTGGGCCTTGATGTTATAACCGTAGTTGTTGCCCTTCATGGCGAAGATTCCATGCGCATGGTTATTCGTGACGGTGCCCTTGGCAGTAAGCTTGGCGCTGCCATCGTCCGCGATCTTGCCGTCGATCACCAGGTAGCCAGGGCCGCCCTCTTCGCCGTGTTGCCCGTGGAAGTTGTTGTCCTTAATTACGCTGGGGAACTCCCATTTGTATGCCGGGGTCTCTCCATGCGCCTCGCAGGCGAGGTGTGTGGTCCAATTGCCGTCATAGCGTCCGCCTGCAACGACAGCCCCCGGCAAGAGCATCCAGGCGCCGATCACTACCAGGCGGACCGGTTTCCGAATATCCATGTTGCTCCTCCACTGCATCGAACGAGCGATTTGCACAAGCTCCACTTCGACCGCGCGCCTGACGTATCGCGTCCAACTCCAAAATCGCATCTCTTGAAACGAACTACTCTCGAGTGATCCAGCAAACGCGGCGGACGTTTTTCACTTATACCGTCAGAGACCGTTGTGACAGTTTCGTGTTGGTTGTTTCTATGTGCCTTTTGCGCTTTCAGTTCCTTGTGTCGGGTCCAGTGAAAATTAGGTGACAATCGTCGGGTAGAGTTTCGTCGCCACCGCAACCAACACAGCTAACGCAATAACCTGCATGAGGAAATCCGTGCCCAGCCCAAACGTCGTACTGCTGCCCATCACCATCAGCGTCCGAAGCGCATCAACCTGATACGTGAGCGGATTGACCTTGGACACAGCCCGCAGCCACGCCGGCATGAGGAGCAGCGGGTAGATTGCATTGCTCGCAAAAAAAAGCGGCATCGTGAGTACCTGGCCGATCCCCATGAATCGCTCGCGCGATTTTACGAGGCACGCGACGATCAGCGAGAACGTCGAAAAAATCGCCGAGCCGAACATCACGGCCAGCACCACACCCACCAGCGAAAGAACTCCGAGCCGAAGCTGGACGTGCAACACGAAAACCAGGAGATAAACGAAGACCATCTGGCAAAGGCTGCGAACCGTCGAAGAAATGGCTCTTCCGAGGACCAGCGTGCTGCGTGGCGCCGGGCTCACCAGAAATTTCTGGACGATACCTAAATCCCGCTCCCAGATCAGCGAGATCCCGTAGAAGATCGAGCTGAACAGGACGCTTTGCGCCAGAATCCCCGGCGCCATGAAATCGATGTAGCTGATTCCGCCGGTCGGAATCGCGCGCGTGCGGTTGAATACCTGGCCGAAAATCAGCAGCCAAAGAACCGGCTGGATCATGCGCGTAAACAGCTCGACCGGATCGTGAACCAGTTTGCGGACGTCGGCTTCGGCGACCGCCAGGGTCTGCCGCAAAAAACTCGCCCCCGAAAACGGCTCAGCCCAGTCGTTGGGATGTGATGCGTGTGCGAGCGGCATCTCTTAATTCTCCTCCCTCCGAAATCGTGGCTCCCGTGAAGTGAATGAACACGTCGTCGAGCGAAGCTTCGGGCCCAACCTGGGCCTTGAGCGCGGCCGGCGTGTCCATGGCGGCGAGCACGCCACGGTGCATGACCGCCACCGTGTGGCATAACTGGTCGGCTTCTTCCATGTCATGTGTAGTCATCAAAATGGTCGTGCCAAATTCGCGGCGCAGGTCACGGATGCGCTCCCACACGGCGCGTTTCGCAGACGGATCGAGCCCGACGGAAGGCTCATCCATAAACAAGACGCTGGGCCGATGCAGCATGGATTGTGCGATTTCCAGGCGCCGAATCATGCCGCCGGAATATTGCCGCACGAGTTTGCTGCCGACATGCGCGAGGTCCATAAATTCCAGGGCCTGCGCGATGCGGCGGGAACGCTCCGCGCGCGGGATACCGTAGAGCTTTGCGGAAATCAGCAAATTCTCGTAGCCGGTCAGGTCGCCGTCCGCAGAAAGCATCTGCGAGACGTATCCGATCTTCCTCCGGACTGCCTCAGGATGCTCGACCAAATCAAAACCGGCGATGTTCGCGGTGCCCTCGCTGGGTGGGAGCAGCGTCGTCAGCATTTTGATGAGCGTGCTCTTCCCCGCACCGTTTGGCCCGAGCAAGCCGAAGGTTTCGCCCGCCTTGCAGGAAAATTTCAGATGATCTACCGCGACCAGCGCGCCGAACCGTCGGGTCAGGGAGAGGACTTCAATGACGTTCGCCTCGTTCGTGGCTTCCATTATGCTTTAGGGGCTGCCTCCAAAGCAGGTTTGATGCGGTCGGCCAGGGAACCGGCATACAGAATATTCCTGCAAATTCCGGCGGCGCCAGATCCGCCGGCCAAGGGCGCAAAGGTCGCAGTCCCGGAAGGAAACTTTTGCTGTCGGCAAGCGTCCATTGAAAGTAGGATACCGTATCGGCATGTAATACCCGAGGGTGGGGTACGAATGAGGCATCTCAAGATCCTAAGCATGGCCGGGCTGGTTTTGGCGCTCGGGATGGCGGCACCGCAGGCCTCCCCCCCGCGCGCGACTGCTGCGGCTCAAGAACTGCAAATTCCGATCCAGCAATTCACATTGAAGAACGGTCTGCGCGTCGTGCTTTCGGAGGACCACGCGGCGCCAACGGTGTCGCTTTGCATCACGTACGACGTCGGCTCGCGAAACGAGCAGCCCGGGCACACTGGATTCGCGCACCTGTTCGAACACATGATGTTCCAAGGCTCGCAGAACGTGGGCAAAGGCGAACACCTGATCCTCGTCCGCGTCAACGGCGGCGACGTCAACGGTACGACGAGCGACGATTCGACCAATTATTACGAACGCGTGCCCGCCAATCAGCTCGACCTGGCGCTCTTCCTCGAGTCCGACCGTATGCGCGCCCTCCGCATCAATCAGGCCAATCTTGACAATCAGCGCAGCACGGTCCAGGAAGAGCGGCGATTGCGCATGGACAATCAGCCATACGGGAAAACGGAAGAAATTCTGGAAGATCTAGCCTACGACAATTTTGCATACAAGCACTCGACGATGGGCTCGATGGCCGATTTAAACGCGGCCAGTCTGGACGACGTGGCGCGTTTCTTCAAGACGTACTACGCGCCAAACAACGCGGTGCTTACGCTGGTGGGCGATTTCAAGT
>Ga0335085_10001607_pt1 | contig 46532 bp, 35 predicted proteins | sample Lox_Sample_45_FD_206712 | JGI IMG/M metagenome (GOLD analysis project Ga0335085, IMG submission 206712) | Soil microbial communities from Loxahatchee National Wildlife Refuge, Florida, United States - Lox_Sample_4.5 | ecosystem: Environmental > Terrestrial > Soil > Wetlands | place: USA...
CGTCGTTCAAGACATTGGCCATGATCACGAGGCTAGCGCCTCGCGATCGAGTCAATGTCCCGGAAAGGGTCTCCGTTGGCCGGTTTTCAGGTGATCATGAGTGGCCGGTTTTGGGTGTTCACCGAGGGCGCAAGCCTCCTCGAAACCGAGGTTCGCCGGCGAGGAGAGTGCTTTCTGAAGCAACTTCCTTGGTCTCATGGGCTCATGTCCTCTTCTCGATCCCTAGTATAGGCGACGCCGCTGGCTGCGAAGGCAGGCCCGAAAGCCACGTACGCCCGGCAGCTTCAATCGACAATCGTCAGTTCCAGGAATCGCCAATCACAAATCACTCGATTACCATTGTCTTGACATTGCCTGACCGCCGGGATATGTTGGCCGCCGGGTAGTGAACGCAGATCCAATTCGTGACCGAGACTGGTGAATATGACCCGGCGATAGAGATCGCGGAACCGTGTTCCTGCGCTGTCCGACGGAGGAGGCGGCGGTGGATTCGCCCGACATAATAAGGCTTAATTTCTTTCCGTTGAAGGAGCAGTCGCTAAGCTTCGTCCTCCGGCGACGGGCTGTGTCGGAAACGGAGCCTCTTCCCCCAGACACGTTTCGGTACTCACTTCCCAGCTCAATCGGCAGCGACGCAAGGGCGAACTACGCTATTTCATTTTCACAGATCAATGACTTTGAGGAGGGGCAGTTTACTGAGTCGCAGAACAGGCAACTGGCGCTGCGAGTTTTGTTTCACCTTCTTCGGACCGAATGCCAGCGTAAGCTTACTCCCCTGGAATTCTTCGCGCCGTCGGGATTTCGAAAGCGCGTTCACTTCGTCCTGAAGCGATTTGAGCTCGGAAATCAAGAGGTTTGGCTTGAGCCGTATTACTTGGATGAAGCGCAGCAATATGGATTCCTGATCGACTTTCACTTCTTCAAGAAGAGCACCGTGCAATCCTCGCGCGACGTACAGCGGCTCAGCTTGAGTCTAGATTCCTCCTATAAGAGCAACCGAAATTCCTATATCGATCGCAGAGACATCATAAGCCGGTACATGCAATCGGTTGGTAACCGGTTATTTCCGTTATCAGACCCCAACCTCGTCGGCAACATCAGCATCGGTGCCGAGATGGCTGTCATCCCCACTCAGCGCTTGCAGCCCAAGAGCTTTGTCGTCGGAGGGGAAGCCGTCGTCAGTTCTCAATGGAGAGGACTTGACACGCATGGCCCACTGCAAGCTGTGAGCGGCAAGCCGCACTTTATAATGCTGTACCAAATCTCGGACCGTAGCTGGGCAGTGGACCTGTACCGAGCCCTAGTCGGCCAAACTTCCAACGTGGCTTTTCGCGGCATTGGCAAGGTGTTTCGCCTTGACGAGCCCGTTTTCAGCAAGGTTGAGGTGGCAAGCTGGACCAACCAGGAGCTACAGAATGCCGTGACGAAAATAGGACATGTCGCGGAGGGCGATCCCAGGGCTCTCCCGCTCGTATTGATGGTCGAAGACGTGCAGCGCAGCGATCTTTATTACTCGGCGAAGTTTGAGCTCTTGAAGCGGGCCATTCCTCTGCAAGTCGTAAGCCGTCAGCTGATTCGGAGAAAAGACAGTTTCAAGTGGTCGGTTTCGAATATCGCGCTGCAGATCTTCGCCAAGCTTGGCGGTGTCCCATGGAAGGTCGTTCCGAGTCACCACAAATGCCTCATCGTGGGAATCGGGCAGGCACACAAGCTAGGGGTGGAGGGAATTGAGAGGAATTTTGCTTACTGTATCGCGACCGATTCCTCGGGGCTCTACAAAAAGGTGGCCGTTCTGGGAAACTCCCGGGGACGTTCGGAGTATCTCAAGCAGCTGCGAGAGTCACTCGTCAAGGAATTGGCGGCTGTTTCCCCTGAGCACTACTCACGTTGCGTTCTTCACGTCCCCTACAAGCTCAAGCACGACGAGGTCGCTGCAATCAACCGGGCCGTGGAGGATGTTGACGCGGGCGCATCCATGCCCGTTCAATTTGTCGTGTTAAAGATTAACGACCATCATAAATTCTTCGGTTACGCCAAGACAAACAGCCTCGTGCCGCTAGAGGGAACCGTCGCTCGTCTTTCCGAGCACAGAGGCAGTTACGTAGTTTGGTTCGAGGGCCTAAGGGACGCAGCCGATGTGATTCGCAAGCGCGTGGCCGCACCTCTCCACATCGAGTTTCTTTGGCCAAAGGATGACCTAGCCGACGACGAGCGAATCTCGTTTATCCAGGACGTCTTCAATCTCTCCGGTACGAACTGGCGCGGATTCAATGCGAAGAGCACCCCGATATCCACCTACTATTGTAGCCTTATAGCGCGTTTCGTCTCAAAGTTTCCGAGCGAGCTGGCCCTTTTGAAGGAAGCAACGACTCCCTGGTTTTTGTGAGATAACCCTTGCGAGACAGTGACCTCATTATCTTGATCGGCGCCGGCTGCAGCGCGGAGGCGGGCATCCCAACAGCCAAGGTGATGATACAGAAGGTGAAGGCTCTGTTAAACGACAAGTGGTCCTCGTACCGAGACCTCTACGACTTCTTAAAGGCAGCGTTCGCATATGCAGACATGATCAAGCGAGACAGCCGATCTAGACATCGAAAGGCTTGTAAACATCTTAGGGGAGTTGGAAAAGAACCGCGAGGGCCTGCTTTATCCTTTCATAGGAGCTTGGAATCAGCGACTAGTCGAGGTTGCAGGTCTAAACTTCCAAAAGCTCCGCGACTTTCGAAACGAAATTATTAGTACGCTTCGCGACTGGATAACGATACCTCAATACCAAAGCGCCAGCTACTATCAGGGACTTTTCAGATTGCGAGATGAATACAATTTCCCTCTTCGGGTGTTTTCCCTCAACTATGACTTGTGCCTAGAAAAAGTCGCGGGAGTCAGACCGATAGAGACAGGCTTTGACCCTGCCAACAGGACCTGGGATGGAAGACGGTTCGAATCGCGAGAGGAAGATGCACCGGCCGTTTACCTCTATAAGCTGCACGGCTCGATCAGTTGGTACAGGGAGGAGGCAGCCGGCAACGTTTTGAAAGAGGCCGAGTCGCCTCCCGCCGTTTCCGACATAATATTTGGAACAGACTACAAAATGCAGTATATCGATCCGTATCTGTTTTACGCTTACGAGTTGAGGCGCTGGTCGTTAGAGGCGCAGGTCATCCTGGCGATCGGATACAGCTTCCGCGACCCCCACATTAATGGCATCATCGAGCAAGCCCTGCGAAACAACCAGAGACGGATGCTGGTCGCGGTCTCGCCTGAAGCGCCAAGCGAGGTGAAACGGCTCAGGAATTGCAGCTCGCAATGCGTTCACGAGGCGGCAAACGCTAAGAAATTCCTCAGCTCAGTGTCGGTGAGTAAGCTCGAGCAACTCGCTGGGATTCGGGACGTCCCCGGCGACGGCTTCTAGACACAGCCCATCAAGCATCACTCGGCAGCGGGCAGCCACGGTCAGTGTTTTTCTGACCGCCGCCGGCTGGCGCAGACCCTTGGTTTGCGGGGGGTCTCCGATCTCGCGAAGCGACTTGTCGATGCCGCTCGTGGTCGCGGGTTGTTTCTCGCGGCTCTAAGAAGTGTTTCCAGCCCGTAAAGAGAAGCCGGGGATCCACAGGAGCGGTGCGAGCTACGCTCGCTCAGCGCAATAAGGCGCGGAAGCCCGCCTGGACGAAGTGCTGATCGTGGGTCAAGGCGTCCTCGATGCTTTCCGCTTCCATCATCAAAAAGCTGGCGCAATCGGTAAGGCTCCAATTCTTATCGGGTCGATCGTTATACCGACTCAAGGCCCGCTCGAACTGTTCGCTCGTCTGGGGAGTCACGCTGACGGGAGCGCTCGCGCGGAGGACCGTGACCGCTCTCGAAGCCGCCGCCCGCAAGCGAGGGCCACGGTCGCTGAACGCGTTCAAGAACTCCACCAGAACCATCTCGGTTGTAGCAAGCTCGGGAAACTTCTGAGAGGCCTCCACGGCTTTGTGGTGAAGTTCATCGCGAGGATTGAAAAGGGCAATCCAATAGCTGGTATCGGCAAACACGCGCTTCATGAGGACGTCTTTGAGGCGCCGTAGAGATAGTGGTCGGCGTTCTTTGAAAGGTCTGCCGGTACGCGCCGCCAATCCTCATCCGGCACGTCTTCGGCGATAGCGGCAAACGCCTGCTCGATTGAGAGTGCGGGCTCCACAGACCGTAGCACCGCCACGGGGCGGGCATCGCGCTCGATGACGAATTCGCTGCCGGCCCGCACGCGCTCCAATAGGGAAGCAAAATCGCTTGCCGCCTCTTCGTCCGAAATGTGGATCACACGTCTTGCCATGTCCTCAGTATACAGCCTGCAGGCTGTCAGCGTCCGCATCTATGCGTCGTGTCTGGACTTGACGTCGCGAGGACGAGGCCGCGGGTGGCGGTCGCGGAGTGTCTTGAGCGATGCCACCTTCTTTCCGACCGTCGTTGCCACCCGCGTCGCCGAAGCCGCTCACCAGATGGTGGGCAGCGCTTTGGAGCGACGAATCTCGCGATCGGCAGTCAGTAGGGGCAAGCTTTCCGCCAGCGCGGTACCTGCGATCATTCGATCTGCCAGGTCTTTCGGATAGGTTACCGGGAGTCCCAGTGACAGCACGCAGGCGCGGCCGGTGATGGGCAAAACCACGAATCTGGTCTCAACTTCACGCAGGAAAGATTCCAGGCTGGCGCCGAGCCGGACGCGGCCCCTGCCCACGAGTGTGGTCAACTCCAGGAGAGAGATATCGCAGATGGCCAGGCCCTCACCTTCCTTGCGCGTCCGGTCGATTGCTGATCTGGCCTTCCGCGAGAGCCGGTCGGGATCGAACGCCAGCCAAACCACGACGTGCGTATCAACGAGGATCAATCGAGGTTGCCCCAGTCTTCGATCGCAGGCGCGATGACGTCGCCTGTAATCGTGCCCTTGCCGCGGAGGAAGCCGTAAATCTCGTCTGTGTCTTCGCCTGCGGGCACGAGCTTTGCCACCGGCTTGCCGCGCTTAGTGATCACTACGGTCTCACGCTTGGCCTGAACCTCGTCCATAACCGAAAGGCATCGGGCCTTGAACGAGCCTGCCGCCATTGTCTTCATTTCTCGACTCCTCCTCACCATAGTCATTATACCATGGTCATCGTCGTGTCGTTGCCACCGCGCCTTCGGCGATCACACCTCGTCGTTGCCTACCGATTTCGCTTCCTCGCGCGACCTGCGCGGCGGGGTATCATCGCCGTTTTCGGCGCCGGCTGGCGCATCAGACCCTTGGTTTGTTGGGTCTGCGATCGCGCTGTGTGGCCCATACGTCGTTTGGCGATGTATCGCAGCGTAAAGTCTGCCGTTCGGGATTGCAAGTCGATGCCGGGCCGGCCGGGCCGGTTGAGGCTCCTGCCCACCTGAACGGCAGACTTGGCAGGACCGGTTCGATAGTCCGTTGCTGGGGGCTAGCTGGAAGGCTACATATAGGCCGAATACATGGCTGCCAGCGACGTTATGCGGGTGCGGTTGGCGGGCACCCCCCCGGGGGGTATGCCCAAAATGCAAAAACGAACCCGAGAAGTTATTTAGAATCAACAAAAGTGCCAAAAAACGAACCTAAAACGAACCTAAACGAACCTAAAACGAACCCAAGCTCAATTCGCCATCAACCGCACAAGTCATTTGAAATCAGCAAGTCCTTCGTGGGCTGTCAAGTTGGCCGAGCGGCGCTTCAGTCGAACCCGAGGCGGTTTGGCTGGCGCGGGAGTACGGCTACACGTGTTGCCAGGGTGCATGGTCACGGGCCAGAAAACGCCATCCGCGTCCCATCGACGGAGTGGGTCACGCGCGTCACCTGATTGCCCGTCTGGGCGAGTTGTGCTACTCTAAAAAGAAACGAGAGAGCTTGGCCCGAACAGGTCGGAGCCAAGGGAGCGCGGAACCAACAACAGCCCGAAGACATCCCCGGCAACATCAAAAGATAGGCCTCAGCGTCCTACGTATGCATTCGCCATGGGATTGAAGGAAGCGATTGATTCATTGAATCAATGAGTCAATGAATCAATTGCTGAACTGTCAAACCAACGATGAATACTGACCTCCAACTCGAACAGCTTCTGCGCGAGCGCATCGTTGTGCTTGATGGCGCGATGGGCACCATGATCCAGGCGCGTCAACTCACGGAAGAGGACTATCACGGGCGTGAGTTTGCCGATCATCACAAGAGTCTGCGCCTCAATAACGACGTACTCTGCCTCACGCAGCCGGATTTGATCGAGGATGTGCATCGCCAGTATCTCGAGGCTGGGGCCGACATTATCGAGACGAATTCGTTTAACGCCAACGCCATATCTCTGGCCGAGTACGGGTTGGAGAACCGAGCCTATGACCTGAACCTTGCCGCCGGGCGCGTGGCCAGGCGCGCTGTTGAGCGCTTCTGCCAGTCGGGCGCGGACGCGCGCGGGCAAGCCTTCGTGGCCGGCTCGATGGGACCCACCAGCCGCACGGCTTCCGTATCGCAGGACGTGGCGAATCCGGGCGCGCGTTCGGTGACTTTTGACCAGTTGCGCCAAGCCTACTACCACCAGGCGCGCGGTCTGTTGGACGGGGGCGTTGACCTGCTGCTTGTGGAGACCGTTTTCGACACGCTCAACGCCAAGGCGGCACTTTTCGCCATCGATCAGCTCTTTGAGGAGCGCGGCCGCCGCGTGCCGGTGATGGCGTCCGTCACCATCGTTGACCAGAGCGGCCGCAATCTTTCGGGGCAAACCGCGGAAGCCTTCTGGATTTCGGTGTCCCATGTACCGCTGCTCAGCGTAGGCATCAACTGCGCGCTAGGCGCCAAGCAGATGAGGCCCTTTCTCGATGACCTGGCCCGTGTGGCCTCGCTGCCCGTAAGCTGCTATCCGAACGCCGGGCTGCCCAACGCCTTTGGCGGCTTTGACGAGACTCCCGATAGCATGGCTGCTGATCTTGGCGACTTCGCGCGCCAGGGCTGGCTGAACATCGTCGGCTCCTGCTGCGGATCGACGCCCGCGCATACCCGCGCCATCGCCGAAGCGGTGCGCGGCGTGCCTCCCCGCGTGCCGCCAAAGGCCGATCACCTGACGCGGCTCAGCGGCTTTGAGCCGCTCGTCATCCGGCCCGACATGAACTTCGTCAACATCGGCGAGCGCACCAACGTCACCGGGTCGCCGAAGTTCTCCAAGCTGATTCTGGGCGGCGATTACGAGGGAGGCCTCAGCGTGGCCCGCCAGCAGGTGGAAGGCGGCGCCCAGATCATCGACGTGAACCTTGACGAGGGCATGCTCGACTCCGAGCAGGCCATGACCACGTTTCTCAACCATATCGGCTCCGAGCCCGATATCGCGCGCGTGCCCATCATGGTGGATAGCTCCAAATGGAGCGTGATCGAAGCCGGCCTGAAGTGCATCCAGGGCAAGGGCGTGGTGAACTCCATCAGCCTCAAGGAAGGCCAAGAGGTGTTCAAAGAACGCGCCCGGCTCATTCGGCGCTATGGTGCGGCCGTAGTCGTAATGGCCTTTGACGAGCGCGGCCAGGCTGACACGGTGCAGCGCAAGATAGAGATTTGCACGCGTTCTTACAAGATTTTGACCGGGCAGGTTGGCTTCCCTCCTGAAGACATCATCTTTGACCCCAACATCCTCACCGTAGCCACCGGTATGGAGGAGCACAATGACTACGCCGTTGCCTACATCGAGGCGACGCGGCAGATCAAGTCCACTCTGCCGCATGCCAAGGTGAGCGGCGGGGTGAGCAACATTTCCTTCTCGTTCCGCGGCAACAACGCGGTGCGCGAGGCCATGCACTCCGCTTTCCTTTATCACGCCATCGGCGCCGGCATGGATATGGGGATTGTCAATGCCGGCCAGCTTGCGGTGTATGAAGAGGTTCCGAAGGATCTGCTGGAGCTTGTCGAGGACGTACTCTTGAATCGTCGTCCCGACGCTACTGAGCGCCTGCTGGCGTTCGCCGATCGGGTGAAGCAGCGCGGGAAGGTGGAAGCCGAGGAAGAAGAATGGCGCCAGGGCACGGTGGAGGAGCGGCTGTCGCACGCGCTGGTGAAAGGCATCGTGGATTACATCGAAGCCGACACGGAAGAGGCGCGCCAAAAGTATCCGCGGCCACTCCAGGTGATCGAAGGCCCGCTGATGGACGGCATGAGCATTGTGGGTGACCTGTTCGGCTCCGGCAAAATGTTTCTGCCCCAGGTGGTGAAGAGCGCACGTGTGATGAAGAAGGCTGTGGCCTATCTGCTGCCCTTCATGGAGACCGAGAAGCAGGCGAGCGGCGCCCAGAGCCAGGGCAAGATCGTGATGGCCACGGTGAAGGGCGACGTACACGACATCGGCAAGAACATCGTGGGCGTGGTGCTGGGCTGCAACAGCTACGAGGTGATCGATCTGGGCGTGATGGTGCCGAGCGAGAAAATCCTGGCCACGGCGCGCGAGCAGAAAGCCGACATGATCGGCGCCAGCGGGTTGATCACCCCGTCGCTCGATGAGATGGTCCACCTCGCCAAGGAGATGGAGCGGCAGGGCTTCACGATTCCGCTGTTGATCGGCGGGGCCACCACCAGCCGCATCCATACGGCCGTCAAAATCGCGCCCGTCTACAGCCGGCCCGTGGTTCACGTCTCAGACGCGTCGCGAGCGGTGGGCGTGGTGAGCAGCCTGAAAAGCGCGGATCTCGCCGGGAAATTCGCGGCCGAGAATCAGCGCGAGCAGGAGAAGCTGCGGCAGGCTCACCGGCCGCAAGCACAACCGCTCATCACGCTGGAAGAGGCACGGCGCCGAAAGCCCGTGTTCGATGGGTCGAAGGCTGACGTGCGCCGTCCCGAGTTCACGGGTATCAAGGTGTATGATTCGGTGCCGCTCGATGAGATCGCCGACTATATCGACTGGACGCCGTTTTTTTCAGCTTGGGAGTTGCGCGGGACTTATCCGAAAATTCTGGACGATCCGACTGTGGGCGCCCGCGCTCGCGAGCTACTCGCCGACGGCCAAAAACTGCTTGCCAAGATCGTATCTGAGAAGCGCCTCACCGCGCGGGCGGTGATGGGCTTCTTCCCGGCTGCGAGCGTGGGCGACGACGTTGAAGTTTATACCGATGAAGCTCGCCACGGCGTGCTGGCGGTATTTCACTTCCTGCGGCAACAGATGGAAAAGGCGCCCGGCCACTTCAACTATTCGCTGTCTGACTTCATTGCGACGGCTGACTCGGGCGTCCAGGACTACCTGGGTGCGTTTGCAGTGAGCACAGGATTCTGCCTGGAAACGCTGGTAGCCAGCTTCGAGCGCGATTTCGACGACTACAACGCCATCATGGCCAAGGCGCTCGCCGACAGGCTGGCCGAGGCGCTAGCCGAGCTGATGGACAAACGGGCGCGCGATGCCTGGGGCTACGGCAAGCAAGAGAATCTCTCCGCTGAAGAACTCATCCACGAGCGCTATCGCGGTATTCGCCCGGCCGCGGGGTATCCCGCTTGCCCGGATCACACGGAAAAGCAGCAATTGTGGAAGCTGCTCGAGGTGGAGAAGCGCACCGGCATCAAGTTGACCGAGAGTTTTGCTATGTATCCCGCGGCCTCGGTGAGCGGGCTCTACTTCGCGCATCCTGAAGCGCGCTACTTTGCGGTGGGAAAAATCGACCGCGATCAAATTCTTGATTACAGCCGCCGCAAGGGCATGGACGCGAAGACCGTGGAAAAGTGGCTGGCGCCGAATTTGAATTATGAGCCGTAGGAGTGTTCATGAGGGCGAGTGAACTTCTAGCTGAGCTTCATCCTGGCCGAACGCTTCGGCAAGATGTTCTGCAGCCTTTTGGAATGAGCGTCAATGCTCTTGCCAGGGAACTCCACGTTCCGACGGCTCGTCTCAACGACGTTGTTCGCGGCCGGCGCGGCGTGACGGCTGACACGGCGCTCAGGCTGGCGCGTTATCTCGGCACGACCGCGCAATTTTGGCTGAACCTTCAGTCACTCTACGACCTGAGAGCGGCTGAGCAGTCCAACGGTCCGTTGATTAAGAGGCAGGTGAGTCCTCGAAGGGCCGCGTAGGCGCAAACCTGCGAAGACAGTGGCAAGCGGATAGCCGTACGACTATACTTGGGGCAGGCATGACCCACGACGAAATGCAAAACGAGCTGCTGCGGATGGAGGCCGACCTCATCGACGCCGGACATCTCGCCAACAAAACCGCGACCACCGTCGCCAAGCTCGCCGAGACGGTCGGCACCTTCAGTGTCAAGGTCGGAACCTCAAGCGAGACAGTCGATCGCTTGGGCAGCCGCCATGAAGGGCTGGAGCAGAAGATGAGGACGATGACCGACACCCTCAATACCCTCATCACTTACAACATCGAGCGCGACGCCGCCTGGAACCAGAAGTTCGAGGCGCTCACCGACACGGTTAACCGGCTCGCGACCCGCATCGACCGTTACATCGCAGCGCAGGGCAACGGCGCGAACGGAGGCGCCCGATGAATTTGCGATAATGTAAGTATTCGATTCCGACGAAGACAAAACTAGGGGCGGGAAAAGTAGCTTTCCGTCCAAGACTTGAAGCGAAAGGTCGTTTTGCAATTGAAGAAAGAGAGACGCATTCTATCTGCACGTTTACGATGCGGGGTCCTGATCTCGGGCGCCGCTCTTTTGGCAAGCAGCACAATTCTAATCACGCCGTCTGCGGTTACAGGGGCGGCGGAGCCATCCGCTGCCGCGCCGGAGTACCGGCTGCGTATGTTTCACACCCATACCGGCGAGAGCATCGATGTGGTGTATCGCAAGGGTGAGACTTACATCCCCGAGGCCCTCACCGAGCTCAATCATTTTCTGCGCGACCATCGCACCGGTGACGTGCACGTCTATGATCCGCGCCTGTTTGATCTCCTGACCGCGCTGGAAAGGCAGGTGGGCGAGCCTGGGGCTGTGATCGACGTGATCTGTGGGTATCGCACGCCGTGGAGCAACGCCTTCCTGCGCCAGCATTCCGCCGGCGTGGCTCTGCACAGTTTGCATATGGAGGCTGAGGCCATCGACATCCGCATCCCGGGCGTCAGCACCTGGACTCTGCACAACGCGGCGCAGGCGCTGCACCTCGGGGGCGTGGGTTACTATCCACGCTCCGACTTCGTTCACGTTGATGTGGGACGGGTGCGTCAGTGGTCGCTGGGCGTGCAGTAGAAAATTAGGAGCCAGGAGTAAGAAGTCAGACGTCAGAAGTCAAAAGTAAGAAGCCAGAAGCAAGAAGTAAGAAGTTAGGAAGCAAGTCAGAAAAAGAGGGCTTGCCTGGAAGGCACCGTCCTATTCCTCTGTCCTGGCTTCTTGCTTCTGGCTTCTTTCTTCTTGCTTCTCTCTTCTGTCTCCTTGCTTCTACCCCGGATACGGATACCCTTTGGCCAGCACCTTCTCAAGGTCGGCGTCGTGCCCGTAAATGTCATTGAAAAAGTCGACCTCGCCATCAGGTTCCACGACGGCTGTCGAATAGAAAATCAACACCGGAACCGGTTTATCGAGATTCACCTGAACCTGCTGCGTGCCGTTCATCGCAGCTTTGATGCGGTCTGCGGTCCACTCGGGTTTCCCTTGCAACAGCCAAGCCGCCAGTGCCGCTGGGTCCTCCACGCGAATGCAGCCGTGACTGAAGTCCCTTCGCGCCTGGGCGAAGAGTGCCTGTGCCGGGGTGCCGTGAAGGTAGACGTTGTATTCGTTCGGAAACACGAACTTGGCTGGGCCGAGAGCATTATCAGGTCCCGGCTTCTGCCGGATGCGAAGGCTGCCCGACGCGAGTTGCGCCAGGACGGCGTCACTCACTGCGCTGTCCGTGACCACCTGCCCGGCGTTGTTGACCACCTCATAATTGTTCTTGGCCAAGTATCCGTGGTCCTTGCGGATCTTGGGGACAAGCTCGGCTCGCTGGATGCTTGGCGGAACGTTCCAGTACGGCCGGAAGAACACGAATTTGACCTGGTTCGCGAAAACCGGCGTCTGGTGCTTGTAGGCCTTCCCAACTACGACCCTCATTGAGAGATCTACTTTTGACTCATCGCCGTAAGCCCGCAACCTGAACTCGGGAATATTCACCACCACGGGCGGGCGAGGGAAATCCGGCGGGATCCAGCGCCAGCGCTCGAGGGCGAGCTGTAGCTGAAGCACTCGTTGGCTGAGCGGGACGTTGATGGCCTGCACCGTTTGCTGACCCAAAGCTCCGTCAGGGTTGAGACCATGCCGCTGCTGGAAATGCTTCACAGCGTCTACCAAGGCGCCGCTGTAAGTGGATGCGTCTGCAGGGGGACTACCGTTGGCTGGCAGGTCGCCCAGCAACTGTAGGCGTTTTGCAAGCTGCGCTGCCGCAGGGTAAGGGTCACCGGGCTTGACCGCCTTCTTCATTGCGGGCAACGGATCGCCATCACCCTGGCGCGCCAAGGCCAAGTACGACTGCAGCGCCTGGATGGTGCGCTGATATCCCGGGAACTGGGGCTCAACTCGCGCCAGCTCGGCGTTCACGTCCGAGCTGTTGAGGATGCGCTCGCGAATCAGATCCTGGAGCTTGTACTTCTTGTTCTCAACGTCCAGGCCGAAATTAAAGTGCTGGGGATTGACCTTGCCGATGTGCAGATCCGAGATGTAACGCATGAGCGAGACAGTGAGCGCCAGATCGAATCGTCCCCACTCGTCGTCGGTAGGCGACGGATTCGTTTGTCCCAGCTTGGCAAGACGGGCGTCCCAGCGGGAGCCGTCGTAGTCGTCAGCGTGCAGACCCTTGCTGTCGGAATCTTTCAGCAGCGCGATGACCGCTTTGGCCTGCGGCGTGACCTGACCTCCGCGCGCCCAGGCCAGCGCGTATCCGACGGGCTCGTAGAAGTTCTTGACGTGAACGCGGTAGTCCGTGAAGTCAGGCCAGCGCAGGTCAGCCAGATGCCCTGATTCCACGGTTGCCTGTAACGAGGCCGCACCTTGCGGTGAAAGCCGCTGAGGCTCAGTGCTCTGCGCATTCCCTTGTGGGGCCGCCTGCTGGGCACGAGTGGCGATTCCGTTGCCGCCACACGCCGAAGCAATTACCATGAATGCGGTGACCCAAGACAAAGGACGATAGCGGTTTACCATGCTGCGCCGCAGTTTGCGGCGTCCGATCGTTTCATGAAGCGGAATTTGCATAACGCTCTCGACTCGACCGATAAGATACACGTGAGTGCCCGCTCGATGCAATTGGCAGTGTGGTATACACCAATCCTGCCCGCTGTTTGCGAGCTTTATGTTGTTAGGAAGGTTTGTGAAGCGTATGGGACGGCGAAGCAGAAACGAAGTCGTGGAGGGACTTGGTGTAAGGCGGGATGACCGGCCGTTAACCGCCGGTCATCCCGCTTGAAGTTACTTTTCACCTTTGGTCAGAATCGAAGTCGCCATAACGGACTGGTTTCCCCAGACCGATTGATTGCCCCAGACCGACTGGTTGCTCGACACCGACTGGTTACCCCAAACCGACTGATTGCCCCAAACGTATTGATTACCCCAAACCGATTGGTTGCTCGACACCGACTGGTTACCCCAGACGTACTGATTACCCCAGACATACTGATTGCTCGATACGGATTGGTTACCCCAGACATACTGGTTGCCCCAGACCGACTGGTTGCCCCAGACGTATTGATTGCCCCAGACGTATTGATTGCCCCAGACCGATTGGTTGCCCCAAACGTATTGGTTGCCCGCTACGGACTGCTCACCGTTGAGGGCTGGCGATCCCCAAACCGCAGTTTGGCTGCCCCACAGAGCGTTCGTGCCATTCAGGAGCACCGAATTTCCCCAAACGGACTGCAAGGAATAAGTCGACGTCGAAGTCCAAGCCGACCACGGAGTGGGCACCAAGTACGCGTTGCCTGAGGCAGGCTCGAACACTGCGCGCGGTGAAAGCGCGGAGCCCCTCGCTACGCTGGTGTCCGCAAGCGCAGCCTGCAGGTCGAGGTAGCCTGCGCCGACGGTGAAGATATCGTACTGATCGACGTAGGTGATTCCGGTTGTCGGATCCACCACTGAGCTGGTGGCTGGAAATGTCTTGTAGGCGGTCTTCATTAGCCGGGCCTTCACCTGATCCGGAGTGAGAGACGGCTGCGCATCGAGGAGATCAGCAGCCGCACCGCTCACCACGGCCGTTGCCATGCTGGTTCCGCTGAGTGAGAAGTAGTTCGTGGAAAGTGCGGTGCTCGAAGTTTGCATGTAATAGGAAAGGCCGATCAGGTCAGAAGGATATTGGGTTGGGAGAGTCGTTCCCTGCGCCAACAGCGACACCACCAGATTTCCGGGGGCAACGATGTCCGGCTTCACAATCCCGTCCACCAGAGAAGGCCCCTTTGAACTGTAGCTGGCGATCAGGTCATCTGACCGCTGTGGAGTGCCTTCGGTTTTCATAGCGCCAACCGTGATGACATAGGGATCGTTCCCGGGCGCCCCGATCGTAGCATATCCGTTGTTACCGAAAGAATTGTCGCGTCCATCGTTGCCGGCGGCCACCACCACGACGATACCTGCGCGCCATGCAGCTTCCACGGCTTGACACAGGGGATCGATGGTATAGCTTTCATACACCGGCCGGCCGAGCGATAGATTGATGACGCGAATGTTGTACTGATCCTTGAGCTGGATGGCCGTATCGATGGCGGCGATGACGGTGCTATCGTTGCTCTCGCCGTTCTGGTCGAGTACCCGCAGATCGACAAGGTTGGCGCCGGGCGCGATGCCGCGGAAGGTGCGGGTGCAGGTCGAGCAAGTAGAGGATATGCCGTTGCTGGCGATGATGCCCGCAATGTGCTCGCCGTGACCATACTGATCCTGCGGGCCATTTCCGGTGAAATCCTGAGAGTATACAACCTGATAGTTGCCGGTAGCGTTCACGAGGTCGGGGACCGGGTTCGTGCCGCTATCAATCACGGCCACTCCCACGCCGGAGCCGTACCAGCGGGCGTTCCAGGCGGCACTGGCATTCACGGCCGCCGCACTCAAATCAAGCTGTCCGCGCACGGCGCGATCCGGCGACACGTATGCCACTTGTGGGTCAGACCCGATGCGAGCAAGCTCGCTCGCGGGCACTTTGTAGGCTCCTGCCTGGACCACACCCAGCTTCTTGCGTAGTTGGCCTCCACCTTGCAGCATGCGCTGGTGGTCGTCATCGGTGGGAGACTGCTTGAACTGGACGATGACGTTTACGTTGGAATTCTGATCGACATTTGCAAGTTCGGGCGACAGCCTCGGCGCCTGGCCGAAGGCCGAAATGGCGAGACCCGCAACCACGGCAACCAACTTCAGTACTTTCTGACTCTTTCTCAACTTAAGCTCCTTTGGAAATCGGGCTTCGCTAAGCCCGTAGGCTCTGTGTTTACATAGGTTTTCTCGACAAACTTGCGCCCGCCGGAGATCGGGCTTCTGTACCGAAAACTCAAGGCCTAATGGATGGCGGCCGATATTACCTGCGTACGGGTACTGATGTGCCCATCAAACGGCTCTGGAATTCGTAAGAGCCTGAGGAGCATGGAAATGTCGGGCGGGAAATCCAAGCGATCACTGGCCCTGATAGCCGCGGTTCTACTTGGCGCGGTCTCTGGCCGGGCTGGGCTTGATCCCCAGAAGGCGATAACGCAGTACGTCCACGACGCCTGGGGAACCGAGTCCGGTCTTCCCCAGGATTCCGTCCTCGCGTTGGCGCAAACACCTGACAATTACCTCTGGCTAGGCACCGAAGAGGGCTTGGTCCGCTTCGACGGCGTTCGGTTTTCGGTGTTCGACAAGAACAACACTCCCGAGATTGGAAGCAACCTCATTCAAGCGCTGCTGGTGGACCATGAAGGCAGCCTCTGGATCGGCAGCGGCGGTGGCGGCCTGGTTCAGTACAAGGATGGACGATTCAAAGCCTACACCACGCGCCAGGGCCTGTCTAATGACTCCGTGCTTTCGCTCTACGAAGACGCTCAGAGCGTCCTATGGATCGGCACTGACGGCGGAGGCTTGGATTATCTGAAGGCTGGACGCTTCCACAGTTACACCAGTAAGGAAGGCTTGTTGAGCGGCGCCGTCTTCGCGCTCGCTGGAGATCACCAGGGACGCCTGTGGATCGGGACGCACAACGGCTTGAACCTGATGAAGGATGGCCACGTCACTTCCTTTACCACGGCAAACGGCCTCCCGAGCAACTATGTCCGAAGCCTTTATGCTGGCACCCAAGACACGCTGTGGATCGGCACCAACGGCGGCGGGTTGGCGCGATTGCAAGACGGACGCATTTCCGTCTACACCACTCGTGACGGCCTGGCAAGCAACGACGTTTTGGCGGCGTACGAGGACGCTGACGGCAGCTTGTGGCTGGGAACGGCCGGCGGCCTCAATCGCTTTCGAGGCGGCCAGTTCACGGCCTACAACTCCAAAGTGGGACTCACGAATAACGAGGTCCTCTGCATTTTCCAAGATCGGGAGGCCAGCCTGTGGATCGGCACCGATGGCGGTGGCCTCAACCGTCTTCGTGACGGCCCGGCGACCTCTTACACGAGCCTGCAGGGCCTCACCAATGACGTTGTCTTGCCCCTGTTTGAGGACCACGAAGGCGCGTTGTGGATTGGCACCAACGGCGGCGGCGTCAATCGATTGAAGGACGGCCGCCTTACTGCCTACACCAGCAAGGATGGGCTCTCCGACGACAAAGTATTTTCGATTGGGGAAACTGCGGACGGCAGTTTGTGGATAGGAACGCGAAAGGGTCTCAGCCGGTTTCACAGCGGCCGTTTCAGCGTCTACACGGCAAAGAATGGTCTGCCGGATGACGCGGTGATGTCGATCTCCAAAGACCACGCCGGCAATCTCTGGTTGGGCACACGCGGAGGGTTGACTCAACTCAGCCAGGGCCACTTCACCACGTACACTACTCGTGACGGGCTCTCCAGCGATAACGTTCTCCCCATCGCCGAGGACGCCCAAGGAGCCTTGTGGATCGGAACTGTTGGAGGGGGTCTCAACCGATTTCAGAACGGCAAGTTCACAACTTACACCACCAAGAACGGACTCGCGAGTGACGTGGTGCTGGCGCTGCACTTTGACCAAGAAGGGACTCTGTGGATCGGCACCGGCGGAGGCTTGCAGCGCCTGCGCGACGGGCGGTTCACAACTTACTCGACCCGCAACGGACTGTTCGATGACACGGTTTTTGAAATCCTTGAAGACAACCTTGGCCATCTTTGGATGAGCTCGAACAAGGGCGTATTTCGAGTGAACAAGCGAGATTTGGAAAAGGTTGCCGCCGGTGAAGCCCGGGTTTTCACCTCTCAGCCCTATGGCACGGCCGAAGGCATGAAGACAAAGGAGTGCAACGGCGGCTTTCAGCCTGCAGGCACGAAGACACGAGACGGCAGACTGTGGTTTCCCACCATAAAAGGCGTGGTCGCGATTAACCCGGCAGCCCTTAAGGGCAATCCCATTCCGCCCACCGTCGTCATCGAGGATGCGGTAGTTGATAAGAAGATCTTCAGCGGCGAAGCACCGGTGCAAGCAGCACCCGGCAAGGGCCAGATTGAGATTCATTACACGGCGCCAAGCTTCATCTCGCCAGACCGTGTGCACTTCCGGTTCAGGCTGCAAGGCTTCGATAAAGAATGGGTGGAGGCAGGCTCCCGCCGAACGGCGTACTATACCAACATTGCTCCCGGCACGTATCATTTCCAGGTGATGGCGTCGAACAGCGACGGCATCTGGAACCTGGAAGGCGCCTCGGTGGCGATTACTCTCGAGCCCCATTTCTATCAGACGATCTGGTTCTTCCTGCTGTGTGCGCTCGCGGTGGGATGCACCGGCCTTATTCTTTACCGATTGCGCGTGCGGCATCTCAAAGCGCGCGAACAGGAGTTGGTCCTCCTCGTGGAAGAGCGCACACGAGAGTTGCGGCAGGAATTCGCCCAGCGAGAACGGGCCGAAGTCGCTTTGCGGCGGAGTGAGGAACAGTTCCGCCAACTGGCGGAAAACATCGGCCAGGTCTTCTGGATGATCGACGCCCGCGACCGGCATTTGATCTACCTCAGCCCGCCCTATGAGCAGGTCTGGGGTCAGCCGCGCAGCGCTGATTTGGAGTACCCCGCACTCTGGTTCGACAGCATTCATCCGGAGGATCGCGAACGCGCCGAGCAGCACTTCGCCGATCCCTTGGCCGCCGAGCTCGAATACCGGATCGTGCGTCCCGACGGATCGATCCGCTGGATTTGGGATCGCGCCTTCCCCATCATCGACGCCACCGGAAACCTTGCACGCGTCGTGGGCCTTGCCGAAGACCTCACCGAGCGCAAGGAGGCGGAGGAAGCGATCCGCCGCTCCCGTGACGAGCTCGAACTGCGCGTTCAGGAACGCACGGCCGAGCTGACCGTAGCAAACCAATCGCTGGTGCGGGCGAAGGACGCTGCCGAGGCCGCCAGCCGTGCCAAGAGCGAGTTCCTGGCCAACATGAGTCATGAGGTGCGCACCCCGATGAACGGCATCCTGGGCATGACCCAGCTTGTGCTCGATACCGACCTCACGGAGGAACAGCGCGAGTACATCAATCTCTCCAAGCAGTCGGCTGAGTCTCTGCTGGTGCTTCTCAATGATGTTCTCGACTTCTCCAAGATCGAGGCTCGCAAACTTCAGCTCGAGTCCATCGGCTTCAGCCTTCGGGATGAGCTCCGCAGCACGCTAGGCCCGTTGCAGGTCCAGGCAGAGCAGCGCGGTCTCGAATTCTTCCTGCAAGTGCAGCCGGAGTTGCCTGACCGGCTGGTGGGCGATCCCACCCGGCTCCGTCAGGTGTTTACCAACCTGGTGGGCAATGCCATCAAGTTTACGCGGCAGGGGAGCGTAGCCATCCGGGTTGGCGGCGTCCTGCTTGCAGACGACGACTGCCGCCTGCAGGTCAACGTCCAGGACACGGGCATCGGCATTCCCCAAGAGAAGCAAGCCGCAATCTTCGAAGCGTTCAGCCAGGCGGATGGTTCCACGACTCGTGAATACGGAGGGACAGGCCTCGGACTCAGCATCGCCTCGCGTTTGGTGGAATTGATGGGCGGTGAAATCTGGCTGGAAAGCCAACCCGGCGAAGGGAGCACATTCCACTTCACCGCACGTTGTGGCATCCCGCCCAGCCCCGAAGCTGAAGCCGAGCCGGGCAATCTTACCTTGGAGCCCCGCGAGCTATGCCCGCAGAAATTCTGATCGCCGACGACGAACCTGCCTCCCGTCGGCTGCTCGAAGCCGCGCTCCAGCGTGCGGGCTTCGACTGCATCAGCGTCGCCAACGGCGCTGAGGCTTGGCGAGCGCTGCAGACAGCCTCCCCTCCGGATCTCATGATCTTGGATTGGATGATGCCTGAAATCGATGGCCTCGAAGTCGTTCGCCGGCTCCGCAACAGTCCCAACGGCTTCGGCGCCTACGTCATCCTGCTGACGGGCCGTCACAGCCGCAGCGACGTGGTGAGCGGACTTCAGGCCGGAGCGGATGACTACATCACCAAGCCCTTTGACCCCGCGGAGCTGCTGGCCAGGGTGGAGGTGGGCGTCCGGGTGGTGAGCCTCCGGGAAGCACTGGCATCGCGGGTGCGCGAGCTGGAGCAGGCCTTCTCGCGGGTGAGAAGACTTCAGGGTTTGCTGCCCATCTGCTCGTACTGCAAGAAAATCCGCGACGACAAGAACTACTGGCGGCAGGTGGAAAGCTACATCAGCGAACATTCCGAGGCAGCGTTCAGCCATGGAATCTGTCCCGACTGCTACGAGCGCGTCGTGGCCACCCAGCTTCAGGGCGCTAAAGCTCGCATCGCCTGAAGCCATTTTCGATTTTCGATTGACGATTGTCGATTTGCCACCTCGTTGCCACAGCGCCCACTCATCAATCGATAGTCCGCAGACCTGCTCATCGTTCGTCGCAGATCGCTGATTGTCCAGTAAGGCGCGGTTGTGCGCGAGTAGTCCCTCGCCAGTCGAACGCCGGCAATCGAAAATCGACAATCGGCAATCGGCAATGTCCTCATCCCACCGCAATGTGGGTCTCCGTGCGCTCCACTCCATCCAGCTTCTGAATGTGATCGATGACAAGGCCATTGAACGATTTCTCGTCCGCGGTCTCGACGTAAACGAAAACGTCCGGCAGCCCCCAGCAGGCGTCTGCGTGGCGCACCCCCGCCAATTGACTCACAGCCTCGACGATGTCACGAACTTTTCCCGGCCGCACGTTGATCAGCACATATCCCCTCATCGCATTCCTCCTCAACCGTCACCGTTTCTCGCTTATACCTACTTACGTCCCCTTGCTTAGAACGATATGGGTGGCCTTCACGCCCGGCACATGTTCTGTACACCTGAAACCTAGCTGAAGCAGATCAAGGTTCTCAAAAAGCCGCTCCCCCGAACCTAGTAGAACAGGCGCGATGGCTAAGTGAACCTCGTGGATGAGGCCGGCCCGCAGAAACTGTTGGACCGTTGCTGCACCGCCCCCAATCCGGATGTCCTTTCCGTCGGCCGCGTCGCTAGCGCGCTTGAGCGCGGAATGAATGCCATCGGTAACGAAATGAAACGTGGTGGCGCCCGCCATAGGGATCGTGTTCCGCGCGTAATGCGTCAGCACAAATACGGGCACGTGGTAGGGCGGATTCTCACCCCACCATCCTTTCCACGATTCGTCCGGCCACGGCCCGCGGACCGGCCCAAACATGTTGCGGCCAATGATCCAGGCGCCGATGTTTTCGAATCCGCGCGCCGCGAATTCGTCGTCGGTCCCCTCTGTTCCGCCGTCTTTCCCGTGCACTCGAAGGAAGGTGCGCGTAGAAAACATCCAGTCGAACAACGCCACGCCGCCAACACCAAGCGGATGGTCGAGGCTTTGATTCGGTCCGGCCGCGAACCCATCGACTGACACACCAATCGATGCCACCCTGACTTTGGGCATAACGTCACCTGACAACTTGATCGTCGCCGCTCCCGACTGCGCCGTTGCCTACTATCCCCCATTTGCGCCGGGCGCGGCAAGCACCCGCCAGCATGAAACCTCAACCCGGCCTGAAGCGTCCCAACTAGAGGCAGAAACCCTGCCCAGGAGAACAATTATGTTGAAACGTCTCTTTATAGTTGCCGCCACCGCCATGCTGGCCTTTGGAGTTGCGATCGCTGGAGCTCAGTCAAGCGACAGTGGCCAAGCAGCCCCGCCAGCAGGGGGCCGCATGCGCGGGCCAATGGGTCCCGACCAGCAACTCGAACACATGAGCAAAGCCCTCAACCTCACTGACGACCAGAAGAGCCAAATCAAGCCCATTCTGCAAGATCGCCAAAAACAGATGGAAAGTCTGCGCTCTGACACCTCGCTTTCCCCCGAAGACCGCCGAAGCAAAGCTCGGAGTCTCATGCAGGATAGCAACGCCAAGATCATCGCCGTTCTGAACGACGAACAAAAGACCAAATTCAAGGAGATGCAATCCCGGATGCGCGAACACCGCGGGCCTCCAGGCGGCGCTCCAAACGCTCCCAGCGGCCCTCCGCCCCAGTAGAGTGCGCCCGCGCCTTAACCCGCATTTCTCACCACGATCCGAAAAGGGCGCGGTTTCAGAGTCTGTCCCTTGGGGCCCTTGGCCCGCGAAAGGTCATGAAAATCGCCGTCCTTGTCGGGCGGGTTCGTAGGGCCGGGGCAAGCCCGGGCCCTACGAGGCGACGACGGCCGCATTTTCGACCCTGTGTGAAAACCGCGTGCTGTAGCGGCGGTCTCTGACCGCCGACTTTTGAAATCATCATTTCGGCGATCAGAGATCGCCGCTACAGCACGTTGCCTCAGGTCCAATCACATTATCTTGGATTTCAGAGGCAGCCTCTTCTTTCTCGTTCTCGCTCCGCCCCGTTACCCACTACTGCGAGCCCCTGACCCAGCGATTGTCCTACTCGCGAATAGCCGCCCCGTCCACGAGTCAATCGGGCAATCGTAAATCGGCAATCCTTTCGTTTCCCTTGCTCACAACAGGCGCGCCGGGCCATCATCAGTAGTGAATGGCGTGTGAACCCAATCTGCGCACCTCCGGAGGCGACTGATGAACGCAGGATTCATCGGCTTAGGCAACATGGGGCAACCGATCGCCCGCAATATGCTAAAGGCCGGGCACGACCTGGTAGTGTTTAACCGCACCAGGAGCCGGGCCCAGGACTTGACCTCCTGGAACGCCCGCGTGGCCCAGAGCCTGGCTGAAGCTTGCGCGCCCGGCGTGGTGGTCACCATGCTTTCGGATGACCACGCCGTAGCCGAATGTGTGTTCGGCGAAAACGGCATTTTGAGCAGCCTGCCCGATGGCGGCCTGCACCTCTCGCTCAGCACCATCAGCGTGAAGCTCTCGCAGCACCTCGCGGAAAAGCACCGGCAGCGCAGGCACAGTTATGTAGCCTCCCCTGTGTTTGGCAGGCCGCCCGCGGCCGAGAGCGCTCAACTGGTGGTGGTGGCCGCCGGCCCCCAGGAAGCCGTGGAGCGCGTCCGTCCCCTACTCGAGGCCATCGGGCGCAAGCTGTTCGTGCTCGGTGAGGATGCGTCTCGCGCCAACGCCCTGAAACTTTCGGGCAACTTTCTTATCGCCTCCGTGCTGGAAGCCCTCAGCGAGGCCTTCGCGCTGGCCCGCAAGTACGGCATTGAATCCGCGCAGGCCCTAGAGATCCTGAATACCCTCTTTCAGTCCCCCGTGTACGAAGGTTACGGCCGCCTCATGGTGGAGCGGCGATTTGAACCCGCCGGTTTCAAGATGACCCTCGGCCTCAAAGACGTGCGGCTGGTGCTGGCCGCCGCCGATGCCGCATCCGTCCCCATGCCGCTCGCCAGCCTTGTTCATGACCAGCTCCTGTCTGGCGTTGGGCGCGGCTTGGGCGATGCCGATTGGTCCGCCATCTCCCGCCTCGTGGCCGAAAACGCCGGGCTGTGAAGGAGGAGTCAGAGGCCAGAAGCAAGAAGCAAGAAGAGAGCGTGGGAGAAGTGCACACGAGTAGCAAACCCGTCGGTTCCCAGCCATTCTGAACTTCTTACTTCAGGCTTCTGACTTCTTACTTCTTACTTCTTACTTCTGGCTTCTTGGCTTCTGACTTCTGACTCCTTCGAAGAGCTAACAGTCTTATTTATCAACAACCTGACGGCTTAACGAAAATAAACCACTTGTTTTCAGCAACCTGACGGCTTCCAAAAATGCGGTCCTTTGTTTTCAATAACCTGACGGTTTCGTTTCGTAATATTTGAGTTTTGCCAGACTCCTCGCTTCTCGGGTTCGTTTTTGGGTTCGTTTTGAATTTGTCTTTCACGCCTCAAAACGTTTTGTTGATTATCAAAGACTTGTTGTATTCGCAGCCGCTCGACCGTGGGTTCGCTTGGGTTCGTTTTTGCTCCCCGTTTTCGCCGTTTTTTGCCACTTATCTATATTGTAATCATAATCTTACGTGTTTTGGGTTCGTTTTCAAAACTCGTGTCACGAATAACCCTCAAATAATACACTAAGCTTATCATTGTCAATGCGTTACAGCTTTGGGTTCGTTTTTGCGTATACCCCACCCCCCGGGGGGTGCCGGATCTCCGACTGTCGACGAAAAGAGAATCCCCAGACTTGGCAGACACTTTCGACTTTTGATTTTCGACTCTTCGACTGCTTTTGGGGGTGTGAGAGCGACGCTGTTGATCGGAGGCATGGAGAATCTCCTTGCGCTTCACAGGCACCTACCCCGCCTCCAAGGGCAGTGCCAAGACATTCAGTCTCAGATCACCTTTATTCTAGCGTTGAGTATCAAATTGTCAATAAAATTGGTTGTCCGAGCAGAGCAGAGCAGCGTGCCCCGTTGACATAAGTGCCCGCAGCACCTAGCTTGAAACATGTGGCTCGTTACCCCGACGCTCCGACCCCACCTCGACCAACGAGTAGCTGGTACTGCGTCCCCCGGCGGCGCCCTTCGCCAAGACCCCTTTTCGCGCGAGGTCCTCGATGTCGCGCAGCGCCGTGTCATGCGAGCACTTGCCGAGCTTGGCCCATTTGGAAGAGGTCAGCTTGCCTTCGAAGCCGTTCAGCAGTTGGTTGACGATCTTCCTCTGGCGGTCATTGAATGCCATGCCTGCGCGTGCTTCCCAAAAGCATGCCTTCCGCAGGACCGCGGCCAGGGTGGTTTCAGTCCGGTCGAACGCGCCGTTCAGACAACCCAAAAACCATTCAAGCCAGGGCGTAATCTCAAGATCCCCCTTCTGCGTGGCTTCCAGAATGTCGTAATAGGCTTTGCGCTCCTCCCGGATCTGCGCTGACATGCTGTAGAAGCGCTGGGCGCTTTGTTCCGAACGCGCCAGAATCATATCGGCGATGGCGCGCGCGATGCGCCCGTTGCCGTCGTCAAACGGATGAATGGTGACGAACCACAGATGCGCCACGCCAGCTTTGAGGACGGGATCGGTCCCGTCGTCCTTGTTGAACGCGTCCAGAAATTTCTTCATCTCCCGCTTAAGCCGCGCCGCCGCCGGCGCTTCAAAATGAACGCGCTCGCGTCCCATCGGCCCCGAAACCACTTGCATGGGACCGGATTTGTCCGTGCGCCAGGCGCCCACCGTGATTTTCGTCATGCCGCTGCGGGCGGAGGGAAACAGCGCCGCCTGCCAGGCGAAGAGCCTCTCCTCCGTCAGGGGGTCGGCATAGCGCTGGGTCGCGTCCAGCATCATCTCAACGACGCCTTCCACACGGCGGTCCGCCGCGGTGAGGCCGCCGATGTCTATGCCCAGGCGGCGCGCGATTGAGGAGCGCACCTGCTCCCGGTTGAGCACCTCGCCTTCGATCTCGCTCGACTTGAGCACGTCTTCCGTCAGCGTCTGCAGGACGGCTTCGGCCCGGAATTGAAAGCCGAGCGCCTCCATGTGCCCGATCAGGCGTCCCTGGCGATGCCGGACTTCGGCCAAACGCACCGCGAGCGTCTCTGGCTTCCACCGGAAGCGCGGCCAGTCCTTCAATTCGTGGATGTATTTAATTCTACGCATACTATGCGTAGAATATAGCGGTTATTCGCCGCATAGGCAAGAACATTCGACGCTCATTCAACGCATCGTGTGCGTCGAATATCGCCCTTAATCGACGCATGGCCTGACGGGCCTCACCCGGGCCTCACCTGCCCCAACAGTTGCTCAGGCCGATCGGCAATCGGCAATCGAAAATCGGCAATGAGTCAGTCGCCCTTCCCATAGATCACGATGTGCTGTCCGGGCAACGTCTCGACCAGCCGCAGGCGCTTGAGGTCCACCGCCTTCATCTCCTTGTCAAGCTGATCCACCGACATTTTGTGAACTTCTTTGATGGGCACCTTGGGATCCTCTTTGCGGTATTCGACGAACACCACGCGGCCATCGGGCTTTAGCGCTTGGCGCACCTTGGTCATCACTTCATAGGGATAAGAGAGTTCGTGATAGACATCCACCATCAGCACCAGGTCCACACCGTTCGCGGGGAGTTCAGGATCGGTCTCGGTGTCTTTCACTTCCTCGACGTTCGTCACTTTTAGTTGCGCCGCGCGCTGCCGGATGGTGTCGAGCATCTCGTCCTGAATGTCGACGGCCAACACTTTTCCTGTCTTGCCAACCAGCGGCGCCATACGAAACGTGAAGAAACCAGACCCGGCGCCCAGGTCCGCCACCACCTCTCCCGCTCGAAGGTCGAGAGCGTCGATCACCACTTCAGGATGCTCTTCAGTCTCGCGCTGCGGACGATCCAGCCAAGGGATGCCTCCGGGTCCCATGGTCTGCGCGATTTCGCGGCCCATGTAGAACTTCCCGGTGCCGTCCGGGTCATGAACCTGGCGGGTTTCGTAGAGAGGCTGAGGCGCCAGTTGGGGAAACGACTGACGAGATACGCCGGCCGCGGCCAGTACTATGACGAAGGTGACAGCTACAGTGCTGCGCTTACTGTCGAACAAATTCGTCTGCTCGCGATCGTTGCCTCGCATAGGTCACCGCTCTCCTCCCGGTCGCCGCAGTCAGTGGCCCGAGAAACCGGCCACCTCCTGCTTGACGTGGGAGCGCACCATGCGGACGTCCTTCGGATCAACGCCGCAAGCAGCCGCGTGATCGTTCCAGAGTTCCTCGAAGCGTCTGTCAAAGGATTGGATTGCCGATGCGACGGTTGGGCCATGAAAGGTCACGGTTGTAATCTCATATCCCGGAACGTTCGCCCCAGGGCTTTTGATTCCGGTTACGAGGACGTTGCGGTCCAGGATGTATCTGTTGCCTCCGTGATAGCGACCGATCACAAAGCGGATGCGGTCAAAATCTTGATTCGTCGTGAGAAACTGGACGAGGTTACGAAATCTGATCTTCATGAAACTGTCCTCGTACGGTCGCTGCGGCCAGAGGATCACCCTGAGTGAGGCCCACTGGGCCATCTGCCGCGCTTCCTCCAGTTCCTCAACCAATAGGCGATGGTATTCGGGGGTATGATAACCGCCGACTCGGTATTCCGGGCTGTCTGACACGGCAAAGGAAGAGAAGGCAGCTTGCACACGTAGTGTGTATGAAGGAGTTCGGTTGGCATTCTCTCGTCGCAGTAGCTCCACAAGGCGCCGAGTTCGCTCCTCCTTACCTAGAATGTATTGGTCCACGTAAGGTTCAAAGGTGTGATCCGTGGGGCTTGCGTTGATCGCGCGCGCGAGCCCGATGATTTCCGAGTGCGGGTCGGAGTGACGAGTCAGATTCGATCCTTGTTTGCGAAACATCGCCCCCTGTACCGCAATCTCGTCGACAGCTATGGGCCAGACTGGGATCCGCTGGGCGAGAGCGATGCCAACTTCCTGGTTGACCCACGGGGACAAAACGGCCTGCGAACTCCAGACTACAAGCAGTAGGTCGCACTCGTGAATGTCCTTTATGATCCTTGAGTCAAACTCTTCCCCGACATGGATGTCTCTTTCCGAGTAAAAGCACTTTATCCCATTTTCCTCCAAAATGTGAGCTATCAGCCTCGTGAGAACCACATCCCGGCTACTGTGACTTAGGAAGACCTTCTTCGCCATCAACTTCCTCGAATAGGGTCTTGATTATACCTGAGAAGCGAGCGCACGCCCCGCCTTAGGCTGCATACCGGGCAGCGGCACTGGCCCAACAACGGGTCCGTGAACAAAGAGTGCTAAAGTACGGCGATGCTGCGCCCTTGGCTGTTGATCGTGGTGCGCTCGATCCTGGTGGGTTGGGCGGCGCTGCTCACTCTTACCTACATTGTGGAGCGCCCTCTTATTCTCTGGACGGCGCCCCTGGTAGGCGATCACTGGGTAGCTACGGCCAAGCTGTCGCTTGATTGCCTCACGCTGGCCGCAACCGGCTGGCTCGTAGGCCGGCTAAGCCGCTTCGCGCCTCTGTTTGGCGCGCTCGCCTTCGCCGCAACACTGGCCTGGTGCGCCAATCTAATCTCTTCGTTCGGGATCAACTTTATGCTGATCATCCAATTGGCCGGTGAAGCTCTCCACGATAGTCGTTACCTGAGCCCGCTCGCCACCCTCGCCGCGCAACATCTCTTCCTGTTTGGGAGCTTGATGGTAGGAGCCTGGCTAAGCCGCCCCTCGCCGCGTCCTCTGTCGCTCTTTCGCGAAGATAAGCGATGACGACAGAGCGGAAAAAGTGTGTGGACGAGCTGAAAGGGCGGGGCTCCAGCCCCGCCGCAAAGCACACCCCAACAATTTCAATAATTTAGAGCGAGGTCTTGATGCGGCGGGGCTGAAAGCCCCGCCCTTCCGAGCCCGAGGCCTCTTGCCGCGCCAAACGCGCCGCACAATTATCGATACCAGTAGGGTGTCTGCTTCGCCCAACTGCTCTCGGGATAGCGCAGGTGGAGTAGCTCGAAGGCTGCCTTCGATGTCTTCCACCGGTCCTTGTTGGCGCAGCCAAAATGTCCGGCACGCACCGTGAGGGCCAGCGCCTCGGCGGCCCGAGGATCGTCCGGGTGCTTGTGGACCCAGTCAATCGCCCATTGGCCCAGCACGATGGACGCCACCGGGAGCGCCAGAGTTTGCTTCCACTCTACTTGTGCCTTGTTGACCTCCGCCCGACTTAGAAATGAGGGTGGGGGCACTTCGCTTTTGGGGTAGATCTCAGCGAGCGACGGCTCCAAAGATGGCCACTGAATGGTGGCCTGCGGCGCGCCCTCGAAGACCATCCAGCCGTACCTGTTCCATGGCACCCCGCAAGGTGAACCGGTGTCCCACCAGTTTTCGCGAAGGTTGTCGATCACATTCGTCGGCGTGTCGCGCTCGGGGCTGGTGATGTAGGGCCGCAGTCCAGGAAAGCGCAGAATGAGCAACGTTCCGGCGAAGCGGCGTGCCTCCTGTGTGGCGGCGCCCATGAGGGCGTCGAGATCAGGTCGCAGTTCGGGCGCCAGAGTGCCGAGCACCGGTGCCAGCTTCAGTGCGGCTTGGTCTTCGCCGAGAAGAAAGGCTCGCGTCCAGGCGCCGCGCGCGACCTCGCGGCGCAGGTAGACGGGCAACACCTTGCTTCGGGCGACTTCGGTAAGCACGCCGGCAGGCATCTGCTGGTTGAGGACGATCAACGCGTCTGAGTCAAACCAGGGGTTGCCCTCCGGAGGATGAATCGAAGCAAATTCGGAAGCAGCGTATCCGTCATAGTCAGCCTCCAACGGCACGCGCTGCGCGTACTTGAGGAACTCTGCCAGGTTCTTGGCGTACGTCATGCGCAAAGCCAGGAATAGATTGAGCGCGGAGCGAGGCAAACTGCCAGCGTCATGGGCGAGCAGGCGATTGAGCTCCGGCAGCACGGTGGCGCGCTGGCCATCTTGCGCCATCAGCCGGAATCGATGAAAGGTGACTGAAGTGCACGCCGGAGTTGAAGGTCTCACGGCCTCTGCTGCTTGAATCAGCTTCGGCGCCCGCGCGTCACCGGGCTGAACTTTGCTGATCGCTGCCACCAGCCAGGCCGACGAATTCGTCTGCTGCCACTTCTCGTACGCATGATCGAGCGCCGAGGGGTCATCGACTTGAAAGGTGAGAATCCAATCCGTAAGATCGTCGTGGGCCCGCAGGTCCGCGAGCTTAGGATAGAGAGTGCGCCGGTTGTTCTGCAGTTCGCCAGAATTGAACGTAGCAAATCGTTCGTTTTCGAGCTTATCGAGCAGAAAGGTGTAATGGCGGACCTTCTGCGACAATTCTGCCGGAGTGAGATTCGGCGCCATCAGCGCCTCGGCGAGTTGGCGCGCCCGCTGATCAGGATGCAATCTCACTTCAACATCGTCGAGCAGCGCCGAGGCTGAGGCGTGAAACTCAGTGGACTTAGGGTCTGCCAAAACTTGTTTGAGCTGTGCTTCGGCTTTCGCTAGAGCCACCGGATCGGGAGAATTGCCGTCATGGCCCACAGTAGCCTGCCGGATGTAGACGCGGGCCACCAGGTATTTGGCCGTCGGGCTCCAGGGTGAGGCAGAATCATCCGCAATGGTTTGGAATGCGGCAATGGCTTTATCGAAATCGCCCGCGTAGAAGTAAGCGGCAGCGATTTGGTATTGCCGGTCGGAGCGAGCCAGCGGTGCCGCATCGGCTGCGAGCGGAGCGGGAATGGTTTTACCTTGATGGCAGTTTGAGAACACCTGATCCTGGGCTGTAACCCATGCGGCCAGCTCCGCGCTGCCGAGGGTGTATTTCTGCGTTCGGTCTCGAAGCGTCTCGATGGCAGTCCGGAAGGCCTGCGGGGGACAGTTCAGATAGGAGACCCAGGGTTGTGCCGGATTAGAATCGATTCGGTCGATGCCTTCGGGCAGAGGCCATTCCCAGAGATACGGCAAGTGACCTGTATTCGGGACCTTATTTCGAGCGTCGATCCAGAAGCGTCCCCAATCTTCTGGCTCGGGGGGTGGGGAGACGACCGGCGGCGCACGACCCGGCTTGGGAAGCTCGTCCAGAAGGTACGCGGATTCGGGTGGAATTCCCCAGAGCGCGAGGGCCTGGGCGCGATCAAAGCTGCGTCCCGCAAGGTTGCGATAAGCGGCGTATAGGTAAATTCGGTCGTAGCCGGGCTGCAGCACGCCCAACCGGCCGCGAGTGTAAGGCCCAAGCGGAGAGTCGGGACTTCGTGTCCCGGCAAACACCGGCGGAAAGTAGAACGGGCCGCACGCCGGCGAGGGGCGTGTCCACTCGATCACCAGCGTGGCAACTGCCAGAACTGAGAATGACCACAGGATCACTCGTTTCATCGCTGATTCTCCTGCGCAAAAAGAGCGCCCACCGCGCCCGGTGACCATCCTTGGGGCCGAAAGACGTAACGGCGCCGTCCGGCGGGCAGGTCACGAATCGGTTCATCAGTGCTGATCCCGACGCTTGTACGGCAGACTGACAGGCTGAAGTCGCGACCCCGCCCAAGCAGCAGACGGGCGTCTTCTGCATCAGGTCCCATGCGAAACAGCATGGGCACAGCTTCGTCCACGGGCAGGCCGGCGATCCACGGATCGTCCATGCACCAGGAAGCGAGCGCCGTGATCGAAAGCGGCATGTCAGGTGGGAGCCGGCGCCGGAAATCGCGCAGCACGTCGGCGTAGAAGTGTCGCTGGGATATTGTCGCGTCAAAATCAACCTGCACGGCAACAACCCCATCGATGCGCCCGAGAGCGGCCAGGGCCGAAGCGGTGGCTGAAACTTGACCCGCAGTTAGCTCGGGGGCGAGTTTAGCGTCGGTTTCGATGCGAGCACAGGCCAGCAAAGGAGTGACGGGGTTTACCCTCAGGGTTTGAAGCCGCGGACGCACTCGGACGTTGCGTCCACTCAACGTCACCGTCTCGGCCAGAAACGAGACACCAATCTTGTTTGCGGGCAGAAAGCGCAGGTCCTCAGGGCGCTCCCACGCCCAGAGGATAACCCGTGGAAGGGCGGCGAGCCGGTGAGCACGGTCCTCCGATGCGGCATCCGGCCGGGAACTGGCGTCAGCACGCCACAGGCTCCATAGCAGGACGGCACTCGAAGCCACGAGAATGCCAATCAGAGCGATGGCAGCTGTCCTGGCGACGAGCCAAGGCGTGGGTCTTTTCATCGAAGTGAGCGGCTGACCGAAGCGGCACCCTAGAGTTGGCGATCTTGGCGGTTCGGCGCGATGCTACACGATGCTCTCACGGAAGCGATCCTGTTGCAAACGGGTCGATCACACCTGCTTCCAGCGTTACCACCGCTTGTGGATGGATTGCCGCAGGTTTTGGAATCTCTCTAGAGTCCCTCGACCAAGAGCCTGATCGAACTGCCGAAGCCAGTTCTCGATGTAAGGGACATCGACGCTGGTTTTCAGCAGGATTCCGCGAACGTCTTCCTCGTCGCGCGGCCGCCCGGCAACCATCTTGTGAATGATCAGGTCCTCCGGGGAAGCAAATCGTACCTTTGTATTTCCAACCTGAACGGAGCGCGCCCTTTCGATGGCCTGCCGCTCGTATGGCGTGAACGAGAAGATGAAGTCGATACGGAATCCGCTCTCTTCGTCCTTGCAAGGCAGAACCATTCTTTGGTGAACAAACTCGGCAGGAGATTCGGGGAGTGTCGTGAGACCGAGGGTCAACATGAGGTCTTCGACCTTGGCAAGCCCCTCGGGCCCAATGCCTAGTGTGACGTCGATATCGCGAGTCATGCGCGGCTCGCCGTACACGAGCACCGCCTGGCCCCCGATCACCATGTAGGGCACGTCGCGCGCGTCGAGGCCCTGCGCCAACTTCTCAAGGAGTTCGGAGAGCATTAAGGTCGCGAGCGAACTTTATCTTGAGTTCAATGCCTTCGAGTGGATCTTTCGGGGGAAAAGCGCCGAGCCTCCGGGCATGTTCGCACATGGCTTCAAAGATCTTGAGATTCTCTTCGTAATCAGCCGGCTCGCTGCGAATCAATTCATTCTCCCATGCTTGCCAAGCTTCCGGATCTCTGATCATTCCGGCACCTGCTTTTCACCATTACTCCCCGTCGCCATCTCAGCGCGAACATGCAAAGGCAGCGGCAAGACGCCTTCGGCTAGCCCTTTCACGTCGTTCCGTTAGAGGCTCGTCAGGCTCTTATACGGATCCACTTTCATTATATGGGACGCGTCCGGCGTTTTGAACGCGATCACTTCGGCATTGCACCAGAATGGCCAGAGAGAATGGAGGAGGCCGTCAGTGAAAACCCCTGGCCCCTGGTGCCTGACACCTAACACCTCGCACCTAATTCCGATACAATCCAGTAAATGGCACCGAAAACGGCACGAGTTCTCGGCATCGATCCCGGCCTGAACCTCACCGGCTATGGTGTGATCGAATACCGCGGCCGCGAGGCGACGCTGGTTGAAGCCGGCGTGATCCGGTTGCCGCCGTCGAACGGCAATAATCTCGCGGCGCGTTTGGAGAAACTCTTCGAGAGCGTACGCGAGGTCATCGACGAGTTTCAGCCCGAAAAGGTTTGCCTCGAAGAAGTGTACAGCCACGCGGATTATCCCCGCACCGCCATCCTGATGGGGCACGCGCGTGGCGTCATTTGCCTGGCAGCGCGAATGGCCCGCGTGAGCATCGTAAGCCTGCCCGCTAAACGCATCAAGCAAGCCGTAACCGGTAACGGCAACGCCAGCAAAATGCAGGTGCAACGGGCCGTGCAGCACCACTTTTCGCTCGATGGTGTTCCCCACCCGCCCGACGTGGCGGACGCTTTGGCGGCTGCGCTGTGCTACGTGCACTCGATTCGAGCAAATGGGACGCTTTCGAGACGAACGTAGGGCGGGTCTAGGCCACTCCTACAAGGCAGCCAGGTGAATTCACGAGTCCATCAAGGCGTAATTTTCCCGAGGCGCTGGACTGCGCCGCGGCATTCGATGGGGAAACGGGACCAGCCTCGAAAGCTGGCCCCGTTTCCACCGGCGGGTGTTACTCTCAGGCGGCCTTCACTTCAATCGGCCTTCTTTGCCGGCTGAGTCCTTTGCAAGGTGACTTCGAGAAGGCCCTTCTTCGTGTCACCCTCACCTTGCGGAAGTGGCCTTCACAGGCAGTTCCAACCATCGAGCTATCGTGATGGAACCATGCCCCAGGCTACGGCTCTCCCTCCCTGAACTGTTCCATAAGCAGTCCGGCCGGTGGCCGCCTACCACTGGCCACCGGCCAAGCTGCTCTATTCCAGGGCCTCGAGCGCTGTGTGTGCCCGGACTGGCGCGGAGCGCTCGCTCCTTCCGACACCCGTGCCTTCTCTCTAAGAAGGCCCTGTCCTATGCTCACAGTGTAGTCGGCCGCCCAACAGGGTCTGTGACGCCGGTCACACACTACTGTGATTTCGGCATTTCACGAACAACCGAAAGCTGCGACCGCACTGACTCAGGTTCTCCATCGCTCATCGCGCTTTTGCCGTGGGGCCTTCGACGCCGGCTTCATTCTCTCTAGTGCTAAGGCCCCACCGCAGAGAAAACCTTGGTTGTGTGAATCAGTGGCGAACGGTCGCGCCGCTAGCCGCCCGTGTTTCTGCCCCGCTTGTAAGTAGCAGATCGCGTAATACAACAGTTTGTAATGAAAAAACGGGTCCCTGCCACAAACTTGGAAACACCCTGCAGTATACTGGGCCCAGCTTGGTGTTGACGCGCGGGGAAGCCGCCTGACTTTTTGCGCAGCGAGGTGGTGGTTGGAGCGAGTTGTGCCGGGCGAGCCGCACTCATTGTTTGATTTCAAATCGAAACCTTGAAAGGGGAAATGTGCAAGTGCGAGAGTATTTTCAAACCGTGGTGTCCGTTCTTGCCTCTGTTGTGGTCGTGACCGGCGGAAGCAGCTTGTTGGCACTTGGCCCAGCGAATCCGGAGACCGGATCGACATCATCCGCCCCGCGTGTTGTGGAGGCCATCGACGAAACTAACCTAGTGACACTCGAGGGAAACACCCATCCGCTGGCTCGTCCCGAATTTGACCAGGGCGCCGTAACCGACAGCTTTCTGCTGGACCACCTCCAGCTTCAGCTCCAACGCAGCCCGGAGCAGGAGCAAACGGTGGACCGGTTGATCGCCGAGATGCACGACCCGAAGTCTCCCAACTACCATCAATGGATGACCGCGCAGGAGTTCGGTGAAAGATTCGGTCCTTCGCGGCAAGACATCGACGTGGTGGCGAACTGGTTGCGCTCCCACGGATTCGAGATCAACCAGGTTTATCCCAGCGGCATGGTGATTGACGTGACGGGAACGGCCGGGCAAGTGCGGGAGGCGTTCCACACCGAAATCCACAATTACCTTGTGCGGGGCGCGCTGCACATCGCCAACTCGCGCGACCCGGAAATTCCCGCCGCGCTCGCTCCGGTGGTGGCGGGCTTCGCCTCGCTCCACGACTTCCGGCCGCGGCCCATGATGAGACCCCATCCGGATTTCTCCTTCAAGTATCAAGGCCAGCAACAGTACGATGTGGGACCCCAGGACTTCGCTACAATCTATAACGTGTCTCCGTTGTGGAGGTCCAGCAACCCGATCCGCGGAGGGGGCCAGACCGTCGCGGTGCTTGAGGACACGGACATGAAGGCGCAAGACTGGACAAAGTTTCGCAACTCCTTCGGCCTGTCGTCTTTTGCCGGCACCTTCGCTCAAATCCATCCCGCTCCCCCTTCCGGCAAGAATAATTGCAGTGATCCTGGCACCAATGCTGATGAAAGCGAAGCGGCTCTCGATGCGGAGTGGTCAGGAGCAGTGGCGCCGGACGCGGCCATCGAACTTGCCTCCTGTCCGGACACCACAACGACCTCCGGCGACTTGATCGCCGCTGCGAACCTGGTGAACAGCAATAGCCCGCCCCCCATCTTGAGCGATAGCTACGGGGGCTGCGAGGCTGAAAACGGGGCCGCCGGGAATGCTTTCATCAACCACATCTGGCAACAGGCTGTGGCCGAGGGCACGTCGGTGTTTGTGGCTGCCGGAGACGAAGGCGCGGCTGAGTGCGACTACGGCCAGAGCTTCGCAACTCACGGCATCGCCGTTGACGGCACCGCGTCCACCACCTATGACGTTGCGGTCGGCGGAACGGACTTTGAGGACTTCGTGGACAACACCATCAGCACTTACTGGAATGTCAGCAACGCCGCCGGCGGCCGGTCCGTGCTTTCCTACGCTCCCGAGATGACCTGGAATGACTCGTGTGCCAGCAGCGTCTTGTTCGCTTATGAAGGTTTTTCGAGCGGAGACGCGTTCTGCAATAACCCTGCGGGGGCGTCGTACGTTGTTGTTGACGCGGGCAGTGGAGGTCCCAGCTCCGTCTACTCCAAGCCGGGCTGGCAATCTGGGGTGGTCGGCATTCGGCAAGACGGCAAGCGCGACATTCCCGATGTCTCCCTGTTCGCCGCGGATGGTTTGTACACCCATACGCTGCTCTACTGCATGTCAGATCCGAGCCAGGGGGGATCCCCCTGTGACTATTCAAAGCCGGTCAATGCTTGGTACAACAGTGCCGGGGGAACCTCATTTTCCGCTCCTGCCTTCGCCGGCATTCAGGCGCTTATCAACCAGAACGCCGGCTCCCGGCAAGGCAATCCAAACTTCGTCCTGTATCGGCTCGCAGCCATCGAGTTCGGCAGCAACGGCGCACCGAATCAAGGCAATTTGACCGCCTGCAACGCAACGAACGGCAACCAGGTGGCCGGCTCATGCGTCTTTTATGACATCACAAAAGGGGATATCGACCTTCCCTGCACCGGAACACTCGACTGTTACATCGCCGCAAACATGCATTTCGGGGTGCTTTCTACCTTTGACCTTTCGCTTAAGGTCGCGTATCCAACCAGCCAGGGTTGGGATTACGCAACCGGTCTAGGCAGTGTAAATGTCACGAACTTGGTGAGTTCCTGGAACAGCCAAGCTCAATAGAAACGAATTGTGGACGGTTGGTGGGGCGGGGTCAGCCCGTCCCAGCCAACCTGTTCGATTCCTCCAAGCCCTCCTGCGTCATTCTTATGCCCCGCCATTATCAGGTGAAGCAACCACCGCCGCTGATATAGAATCAAATTTCGCGGCTTCAGAGGCTCCGCAGGAAACCTGACGTGCACAAGACGGAGTCCGACGTCGCGTACTTACCTACTTGTGAGAATCAGGCGGTAAATCGAGGGTGCGCAAGGCTTAGAAGTTCGGAGCCTTGGACTTTCATTGTTTGGCAGGGCGATGGCGCTGCTGGCCGTGCAAGGCGGAGATGGCTGCTTTGGGAACTGTGCGGCTGCGAGCTCGCAATCAACAGTGTTAGAGATCCTGGGACTGTCTTCTTCTGGAGAGTGAGACGTGCGATCTAAACTCCTTATTTTGCTACAGTGCATTGCAGTGGCTGGACTCGCATTCGTTTTTACCAGGCGTCCGCAGGTACAAGCGCAGCCCGCCCGCGGCCGAATTCTGCAGGCCATTGACAATAATTCGGTGACTCCTATCAAGGGTAATGTCAGCCCTCGTGCGCAGTCTCAATACGACCAAGGCGAGGTGGAACGCTCATTCAGGCTGCCTTACGTCACCATGTTTTTCAAGCCCACCGCCGCGCAGCGGGCAAGTCTCAATCAATTACTCCAGCAACAGCAAGACCGCTCCTCGCCCAACTTTCACAAGTGGCTCAAGCCCGACCAATTCGCGGACCAGTTTGGATTGAGCCCGAGCGATCTCAGCACGGTGGTCATCTGGCTTCAGGACCAGGGCTTTAGGGTGGTGAGAACTGCTCAAGCCCGCAATTGGGTGGCGTTCTCCGGTACGGCCGCGCAGGTGGAAGCTACGTTCCGCACGCCGATTCATCGGTTCGTGACGAATGATGAAACGCATTTTGCTAACGTCGCTGACCCCTCGGTGCCGAGCGCGTTGGCGGATGTTGTTCTCGGCTTTCGCGGCCTCAATAACTTTCGTTTTAAGCCTAGGAGCATTTCCAAGAGGGTCTTCAAACCCCAACTCGCCACGACCACCGGCCACTTGGTGGAGCCCTCCGACTTCGCCACGATATACGACGTGAATTCTCTCTATACTGCTGGCGTGACGGGCTCAGGAGTGACCATCGCCGTAATGGGACAAACCGATCTCAACAGTAATTCCGCTGCCGAATTTGGCGACGTCACCGCCTTTCGCAGCGCAGCAGGGTTTTCTGCGAACACGCCCACAGAGGTCGTCACTCCCGACTATTCTCCTGGAGTCAGCAGCGACGACCTGCCCGAGGCGGACCTTGACGTGGAGTGGGCGGGGGCTGTGGCCCAGAGTGCGAGCATTATCTACGTGAATTCCGGAGGTGGCCCGAGCAGCGGCGGTGTATTTGATTCGCTACAGTATACCATCGATCAGGACGGAGCACCCATCATAAGCATCAGCTACGGCGCTTGCGAGCTGGCTTGGAGCCAGAACACGCTCACTCTTCTCCAGTCGCTTGCGCAGCAGGGCAATGCGCAGGGTCAGACGATGATCGGCCCAGCCGGCGATGACGGGGCCACGGATTGCGATAACCAGCCAGCTCCGGCCTTTCCGGCAAGTTGCTCCACATCGCCATCTCAGAGCGCTACCTGCGGCTTGCAGGTGGATGTGCCGGCCAGCCTCCCCGAGTTCACGGGAGTGGGCGGCACCGAGTTTAACGAGGGCTCGGGAAGCTATTGGAACTCTTCCACAGGCGCTGCGCTTTCGTACATTCCTGAGGTCGTCTGGAATACGGAGGCCGCGGACATGCAACTGGCAGGTGGCGGCGGCGGCAAGAGCACCGTCTTCGCCAAGCCAAGCTGGCAGACGGGCACAGGCGTGCCGAATGACAGCGTGCGTGATGTACCGGATGTGTCTCTCAGCGCCTCCCCTGACAACGACGCCTACGTTATTTGTTCGGCAGGAAGCTGCACCAACGGTTTTGCCGGCAGCGATGGGTCCATAATCGCCGTGGGAGGAACGTCAGCAGGGACACCTTCGTTCTCATCAATTCTGGGCTTAATTGAGCAGGAAACCAATTCAGCTCAGGGCAACATCAACTACATCATTTACCCTTTGGCTGCGAGTTACCCTACCTCTTTCCACGACATCACCGCCGGCAGTAACGCGATGCCGTGCACGAAGGGAACCACGGACTGTCCTAACGGCGGGAGTATCGGTTACAGTGCCGGAACGGGGTTCGACTTAGCCAGTGGCTGGGGCTCGGTGGACGTCGCCAATCTCGCCGCTGCCTGGATTACGTTCTCGCCGACGACCGGCACTGGTCCGGACTTCCAGCTCGCTTTAACGCCGGCAAGTCTGACCGTGTCCGCCGGAAGTTCTCAGACGGCCAACGTGTCGATTAAAGCTCTGGAAGGCTTCACCGGCGTGGTGACTTTAGCCTGCAGCGTCGGTTCGACGCTGGCGGGAACGACCTGCTCTATCAGCCCCACCTCGGTCACCAACAGCGGCACGGCCACGCTGACAATTATGGCTGCAACCAGCGCTAACGTGCTCGGTAGATTTGGCTTTGGCGGCTTTGGCCGCTGGCCGGCTCGTGAGGTTGGTTTGGCGGCAAGCCTCATTCTCGCGCTCGTATGGGGCTCACTCCTGGGGCTGTCCAGGCTCAGCAGGGCTCGGCTGCGGTTCGTTCCTCGGGTAGCCCCTTGGACGCGTTGGAGCCTCGTGTTTGGTTCACTACTGCTGGGCTTGATTGCCTTGAGCGTTAGTTGCGGTGGCGGCAGCAGCAGCTCGGGTGGCGGTGGTTCCCCGCCGGTGGCGCCTCTCACCAGCACCGTGACCGTGACTGGCAGCACGGGCAACGGGACGAATGCTTACAGCAACTCTGCGCAGATTACTGTGACCGTGAATTAGGGCGAAATCGCTCGAGCCTCTCCCGCTACCGAGCCGGTTCAGGCTCCGGCTCCGGTACGCCCACACTCCAACGAGTCGTGCGGGAACAAACCCAGCGCCCGTTGCCTCCGATTCGCACGCTCCGGCCGGGACTCCCACCGTAGATTCAAGTGTTCCTAACCTCAAGCCCGTGTTGCGTTCGTTGCGTTTCGCTCGGGTTGCAGGCCCTTCACCCAATCTGTAATCATTGATGCCAGCAGTCCGGCGGCGCGCGCGTCCAAGGCTTCAACGCCCGGTGCCGGAAGCCGCAACTATTCTCGGGCTTGCGTGTTCTATCGGTGTGAGGTCAATGGCGATCGAATCTGACCTTGAGCTGATGTTGCGGGTCACCCGCGGTGACGTGGAGTCTTTCGAGGTTCTGCTCAACCGTCACCGAGTTCCGCTGCTGGGCTACTTCGTTCGCATGGTCCGAGACCGGGCGTTGGCGGAGGACCTTACGCAGGAGGTGTTTCTGCGCGTCTACCAGGCGCGAGAACGCTACCAGCCTGAGGCTCGCTTTACCACTTGGCTCTATCGGATTGCGACCAACCTCGCACTTAACGCCATTCGGGACCGGCGGTGCGAACCGCTGACTTTCGTCGTTCCTGAAGGCGATGACGGTCAAGCGGCGCCACTCGATCGTGTGGCGGACGGTCGTCCCACTGCGGAGCAACAGATGTTGGAATCGGACCGGGAACGAACCATCCGGGAAGCCATCGAATCGCTTCCGGAGCGGCAACGGGCAGCCGTGATTTTGCACAAATACCAGGAAGTCGATTATCGCCAAATCGCCCAGGTGCTGAAGGTGTCAGAAAGCGCCGTGAAGTCGATTCTGTTTCGAGCTTACGAGAGCCTTCGCGTCCGTCTCGAGCCTTTGATGCAAGGAGGGGTTGTATGAAAAGCGCATGCCCGAAGCCGGAAGATGTTTTCGCCCTGTCGCAAGGAATCCTTGCTGAACGGGAAATGAAGAGTGCCAAGGCTCATCTCGAGGACTGCACCGCTTGCCGGAATCTCTTTGAGCGTTACCTCAAGTTGGACTCGATGCTCGACGGATGGGCGCCCGCCGTGGAGCCTTCGCCCTGGTTCGACGCCCGGCTGCGCGCGGCTTTGGCCTCTGCCAAGCCGGCGAGGGCTTCGCTAGGCTTCAGATTGTTGGGTGCTTCATGGGCTCGCTGGCTGGCGCTGTCAGCTCTGACCGCATGCCTCCTGGCAGGAGCAGTGTTGACGCGTCACACTCTGCGCTTGCATCGTCAGCAGAGTTCCGCCGCGGTGACCCAAGTGGCTCGAAGCGAAAAGCCGAATGCCGTCCAGTCCGAAGCGGCTCAGGAATTGAAGATGTATCAGAATCTCCCGGTGCTTGAAGATTACGACATGCTGGCGAACTTCGACGTGATTTCGGAACTGCCCAAGGGGAGCAGCAAAGTTGCGGATTGATGGGGCGATGGCAGAGAACCCGTGGAAGCGCGCAGCAGCGCCGGATCGCCGTCGGATCGTCTTCCGGCCGCGGCTTACGCCCACGCTTGCACGTGCTGGGTTGCTCATTCTGACACTGCTTCTGAGCGCCCATCTCACGCTCGGCCAACAGAGGCCGGCGTCTCACGAAGCCGCCCCGCGGGCGGCAACGCCGAAAAACCGGAACAGCCAAGTTACGGACAACGCCTTCAATGAGAAGCTTCGAAGTCTCTCTCCTGAGGAGCAGGAGAAGTTTCTGAAGAATAACCCGCACTTTCAGAGTTTGTCTCCTGAGCGCCAGCAACAGATTCGCGAATTCCTGCGCAACGGTAATCAGCACCCGCACTCGCCGGGTTTCTTCAACCAACTCCGTGACCTGCCTCCGGACCAGCAGGAAAAGGTGCTTCAAAATGACGCACGCTTTCAGAGCCTTCCTGCGGATCGCCAGCAGCAGATTCGTGAGAATTTGCAACGCTGGAACGCGGCCACGCCCGAGCAGCGCCAGATGCTGCGCGAGCGCGAGGAGATCGTCCAGAGTTTGTCACCGGAGCAGCGCGACCAGTTACGACAGATTTTTCCCCGCTGGCGCCAGTTGCCGAACGACCGCCGGCAAGCCTTGATGCAGTCGTTCGTCAAACTGCGTGGCCTGCCGCTCGAACAGCGCGAGAAGTATCTATCCAGCCCTGAGGTTCTGCAGCAGTTCTCGCCGGAGGAACGAAGCATTCTCAGCGAGCTGGAGAACCTGCTTCCGAAGAATTAAGACACCGCTCTGTCATCCGTCACTATCCCTCTGCCGCGCGGACCTCGTCGATCACTGGCACGGAAGCCTATTTCAGCGCCAGATGATCGCGGCGGTTCTGCTGCCAGCAGTCTTCGGAGTTCTCGGTGCACAGCAAGCGGTCCTTGCCGTACGAAATTGTCGAAACGGAGCTCGCTGGAAGACCCAGGTTCACCAGGAAGTCCCACGCGGCGTTGGCGCGGCGCTGGCCCAGCCCCAAGTTATACTCTTCACTGCCGCGCTGATCGCAGTTTCCTTCGATGTTGATGGCTGCTCCCGGGTGCGCTTTGAGGAGCGCGCCGTCGGCGGTCAGGATCTGCTGCGCTTCGGGCCGCAAATCCGCGGAGTCATAGTCAAACAGGATGTCCTTGATCTGGGAGGTCCAGGGCCCGCTCGCTCCCGCGCCGCCCCCGATGTTCTCTTCACTCACTGAAGGGGAAGGCGGCACTGCCGGACTCACCGTGATACGCGCGGTGCAGGTCGCGCTGCCTCCAGGCCCCGTGGCGGTCAGGATGTACGTCGTCGACGCCTCCGGCGATGCGGCCGCTGAGCCCTGAGTAAGCTGCTTGCCGAGACCGGGATCAATGTTTACATCCGTCGCATTGTCCGAGGTCCAGCTCAACGTGACGGACTTGCCTTGCTCGATCGCGGCCGGTTCCGCGGTCAGCTTGCAAACCGGCGGACCCGGTTTTGGGGGCGCAGTGGCCTCTGGAGCCTCGGGAAGAGAAGACATGTTCGGAGGATTTTTGTGGCAGGCTGTGATTGCCAACCCGCAGAGCAGCAGAATCAGGACTGTAACGGGAACCCGTGAGGATCTTGGCATCTTCACTCCAGTCTTCGAGATGAAAGTTAGTAGACGTTGTCACGTGCCGGGCGATTCCCAGGAATCGATTGTATTGCGGCCCATTGGTTGGATGCCCGCCGCTCGCGTCGCGGCGTCCAAGAATCCACCCGGTTCCTGCCGTTGAACTCCTTTGCCTGCGCGCCTCCTGCCAGTTCGCCTCGCGAAACTTTCCAGCGCAGCGTCCCGGTCAGGTCCCTCAATTGTAGCCTATTATCTAGGCTCTGTCATTTCGCCTCCTGCCAGTTCTTGCCCACGCCCAGGTCAACCTTCAGCGGAACTTTCATGGGATAAACACCCTCCATCTCCTCCCGCACGATCTCCCTGGCGGCGTCGATTTCGGGCTCGGGCGCCTCGAACACCAGCTCATCGTGCACGGTCAGGATCATGCGGGTGGCACGCTCTTCGCGCCGCAGCCGGGCGTATGTCTTCACCATGGCCAGCTTCAGCAGGTCAGCCGCGGTGCCTTGCAGCGGCGTGTTCATGGCTTCACGTTCCGCCCGATTACGCGCCGCGATGTCGCGGCTGGAAATATCGGGAATGGGACGAAGCCGCCCAAAGAGCGTCCGCACCTGGCCGGTCTGCCGGGCGCCTTCCACGGATCCTTCGATGTACTCCTGCACCCTGGCGTAACGTTTGAAGTAGGCGTCAATGTACTGTTGCGCTTCGGTCCTGCTGGTGCCCGTGCGTGCCGCCAGGCCGAAGGCGCTGAGGCCATAAATCACCCCGTAGTTGATGGCTTTGGCCATGCGGCGATGCTCGTGCGTCTGCAAAGCGGGCGGCACGCCAAAAATCTCTTGGGCGGTACGGGCGTGAATGTCTTCGTCGCGCTGGAAAGCCTCAATCAACACCGGGTCGCCCGACAAGTGGGCCAGCACGCGCAGCTCGATCTGCGAGTAATCGGCGGAGATCAACATCGAGCCCGGATCGGCGACGAAAGCTGACCGGATGACCATGGCGAACTCATCGCCAATGGGAACGTTCTGCAGGTTGGGGTTTGACGAGGAAAGGCGGCCGGTGCGCGAACCCGCCTGGTTAAAGCTGGAGTGCAGGCGGCTGGTGTTGGGGTCAATGTAACGCGGCAGGGCGTCGATGTAGGTCGACTTCAGCTTGGCACGCGTTCGGTACTCCAGAATTTTGCGCGGCAGCTCGTGACGCTCAGCAAGTTCCTCGAGCACGGTTGCGACCGTCGAGTATTGTCCGCTTTTCTTAAGCTTCTTGCCGCCCGGTAACCGGAGCTTCTCGAACAGCACCTCACCTAACTGCTTGGGCGAGTCGATGTCGAAAGATCCGCCGGCCAGGTCATAGATTTCCCGCGTCAGATCGGTGAGATTCCGCTCAAACTCGCGCGACATCTCGGCGAGAATCCCAGGATCGATCAGCACCCCTGCCGTTTCAACCTCGACCAGGACGCCCGAAAGGGGTAGCTCGATCTGGTCGTAGAGCGGTTTCAACCCCTGCTGCACTACTTCCGGAAGCAGCAGGCCGGCGAGTTCCCGGGTGATCTCGGCGGCCTCGCCGGGAGCCCCCGACACCTTGCGTCCCAGGCGCCGCAAAGCCACTTCGGATAGGGCATGGCTAGAGGCCAGCGGCTCCAACACGTAAGCATAGAGCAGAGTATCGTGAGTTACACCAGCAAGGTCCACGCCCGCCTTGCGGAGAAGCAATGTCAGCAGTTTTGAGTTGTGGACCGACTTGGGCCGGCCCTGGTCCTCCAAAAGCACCCGGGCCGCTTGAAGTAACTCCGGATTGCCGGCCAACGGAATCAGGCCTCGTCGCGCCCCGTCGGTGATCGCAAGAGCAGTCAGCGTGCCGGAAAAGCCCTCGTTACCCTCCACGCCGAAGGCCATCGCGAGCGGCGCCTGCTGGTCCAGCGCCTTGGTCCACCCTTCGACGGCCTCGGTGGTGCGAAGTTCCTGGTATTCGGGCCCGGCCGAAGCCGCGGGTTCCGGCGCCTCTTCCAGGAACTCACGCATCAGGCTTGCGAAGCCAAGCTCGCGGCAAAGCGCCACTAATTCGCCGACGTCGGGCTCGCGGGCGCGGAGCTCCGTTGCCTTCACGTCCAACGGCACATCGGTGCGAATGGTGGCAAGCTCGCGGCTGAGCAACGCCTCGGCCCGAAAATCGCGCAGCGCCTCGCGATAGCTCTGCCGCCCCACCTTTTCGTAGTTGGCGAGCACGGTGTCGAGCGTTTGAAACCGGCGGATGAGCTCGGTGGCGCCCTTCGGGCCGATATAACTTCGCTTCTTCGCTCCGGGCGCCGGCGGTGGCTCCTTTCCGGGCAAAGGACGGGCGCCGGGGATGTTGTCGCTGGGGTCGCCGGTGAGCCCCAGCCAATCCACCACCTGTTCCGGCTTCACCCCGATGATCTCCTCCACCTTGGCGGTATCACAAAGCACCTCGGGCTGGTCAGCGCCGCGCGAAGGCTTCAGGACTTTGACGCCGTCCTCTACCAGTTGAAAGAGGTCCTCATCGACCGAAACCAACAACACTTCGAATCCCTGCGCTTTACCTTGCTTCGCCAGCGTACCCATAATATCGTCCGCCTCGAAGCCTTCGCGTTCGACGATGGGAAGGCCCATGGCCGCGCAGAAGCGCCGCACATAAGGAAGCTGCAAAGTCAGATCCTCGGGAAACTCGGGCCGGTTAGCCTTGTAGGTCTCGAAGAGTTTGTCGCGAAAGGTGGGCGCTGAAAGATCGAAGGCCACCGCCACGTGTTCGGGGTGATAGTCCTTCAGCAGCTTGCGAAGTGTGCGCACGAAGATATAAGTCGCTTTGGTGGGAAGGCCGCTTGGCGACACCAGCGCGGCCTGCATCGGCGCGAAAAAGGACCTAAAAACCAGCGACAAAGCGTCGACGAGAAACAGCTTTTCAGGGGCCTGTGAGCGCGCCAAAATAACCTCCGATACAAAGCTTCGGCTTCATTCTAACCTGCATTTCTTACCAAGATTCGGAAAGGGCGGGGCTCGCCCTAGAGTTTCTACATTTCTGAGGCCCGAAGGGCCGCTCTATCAAAGCCCTGGGCAACGCCCGGGCAACGCCCAGGGCGTTGCCCAGGGCTTTGATAGAGCGGCCCTTCGGGCCTCAGAAATTAGAAACTCCAGGGGGCTTTTATAGCCCCACCGATCTCGCGAAACTGTGCTGATGGTGTCCCGCTCTCGGCGGGGCTGAAGCCTCGCCTTTTCCGAATCCTGGTGTGTTCACACGGTTTGTGCATAATCCCATTATCCTTGGCTGCAGAGACGCAGATTGTGGCATTTGCGCCACACTTACGACTTACCCAAGAACCTGATGAAGCTTGTATGATTATCATTTACAGTTGCTTACCACCAGTTCTCGATCTTGGCACGCAAGCTGCACTCGAACTCCTGATCGGAGGGTGCTTTTGGAGTACCAAAACACGATTGCCGCATCCGTTCGGGCAACCGGCATCGGCCTGCACACCGGCGTACCGGTCAACATAAGGCTTCTGCCCGCTTCTTCCAATCGAGGCATCATCTTCCGGCGCATTGATCTCAACGGTTTTGAGATTGAGGCTCAGGCGCGCAACGTGGCGCGCGTCAGTTATGCCACCAGCTTGATGAAGCGCGGGGTGCTGATCTCCACCACCGAGCATCTGCTCTCGGCGCTGGTTGGCTCCGGTGTGGATAACGTCGTGGTGGAGATTGACAACCTCGAGGTTCCCATCGTGGACGGCAGCGCCTTGCCCTTTGTGCGCCTCATCGCTGAGGCCGGCCTGCGCAAGCAGCGAGCCCGGCGGCGATATGCCAAGATCCTGAAGCCGGTCGAGGTGGTGGACGGCGCCAAGCGCATCGCCGTCTGTCCCTGCTCGACGTTCAAGATCACCTACCGGATTCGATTTCCGCATCCCTTGATCTCCTCGCAGGAATTCCAGTTCACCCCTGGGAACGGCGGTTACGCCACCGACATCGCTCCCGCACGCACCTTCGGTTTCGCCGAGGAAGTAGAAATGCTCCGCAAAAACGGCCTTGTGCGCGGCGGGTCGCTGGAGAACGCCATCGTGCTCACTCGCGACGGCGTGATGAATCCCGAAGGCTTGCGTTTTCCCGATGAGTTCTGCCGTCATAAGTTGCTGGACGCGATTGGCGACCTTGTGATGCTCGGGCACCCGCTGATTGGCCACGTCGTGGCTGAGCGAGCCGGTCACGCCCTTCACTTCGCTCTGGTCACTCAGCTTCTGCGCGATAAGAGCGCCTGGAAGCTGGTGACTTCGGACGAACCCGAGCCCTCCGATCGAGACCACGCGAGCAAAGCTCTGGTCGACCGCGCATCGGCCCGCCTGGATGGCGGCCTGGCGAAAACACCGTTGCCCGAGGCTGAGCTTGCCGTCCTGGACTGAAGCCCGCCGACAACACATGTAGCCTTTCTCAGCGCGATCGGGACCGGTTCGAAGCCCCAAGCGCACCTCCGCCGAGCATTTTGCCTGTAACTGACACTCCTGCTGGAGCTTGAATCATTTCCACCCGCCTTGCGTGCCGATCTCTTCCATTCTTGACTGGTTTGGGTTCGACCTTCGCCAGCCAAAAATGCCCTTATTGATTCTAAGTGACTTGCACGACTAATGCCCCACAGAGCTTGGGTTCGTTTTAGGTTCGGTCGCGGTAGGGACGCTGGTTACCCAACGCCCCCCGCACGGATCCGTACTTGAAGAATTACCTCATACGGCTCTTACCTCGGATGCGTAACGGCGAAACGCAC
>Ga0335085_10001608_pt1 | contig 46525 bp, 41 predicted proteins | sample Lox_Sample_45_FD_206712 | JGI IMG/M metagenome (GOLD analysis project Ga0335085, IMG submission 206712) | Soil microbial communities from Loxahatchee National Wildlife Refuge, Florida, United States - Lox_Sample_4.5 | ecosystem: Environmental > Terrestrial > Soil > Wetlands | place: USA...
CCGCCATTCGCGCGCTCGACTATCCGCTCGAAAAGCTCGACGTGAAATTCGTCCTGGAAGCTGACGACGACGAAACCAGACGCGCGCTTGCCGAACTTGAGCTGGGTCCGCCGTTTGCGATCCTCACGGCGCCGCCGTTCGGGCCGCGCACCAAGCCGAAGGCGCTCAACGTCGCGCTTCCGTTTGCCCAAGGCGCGTTCATCGCCGTCTATGACGCCGAAGATGTGCCCGAGCCGGACCAGTTGCGGCGCGCATTTGCCGTCTTCATGGCGGCGGACGAACGGCTCGGCTGCGTGCAGGCGGCACTGACCATCGACAACACCACCGACAGCTGGCTCGCGGGCATGTTCACGGCAAGCTATGCGGGGCAGTTCGATGCCTTTCTGCCGGGTCTGGCGGCGCTGGGTCTGCCGTTTCCGCTTGGCGGCTCGTCGAATCATTTCCGCACCGCGGCGCTGCGGCGCGCTGGCGGCTGGGACGCCTTTAATGTCACCGAGGACGCCGATCTCGGCATCCGTCTCCACCGCCTGGGCTATCGCACCGTGGCGCTGTCGTCGGCCACTTACGAAGAGGCGCCGGCGCGCTTTGGGCCTTGGCTACGGCAGCGCACGCGCTGGTACAAAGGCTGGATGCAGACCTGGCTCGTGCACATGCGCCGCCCGGGCCGGCTGATCCGCGAGCTTAATCCCATCGGCGCCGTCGCCTTCCAGCTCTTCCTTGCGTGCAATGTCCTTGCGGCGCTGGTCCACCCCTTATTCGCGCTCGGGCTTGGTTACGTGCTGATCGCGGCGGCGCCGATGCAGGCGTTCGTGGCCGTTTATGCCGCGCCGATGTTTGCGGCGACGCTGTTGTGCGGGTACGCCTCGACCATCGTCCTCGATGTCATCGGCCTCAAGCGGCGGAGCCTGTTGAGGCATGCCTGGGTACTGCTTCTGACGCCGCTCTATTGGCTCTTGCTGTCGCTCGCCGCGTGGCGGGCCTTGTTCCACCTCGTCTACGATCCGCAGCGCTGGGAGAAGACGGAACATGGTTTGGCGCGTACGTCGCGCCTTTTCGCCGCCGATTGACGGCGGCCATCGAGCGGCGCGATGAGCCTATTCCCCTCGGCCGAGCCCGTCTAGGATGGATCGCGGCTATCGGTTGCGGCAAACCAGCGGGGGGATGCAGTCATGGCGGGAAGCGGTTGCGACGGCCGGGGTATCAGGAAGGTTCTGCATCTGGCGGTCCTATTCTGCGCTCTTTTCGCGGCCGTCACGGCGACCGCCGCACAGCCGCAGATTCCATCCGACAGCCGCCTGAAATCCATCGTCGCCAAGAAGGTTATCCGCATCGCCTACCGCGCCGACGCGGCGCCGTTTTCGTTCGTGAACGACGCCAAGGAGCCACTCGGCTACACCATCGACCTCTGCAAGCAGGTCACCGAGTCGATTGTCCAGCAGTTCGGCCTCGGGACGCTTAAGATCGACTGGGTTCCGGTGACGGTGGAGACGCGGTTTTCCGCGGTCGCCGACGGCAAGGCCGACATGGAGTGCGGTTCCTCGACCGTCACCCTTGGGCGCATGAAAGAGGTCGACTTTTCCATTCTGGTTTTTGTCGAATCCACCGGCGTCCTGGTGACGCGGGCTTCGAAAGTTCATGCCTTGGCCGATATGTCAGGAAAGAAGGTCGCTGTCGTCTCCGGCACGACCAATGCGCGCGCGGTGACGGACCAGGTTCAAGCGCGCAAGCTCGATGTGACGCTGGTTCCGGTCAAGGATCGCGACGAGGGCGTTGCCGCGCTCGAAGCCGGAACGGTTGACGGCTTTGCCAGCGACAAGCTGTTGCTCGCCGGCGCCCATTTCAAGAACCCGGAAGGCTTCATGATGTTGCCGGACGATCTGTCGATCGAGCAGTATGCCATCGTGCTGCCGCGCGGCGATTGGGCGTTGCGGCTTGCGGTCAACACCGGCCTCGCGCACATTTTCCGCAGCGGCCGGATTGCTCAAGCATTCGAACGATGGTTCTTCGGCGCCCGCCCCGGCCTGCTGTTGCAGGCGCTCTACGCCTTGGGCAAGCTCGCCGACTGAGGCCGCTCACAGGTAGCGGCGCAATTGCGCGGCGGCCCGTTCGGGGGTCTGCTTCAAGTTGAACGGCGCGACGAAGCGGCCCTCCTTGTCCATCAGGTAGACGATGGCGGTGTGGTCCATCGAGTAGTCGCCGTGATCCAGCGGAATCTTCTTGGCGTAGACCCGGTACGCCTTGATTGCGGCGTCGATCGCGGTCTGGTCGCCGGTCAAGCCGCGCAGGTGCGGATCGAAATTGGACAGGTAGTCCTTGAGCGCGGCCGGCGTGTCGCGCGCCGGATCGACGGTGATAAAGAGCGCCGCGGTGCGGTCGGCATCCTTGCCCAGCTTCTGCAACACCTGCGACAGCTCGAACAGCGTGGTCGGGCAGATGTCGGGGCAATGGGTGTAGCCGAAAAACACCAGAAACGGGCGTCCCTTTAAGTCCCGATCGGTGACCGCCGTGCCGTTCTGGTCGACGAGATGAAACGGGCCGCCGATGGCGGCGGTGGCCGATCCGATCGGCGAGATCGATCGTCCGCTCATGTAGACGATGGCGGCAAAGACCAGTGCCAGCCCGCACACGAAAGCGACGAGCATCGGCACCATGCGGGAGGTCCGTTTCTGCGTGCTCAACTTGTTCTCCTCATGCGAAGACGTACAGGAATATAATGCAGCCGGTCCGGTCGCCGCAGCGCCTGCGACGCTCGCGGCATGCGACAGTCCCGCGCACGAGCGGTTGCGGAGCCTGGGCGGGCGCCGCGGTCCCGCTGCTGCGGCGCCGGGGCGCCGACCGATCAGCGGCAGGTCTTGAACAGCGCGGCAAGCGCGCGGCCGCGAAGCGTGATGATCCGCGGGGTCAGGCCGCCGTGCCGCTCGATCCAATTGCGGATCGTCGCCGGATAGAGGCGCAGCACCAGCCGCGTTCCGGCCCGCGTCGGCACCAGGGCGCGCCTGGCGTCGTCGTAGTAGGAGGCGGCGTGGAAACCGAGTATGGCCCGCGGCGTCACACAAACCTGGTTGCGCGGGAGGAAAGCGGTGAATAACGTGCAGGCCGAAAGGCACGGCCCGTCGATGACGAGGCGCTCGCCCGAGGCGCGCAGGTCATGAAATCTGGCAAGGTAGGTGGAGATTTCACCGCCCCGATCGTTGGTGATGCGTACTTCCGCCAAGGCCGCAGTCGCAACCACGGCCGACGCCAGCGCGCCGACCAGAACTGCCTGCCATTTCATGCGTGATCCTTTCCGCGTTCCGTCCCGAAGCGATCCTGCCAGCGTGGCGACAGTTCGGAAAGACGAAATCATCGGCCTGCGGCGAAATGCAATAGCCGCAGGTGGAACTTTGGAACCTGTTGCCGACGCGATGAGCGACGCACCGCGCCGCCTCGATCGGCGCCGGGCGCGCCCGCGGCGGCAATGTTTGGTGATGTCACAGTGATCCGCGCCAACAAGTAATCCGCGCCAACAAAGGACGATCGGTTGCACCATGGATACATCAGCAAGCCGGAAAACAAACGTCGGCGATTTCTCCACGGCCTACTATCTGCTCGAAGGCCTCAACGAGATCGGCATCGACTATCTGTTCTGCAATCTCGGCACTGACCATGCGCCGATCATCGAAGAGATGGCGCATCGCCGCCACCGCGGCGAAGCGATGCCGAAGATCGTGCGCTGCCCGCACGAAAACACCGCCGCGCACATGGCGGCGGGCTACGCGCTGGTCACCGGGCGCGGCCAAGGCGTACTGGTGCATGTCGATGTCGGCACCGCCAACACGGCGAATGCCATGCACAACATGTACCGCAGCCGCCTGCCGGTGCTGCTGATGGCGGGACGGGCGCCGTATACGACCCACGGCGAACTGGTCGGCTCGCGCGACACCCACGTGCATTTCGTGCAGGAGCCGTTCGATCAGGGCAGCCTGGTGCGCCCCTATACGAAATGGGAGTGGACGCTGCCTTCGGGCGTCGTCGTCAAGGAGGCGTTGCGGCGCGCCCATTCGATCATGCAGAGCGAACCGCGCGGTCCGGTTTACTTGATGATGCAGCGCGAGACGCTGACCGAGCACTGGGACGTCGACGAGGTGCATCGCTACGGCGGCGACCGGTTCGGCCCGCTTGCCGGCGGCGGCGCCGATCCGGCGCACATTGCGGCGCTCGCCGATCGCCTGCTCGCGGCCGAACGTCCGATTCTGATCACCGGCTACGGCGGGACCGATCCGCTGACCGCGCAGAAAATCGTGGAGTTCGGCGAATATGCCGGCATCCCGGTGTTCGAAGCGAACTCGAAGAACAACGTCTCGTACGCGAGCCCGTGCTTTGCCGGCTTCCGGCCGGAGGATTCGATTCCCGACGCCGATGTCGGCATGCTGGTGGACGTGGAAGTGCCCTGGTTCCCCGCCGAGGTGCAGCCGAACGAGCGATCGTTCTGGGCGCATATCGACGTCGACGTGCTCAAGGTAGGCTCGCCGATGTGGACCTTCCCCGGCCACTTGCGCCTGCAGGGCAATTCCGGCCGCATCCTCGACCAGCTGCTGACCGAATTGAAGGCCAAGGCGACGCCGGCCTTCGCCAAGGCGGCCGCGGCGCGGCTCGAGCGGCTGAAGGCCGCGCGCGAGCGGCGTCTGGCGCGGGCCGCCGAGCTTGCGGCGCAAAAAGGCAGGGCCGGCGCCATCAACCCGCACTATCTGATGGCCGAGCTCGCCAAGGTCCTGGACGATGAAGACATCATCTTCAACGAGGCCGTCACCAATACCGGGCCGGTGATGCTGCAAATCCCGCGGCGGCTGCCAAACACCGCCTTCAACACCAACGGCGCCGGGCTCGGCTGGTCGGGCGGCATGGCGCTCGGCGCCAAGCTTGCGGCGCCGGACCGGATGATGGTGCAGATCGCGGGCGACGGCAGCTTCTATTTCAACAATCCGAGTTCGGTCTTTGCCGTGTCGCAGCAATACAAGGTGCCGATCCTGTCGATCGTGCTCGACAATTCCGGGTGGGGCGCGGTGAAAGCGTCGACGCTGCGGGTGTTTCCCAAGGGCGAAGCCAATGCCGCCAACGAGTTCGAGGCCGAACTCGCGCCCAAGGTCCAGTTTGCCAAGATCGGCGAAGCGTTCGGCGCCCATGCCGAGACGGTCAGCGATCCGGCCGACGTGCCGGCCGCGATCGCGCGCTGCGCCAAGGAGGTGCGCGGCGGCCGCGCGGCGCTGCTGCACGCGCGGGTGACGCACATTTGACGAGGCTAAATCGTCACGCCCGATAGTCGGCGGCGACGGTCGAGTCGCCCGCCGCCGCGCGGCCGCGCATGGCGTTGAACACAAGGGTCAGCACGACGGCGACGGCGAGGTTGAGGATCACCGTGTAGAACGCGGTGTAGCCGGGGAACGTATAGCCGCCGAGCGAGAGCGCGTAGGCCGGCTTCAACTGCGTCGCCAGCGCCATCAGCGTGCCGGCGGCGATGCCGACGGCCCAGCCGGCGAGCAGCGCCCAATCGTCGAACCAGCGCGTATAGACCCCGAGCATCACCGCCGGCAGCGTCTGGATGATCCAGATGCCGCCAAGGAGCTGCAGGTTGATGGCGTATTGGGTCGGCGCGAACACGATGAACGCGAGCGCCCCGAACTTGACGATCAGCGACACCCACTTCGCCATCTGCGCTTCCTGTTTGTCGGTCGGGCTCTTGTTGATGAATTCGCGATGGATGTTGCGGGTGTAGAGATTGGCGGCCGCGATCGACATGATCGCCGCCGGCACCAGCGCGCCGATGCCGATCCCGGCAAAGGCGATGCCGACGAACCACGACGGGAAGCTGTGCAGGAACAGCGCCGGCACCGCGAAGTTGGCGCCGAACTCGGCAAAGCCGGTTTTGTATTCGCTCTGGACGCCGGCGGCGACGGCGAAGAAGCCGACCAGCGCCAACAGTCCGAGCATCAGCGAATAGCCCGGCAGCAGCGCGGCGTTGCGGCGGATGGCATGGCCGCTGCTGGCGCTGAGGATGCCGGTGATGGAATGCGGATAGAGAAACAGCGCCAGCGCCGATCCGAGGGCGAGCGTCGCGTAGACGCCGTAGACGCCGGTGGTGTGCGCGCCGGGAACCGCGAGCAGCAGCTGTTTCGCCGGCACCGCGGCGAAGATCTTGCCGAAGCCGCCGAGTTGGATCGGAACCACGATGATGACGGCGAACGCGGTGATGTAGATCAGAATATCCTTGACGATGGCGATCGAGGCCGGGGCGCGCAGCCCGCTCGAATAGGTGAAGGCGGCGAGGATGACGAAGGCGATAAGGAGCGGCAGATCGCCGGCATAGCCGGTGCCGGCAATGCCCATGCCGGCGATGACCACCTGCAGGCCGACGAGCTGCAGCGCGATGTAGGGCATGGTGGCGAGGATGCCGGTGACCGCGACCGCGAGCGCGAGCCAGCGATTGCCGAAGCGGCCGCGCACGAAATCTGCCGCGGTGATGTAGTTGTGCTTGTGGCAGACATGCCACAGCCGCGGAAAGATCAGGAACAGCAGCGGGTAGATCAGAATGGTGTAGGGCACCGCGAAGAAGGCGACGGCGCCCTGGCCGAAGGCGAGCGCCGGAACGGCGACGAAGGTGTAGGCGGTATAGAGGTCGCCGCCGATCAGGAACCAGGTGACGACGGTGCCGAAGCGCCGGCCGCCCAGGCCCCATTCGTGCAGCAGGTCGAGATCGCCGCGCCGCCAGCGCGCGGCGACGAAGCCGAGCCAGGTGATGAAGCCGAACAGGACGATGAAGATGACGAGCGCCGTCCAGTTTACCTTGTCCACGTCTTCACCTTATTCACGTCGCTTTCCCGAAGCTCCTGACCCTCTCCGGCACGAGAGGAATTTGTCGAGCGTCGTGCTAGTCGTCGGTCGCGAAGTAGACGATGGCGGTGAGGACGGCGCCGATCAGTATCCACAGGAGCTGATACCAGTAGAAGAACGGCAGCCCGATCCACGACGGCTCGGCCTTGTTGTAGAGCGCCGGCCAGATCACCGCCGCGAACTGAACGAGGAACAGAAGATACCACCAGCTAAAGCCGCCGCGCCGCGCGCCGCCCTGGTTGTCGCTGCCCCGGCTCATGGTCGCTCTCCCGCTGTCGTTGTCCCGAAGAACGCCGGGGCGGACACTTTCTGATTGGAGCGGGCGATGGGAATCGAACCCACGACACTCAGCTTGGGAAGCTGATGTTCTACCACTGAACTACGCCCGCCTTGCGCCGGAGCATAGCCAAGCCGCGCCGCGCCGCAAGGGCTCAGGCTGCACGGCAAATGAGCGCAGCATCATCCGCCGTTTGCCAAAGAGCGGCGGGTTACGCCTCCGGCTAACCCGCTACGACCTAAAATGGACTTTGCTTACCGATGCACCCGTGGCTGTAGATGTATTGCCACGCTCTTTCCACGCGGTCCTGATCGTCGGTTGTCAGATGCAATTCGCGTTCCTTGTAGGTGTAGTGGTGCGACTTGAACATGCCGGGAATGGCCGCGCGCATCTGCCGCATCGTTTCGGAGCCGTCGTCCTTCGCCGGCTCGGTCGTTTCCTCAAACACAACATCGTCGCCGTGCAGTCCGACCGTGACCCACTTCACTAATCCCCATGGCTGTTGTCGCTGCCATCCTTGGATCATGATCCGGTCGGTGTGAACGTTGTTCAAGCGGAATACGTCGTTCTTGATGGCAAATACGCACTTGGAGCGCTCGCCAATCACCTTCGGGTCGGCGTCGTCGCTTCCGGTGAGCGCGAATCCCACGGCACGCAAGAACACGTCGGTTTCGGCGCGAACAACGGTTCCGCAAGCCAGCACAGCCGCGAGCGCGTAAGCGGCAATCACCCGCATGGTCGAAGCTCCCAAGCGCCCCGACTGGGATTATATTGCCGGGCGGCTGACGATTCGAGGCGGAGCTAGTGTTGCAGCAAGCGTGGCCCGGATTGAGTGAAACGAAATCCGGGGCAAAACCTCGCGGCCGATCCCGGATTTCGCTAACGCTCAATCCAGGCCACTCACTGAACTACAATTACGCAATTACGGAATTACGAATTACGCGAATTACGGTGACAGTGCATTTATTTCTTAATCTTGGTCGCTGGAGGCTAGATTAAGTGCACTGTCACCGTAATGCCCGTAATGGGCTGAACTACGTCCGCGTTGTTGGCGAGCATGGTCTATAAGATAAAGATGGGTTGAACGGAGCGAAACCCACCGCCGCGGGGACCTCATTTGTGCCAGACAGATCGTGGATTTCGCCGCGCGCACCCCATCCTCCGCGCTGGCATCCAGGTTTCTTCGCGTCGAAGGCTTCTTGCCTTCGCTGCGTTGAGTTTAGCGACGGCATTCTCGTGCCTCACGGTGTCCGCTGCGGACCTGCCGGAGAAACGGCCGGGCGACTTCCGTCTGACCTACTATCGCGGTCGCGGACTGGTCCGCCCGGGCATGTCTTCGGGGCGCGTCATCACGATCGGCGCTGCAGAATCCTATCTGGAAGTGCGCGGCAGCCCGGGCGGTCCGCCCACGGCGCGCAAGCCTTTCACCATGACTGCCGCTGAAATGGACGCTTTCTACGCCGCGATGCGCGCGACGGGAGTGGTGCATGCAACAACAAGGATCAGGTCACATCCAATTCCCGACTATCCACCGAGCAGCCTGCGTTTCGAGTGGGATGGGCAAAAAGTCGAGATTTCGATCTCTTATCGGGAAACCGTCTCTGACCCGCGCGCTTTTGAGCGGGCCATCGCGGTGATTGATCGACTGGTTGCGCAAAAAGGCCTTTGAGGTCTGGTTCCGGCCTGCGAACGGAGAAATCGTAAGCCACGATCGGCGGCCCTGGGGAGGGCGGCCGTGATTGATGGGCCCTGGTTAATCGACGGTAAGACTGCGCGGCATTGGCGGCGTAAAATCGTTGCCGCACAACGCCAATCCGCCGCCGCGGCCAAGCCGCACGAGCCTTCGCACCGGGGCGTCAGGCCCGGCCGAACTGCTTGCGCAATTCGATTTTCGCCTGCTCCAGGATCCGGCGCCGGCCCGCCGGCAGGTTCCGGCCGGCGCGATTGATGTAGAAAACCAGCATGGACAGCGCCGAGCGGTAGGGCTCCGCCTTGCGCCACCGGCTCTGCTCCGCCGAGCGCTTCAACGACGCGGCGATGCGCTTGGGATCCTTGCCGCTGAAAACCCCCGGCTCAAGTTCGAGCGCGTGGCTCTCGCGCGTCACCCGGCCGGACCAGTAGTGCGCCGCCTTGCCGCGCCGCTGATTGCCGGTCGCCGATTTCTGGGGCGGCGCTTGCCGCCGCCGCCTCTTGGGTCGAACCGGCTTGCGCGCCATGGCGTCACGAGGCCTTTGTCAGCGTGCCGGGCAGATCCGGCGCGTCGGAATCGTGCACGGCGACGCCGACCATCGGCTCGATCGGCGTCTCCCACGGCCGGCGATCGAGCGTGCGGGCGGTGTCCTCATAGCCGGCCCGCCAGCGCCGTTGAATGCCGTCTTGCGAGAAATCGATTTCGCGCAGGAGGTCGTCATTTTTGTGCGGATTGGCGTTGATGCGCACGATGTGCATGAAGGTGCCGCAGCCGTAGCCGGCCATTTCCTTGACTTCCGGCTTCTGGCGCAAATCTTCCGGCATGAGCCGGACCAGTTCGCGCACCATGTGGCGAAGTTGATGGATGTGCTCCTGGCGCGGAATGTGGCTGTCGGCGCGACTGGCGTATTGAATGTCGACCTGCCGGCTCAACACCTGTATGAGCGATTCCGGCTCCGGCCCGGAAATGGGAAATACCTGTACTGAGAACACCACGGAATCGCGGCGCGGATTGTCGTCGAACACCACCTCGATCGGCGTGTTGGAATAGAGCCCGCCGTCCCAATAGGGATCGCCGTCGATGCGGATGGCCGGAAAGCCCGGCGGCAAGGCTCCGGAAGCCAGGATGTGGTCGAGCGTGATCGGGAGGTTGCGGCTGTCGAAATAGTGCATCTTGCCGGTGCGCACATTGACGGCGCCCACGGTGAGACGGATCGGCCTGGCATTGAGGCGTTCGAAGTCGATCAGGCTGTTCACGGTCTTGCGCATTTCGTCGATGGTGTAGAAGGCCGCGTGTTCGACGCCGACCAGAGCATTCGGCCCGCCCCAGGCGATGGCGCGGTTCGGCGTGTAATATCCGGACACGCCCTGGAACAGCGACGTGAAATACGCGGCGGTGCGGCCGACCGCCTGTCCGATCGGCGTGTCGCCCCACAGCGGCTTCTGTTCGATCCGCGCCCAGAGTTCGCGCAGCCGATCGAGCCGCGCACCGACCTCATTGCTGGCGATAATGGCGCCGTTGAGCGCTCCGATCGAGGTGCCGACCACCCAGTTCGGCTCGATGCCGGCCTCGTGCAGAGCCTGATAGACGCCGCCCTGGTAGGCGCCGAGCGCGCCGCCGCCTTGAAATACCAGGACCACCTGGCCCGGCAACCTGGGCGGCTGGTTTATTGTCCCGGCGGGCTGATGCTTGACGTAAATCTGGTCCATGGCTGTCTCCCCGCTTGCAACATCTTGGCCTCGGTTCATTTGTGTCGCGCCCTGGCCAAGAACAACGCCAAGAACAACGCCAAAGAGCAACGCCCGATGGCCGCGCCGGACCGCCTGCTCGCCATGGTCGGCCGTAGCACCGCAGCGGGTAAACTTGAAATGACGGGTGCTTTACCGGGCGGAACGCGCCGGCAAGGGCCGCGGACATCGCCGCGCCGCCGGCAACGCGCGCTTCGACGTCCACAAAGATCATGCTCCAGGAAAGACTCTAGGTCGACGCTGCCGCGCTTCTGAGCGCCCGTTCGACCATGACGCCGACGAGCGCGCGGCGATAGCGGCCGCTGGCGTGAATATCGTCGGCCGGATCGACGGCGGCCGATGCCGCCGCGGCGGCGGCGGCGATGGTGGCCTCGTCGGTCGGCCTGCCGTTGAGCGCATGCTCTGCCGCGGCAACGCGGAGCGGCCGGTCGCCGATGCCGAACACGCCGACATGGGCGTTGCCGATCTTGCCGGCGGCATCGGGATCGTAGAACAGCGCGGCGCCGGAGAGCGCAAAATCGCCGGTGCGGCGGGCAAACTCGGCAAAGCCGAAACGGCGGCGCGCCGGCCACGGCGGCAGGCGGATTTCGGTGACGATCTCGTCGGCTTTGAGCGCGGTGGTCAGCGGGCCGCGGAAGAAATCGGCCGCCGCGATCGCGCGCGGCCCGGCCTTGCCGACGACGGCGACCGCCGCTTCGCACGTCACGGCGATGCACGGCATTTCCGCGGCCGGATCGGCATGCGCCACGCTGCCGCCGACCGTGCCGCGATTGCGGACCTGATAATGCGCGACGTGCCGGATCGCGGCGACCAGAAGCGGGTGCGCCGTGCGCAATCGGCCGTCGTCGAGAATGTCGCGCCAGCGCACCATGGCGCCGAGGCTGACGCCCTGCTCGGAGATGCCGATCTGCCGCAGCTCGTTGAGCTTGCGCAGGTCGATGAGGAGCGAAGGCGAGGCAAGCCGGAACGCCAGCATCGGCACCAGACTCTGCCCGCCGGCAAGCGGCTTTGCCTCGCCGCCATGCTCGGCCAGAAGCGCGACGGCCTCGGCAACGCTGGTCGGGCAGGCGTAATCCAATGGCGGCAGTTTCATGGCCCGCAAGCTTGCGCATATTAGTCACGGCTTGCAAGCGGGCCTGCGATAACAGGCGGTTCCCTGCCCGCGGCGCTTGCATTTTGCCGCCGCCTTGCTAAGCGGGCCGCAGACGGCGCCGCCGCCCGATCGCGATGCGCTGTAGTGAGATGACATTGTCTGCAACGATGCCGGTATCGGCCACATTCCGCGCTGGCGCCGGCGCTGCCGCGCGGCGACATCGGTTGCTGCTCGCCGCCGTCGTTGGCCTCTTGGTTTCGGCGCTCGCAGGGCCGCGCCCGGCCGGCGCCGCGGAGACAGGCGCCGCACCGGCGCGCGCCGTCGTCGTGCCGGGTTTTTGGGACCCGCGCCGCCGCCCGGAACGGCCCGATCTGACGCGCCTCGGCGTCATCCGCTTTCTCACCGACCTCGATTATCCGCCGTTCGATTATGCCGGAGCCGACGGCAACCCGGCCGGTTTCAACGTCGATCTCGCCCGCGCCATCTGTGACGAGATCAAGGCCGGCTGCACCATCCAGGCGCGCCCGTTCGCGACGCTTCTCGATGCGCTCAACGAGAACCGCGGCGACGCCGTCATCGCCTCGATCGCGCCGAACGCGGAGACGCGGGCCAAGGCCGATTTCAGCGATCCCTATTACCGCACGCCGGCGCGCTTCGTTGCCCGCACCGACAGCCCGATCAGCGACGTCTTGCCGGAGCGGCTCGAAGGCAAGAAGATCGCCGTGGTCGCCGGCACCGCCCACGAGGCTTATCTGAAGGAAATGTTCACGCAAGCCGAGGTGCGGTCGTATCCGACCGCGGCCGCGGCGCGCGCCGCGTTGCGCAACAAGGAAGCCGACCTGCTGTTCGGCGACGGCATCTCGCTGTCGTTCTGGCTCAACGGCACCGATTCCGGGAATTGCTGCGCCTTCCGCGGCGGGCCGTTCCTGGAGAGCCGGTTTTTCGGCGAGGGCATCGGCATCGCGGTGCGGCGCGGCAACGACCTCTTGCGCCAGGCGCTGAATTGGGCGCTGTTCCAGTTGTGGGAGAAGGGGACCTATACCGATCTGTGGCTGCGCTATTTTTCGATCAGCCCGTTTTGATCGCGCGAGCGCCAGGCGGATTGTGGATGTGAATGATGCCGGCAGCGATCGTTGACCATCCATCCGATCTGCGCGCGCTCGCCGAGCAGTCGCACGCCTGGCCGTTCGAGGAGGCGCGCAAGATCGTCGCGCGGCTGAAGAAGCGGCCGAAGGACGAGGTCATCTTCGAAACCGGCTACGGTCCCTCCGGCCTGCCGCATATCGGCACGTTCGGCGAAGTCGCCCGCACCTCGATGGTCCGCCACGCCTTCCGCGCGCTCACCGGCGACACGATCAAGACCCGGCTGATCGCGTTTTCCGACGACATGGACGGGCTGCGCAAAGTGCCCGACAACATCCCCGGCAAGGACATGGTGGCGGCACATCTCGGCCAGCCGCTGAGCCGGATACCCGATCCGTTCGGCACCCACGAAAGCTTCGCCGCCCACAACAATGCACGGCTGCGCGCCTTCCTCGACCGCTTCGGCTTCGACTACGAGTTCATGTCGGCGACCGCCTGCTACACCTCCGGGCAGTTCGACGCCGCCTTGCTGAAGGTGCTCCAACGCTTCGATGCGGTGATGAACATCATGCTGCCGTCGCTGCGCGAGGAGCGCGCCGAAACCTATTCGCCGTTCCTGCCGATCTCGCCGCGCACCGGGATCGTGCTGCAGGTGCCGGTGGTCGGACACGACGCCAGCGCCGGCACCATCACCTATGACGATCCGGATTCGGGGGAGCGGGTGACGACGCTCGTCACCGGCGGCCGCTGCAAGCTGCAATGGAAGCCCGATTGGGCGATGCGCTGGGCGGCGCTCGGCGTCGATTACGAAATGGCCGGCAAGGACTTGATCGACTCGGTCAAACTGTCCGGCGAAATCTGCCGCGCGCTCGGCGGCTTGCCGCCGGACGGCTTCAATTACGAGCTGTTCCTCGACGAGAACGGCCAGAAAATCTCGAAGTCGAAAGGCAACGGGCTCACCATAGAGGAGTGGCTGCGCTACGCCAGCCCCGAGAGCCTGTCATTGTTCATGTATCGCGAGCCGAAAGCGGCGAAGCGGCTTTATTTCGACGTCATCCCGCGGCACGTCGACGAGTATCAGCAATATCTCGACGCCTACGAGCGCCAGGCTCCGAGGGAGCGGCTCGCCAATCCGGTGTGGCACATCCATGGCGGCGCGCCGCCCAAGGCCGACAACCCGGTGACGTTCGCCATGCTGATTTCGCTCGTCACCGCATCGAACGCTGAAAACGCCGAGACTTTGTGGGGCTTCATCGGCCGCTACCGGCCGGGCGTGACGCCGCGGACACATCCGCATCTCGCGGCGATGGTCGAATACGCCATCCATTATTTCCATGACTTCGTGCTGCCGCAGAAGCGGTATCGGGAGCCGAGCGCGGCCGAGCGCGCCGCGCTGATCGACCTGCGCGATGCACTGTCGCAGCTTGCCGCCGACGCCTCGGCGGAGACGATCCAGAACGTGGTCTACGAGATCGGCCGCCGCGAGCCGTTCCTCGACGAAAAGAAGAAGGCCAAGGACGGCAAGCCCGGCGTGTCGCTCGACTGGTTCAACCTGCTCTATCAGGTGCTGCTCGGCCAGGAGAAGGGCCCGCGCTTCGGCTCCTTCGTCGCCGCCTACGGCATCCAGAACACCATCGACATGATCGACGGCGCGCTGGCAAGATCGGCGTAAATTTTATCCCCTCCCCCTGAAAGGGGAGGGTAGGGTGGGGGTCTGCGACTTCGTTATCGCGTCTTCTAAATCAAAAGAGAGCGGCAAGAGAGCGCGGCACGCTCGCTGACGTTGGTCTGATTACGATCTGATCTTCCGTTTTATCGGTTGCGATTGAGAGACCGAAAATTGGAACTTTTGTGAGTTTCGTCATTCGTCGCAGAACGGAAACCATCTTTGGTCCGTGAACCGCGACTAAAAAGTGAGGCTTCCACCTTTTATCGATTGGTAGGCTGGCAGCTAAAATTATTTGGCCAACTGCCTTATAAACTTTATCTTCAGGCTGACCTGTTGACTCGGCTTCAACCTCGGCAATGAGACAACCATAGTCGTTGTGGTATGCTGCGATGTCCGGTCGATGGCCGAAAGCTCTAACGTTTAGTTCGTTACACCACCTGGGATAATTCCCTATTTGCACTTTCAGCTGGCGCATCTTTTTCTCGACTTCGGACCAGTCAGATCGCATCTCCAATCCGCGTTTTTGTGACCTTTCTTTGGTCCGTTTGCCCGCTGTTCCTTTTTCCGAGCCATCAATATCGACGCAGACGTGCCATCCCTCTTTTGGTGGGCAATATCGCCTTACAAATTCGAGCTTGGCTCTCGGCTGAAACATGTTGACCCCCACCGGCTCGCTTCGCTCGCCACCGCCCCCTTTAGGGGGAGGAATTTTGAGAATGCCGCTCTCGGCCTACTGGCTCGCCCACAGAATCCGCGCGATCCACAGCACCTCCGCTGCCGGGATCGTCCGGTCCGGGTGCTCCGGATTGAGCGAGCGCAGTTCGATCGCTTTCGCGGTGCGGCGCTTCAGCTCCTTCGCCATCACCTCGCCGCCTCGAGTCTTGACCACGACGCGGTCGCCGCGGCGGATCGCCGCCGCCGGCGACACCAGGATCACGTCGCCGGCGCGGTAGGCCGGCTCCATCGAGTGTCCCGACACTTCCAGCGCATAGGCGTGCTTGTCGCTGACGGCGGGAAACGCGATCTCGTCCCAGCCTGCGCCGACCGGGTAGCCGCCATCGTCGAAATAGCCCCCGGCGCCCGCCTCGGCGAAGCCGATCAGCGGCACTGCCCGGGTCGCCGGGCCGCCGCTCGCATTGAGCAGTTCGACGAACGCCTCGATCGGCGTGGCGGTGGCGGTGAGCGCCTTGGCGATCGATTCGGTCGAGGGCCAGCGCGCGCGCCCCCCGGCGGTGACGCGCTTGCTCTTGTTGAACGTGGTCGGATCGAGCCCGGCGCGCTTGGCGAGCCCCGAGGCCGAGAGCCCCGCCCGGACTGCGAGACGATCGATCGCCGACCAGACCTGGGCGTGGGTGAGCATCCGGGTTCCTAAAGCATCATGGCCGGGCGCGGCGCCGGCCATCCAAGCCGTTTTTTTCCGGCAAGGCTGGACGACGGCCGCGCCCGGCAACGCACGACAAGCGGTGGGTCGCTTCATCCTAGGGAATTATTCCTGCACGCTCAAGCCCTGCGCGCCGGCGGTTGCAGCGCCGGCGGCGCCGGCGGCGATTATCCAAAGCCCGCTGAGGCATTTCTTGAACAAGCGATTTCGCGCCGATAGGGTCGCGGCGGAATTTTGGACGCGGTAGTGGCAACGATCTACAAAATCTGCGAGCGGGCGTTGTGGCGGGCGGCCGAGGCCGACGGACAGTTTCTCGGGACCGATGCCGACGAGCGCGACGGCTTTATCCATTTCTCCACGGCCGCACAGCTGCCGGAAACGCTGGCCAGACACTACGCGGGCAAGACCGATCTGGTCCTGATTGCCGTCGATGCCGAGGTGCTCGGTTTGACGCTGGTCTGGGAGCGCTCGCGCGGCGGCGAGTTCTTCCCGCATCTGTACGCGCCGCTGCCGCTTCCCGCCGTGCGCTGGACGCGGGCGCTGCCTGACGAAGTCGACGGCCGGCGGGTACTTCCGGAGCTCGAGCCGTGATCAGCCTGTTCGACGCGCTGTTGCGGCCGCTGCTGCAAACCCTCGACGCCGAAGACGCACATGCGCTGACGATCAGGATGCTCAAATATGCCCCGCTGCCGCGGGCGCGGGATGACGACAAGAGGCTGGCCACCCGTGCCTTTGCGCTGAATTTTCCCAATCCGATCGGGATGGCGGCCGGCTTTGACAAGAACGCCGAGGTGCCGGATGCGCTGCTGCGGCTCGGCTTCGGCTTCGTCGAGGTCGGTACCGTCACGCCGAAGCCGCAGCACGGCAATCCGCGTCCGCGAATCTTCCGGTTGCGGACCGATGCGGGCGTGATCAACCGGCTCGGCTTCAATTCGCAAGGCGCCGACGCCGTGCTCAGGCGGCTGGCCGCGCGCGCCGATGCCGGCGGCATCGTCGGCATCAATGTCGGCGCCAACCGCGATGCCCCCGACCGCGTCGCCGACTATGTCGCCCTGATGGAGCGCTTCGCTCCGGTGGCAAGCTATGTCACCGTCAACGTGTCGTCGCCCAATACGCCCGGCCTGCGCGATCTCCAGCACGCCGCCGCCCTCGACGATCTCCTGGCGCGGGTGATCGACGCGCGCGAGCGCATCGCGCGTCGCGCGGGCCCGACCCCGGTGCTGCTCAAGATTGCGCCGGACGTGTCGCTCGCCGAGCTCGACGACATGGTCGGCGTCGCCCGGGCGCGCCGGGTCGACGGCATGATCGTCGGCAATACCACGCTGGCGCGCCCGGCAAGCCTGACCGATACCGCGATCGCCGAGGAGGCCGGCGGCCTGTCGGGCCGGCCGCTCTACCCGCTGGCCACGCGCATGCTGGCCGAAACCTATGTGCGGGTCGAAGGGGTCTTTCCGCTGATCGGCACAGGCGGCATCGATTCGGGCGCCACGGCGCTCGGCAAATTCGGCGCCGGCGCGAGCCTCATCCAGCTCTATTCCGCGCTGGCCTTCCGCGGCCTCGGCCTGGTCGCCGAGATCAAGGCGGCGCTGTCCGCGGCGCTCGACCGCCATCGGCTCGACAGCTTGAGCGATCTCGTCGGCACCGACGCGGCTGCGATCACCGCCGAGCCGTGGCCGGTGTGAAGCATGGCCGCGGTTTCTCCTCGGTGAACCTTTTCGCCGGCCGAAGCGACCAACGGGCAAGTGGCGAAATGGAGGAGGCTCGCATGATCACCCGCCCGATGGTCGAAAACTCCGCCCGGTTCCCCAGCCGCGCCAAATTCATCCTCGTCAACGATCGCATTCCTCGCGCCGACGCGGCCTGTTTCATGTGCTGCTGCCCGATCGGGCAAGGCTATGTCCGCGATGCGCGAACCCGGTTGCTGTTCTGCAGCAGCGAATGCTTCGCCGTGCACGAAACCCCGGCGACGCTCGCCGTCGGACGCCGCACGCGGCAAGCGTCAGGAGGCGTGTCGTGAATCGCTCGATCCGCAGCCACAGCCGTGCCGCCAGCCCGGGTTTCGAGGCGCGCAGCTCGCGCCGGCTCCTTGCCCACACCAGCCGCGATGTCCACCGGACAGGGCCGCCGATAGGGCTCCGAGCGCAGCGCCCGATGGCAACTTATTTCGAGCTCTTGATGTCGCTGCCGGCGAAACGGACCCTGTCCCAGCTTCTCCATGCCTGATTGGCATGCCTGATTGGCGCGGAACGGGTGCTACCCGCCGGGACGGTCTGTGACCATGTCCACGGCGATAATGAAGGTCAGGCCTGCCGCTCGGCGTCGCGTGGCGACAAGGCGACGGCTCCCGGCGAGGGGGCGAGCACCGGCTGCAGCCGCGGCACCAGGCGACGGCGCTCGCGGCGGGCGGGGATGGCGCGGTAAACTTGCTTCGTCGCTTCGACGATGTGCACGCCGGCGAACGGCGCCGACAGCGTCGCGCCGGTGCGCTCCCAGGCCACCGCCGACCGCAGGAACCAGCCGCGCGAGATCGGCGGCACGTAGAGCGCCTCGCCCCAGCCGGTCGGCGTGAACCAGGTTTCGCGCAACAGGTGCGTGATCTGCGGGCGCGAATAGGGCCGGCCCTGGCCGAACGGCGTCGTGTCCATGCGCGCCCACAAGCCGCGCCGGTTGGGCACGACCGCGAGCAGCCGGCCGCCGCCGGCCAGCACGCGCCACACCTCGCGCAGCAGGCCGACCGGGTCGGTCGAATTTTCCAAGGCATGCACGAGGAGCACGCGGTCGACCGCCGCATCGGTGAGCGGCAGATCGTCCTCCTCGACCAAAGCGGCAAGCGCCGGCTTCGACGACGGCCAGCGCACCACGCCCTGCGGGGCCGGCATCAAGGCGAGGCAGCGCTCCGCCTCCTCGCGGAACAGGCCGAGATAAGGCGTGGCATAGCCGATGCCGAGGACGCGCAGCGACGTGGTATCGCCCCAGCGGGTGCGGATGCCGCGGCCGATGAAGCGGCGCGCCACGGTACCGAGGCGCTGGGCGTAGAAGTTGCGCAGGTCGACGACGTCCATGGCAGCTCAATAGCACGGATTTGGTTGTCACTGCCTGCGCGGACCGCGTTAACCGATGCTGGTTGCGTCTCTATGGGCGAAAGCGGATGATCTGCGGTCGCCAAAGCATCGGAACAGGCACATGCCCGCGCAAACGTATCTATTTTCCTGCCTTTCGGACAATTTCGGCGTCCTGCTGCACGACCCGCAAACCGGCGCCACCGCTTCCATCGATGCGCCGGAAGCGGCGCCGGTCGAAGCGGCCTTGGCCAAGACCGGCTGGCGGCTGACCGACATCCTGGTGACGCACCATCATCACGACCACACCGGCGGCATCGCCGAACTGAAGCGGCGGCACAAATGCCGGGTGGTCGCGCCGCGCAACGAGAAGCAGCCGATCGCCGCCGTGGACGAAACCGTCGGCGAGGGCGATACCGTGCGCGTCGGCGCGCTCGAAGGCCGCGTCATCGACACGCCGGGTCACACCGCCGGCCACATTTCCTATTTTTTCCCGGCCGACAAGCTCGCCTTTGTCGGCGACACCTTGTTCTCGATCGGCTGCGGCCGCGTCATCGAGGGCGACGCCGAAATGATGTGGCAGTCGCTCATCAAGCTGCGCGCGCTGCCCAATGACACGCAGTTTTATTGCGGCCACGAATACACCGAGGCCAATATCCGCTTCGCCAAGACGATCGAGCCCGACAACAAGGCGCTCGCCGCGCGCGCCGATGAAGTGGCAAAGCTTCGCGCCGCGGGCAAGCCGACCATTCCGGCGACGATCGGCGCGGAAAAGGCGCAGAACCCGTTCCTGCGCGCCGACCTTCCCGAGGTGGCCAAGGCGGTCGGGCTTGCCGGTGCACCCGCGTGGAAGGTGTTCGCCGAGATCCGAGAGCGCAAGAACCGGTTTTGATGATGCCCGCGCGATGACGAAGCCCACCGCCGCCGACATCATCCGCAAGCTCGACCTCAGGCCGCATCCCGAGGGCGGGCACTTTCGCGAGACTTTTCGCGATAGCCGTCAGGTCGAAGGCCGGGCCGCCTCGACCGCGATCCTGTTCCTGCTCGGGCGCGGCGAACGCTCGCATTGGCACCGCGTCGATGCTGTCGAAGTCTGGCACTACTACGCCGGCGCGCCGCTCAAGCTCTCGGTGGTCGACGGCGCGACCGAGCAGATCTTCCGCCTCGGCGCCGACATCCACGCCGACGAGATGCCGCAGGTCACAGTCCCCGCGCGCGCCTGGCAGGCGGCGGAAAGTCTCGGTGACTGGACGCTGGTCGGCTGCACGGTGGCGCCGGGCTTTGAATTCGCGCACTTTGAGTTGGCACCGAAGGGCTGGGAGCCGTCCGCTTAGATCATGTGACGTTTGGCGAGCGGACGCTGGTCGGCGGCGCGGTCGCGCCCCGGCTTGTGAGATTGCGAACTTCGAACGCGCCGCTGTCGAAGGTCCGTGGGGCCTCCGGCAAGGATTGGGGCCGGCCGCGCATAGTTAGCGTCGCGCTAATCCGCTGCCGAAATTTGGCAAGATTGTCGCAAAGGCAAAACGATATTTCTTTGGCAAAATACATGAATTGCGCGGGTTCTCTCGATGCCCGCGTTCTTCCGCCCTTGGGACAGAATGACTGAGCAGCGCAAGCTACGCGGGCGACCGGGATCGATCAAACAAACCGGCAAGCTCAATGACGCGCTTGCGGCTTTAGTCGCGCTGCGGCGGGATGCCATCCTCCAAGCGGTAGCGATAAGCGCGACGGAGCTGCTGCGTTCGGCCGATCTCGAACAATCCTTGGCGAAGGTGATCGAATGCATCGGCGAGGCCACCGGTGTCGACCGCGTGCATATCCTCAAGCTCGATCCCGCCGCGCCCGATCGAGGCGACATCGTCCAGCATCATGTTTGGGCCGCGCCGGGGACAGCGACTCCGCCGCATTTCAGGGACGCGAAGGGCCAAGCCATGATCGAAGTCGGCCTTCGGTCGTGGCTGCGGAGACTGGCCGCGGGCAAGGTTGTCTTCGGCCATACCCGCGACTTTGAAAAGGGCGTTCGCGCGTTTTTCGAGTCGGCGGGCGTCAAGTCGGCCATGGCGGTTCCGGTGTTCACCGACGACCATCTGTGGGGGCACATCGGACTCGACGACTGCCGCGACGAACGCGAGTGGTCGGCCGCCGAGATCGACACCCTCAAAACGCTGGCCGAGCTGATCGGCGCAGCCGTCACGGCGCGCCGCCATGAGGCCATGCTGGAAGCGGTCGCCATGACCGCAAGGGAACTCCTGCGTTCTTCCGATCTGCAGAAATCGCTGCGCTGGGTGCTCGAGCGGCTCGGCCAGGCCACCGGCGTCGACCGAGCCCACATCATCGAATTCGGTAACGGCACGCCGACGGAGCGGAGCCGGGCCCTCCAGCACTACGTCTGGAGCGCGCCCGGTATTTCATCGGCCAATTACCAGGAAATAACCGGATCCATTGCCGAAGTCGGACTCCAGATCTGGATGCCCAAGCTCAAGCACGGCGAGGTGATCGTCGGCAACGCCGGCGATTTCGGGTCCGCCGCTCGCTCCTTATTCGAAAGGGGAAACGTCAAATCGATCATGGCCGTTCCGGTGTTCGTTGACGGACAGTGGTGGGGGCTGATTGCTTTCGATCAATGCGGGTTTGAACGCCGCTGGAGCGTCGGCGAGATCGACACCTTGAAAACGCTCGCCGAACTGCTCGGCGCAGCGCTCGCCCGTACGCGGCATCTGCGAACCTTGGCGGATGCCAATCGCATCGTCGAGAACAGCGCAACTATTCTTTACCGGCTCGCGCTGCAGCCGCCGTTCCCGTTGACCTTCGTGTCGCAGAACATCGCCCGGTACGGCTACCAGGCTGACGAACTGCTCGCCCACCCCGAGCGCTGGGTGCAGCTCATCGATCCTGCCGACCTGTCCGCCATCGTCGATGACATTCGCGCGATCAGCGAGGGCAAGATCGATTCCCATCAAAAGGAATTCCGCCTGCGAAAGCCCGACGGCTCTATCGTCTGGTTTGACGGTCACGGCACTGCGATGCGGGACAGCGAGAGCCGACTGGTTGCCGTCGAGGGTATCCTCACCGACATTACCGATCGTAAGCTCGCGGCGGAGAAGATCGAAACACTGGCGCGGACCGACGCGCTAACGGCTCTCGCCAATCGCGCTGCCTTTCTCGAGCGACTCAATCTGGAATTCGCGCGGGCCAAGCGCGGCGTCCACCAATTCGCCCTGCATTATCTGGACCTCGACCGTTTCAAGGACGTCAACGATACGCTTGGCCATCCGAACGGCGACGTCCTGCTGTGTGCAGTGGCCAGGCGGCTTCAGAGCTGCGTGCGCGAGATCGACCTCGTCGCGCGCTTCGGCGGCGACGAATTCGCGATCCTGCAGAATGACATCGAAGACATTGCCAACGTCGCGGCGTTTGCGGCGAAGATCGGCGAAATACTTGCCGCTCCCTTCGCAATCGACGGCAATCAGGTGCATACCACAGCCAGCATCGGTATCGTTCCCTACCGCACCGACTTGGCGACTGTCGACGCCATGCTGATGAAGGCCGACCTCGCCCTTTATCGTGCCAAGAACGAAGGCCGCAATCAGTTCCGCTTCCACGTTGCCGAACTCGATAGTCAGACCCAAGAGCGAATGGTCATCGGCGAAGAGCTGCGGCACGCAATCGAGCGCGACGAATTCGAGTTGTTCTATCAGCCGCAAATCGAGCTCAAATCCGGATCGTTGGCCGGGCTGGAAGCGCTGATACGGTGGAACCACGCCAAACGCGGATTGATGTTGCCGGGCATCTTTATTCCGATCGCCGAAACGACCGGAAGCATCGTCGCCATCGGCGAATGGGTGATTGAGCGGGCTTGCCGGCAGATCAGGGCGTGGAACGATTTGGGAATCGCACCGCCTACCGTCGCGGTAAATCTCTCCGGCGCGCAGTTCAAACTGGCGGCGCAACTTGATCAGATCGTCACCGCCAATCTCACCCGCTACAACATCGCGCCGGAACGGTTGGAGCTCGAACTGACCGAATCGGTACTGATCGAGGCGACGCAACGCCACGCCGAAATCTTCAAACGGCTTCGAGAGATCGGGGTGCGGATAGCGATCGACGATTTTGGCGCCGGCTATTCCTCGCTCGACTACTTGCGCTCCTTTCGCGTCTCCCGCCTGAAGATCGACCAGCGCTTTGTCATCGACGTAACGACGAACGCCGACGACGCGGCGATCGTGCGAGCGGTCATCGGGCTGGCGCGCGAACTTGGCATCGAGGTGATGGCGGAGGGCGTCGAGACCGCGGCGCAGCGGGAGTTCCTGATCGCGACCGGCTGCAAGCTCGGGCAGGGCTATTATTTCGGCAAGCCGATGTCGAGCGCGGCGGCAAGCAAATTGTTGCGCCGAAATCTTCAGCTGGCGGCAGTCTAGTGTGGCGGTTCAGAAGTCCGCATCATTCTTGCCGCGAACCCGTCATGCGGAGTTCTGAACCAAAGCCACACTAAGATCAATAAGTTGCCAGTGTCCTTCGATTCCGAAGTTCGCAAACGAGAGTGCGGCAGAATGATCCGAACTTCGGAATCGGGACACTAGTCCGGGTGCGCAGCCGCGCCTCGATGCGCGGCGGCCCGCCGCCACCCGGCCGCTCGGCCTACGTAATGTACTGCCCGCCGTTCGCCGTCAGCGTCGAGCCGGTGATCAGGCCGGCGTCGTCGGAAGCCAGGAACACCACGCAGCGGCCGATCTCCTCCGGCTCACCCAGCCGGCCGATCGGAATCTCCGGCAGCACGTTCTTCTCCAAAACCTCCTGCGACATCGCTTTGACCATGTCGGTCGCGATATAGCCCGGACAGATGGCGTTGACGGTGATGCCGAGCTTGGCGCCTTCGCGCGCCAGCGCCTTGGTGAAGCCGATGTCGCCGGCCTTGGCGGCGGAATAGTTGGTCTGCCCGAACTGGCCCTTCTGCCCGTTGATCGAGGAGATGTTGACGATGCGGCCGAACTTGCGCGCCCGCATGCCCTCGATCACCTGCCTCGTCATGTTGAACAGCGAACCGAGATTGGTGTTGATCACTGCCGTCCACTGTTCCAGCGTCATGCGGTGGAGCTGCGCGTCGCGGGTGATGCCGGCATTGTTGACGAGAACGTCGATCGGGCCGAGCTCGGCCTCGACCTGTTTGACACCGGCGGCGCAAGCCTCGAACGACGATACGTCCCATTTGAACACGGCAATTCCGGTCTCGGCCTTGAATTTCTGCGCCGCCTCGTCATTGCCGTGATAGACCGCGGCGACGGTGTAGCCGGCGGCTTTGAGCGCCTTGGCGATGGCCGCGCCGATGCCGCGCGTTCCTCCCGTGACCAATGCAACGCGAGCCATGAGGTCCTCCCTGTCCTGCGCCGGCGTGCCCGGCCCCCGTGCCGGACATCCCCATCCGATGTTGCAGCTAGCTTAAAGACGTGCATGGCCGGGACAAGCCCGGCCATGACGCAGGTCAAAACAGGCGGTCGTCGCGGGTTTAGCGCTCCACGCACATGGCGATGCCCATGCCGCCGCCGATGCAGAGCGTCGCCAGCCCCTTCTTGGCGTTGCGCTTCTGCATCTCGTGCAGCAGCGTCACCAGGACGCGGGCGCCGGACGCGCCGATCGGATGGCCAAGCGCGATGGCGCCGCCATTGACGTTGACCTTGCTGGTGTCCCAGCCGAGGTCCTTGTTGACGGCGCAGGCCTGCGCCGCGAACGCTTCATTCGCCTCGATGAGATCGAGATCGCCGATATTCCATCCGGCCTTCTTGAGCGCGGCGCGGGTGGCCGGGATCGGGCCGGTGCCCATGATCTTCGGATCGACGCCGGCCTGCGCCCACGACACGATGCGGGCCAGCGGCGTCTTGCCGAGCTTGGCGGCTTCGCTCGCCTTCATCAGCACCATGGCGGCGGCGCCGTCATTGATGCCCGACGCGGTCGCCGCCGTCACCGTGCCCTCCTTGTCGAAGGCCGGCTTGAGCTTGGCGACCGCTTCCATGGTGGTGCCGTGCTTGGGATATTCGTCGGTGTCGACCACAATGTCGCCCTTGCGGGTCTTGACCGTCACCGGCACGATTTCGTCCTTGAACTTGCCGGCCTTTTGCGCGGCCTCGGCCTTGTTCTGCGATTTGACGGCGAATTCGTCCTGCTGCTGACGCGTGATCTGCCATTGGCGGGCGACGTTCTCGGCGGTGTTGCCCATGTGATAGCCGTTGAAGGCGTCCCAGAGGCCGTCCTTGATCATGGTGTCGATCATCTGGAAATCGCCCATCTTCACGCCGCCGCGCAGATGCGCGCAGTGCGGCGCCATGCTCATCGATTCCTGGCCGCCGACGACCGCGATCTCGGAATCGCCGTTGACGATGCCCTGATAGCCGAGCGCGACCGCGCGCAGGCCGGAGCCGCAGAGCTGATTGACGCTCCAGGCCGGGACCTCGACCGGGATGCCGGCATAGATCGAGGCCTGCCGGGCCGGGCCTTGGCCCTCGCCGGCCTGCAGAATCTGCCCCATGATCACTTCGGACACGCGCGCGGGCTCGACGCCGGCGCGATCGACCGCGGCCTTGATCGCAACCTTGCCGAGGTCATGGGCGAGTATCGTCGCGAACGCCCCGTTGAATGAGCCGACCGGTGTGCGTATTGCGCCGACAATGACAATGTCGTCCGTCATGGGGAGGGTCCTTTCGGGTCTGGGGCTTAGCGGGGCTTATATATGGGTCTTGGCGGCGCAAAACGCCGGACTGCCGCGGCATCATGGATATACGTCATAAGGACACGGCCGCCCACCGACAAGACGAAAGCATGCCGCATCGCTGCCATGCCCGGCGCCCGCCCCCGGCCGCTTTCCGCTCACAAAACGGTAGCCCCGCCCCGGGAAACCGCTTAGTTTAACCGGAGTCAATCGCAGTAGCCTGTATCATGTCCGAAGCCATGACCAAGACCGTCGAACCGGTCACCATCAAAAAATACGCCAACCGGCGGCTCTACAATACCGGCACGAGCACCTACGTCACGCTCGAAGACCTCGCCGCCATGGTCAAGAGCGGCGAGGATTTTGTCGTCTACGATGCCAAGACCGGCGAAGACATCACCCGCTCGGTGCTCACCCAGATCATCTTCGAGCAGGAGAACAAGGAAGGGCAGAATCTGCTGCCCATCACCTTCCTGCGTCAACTGATCCGCTTCTACGGCGACAGCATGCAGATGCTGGTGCCGCGCTATCTGGAAGTCTCCATCGACTCGCTCACCCGCGAGCAGGAGAAATTCCGCCAGCAGATGGCGCAGGCGTTCGGCGTCGGCGGCTTTACCTCGCTGGAGGATCAGGTGCGGCGGAACATGGAAATGTTCGAGCGCGCCTTCTCGATGTTTGCGCCGTTTGCCCGGCGGGAGGCCGGCGGCGCCGCCGAAGGCGAGCCGGCGGAGCCGGCCAAGGCCGCGGCCAAGGGCGGCGACATCGACGATCTGAAACGTCAGCTCGACGAGATGCAGAAGAAGGTCGATCGGCTGACCGAGAAGAGCGGCGGCAGCGAATAGGCCCCTGGGGCGAAATCGAATCGGATCGGCAACGCATCGGCGTCATCGCCGCACTCGCCTCGGCCATGCCCGTCTTGGCCGCTCGGCCGGCATTCAACATGCCGAATAACCGCGACGAGCCCGGGTAACGACCTCTCAAGCCAGCTAAAATCACCGCGATCGAATAATCGCCTCGTGCTCGTCAGCCCGAAGCAGGAACGGTCTTACGAGGCAGGCGTGGGCTTGTCTGCTTTTCAGCAAGAGCGGCAACGGGGCTGCCGGCAAGAGCCGTGGCAGTCTCGTTAATTCGCCGATACCGCCGGCATTCGCGCCGCCCGCCACGGCCGCTCGATCGAGGCGAGCCCGATCAGCGCGCCCTGCAGATAATCGCAGCCCCAGGCTTCGAGCGTCTTCGCCGCGCGCTCGTCCTGGACCCATTCGGCGACGGTTAAGAGCTTCAGCCGCTTGCCGAGATCGACCAGCGTGTGCACGAAGGCGCGGTCGTCCTCGGAGCGCAGCATGTTCTGCACGAAGGCGCCGTCGATTTTCACGATATCCACGCCGAGCTTGCGCAGGTTGCGGAACGAGGTGTAGCCGGCGCCGAAATCGTCGATGGCGATACGGCAGCCGAGATCCTTGACGCGGGCGACGAAGCCGCGCATCTCGTCGATGTCGTGGATGGCGGCGCTCTCGGTGATCTCGATGATCAGTCGCGCGGCGACGCCGGGATGGGCGCGCAGCAGCGAGCCGAGGCCCGCCCACCAATCAGGGTCGGCGGTCGAGCCCGGCGAGACATTGACGCTTGCCTGCAAGGCCGGCTCCGCGACCAGTTCGTCGAACACCAGTTCGAGCACGCGGTGGTCGAGCAGACGCACCAGCCCGAGTCGCTCGGCCACGGGAACCACGTCGCTGGCGCCGAGCAGGCTGCCGTCGGCGCGGCGCACCCGCATCAGGCACTCGTAGAAGGCCGGCCGGCGATCGGTCGCCGACGCCACCGTCTCATAGGCGAGGAAGATGCGCCGCTCGTTGAGCGCGGCGACGATCTCGTCGGTGGCGCGCACATTCTCGCGGCGGATCGCCTCGCGTTCGAGATTGGGCCGATAGGCGAGAAACGAGCCGCGCCGCCGGCTTTTCGCGGTGCCGAGCGTCTCCTGTGCGCGGGCCAGCACCTCGGCCACGTTGCGGGCATGGCGCGGCGCGGTAATGCCGCCGATGGTCACGGTCACGGCGATCGGTCCAGCGCTGGTCGGCACCATCTCGTCGCGCACGCCGGCCAGCAGCCGATCGGCGGCAATCGCCATGTCATCGGGCGTGCAGTCGCGCAGCACGATGCCGAACTTGTTGCCCGAGTAACGGCCGAGCGTGTCTTTGCCGCGCATCAGGCTGCGCACGCGCTTGCCGACTGCGCTGATCACCTGATCGGCGATGTCGAAGCCGTAAGATTCATTGATACGCGCCAGATTGTCGATCGCGATCAGGAGAAAGCCGCAGGAGGAGCGAAAGCGCAGCGCCTCGTCGAGGGTCCTTTCCAGGGTCTCGGTCAGCTGGTGCCGGTTGAGTTCGCCGGTGAGATGGTCGCAGCGCGCCAGATAGGTGAGCCGGCGCTCGCGCTCGTAGCGTTCGTTGATGACCTGGACGATGCCATGAGCGCGGGCCGGTTTGCCGTCGGCACCGGCGAACCAGCGGCCGGTGTCCTCGACCCATAGCCTGGTGTCGGCGTTGGGGTCCGGGCGAATGCAGTATTCGACACGATAGCCGACGCCGCTGCCCTCGTCGCGCTGGTCGGAGCGCATGACCGCGTCAAACCGCGCCTGGACGTTGTCGGCATCGAGGAGTTGCGCATAGGCGCGGCCGCTGGCGATCGTCTGCGGTTCAGGAACCAGCAGAACGTCGGCGACGTTGTCGCTCCAGGTCAGGCAGTCGCTGGCGATATGCCAGCGATAGAGGACCTCGCCGACGGAGGCGAGAATCCCGCCGGCATCCAAATCATCGGCTCCCGCCGCGGACGCAGCCGCGCCGCGTTCCTCGGATCGGACCGACGCGCCGCCGTCCTTTGCCTCTCGATGTGGTTCTTGCGGGCCGGTGCGGCGCACGGTCGCCTCGTTGACTTGTTGCGGTCCGCGGATGGCGAGAGCAGACGGCCGTTTGCGGGAAAAGTAGCGGAAGAGCCTAAAGAATTCGGAAATCCGCACAGTAAAATGCGGTAAACGGCAAGGCGGCACGGGGCTTGCGATTGGCGCCTTGAGGACGTTGCAGCGTCCCGATTTGGTACAGGAAGCGCGCCGCCGTGACTGCAGCTCTGGTCCCCGTAGCGGTCGTCGATGACCAACCGTCCGCGTCGTCGAACGGCCGGCCCCGGGCCGACTTTCTCGCCCATCTCATCGCCACCGCGACCCAGGCGCCGCAGACCAGGCAGCGCCGCCGCGCCGAGCCGGCGGAAGCGATGGCGGCTTATGAGGCGGCGAGCGGGCCGCGCCTGGTGACCTGCCGGTCGGTCTCGCGCTCGCTTTAGGCGGGGCGTGCACGCCCAAGATTCGCTGACCGCCGCGTCCGCCTTACCCCGAACGCGGACATTCGGCGGTGCTTGTGCTGCCGGCAGAGAAATGGCCTGTCCGCTCCGTGCCGGCTGCCGACGTCGCGGCAATGGTCGGGGCGGCGCTGAGTGCCAATAGGCAACATTGCACCTCGACCCTGACGTTTTCACAGCAAGTAGTTCACGATCCTGCCAGCAGAGTTCGCGTGACCTTGTTTGCTAACCTGTCTTGCCGAAACGTCCTTAATCCCAGCGGGGGCGGGGAACCTGCGCCCAACTCCGCGCGTTGTTGTGTGGCAGGAATTTCGGAGCGTCTGGTCATGGCGATGATCGGCATCCGCGTCGCCGCGCTTGGACTTGCCCTCACGGCGTTGTGTCCGTCACCACAGGCCTGCGCGTTCGGGCTGCGATTGGGGCCGTTTTACCTCCCGTTGTTGGGCGGGCGGCTGCATCATGACCGGCACGACGTGCGAACGCCCGCCGAGGCGCTCCACTCCGAAGCCGCGCCCGTTGACGTTGCACAAAATCGCGCGCCAGACCTGCTCTACCCTATCTTGGCCTGGCCTTCGTTCGCCGAAGACATTTTCCGGCCGACGACCAACTATTTTTCCTGGCCGTTCAGCTACCAAAGCATTTTCGATCAGGCCTTCGCCAAATATCCGGCCGAGCGGGTCGCCGATCTGTGCCCCCGCCGGATCGGAAAGGGCAATGCCGATCTACGCATCGGGCGCGAAATCGCGCCGACCGCCGCGCAACGGCCGCTGCTACAAAAACTCGGCACGGCGCTTGCGCAAGCCAACGGCTATTTAATCAAGTCCTGTCCGGCTGAAATTCCAGCGCTGCCGGTAGAACGTCTGCAGCTTATGGACTCGCAGATCGACGCGATGATCATGGCGCTGGAGATCGTCCGCGGCCCCTTGCAGAAATTCGAGCAATCGTTAAGCGACAGTCAGCGTGCGCGGTTCTCCAGTCGTGTGCCGAGCGAAGATGCTACGCCAGCCTGTGCCAAAAAGCCGGAGCCGGACAACTGGCCGGGGCCAATTCTCAAGCAAGCCCTGCCACTGGCCTCCGGTCAACAGGCCGCACTAAATGATCTGGAGCGGGCGCTTGCCCGGGCGGCGAGTGATCTTGACGCCGATTGTCCCGATGGCATGCCGCGTATGCCGTCGGCGCGCCTGCAGGCGATCGAGGCAAGGCTCGACTTCACCTGGGCTGCGGTGCAAACGATCCAGGTAGCCGTTGCCCAGTTTCAAAAGCAACTGAGCGACCAACAGCGCGCACGGTTCAACGCTCTCGAGTTTGCCGCAACGCCGTAGCAGCGATTTTCCTTTTCGATCTCTCGACGCCGCCTTTACACCTATGACATTCGGTTTGAGCGCGAGCCGCTCATTATCCATTTCATCCGTTTCTTGCTTTGTCTGTATTGCGGCGTCATTAGGAGCCAATGTTTGTAAGGCGGTTGGCGTGAGCTGCCGCCAACTGGCGCGTCCGTTCCGGGTCCCACAAGCAGACATTGCCGCCTGGTTGCGCAATGTCCGCTATTCCGGAAAATTCTAGAGCCTGATCCGGAAAAGTGGACGCCGGTTTTCCGAAAAGATCATGCTCCCGCAAAAACTCTAGGCGGCCCGTTCGGTCTCGACCTCGACCTGGCGCAGCGAGCTGCGGATGCTGACAATGAAGCCGTCGACGACATCGACGAGCCCGATCGTCGTCAAGAGGAAAAAGGTCGACGTGCCCGCCCGCGGCACCAGCAGAAACTCCACCAGCATGACGACGAACAGCGCCATCGACAGCACGTGATCGACGATGGCCCGCGCGCCCATCCGCGTCGATTTGATGATCTCGACCGCCAGCAGCAGAACCGAGAAGGCGAGCAGAATGTCCTCCCAAGTCAATTTCCATTCCTGTCCGGACATCATGTGCACCACGGTCGCCTGCGTGGTCCAGAACTCGTCCGGCATGCGCAAGACGAAAGCGACGATGTTGTAGATGGCGAACGGAACCAGCAGCAGAGGAAAGCCGAGAACGAACATGGCGCGCTCTCCGATCGGACCTGTCCGGTCTTGATCCAGGCAGAGCGAAGCTTTGTCGACGCCAACCAACACTGCCGCCGGCTCTGCTGCCGTGCAGTCTAAGCAGGGGCTTCGGCTTTATCCAGGGTCGGTTGCACAGGCGCGCGTCATGAGCGCTCGCAAGACGCCACCGCAACGCCGGCAGCCGGCGCCAGGCATGATCCGCCAAACAGCGGACGCCGGTTTTCTAAAACGGCTCCGGCCCCGGCGAAACCAACCAGACCGTGATCCGATTTACGGCGGTCGGATTGCGGTTCAGGTCTCGCTCTTCTTCGCCAGCACCTGGCGGCCGCGATACATGCCGGTCTTGAGGTCGATATGATGCGGCCGCCGCAGTTCGCCGGAATCCTTGTCCTCGATGTAGGTGGGCCGCGCCAGCGCGTCGGCGGAGCGACGCATGCCGCGGCGCGAGGGCGATTTCTTTCTTTTCGGCACGGCCATGGCGGCTCTCCTGCAACAGAACGATGACAATATTGCTGCGACACCTGCCATGTCCGGCCCGAGGCCGGATCGCAGCGATCCGAAAATGACGGGAGCCGGGCTTATAGAAGAACGCCGCCGCCAACGCTAGGGGGTGCGGATACACGCAGCAAGCGCCGGGTGCGCTGCGGCGCGGCGCTGATAGAGGCTGGCGAGCCGGCGCACCAGCGCGCCCGGTTTCCGGGCGCTGCGCCGGTACGGGTTCGGCAGGATGGCGACAAGCTCCGCCGATTCCAGGCTGTCGAGCTCGTGCGCCGGCTTGCCGAAGGCGTAGCGGGAGCCCGCTTCCACGCCGAATTCGCCGTTCGGGCCCCACTCGGCGATGTTGAGATAGATTTCGAGAACGCGACGCTTCGGCAGAACCAGGTTGATCCAAAGCGCCAGCGGCAACTCCAGCGCCTTGCGCACGATACTGCGTCCGGACCAGAGAAACAGGTTCTTGGCGGTCTGCTGGGTGATGGTCGAGCCGCCGCGTGCTTCGCTGATGTCCTCGGCATCGGCGAGCGCCTCGCGCATGGCGCCGAAATCGACCCCGCGGTTGCGGCAGAAGGTGCCATCTTCGGCGACGATCACCGTACGCGGCAGCGACGGCGCCATCCGGCTAAGCGGAACGACCATGCGCTCAACGCGCGCTCCGGTCGCCCAGCGCCACAGCATCGGCGTCGAGACCGGCTGGACGAACCGGTAGAACGGTACGATCAGGTAAGGGAGCAACAGCAGGAACAGGCTGACGACGGCAAGCGCCACAAGGGAACGTCGCCAAACGGCCGGCATGGAACCCCAGGCAGCCTCAGGTTTAGTTGCGGGCGTAGCCGATGAGCGGCTTCTTCTTGCGGCCAAGAAGGATCAGGATCATGCCAGCGACCGCAAGCGGGGCCCAGGCCGGCGTGGCGTCCAGGAATGTATGCAGGTAGGGGTTCCACGCCCACAAGGCATGTTGCTGCAGCCAATCTTCCACGCGGCTGAGGCTGTTCTGGTCGATATTGGCCCAGGCTTCGGATACCTTCATGTAGGCCAAGTGCTGGTTGGCGATCGACTTGGTCCCGTCATAGACAAAGACGATAAAGGCACTCGCCAGCAGGCAGAGGCCGATCAACCGCAACAGAAATCTGAGCATAGCAATCCGAGCGGGCTCCTCATCGGTAGGATTCGCCTGCACGGCTTACTCCGGCGCGGCGGCTTATTCAATGCATCGGGCCTGCGGCGCTTTTTTGCACGCCCCTCCCCGAATGGGCGACCGCCCTTGAGCACAGGCTATGCCTTCCGCTAACGTCGTGCCGCCTTCGCCCTCGAGCGTCGCGTCACCAGCAAGGACTTGAAATGGCTCCGAAAACCGGACCGAACGGCGGCAATCGCTCGCGCCGCCCGACCTTCACCGACCAGGAGGCCCTGCTGTTCCACAGCCAGGGCCGGCCGGGGAAGCTTGAAGTGGTGGCGACCAAACCGATGGCGACGCAGCGCGATCTGTCGCTCGCCTATTCGCCGGGGGTCGCGGTGCCGGTGCTTGCCATCGCCGAGGACGAAAGCCGCGCTTACGACTACACCACCAAGGGCAATTTCGTCGCCGTGATCACCAACGGCACCGCCATTCTCGGCCTCGGCAATCGCGGCGCGCTCGCGGCCAAGCCGGTAATGGAAGGCAAGGCCGTCCTGTTCAAGCGCTTCGCCGATATCGATTCGATCGACCTCGAAATCTCTTCCGAGGATCCCGATGAAATCATCGATTGCGTGCGCCTGCTGGGCAAGAGCTGGGGCGGCATCAATCTCGAAGACATCAAGGCGCCGGAATGTTTCATCATCGAGCAGAGGCTGCGCGAGCTGCTCGACATTCCGGTGTTCCATGACGATCAGCACGGCACCGCCATCATCGCCGCCGCCGGACTGATCAACGCGCTCGAACTGACCGGCCGCGAGGTCAAGACCACAAAACTCGTCTGCAACGGCGCCGGCGCCGCCGGCATTGCCTGCCTCGAACTTTTGCGCGCCATCGGCTTCCAGCCGGAAAACCTGGTTCTCTGCGACACCAAGGGCGTGATCTACGAAGGCCGCACCGAGGGTATGAATCAGTGGAAGTCCGGCTTCGCCGTCAAAACCAAGGCGCGCACGCTCGCCGACGCCCTCGTCGGCGCCGACGTGTTCTTTGGCCTCTCGGTCAAGGGGGCGATGACGCAGGACATGGTGAAGTCGATGGCGGCAAAGCCGGTCATCTTCGCCATGGCCAATCCCGACCCCGAGATCACGGTGGAGGACGTCGCCGCGGTGCGCGACGACGCCATCATGGCGACCGGCCGGTCCGACTATCCGAACCAGATCAACAACGTGCTCGGCTTCCCCTACATCTTCCGCGGCGCGCTCGATGTCCGCGCCCGCGCCATCAACATGGAGATGAAGATCGCGGCGGCGCATGCGCTTGCCGAGTTGGCCCGCGAGGACGTGCCCGACGAGGTTGCCGCCGCCTATGGCGCGCGGCCGAAATACGGCCCCGACTACATCATCCCGGTGCCGTTCGATCCGCGCCTGATCTCGTTCGTGCCGCCGGCGGTGGCCAAGGCGGCGATGGATTCGAAGGTGGCGCGGCGGCCGATCGTCGACATGGACGCCTACCGGCAGCAATTGCGCAGCCGCCGCGATCCGATCGCCGGCGTGTTGCAGCGCGTGTTCGACAGCCTGCGCCGGCAGCCGCGGCGCGTCGTCTTCGCCGAGGGCGAAGAGGAGCAGGTGATCCGCGCGGCGGCTTCGTTCGTGCAGCAGGGTCTTGGCACCGCGCTGCTGGTCGGCCGCGACGAGCGCGTGTTGCAGACCGCGCAGGCGCTCGGCGTCGAGCTCGGCGGCGGCATCGAGATCATCAATGCGCGGCTGTCCTCGCGCAATGCCGCCTATGCCGCCTATCTCTACGAGCGGCTGCAGCGCCACGGCTATCTGCAGCGCGACTGCCAGCGCCTGGTCAACCAGGACCGCAACCACTTCGCGTCCTGCATGGTGGCGCTCGGCGACGCCGACGCCATAGTCACCGGCGTCACCCGCAATTTTTCCGTGGCGCTCGCCGATATCCGCCGCTGCATCGATCCGAAGCCGGGGCATCGGGTCATGGGCGTTTCGCTGGTGCTGGCGCGCGGCCGCACCGTGCTGGTGGCCGACACCGCCGTCACCGAAATGCCCGACGCCGCCGACATCGCCGCGATCGCCGTCGAGGCGGCGCGGGTGGCGCGTGCGCTCGGCTACGAGCCGCGGCTGGCTTTGCTTGCCTTCTCGACCTTCGGCCATCCGCCCGGCGAGCGCTCCGAGCGCGTGCAGGAAGCGGTGCGGCTGCTCGACAAGCAGCGCGTCGATTTCGAGTATGACGGCGAGATGGCGGCCGACGTCGCCCTGAACATGGAGCTGCGCGAGGCCTATCCGTTCTGCCGCCTGTCCGGTCCCGCCAACGTGCTGATCATGCCGGCGTTCCACTCCGCATCGATCTCGACCAAGCTGTTGATGGAGCTTGGCGGCGCGACCGTGATCGGCCCGCTGCTGGTCGGCCTCGACCGCTCGGTGCAGATCGTGCCGCTTTCCGCCAACGATGCCCAGCTCGTCAACATGGCGGCGCTGGCGGCTTATAACGTCACCGGCTGACGTTCGCCATTGCCGGGCGCGGCAGCGACGAAGCAATCCAGACCCATGCGTCGAAGGCTGGATTGCTGCGCTATCGCTGGCAATGACGAGGTGCAATGACGAGGAAAAATTAGCCAAGCGGCCGGCAACCTGGCGAAAAACGCGCCTCTGATTCACGGCCCCGAAACCACTCGCCGCTAGGCTGCGCCCATGCGTGAGCAGCACGACGCCCTCGACATCCGCGGCCTCTACAAGCGGTTCGACCGGCCGGCGGTCGACGGCCTCGATCTTGCGGTGCGCTTCGGCGAATTCTACGCGCTGCTCGGCCCGAACGGCGCCGGCAAGACGACGACGCTGCGCATGATCGCGGGTCTGCTTCGCCCCGACGCCGGCGCGATCCGCATCGCCGGCATCGACGCGCTCGCCGATCCGGTTGCGGCAAAGCGCCTGACCGCCTGGGTCTCCGACGAACCGATGATCTACGACAAGCTGACGCCGGAGGAGTATCTGGAATTCGTCGCCGGGCTGTGGAGCGTCGAGCCGGCCCATGCCCAGGCAACGGCCGCGGAGCTGCTCGACTGGCTCGGGCTTGCGGCGCACGCGCGCGAGCGCTGCGAGACGTTCTCCAAGGGCATGCGCCAGAAGGTGGCGCTCGCCGGCGCGCTCATTCACGACCCGCGCCTGATTATTCTCGACGAGCCGCTCACCGGGCTCGATGCCGGCTCGGCCCGCCAGGTCAAGCAAGTGCTGCGCGGACGCGTCCGCGCCGGCGGCACCATCATCATGACCACGCACATTCTCGAGGTCGCCGAGCGCATGGCCGACCGCATCGGCGTCATCGCCCAGGGCCGGCTCGTCGCCGAAGGCACGCTCGACGAATTGCGCCGGCGGGCCGGCGCGGCGAGCGCCAGCGGCGCGGCCAATCTGGAAGACGCCTTCCTCGCGCTCACCGCTGCGCCGGCAGAGGCGGCGGAAGCGGCGTGATCTCCACGTTTCTTCGCGCTGCTCAACTCCCCTCTCTCCTTGCGGGAGAGGGCGGTGACGTCGCGTGGAACGCGACGGAGCCAGGCGAGGGGTTTTGTTTGCAGAATTTTTTCGCAGCGGCCCTCTCACCCGCCTCGTTGGCAAGTGCTCGCTCGGCACCCTCTCCCGCGAGGGGAGAGGGAAAGGATAATGCGCGGGTGAAAACATGATTGCCGCCGGCACCGCGTTGTGGTTCGCACGGCATGAATCGCGGCTTGCCTGGCGCGACTGGCTGGCGATGATGACGGCGGGGCGGCGCGCCCGCCTGCGCAGCGTCGCCGTCGGCTTTGCCGCCTTCATCGTCATCATGCATGCGGTGGCCTATGCGGTAGTCGGCCGCGTCGCCGCCGCGCCGCTCGACAAGCATCTGCTCGTCTCGATCACGGCAACGCTTTTGCTGTCGTGGCTGTTGATGATCTCGCAGGCGACCGAGTCGATGACGCGCGCCTTCTACGCGCGCGCCGATCTCGATCTCATTCTCGCTTCGCCGGCGGCGGCGGCAAAGATCTTCGCGCTGCGCATCGCGACGGTCGCGCTTGCGGTCGGCGCCATGGCGCTGCCGCTCGCCGCGCCGTTCATCGACGTGCTGATCCTGCGCGGCGGCTTTCGCTGGCTCGGCGCCTATGGCGTGATCGCCGCCATGGCTGCAGCGGCGGCGGCGCTCGCCGTGGCGCTGACGGTGGCGCTGTTCCGCCTCATCGGCCCGCGACGCACGCGGCTGGTCGCGCAAGTGCTCGCCGCCTTGATCGGCGCCGCGTTCGTCATCGGACTGCAGCTTGTGGCGATCCTGTCTTACGGAACCTTGTCGCAAGCGAGCATCCTGCAGTCGGCCGCGCTCGTTGCGATCGCGCCGGACCCCGGCAGCGTGGTGTGGGCGCCGGCACGTGCCGTCCTCGGGGAGGCAACGGCGCTCGCCGGCGTGCTCGCCGCCGCCTTGGCGATGCTCGCGCTCGCCATCGCCGTGGTGGCGCCGCGCTTCGGCGACTATGCCGTCGCCGCCTCGGGCGCCGCGGCTTCGCCGGCAAACCGCGCCAAGCGCGGCCGTGCCTTTCGCGTCGCCTCGCCGCGGCAGGCGCTGCGCCGCAAGGAATGGCTGCTGCTTCGCCGCGATCCGTGGCTGATCTCGCAGACGCTGATGCAGATGCTTTATCTCGTGCCGCCGGCGGTCTTGCTGTGGCGAAGCTTCGCCGGCGGCGGCGGCGCCTACCATCTGCTCGTGCCGGTGCTGGTCATGGCCGCCGGCCAGCTCGCCGGCGGCCTCGCCTGGCTGTCGATTTCCGGCGAGGACGCGCCGGATCTCGTCGCCAGCGCGCCGGTACCGCCGCGCGCGATCCTGCGCGCCAAGGTCGAAGCGGTGCTCGCCGTCATCGCCGTGGTGTTTGCGCCGCTCGTCGCGGCGCTTGCCGTTGCCTCGCCGCGGCACGGCCTCGTCACCGCCGCCGGCATCGTCATTGCCGCGGCCGCGGCGACCGCCATCCAGCTTTGGTTCCGCACCCCGGCCAAACGCAGCCAGTTCCGCCGCCGCCAGGTGTCGTCGCGGGTTGCGACCTTTGCCGAGGCGTTCTCCTCGATCGCCTGGGCCGCTACCTCAGCCGTCGCCGCCGTGAGCCTGGGGCTGGCGCTCGCCCCGGCGCTGATCGCGGTCGCGGTGCTCGCCGGCGCGCGTTTTTTAAGTCCGCGGAAAGCGGCATAGCTCCAGCGCCACCGCCGGCAGCACGGCACGATTGCGTTTCGGGAGAGCTGTAGGGTCTGCTTTGCCGGTCAGAAAAGCTGTATGAGGATCAGCAGCATGCCGACCACCGAGACGGCCCAGATACCGGTGCGAAGCCACGGTATGCCGGCCAGATACACGATCGCATAGGCGAGCCGCGCCCAGAAGAAGATCTGACAGCCCAGGAGCGTCATGGCGTTGGTCTTGCCCGCAATCTGCGCCGCCAGCACCAGGATGGCGAACATGACCAGGTATTCGAGCATGTTGAGGTAGCCACGCCGCGCGCGCCCCGCCCATCCGGTGATCGGCGGCAGGTTCTCGCGGTTGCCAACCAGCGCCGGCAAGCCCACTTGCATCTGCGCGCCCGCGACGGAAACGAGCATCTGCACGAATGCCAGAATGGCGGACCAAACAAGCAGCGTGAGTTCGGGAGTCATGTACCTCTCTCCTTGTGAGTCGGCGTTCTCAGACGCCGTACCACGGTGCGATGCTTCCAGCCGAAGGCTGCGGGCTTCACATCATTCCACATATTCGGGTGCGGTGCACGGCTGCGGAAATAATGACGCCTCACCCTGAGGTGCGCGCGCGCAGCGCGGGCCTCGAAAGGCCACGCCGCATCAGCTACATCCTTCGAGGCGCGCCTTCGGCGCGCAGCTCAGGATGAGGAATTGAGTTAGCCCACCGCCACCAGCAGCACCGCGATCTCGCATGCCTGTTCGAGCGCGCCGATCACGTCGCCGGTCTGGCCGCCGATCTGCACCACGGTCAGGCGCGCCACCAGCGCCGTGACGATCGCCAGCGCAACCAGCGCCACGATCGCCGGCCCGACGCCGAGGCAGATGAGCAGCGCGGCGACCCCGATCGCGGCCGCGGTCAAGGCTTGCTCGCGTCCGGGCTGGCCAACCAAGGCGGAAAGCCCGTCGGTGCGCGCCGGCGCCACGAACGACATGAACACCGGCAGCGTCGCTCGTGCCGACGCGTGCGCGGCGATCAGGGCGAAGGCCGCCGCGCCGGGATCGGCGAGGCTTGCCAGCGCGGCGACACGGATCAGGATCGAGACGGCAAGCGCGCAGACGCCGTAGGTGCCGATGCGGCTGTCGCGCATGATGGCAAGTTTTTGCTCGCGCGCCGCACCGCCGCCGAATCCGTCGATGGTGTCGGCGAGCCCGTCCTCATGCAGGCAGCCGGTCACCGCCATGCCGGCGGCGACCGCGAGCGCCGCGGCCGGCCATGCGGTGAGGCCGAGCCGGTGGGCCAGCGCAAAGACGAGAGCGGCGATGATGCCGACGACGAGGCCGGCAAGCGGCAGAGCCCACACCGCCGGCGCCAGCCCTTTTTCCGCCGCGCCGGCACCGGCGTCCGCCGCCGCCCGCACCAGCGGCAACCGCGTCGCAAACATGACGGCGGCAGTCGTCTCGCGCCCGCGCGCCGCGAGCCACGCCGTCCATTCGTCTCTCGAGCCGGGGATCATCGCCAGCGCCCTCGCGGCTACATTGGCCGTACCCTACCAGATTTGCTAGGCATGATCCGGGGCGAATTGACAGTTCCGTTCATTCCCGCGACCGCAGGGAGTTAAGGGCTCGATCCCTGTCCACGCGGGGATGACCCGGCTTTAGCATCAAGGTTGACCAGCATGACCGACTTCGCCTCGTTCGCCGACCTGCGCGCCGCCTGCCTCGACCTGCCGAGCGGCCATCCGGCCGCCAGCGCCGCGGTCGCGGGACGCGAGGACCGCCTGACCAAGCCGCCGCGAAGCCTCGGCCGGCTCGAGGACCTCACCGCCTTCCTTGCCCACTGGCAGGGCCACGCGCCGCCGCGCCTCGACAGGGTCGAGATCCTGGTGTTCGCCGGCAATCACGGCGTCACCCGCCAGGGCGTCTCCGCCTATCCCGCCGAAGTCACGGTGCAGATGGTGGCAAACTTCGCCGCCGGCGGCGCCGCCATCAATCAGCTGGCGCGCGCGGCCGGTGCGAGCCTGCGGGTGATCCCGCTGGCGCTCGACGCGCCGACTGCCGACTTCACCGCGGAGCCGGCGCTGACCGAGCAGGAATTCCTGGCCGCGGTGGCGACCGGCCATGATGCGGTCTCGCCGGCCTGCGACCTCGTCGTGCTGGGCGAGATGGGCATCGGCAACACCACTGCGGCGGCGGCGATCGCGGCCGCATTGTTTGGCGGCGGCGGCGGGCGCTGGGCCGGCCGCGGCACCGGGGTCGATGATGACGGCCTTAAGCGAAAGCGCGACGTTATCGACCGCGCACTGCTTCGCCACGCTGCGGTCCTTGACGATCCGCTGCGCGCCGCCGCCGCGCTCGGCGGCCGCGAACTCGCGGCCATCCTCGGCGCCACGCTCGCCGCGCGCCGGCAGAATATTCCGGTGTTGCTCGACGGCTTCGTCTGCACCGCCGCGGTCGCGCCGCTTCATAAGCTGCGCACCGATACGCTCGCGCACGCGCTCGCCGGCCATCTCTCCGCCGAAGCCGGCCATCGCATGCTGCTCGACGAACTTGGCCTGAAGCCGCTGCTCGATCTCAACATGCGGCTCGGCGAAGCCTCCGGCGCGGCGGCGGCGATCTTCATCCTGCGCGCCGCGCTCGCTTGCCACACCGGCATGGCGACGTTCGCCGAGGCCGGCGTTTCCGACAAGCCGGCGGACGAGGGGACGGAGAAGGAAGCGGGGTAGTCTTGTCCCTCTCCCCTTGTGGTTCTTGCGCGCGGCGGCTTTCGCAAAGCCCGGGCGTTCTGCGCCGCGAGAACGCTACTCGTTGTCCGTCATCCTGAGGTGCGAGCCGACGAAGTCGGCGAGCCTCGAAGGACGACGGCCCGGGCGCTGCGGCCTGCATCCTTCGAGGGCCGCCATAGCGCGTCGAAGACGCCCGTAAACGCGCTTCTGGCGGCCACCTCAGGATGAGAGTAGGGCGGCACGGCGGAACACTATTTTCATCCGGCGCGCGTGGCGACCTTGCCGTCCAGGGGAAGGTGAAGTGAAGGTGCCTACGCCGCGCGCGGCAGGATCAGCGGCTTGACCTCGCGGAATTCGCTCATCGCCTTGAGCGCGTCGGTCAGCGTGCCGAGCGTATAGGTGTTGGAGATGAGCTTGTTGAAATCGAACATCTTGCCGCGCGTCGCGATGAACTCGACCGCCTGATAGAAATGCCGCGCCTCGGCCATCACCGTCGACAACACCTGCACGCCGCGGAAGAACAGCAGCGGCGGCACGGCGATGTCGGCGCCGCCAGAGACGCCGACCTGAACCAGCCGCCCGCCGGGCCGCGCCATGCGCAGGCCTTCCGGCATCGCGTGCGAATTCGCGCAATTCATGACGATGTCGGCGCCGCGGCCGGATGTCAGCTCGCGCGCCCAGGCGACGCGGTCGGCCGACTTCTGCATCTGCGTCAGGTCGAGGACGTGATCGGCGCCCCACTCTTTTGCGACCTGAAGCCGTGCCGCCGGCGCGCCGACGATCAGCACTTTGTCGACGCCGCGGTCCTTGGCGATGGCCAGCGCATACAGGCCGAGCGGACCGCAGCCCTGGATCAGCAGACTCTCATGGCTCGCGATGCCGCCAAGCTGCTCGTAGCTGTGCATCATGGTGCGCAGTGCACAGGCCGCCGACGCCGCAAGCACCGGCGGCACGTTGTCCGGCACGCGAATGAAAGTGCCGCCCGGCGGAAAGTAATGATACTCGGCGCAGCCGCCCATCAGCCGGCTCGGATGCGAATGGCCGAAGCTCGTATTCTGGTGACAGAGCGTGGTCTGCCGGGTGACGCGGCAGTAATAGCAATGGCCGCAATGCGAATAGGAGGAAATGATCCGGTCGCCGGGCTTGAGCGGCCGGTCGAGAATGTCGGTGACCGGCCCCCGCGTCTGGACGATGGTGCCGCAGGTTTCGTGGCCGGGCACGTAGGGCAATTGCAGCGGCTCGATGAACGGCTGGTCGGGCCCGCCCTCGTCGCTGAGATGGCCCATCCAGCGGTGGGCGTCGGTGCCGCACAAGGTGGCGGCGTCGACCTTGATGAGCACCGAGCCTTGCGCCATGTCGGGGATCGGCACGCGCCACAGCTCGACCGGATCGCGATATTTGGTGACGACCGCGGCGAGCGCTTCAGTCATGGCGATGGTGCTCCTGCATATCGTTCGTCATTGCGGGCGGCAGCGAAGCATCCAGTGCGGTTTCATTGTTCCGGATTGCTTCGCCGCTTTTGCTCCTCGCAATAACGGAGCGAGGCGATTTTACATGAACGCCTGGATGCCGGTTTGCGCCCGGCCGAGGATCAGGGTGTGGATGTCGTAGGTGCCTTCGTAGGTGTTGACGGTCTCGAGATTGCAAAGCACGCGCATGACGTGGAATTCGTCGGAAATACCGTTGCCGCCGTGCATGTCGCGGGCCAGCCGGGCGATGTCGAGGGCCTTGGCGCAATTGTTGCGCTTCAGCAGCGAAATCACCGGCGGCGACGCCTTGCCCTGTTCGATGAGACGCGTGAGGCGGAGCGCGGCGTGCAGGCCGAGCGCGATCTCGGTCTGCATGTCGGCGAGCTTCTTCTGCACCAGCTGGTTGGCGGCGAGCGGCCGGCCGAACTGCTTGCGGTTGAGCACGTAGTCGCGGGCGCGGTGCCAGCAGAATTCGGCGGCGCCGATGGCGCCCCAGGCAATGCCGGTGCGCGCCATGTTGAGGCAGCCGAACGGGCCGGCCAGCCCGGCAACGTTCGGCAAGAGATTGTCTTCCGGCACTACCGCGCCATCGAGCACGATCTCGCCGGTGATCGAGGCGCGCAGCGACAGCTTGCCTTCGATTTTCGGCGTCGAGAATCCGGATGTGCCGCGCTCGACGATGAAGCCGCGGATCTTGCCGTCAAGCTTGGCCCAGACCACGGCGATGTCGGCGACCGGCGCATTGGTGATCCACGTCTTGCTGCCGGTGAGCTTGAAGCCGCCGGCGACCTTCTCGGCGCGCGTCGTCATCGAGCCGGGGTCGGAGCCGTGATCGGGCTCGGTCAGGCCGAAGCAGCCGACGATCTCGCCGCTCGCGAGCTTCGGCAGATATTTGCGGCGCTGCGCCTCGGTGCCGTAGCTGTAGATCGGGTGCATCACCAGCGACGACTGCACCGACATCGCCGAGCGGTAGCCGGAATCGACGCGCTCGACCTCGCGGGCGATCAGGCCGTAGGCGGTGTAGCTTAAGCCCGCGCCGCCGTATTCTTCGGGGATGGTCGAGCCGAGCAGCCCGAGCGCGCCCATCTCCCTGATGACGGCCGGGTCGTAGCTCTCGTCGCGGAAGGCCTTGAGCACGCGCGGAAACAGCTTGTCCTGGGCGTAACCGCGCGCGGTGTCGCGCACCATGCGCTCTTCCTCGGTCAGCTCGCTTTCGAGGTCGAGCGGATCCTCCCAGTTGAACGCTGCATCCTTGATCTGGACCGGCTTGGTGTCGCGCTTTTCCGCCGCCTGCGCCATCTGCATCTGCTCCGCCTGCACTTGCTCCGCTTAACTTAAGCCATCTCGCGCCGCGCGGAAACACGCCGTTGCCGCTTCGGCGCGCTTCCGCTATCTAACGGGGACGGCTTTCGATTTTGCGCCCGTAGCTCAGCTGGATAGAGCGTTGCCCTCCGAAGGCAGAGGTCAGAGGTTCGAATCCTCTCGGGCGCGCCAGCGTCTTTCGGCCGCCGATTGAGCCTGTTGGCGCAAGAAGGCAAGGCCATGGCCGATCAAGTGTTCGTGGGCACGGTGGTATTGCCGGACCGGATCGTCGACGACGGCTACGTGCTGGTCGGCGACGGCGTCGTGCAGCGGGTCGGTTCCGGGACGCCGCCGGCGGGCGAGAAACACGGCGGGCCGGGATTCCTGGTGCTGCCCGGCGCCATCGACGCGCAGGTCCATAGCCGCAGCCAGAAGGGCCAGGAGGATTTCATCTGGTCGACGCGGAGCGCCGCGGCCGGCGGCGTGACCACGATCGTCGACATGCCCTATGACGACGGCTCACTGATCGCCAACGCCGAGCGCTTTGCGCGCAAGAAGGCCGAAGCCGCGGCGCAGGCGCGCGTCGATTTTGCGCTCTACGCCACCATCGACCCGCAGGACGGCGCCGCGCGGATCGACGAACTGGTCGCCGCCGGCGCCGCCGGATTCAAGTTCTCGACCTTTGGCACGCATCCGCAGCGCTTTCCGCGCATTCCGCCGCAGCTCCTCTATGCCTGCTTCGGCGGGATCGCGCCGCACGGCCTGATCGCCGGCATTCACAACGAGAACGACGAGATGATCCGCGCCTTCACGGCGCAGATCGAGGCGAGCAACGTCACCGATTATCGCAGCCACGGCCTGTCGCGGCCGCCGATCACAGAAGCCTTGGCCGACGTGGAAGTCTTCGAGCTCGGCGCCGGCACCGGCTGCCGCGTCCACGTCGTGCACTCGTCGATCGCGCGCGGCTATGAGCTCGCGGCGGCCTATCGCGCCCAGGGCCATGCGGCGACCATCGAGGCCTGCATTCATTATCTGACGCTCGACGAGGAGGACGACGTGAGCCGGCTCGGCGGCAAGGCCAAGATCAATCCGCCGCTGCGCTCGCGCCGCGAACGCGAGGCAATCTGGCGGCATCTTGCCGCCGGCAATGTGACGGTGGTGTCGACCGATCACGTCAGCTGGTCGGAGGACCGCAAGACCGATCCGAACATGTTCAAGAACGCGTCCGGCGTTCCCGGGCTCGAAGTGCTGTACGCGCTGCTGCTGAAAGGTTTGAGCGAACGGAATTTGCCGCTGACGCATGCGGCGCGGCTGCTCGCCCGCAACCCGGCCGAGCTGTTCCGCGTCGATCATGTGAAAGGCGCGCTTGCCGTCGGCCGCGACGCCGATATCGTGCTGGCGCGGCGCGATCCCTACCGCTATGTCGCCGCCGACAGCGGCAACAATTTCGTGTCCTGGAGTCCATACGACGGAATCGAACTGCCGTTCCGCATCGTCGGCACCTTTTTGCGCGGCGGCTGCGTGATGGCGGATGGGCGCGTCGTCGGCGCGCCCGGCGGCGGCCGGTTCGTGGCGCCGCCGCTTCCGGTGCATTGACGGAACGCATCGTGCCCGCAGCCGCGCTGCCGCTCGATGCCGACCGCCTGTGGGCCGACGTGATGGCACTCGCGGACATCACCGAGCCGGGCCGTCCCTATACGCGGCGTTCGTTCAGTCCGCTGTTCCTCAAAGGCCGTGCCTTCCTCGCCGAGCGCTTGGCCGAAGCCGGGCTTAAGGTGCGCACCGATGCCGCCGGCAACCTGATCGGCCGGCGCGACGGCCGCCTGCCGGCGCGCGGAATCATCGCCGTCGGCTCGCACAGCGATACGGTGCCGTCCGGCGGCCGTTTCGACGGCATTGCCGGCGTCGCCGCCGCACTCGAAATCGCCCGCGCATTGCGCGACGGCGGCGTTCAGCTCGAACACGGGCTGGAAGTCATCGATTTCCTCGCCGAGGAGCCGAGCGATTACGGCCTCTCATGCGTCGGCAGCCGCGGCATGACGGGCGCGCTCGACGCCGCCATGCTCGATATGACCGGACCGGGCGGTGAAACTCTGGGCGCGGCTTTGCGCCGGGTCGGCGGCGATCCGGATCGTCTTGCGTCGGCGCACCGCGACGATGTCGGGGCGTTTCTCGAATTGCACATCGAGCAGGGCACCGTGCTCGAGGCGGGCGCGCTCGACGTCGGCGTCGTCACCGCGATCGTCGGCATCCGCCGCATCGAGATCGTGTTCGAAGGCGCGGCCGATCACGCCGGCACCACGCCGATGAAGGCGCGCCGCGATGCGCTCGTCGCCGCCGCCGACACGGTGCTGTCGGTGCGCCGTATCGCCGAGCAATTGGCGGCGGCGGGTCCGGACTACTTCGTGGCCACCGTCGGCATTCTCGGCGTCGAGCCGGGCGCGGCCAACACCGTGCCGGGCAGATGCCGGCTGGTGATCGACGCGCGCACCACCAATCCGGCGCTGACGCAACGCTTTGCCGATGCGGTGGAGCGCGCAAGCGCAACGCACGCCGCCGAATTCGCCGTCGTTCGCGCATCGTTTGACGTGCTGTCCGACGGGCCGCCGGCGGCGTGCGATCCGGCCTTGCGTGCTATGCTGCATGACAGCGCGGCAAAACTCGGCCTCGGCACCGCCGATCTGGCGAGCGGCGCCGGTCACGACACGGCCTTCATGACCCGGATCTGCCCATCGGCCATGGTTTTCGTGCCCTGCCGTCACGGCAAGAGCCACGCGCCCGAGGAATGGGCGGATCGCGAAGCCATCGCCGCCGGAGCCGCCGTCATGCTGGAGACGGTCAAGGCGCTCGATCGTTCGCTGTCGCGCGCAGCCCGCGCGGGGTAGGGGAGCGCGCTGATGGGCCGCATCCTGGGATTGACCGACGTCGAGGCTGCGATCCGCGGCGGCTCGGTGTTCGCGGCCGGCGGCGGCGGCTGGGTCGAGCACGGACGCATGCTCGGCACCGCCGCGGTCACCATCGGCCAGCCGGAACTCGTCGCCATGGACGAAGTCCCGGACGACGCGTTCATCGCCACCGCCGCCGCGATCGGCGCGCCGGCGGGCACGACCGAATGGCAGATGCTAGGCGTCGATTACGTCAAGGCGGTCGAGATGCTGCAGGAAGCGCTCGGCGCGCCGATCCATGGGCTGATGATCGGCCAGAACGGCATGTCGAGCACCATGAACGCGTGGCTGCCGTCGGCGCTGCTCGGCACCAAGGTGGTCGACGCGGTCG
>Ga0335085_10001609_pt1 | contig 46501 bp, 39 predicted proteins | sample Lox_Sample_45_FD_206712 | JGI IMG/M metagenome (GOLD analysis project Ga0335085, IMG submission 206712) | Soil microbial communities from Loxahatchee National Wildlife Refuge, Florida, United States - Lox_Sample_4.5 | ecosystem: Environmental > Terrestrial > Soil > Wetlands | place: USA...
TACCTGTTTATCCGGCTCGATGGCCTGCAATGGCTGCTCCTCATTCATCGCTTGCAGATTGCCTAACCGCGCGCGGAACAGGCTGCCCGTTTCATACCCGTGCGGTTCCCATTCCACTTCACCGTTCAGATCACTGCTGGATATCTGGGCAGTCAATCCGTCGCCGCGCCTGGAAGCATCGATATGCAATGCGCTGATCGTCTGGCCATAGCCGGTCAATCTTCCAATATGCAGATCCGCACCCGCGATTGGCCACGCCGCATCTTTGCCAGTGTCTTTCCCGGTTTCATTCTGGAGATCGGCCAAACCTCCCCAGCCCTGCAACGATAACACTGGCAAGTTGCCGGCCAGCCATATACCTTTCTTGATTCGGGACCGCCTCTGTGCTTTCTTGAATACGGGTGACCCTTCCGGGAAGCCAAAACTAACGACGCCATTCGCGATGCCCATCGCGCCTCTTTCTCGGTGACGCGCCAGCCGGGCGTTTAGCAGCGTACCCAATTGAACGGAAACCACATCCTGTCCCTGGGCGACAGAAGCGACTCTGGTTCGATCTCCCCGCTTGGGCAAGATCAGCACCGGATTCTTTTCCACTCGCAGAGTCATCGTCTCATCTGCGCGTTTCGAGAATGGTTCGGGCAAGCTGCAACTGATCCCCCGCAGATTGGAATTGATGACGACCTGCGCTGATTTTTTATCCACCCGGATGTCGGCATCCCAATCCGCACTGCCATGCAGGTAATTAAGCAGCGGATGCGGCTCGGTCTTGCGCATAATATCTGCGTTGCCGTGCCCCTTGACCGTCGCGTGCACGGCGCCTCCTTCGGCAGTTTGCATATTGATGCTGGCCGCCCCGCCCAGAATTTCAGCGGTGATGTCGCCGGCATGCATGCCAGACTCAGAGAACGCCAAAGATCCGCGGGTATTGCGCAACAAAGGCATGCCCTCGCCCAGTGAAATATCGTTGTCCTGAACCTTGAACGTCCCGGACACTTTAACCGGTTTGTCGCCTTTTAGCGGGATGCTTGCAATCAGATCCAGTCGCCCATTCCCGCTGGCGCTCATTTCGTCGGTGAAACCGTTTATGTATCCGCGCACGGGACTCTTCTGGATGAACTCCAGAAATGAATTGCTCGCGCCAACCGCTTCACCCTTGATCTCCAGCGCAAGGTCCTTGCTCATCATGTCCGGCAAGGCAACTGAGACGTTGCGCAATCTGGTGCCGAGAATGGTCGCGGACGGGGCATCCACTTCCAGCCTGTTGCCGCGTATCAGGAATTCCCCGGTAATATTTTCGATACGCGGCCAATTCTTGTCGAATTCCATCACCGCATCCTGTGCGTGCCCGCCGATTTCAAACAGAACGTCCTTGGTCCCGTCCAGAGGAAAATCACTCAGATTTCCCTTGATGCGGATGCGAAAATCCTTGGTACTCCCCGCCAGCAGCGAACCGGCCAGCCAGTCATTCCCCTCCTTGGCCAGCGCGATCAGCGGCGTATAACGGGCCGCGCGCCTGATATCGCCGCGCGTCAATTTGGCCGTCATATCCAGCATGCCCAATGTACCGGCCTGAGTCCGGTAATTGCCAAATAAATTTCCCGCCAGATCGTCGTTGGTTACCGCGATATTGTCGACGTAGATCGACAATTCCCCGTCTTCGCGCCGCCAGCCGCCCTGGCCGATAAAGGTCTTGAATGACAAAGGCTCTCTGATCTCCCCAGGAGCATCCACGGCCAGCCGGCGGGAGTCGACGATGAACTTTCCATTCGCGTTGCTGCCATCCAGATCTATTGTCAAACCGGATATGCCCGGCATTTCGCCGACCTGATTAATCGCAAGATTGTCAAAATGACCCTTGAGTATGAAGTTGCCAGGCTTTTGAGGGGTCCCTTGCCACTGCGCATCCAGCTTGGACACCTTACCCCTCGGTCCGTATGCATTCAATTTGGAACGCAGATCCGTTTGTATCGGCATGTATTTTGACAGGCTTGCTAGACTTTCCAGTTGCAGATAATTGGCCCGAATCTCGCCGCTGGCACGCTGTCCATCGTTTGAATTCAATATGCGAAGGTAAAAGTCCGTAGGTTGAAATTCAAGCCCGTCCTGCAAGCGTAATGCCAAATCCCGGGTGGAAACTTCAAATCCGCCGGATTCTTCTTGCCAGGCTGCGCGACCATGCACTTGCAGCATCACCAGTTCGGGCAAGTGTTCTGCAAGCTTGGTGACAACGTCACGCAAGTCGAGATCCGCGGTGATCTTTGTCACCTTGCCTTCTTTGATGCCCAGCCAGCCGCGCAACGCACCCCGCCCCTTGCTGAATTGACTGGGCAGGTCGAGCCAAGGCCGCCACGCATTCACATCGGTATAGTCCACTTGTGTATACAGCTGCCCATACCATGTTGACAGGCCGCCGATGCTTTCCCCGTAGAACTCGCCGCGCACATCAAGCGGGGTCGCCAGGCTGCTTGGCGGTATCGCACGAAGGGCAAACCTGTGCTGACTGAATAGCCTGTCGACACGCAGATTCACGTTCTGCAACTCCAGCGGCGGCGCCTTGCGCAACTCGTCGATCCACACGAGATCGGCGTTGCGCACCACCACGTTCGACTGATTCAACATCCAATCGGCAAAATCGTTGTTGCGGCCCGGTTTGGAAAGCAGCAAATTGCCGATATAGATCTTTCCTTGCGCATCTCTGCGTATCCGCAGTTCCGGTTTGACGATTTCCAGGCTCGCGAGCCGGAGTTGCGCGATGAACAGCGACAGCCAAGATAGACTTGCATCAATGTGCTGAAGCGCCAATGCGGTTTGCCGCTGTTCATCCAGTATGCGCACATCGGTAAAAGTCAGGCGCGGCAGAAAGCCCTGCCAGTCCCCCTCTATCCTGCCAATCGTGACCGGGTTGCCTATGGCGGCTGAAAATGTGGATGTTATCCTGTCATGATATTGCTCGATATCCGGCAACAGCCAATAGCGCAGCGACATCACAGCAGCAGCAAACAGCATGGCCGCAACAGCCGAAAACACGATGGCGAGTCGCGCGAGCCAATTCATACTGTGCCAGAGCAAACGGACAGGGATAGAGTTCAACATTAAAAAACTGGATACCTCAAGACGCGAACCCGGGGGAAATAGTGCCTAAAATCTATAATTGGAACACAATGCCTATTCTAACTGAAGGAGCACATGAATATCGCAATCTCGCCACATGCAACCTTTGACGATATGCTGCAAACGACTTTGCATTGCAGTCGGTATGCCAGACGGGTGCTGGAGACAGACCAAAGTATCCTGAATTGGTTGCAAGAAAACTATTCCTCGGCCTGCCGGCGCGAGGAAATGGAGTCATTTTTGCAGCAATCCGGGCAGGATCTGCTGGATGAAACCGGATTGGCGCAAGCGGTGCGCAAGTTGCGCAAACATGTGACGATCAAGCTTGCGCTCCGAGATCTGAATGGCTTGGCCGACTTGAGCGAGGTCATGCAGGCTACGACCGCATTGGCAGAGTTGTGCGTGCAACGCTCTCAAGACTGTTTGATGCCGGCATTGCGCGCTCAATTCGGCAGCCCGCGGGGCGAATCAAGCGCGATCGCCCAGGAATTGCTCGTCATCGCGATGGGCAAACTGGGCGGCGGCGAGCTGAATGTCTCGTCCGATATCGATCTGATTTTTGTTTATCCCGAGGACGGAGAAACCGATGGCCCGCAAATACTGAGCAACCACGAGTTCTTTACGCGTCTGGGTCGCCGCCTGATCAGTATCCTCAACGAACTTACCGCAGATGGTTATGTATTCCGCGTGGATATGCGGCTTCGCCCCTACGGCGAAAGCGGTCCGCTGGTGACGAGCTTTGCCGCCCTGGAAGAATACCTGGTTACCCAGGGGCGCGAATGGGAGCGTTACGCCTGGATCAAGGCTCGTGTCATCTCGCCCGTTGCCAGTCCGAACATTGCAGAACTGATGCAGTTGGTGCAGCCATTCGTTTACCGCAAGTATCTTGATTTTGGCGCAATCGATTCAATGCGCAAATTGCATGCGCAGATCCGCCAGGAAGTGCGGCGCCGCGACCGGTTAAATGACATCAAACTCGGCCCGGGCGGCATCCGCGAGATCGAATTCATTGCCCAGGTATTCCAACTGATGCGCGGCGGCAGCGATACCAGATTGCGCATCCGCCCCACCCGGGCCGTTCTGCCTCGGCTTGGCGAGATGGCTCAGCTGTCCCCGCAGGTGGTTGCCTCCCTGGACGATGCTTACGTGTTTTTGCGCAACCTGGAACATCGCTTGCAATACCTGGATGACAATCAAACCCAGGCATTGCCGGAAAGCTCCGAAGACCAGGGAATCATCGCCAACGCGATGGGTTATGCGGATTTTGCCGCCCTGCAAAAGGAACTGGATCGTCATCGCGAGCTGGTCAGCCGTCAATTTGAGCAGATCTTCGGAGCGCAGCAGCCGGGACTTGACTTGCAACCGTGGCACGAAGGGATCGCCGACGAAGAATTGAATAGCCACTTGGCGAAACTGGGGTATCACAAACCGCAGGACAGCACCCAGTACCTGCTGCAATTTCGCGCCAGCAACCGCTACCGGCAACTGCCCGAAATGAGCAGACAGCGGCTGGACAGGCTGATTCCGCAATTCGTCACCTTGTGCGCGCAATATGGCGATCCCGATGCAACACTGTCAAGATTGCTGAACCTGCTTGAAGGCGTCAGCCGGCGCGCCGCCTACCTCGCCTTTTTTTCCGAATATCCGCAGGCCATGCAACGATTGACCCGGTTGGTCGCCGCCAGCAGCTGGGCGAGTGAATACCTCACGCTGCACCCGGCATTGCTGGACGAACTGCTGGATGCGCGCGAGATTTATCAGCCTCCGGAATGGCAACAGCTAGACCATGACTTGCAAACCCGCCTGAGCGACTGTGCAGAAGATGCCGAGCGGCAACTCGACGTGCTGCGGCATGTCCAGCAGGAACAAACGTTTCATCTGCTGGCGATGGATCTGCAAGACTTGCTGCCGCTGGAGAAACTCAGCGACCATTTGAGTGATCTGGCAGATTTGATGTTGCGCCATGTGCTGAGGCTGAGTTGGGCGGCCGCACGCAAGCGGCACCGCGACGAGCCGAAATTCGCCATCATCGCGTACGGCAAACTGGGCGGCAAAGAGCTCGGTTACGCTTCCGATCTGGATCTGATCTTCCTCTACGACGATGACCATCCCGACGCGCAGGAAAACTATGCAAGACTGGCTCAGCGCATCAATACCATGCTCGGAAGTTATACCTCATCGGGGCGCCTGTATGAAACCGATTTGCGTCTTCGTCCGAATGGCGCGAGCGGATTGCTGGTAAGTTCGATCGAGGCTTTTGAAGATTATCAGCGGAGACAGGCATGGGTATGGGAGCATCAGGCGTTGACGCGCGCCCGCTACAGCGCGGGTGACGCACAGGTCGGCGCGGCCTTCGAACAAATCCGCCGTCAAGTGCTATGCCAGCCGCGCGAACTGGCGGCTCTGCGCGGGGAGATTCTGGCCATGCGCAAAAAGATGCACGATGGCCATCCCAACGACAGCAACCTGTTCGATATCAAGCACGACAGCGGCGGCATGGTGGATATCGAGTTCATGGTGCAATACCTGGTACTGGCCTACTCCCATCAATATCCGCAATTGACCGCGAACATCGGCAACCTGGCGCTGCTAAAGCGGGCGAGCGAATTCGGCCTTATCCCCGCCGATCTTGCCGAGCAAACCCGGACGCTATATCGCGCCCTGCGGCAGACACAGCACAAAATGAGACTGAACAATCTTTCGCCGTGCCGGATTGAGCAGGGTTTGATCGACACCGTTCCATGCAAAGAATTATGGAGCAGGTTGTTCGGGAATATCCAGGGGAAGAACAGCGCTGAACCTTCCTGACGGGCTGAGCCGGCTTATTGCGTCGTTCTTCATCCGCGAAGTGAGACGGTACATCACCATCTCGCCCTTGCCCTTGAGAGTAATTGTCGCGGGCGGCTCGAATGCGTAGTAGTGGCGAATGCGATTGTAGGTGACCTTGTCAACCTGTATCACCCCTTCAATGGCTTCATCGGTCAACCGGCTGGCGACGTTCACCGTATCCCCCCACAAATCATAGATGAAACGTTTGGTGCCGATCACCCCCGCGACCACTGGCCCAGTGGCTATTCCGCAGTGGATATCCAACTGGAATCTTGCGAGATCCGGATGTTTGGTCACAAATTCACGCATCTCCAATGCCAGATTGGCAATATCGCTGGTGTAATTCGTATTCTCGCGATTCAAACCGCCGACAGCCATATAGGCATCGCCGATCGTCTTGATCTTTTCCACGCCGTATTTCTCGCACAAATGATCAAAACCTGAAAAGATTGTATTCAGCAAAGCAACCATTTGCTCTGGGGAGAGCGACTCGGTCAGCTGGGTAAAATTCACCAGATCGGCAAACATGACTGTCACATCCGCATGGCCATCCGCGATCAGCCCGTGATGTTCCTTCAATCGTTGCGCGATATTGTTTGGCAATACGTTCAGCAACACGCGTTCGGATTTCTTCTGTTCTTCGGCCAGCAATTGGTGCTGCTGATCGAGCTGGATATTGATCTTATCCATCTCCACGACAAAGTGGCGCACCAGAAAATAAATGATGGAAGACATGGCCGCAAAGTTGAGCGCAAAAAAGAACCCGATGGTTTTCATCTCTATCCCGCCGCTGCTCCCGCTACCCAGATAGTAGTCAAATCCTCCCGATATGACCGTCATTACCATATAGGCGAAGAACCACGGAATAGAATCGCGCAGGCCCGAAACGACCAATGCGCCTATCGGAGCGAGAAGAGCCCACAACATCACGCCGCTGGCCGTGACAGAACTGCCGATGCTCCATTGCATGATGAACGGGACAAACAGGAACAGACTCAGTTGAATAAAGCGGAATATTTCGAAATTCTTGGTTTTCAGATAATGCGCAAGAGAAGCAATCGAGATCACCTGGTAAAACAACGGGACGGTGGTTGAGTAGTGCAAGCCCATTATCCAATATATCGCCAACCACAACACCACCGCCAGATTCATGAAGGCACAGGCAAAGATCAACAGATCCTTGTGCAGCTTGTCTTCTCGTGTAAGGGGTCTTGTTTCTATGGCTTCAGGGAACTTTTGCATTTGAATGATGTTCACCAAGTGCTGTTGGGTGCTATGCGATTATGATGGTGATTTGCATATATTTATATAATACCTGAATTATCGCCCCATGTGACAGGTGAAATGCGCCGGATAATTTGTCAATGTTCCTTCATAAGTTATCCGGAAAAGGCTAAAATGAATATTTAAATACTGACCAATTAGAAGGAATCCCATAATGTCGATGTCCGACCGCGACGGCTTTATCTGGTATGACGGCAAGCTTGTGCCGTGGCGCGACGCCACCACCCATGTGCTGACCCACACGTTGCATTACGGCATGGGTGTATTCGAGGGCCTGCGTGCGTACCATGCCTCCAAGGGTACCGCAATCTTCCGTCTGCGGGAGCATACCGACCGGCTGTTCAATTCCGCGCACATCTTCCAGATGAAGATGCCCTATGACAAGTCTACCCTCATGGAGGCGCAACTGGAGGTCGTTCGTGCCAACAAGCTGGAATCCTGCTATATCCGCCCGATCGCGTTCTATGGATCAGAGGCGATGGGGATCTCCGCGAAGACGCTTTCCACCCATGTTGCGATCGCCGCATGGCCATGGGGAGCCTATCTCGGTGACGATGGCATGAAAAAAGGCATACGCGTCAAGACATCCAGTTTCACCCGCCATCATGTCAACGTGAACATGTGCCGCGCCAAGTCGGTGACGACTTATACCAACTCAATCCTGGCACATCAGGAAGCCGACAATGACAACTACGACGAAGCACTCCTTCTGGATGTGGACGGATATGTGGCGGAAGGCGCCGGCGAAAATATCTTCATTGTAAAAAAGGGGAAGCTGTACACGCCCGACCTGACCGCCTGTCTGGAAGGAATCACGCGCGATTCCATCTTCACGCTGGCCAAAGAAGCGGGTATCGAAATCGTCGAAAAGCGCATCACCCGCGACGAGGTCTATTGCGCGGATGAAGCTTTCTTTACCGGAACCGCCGCCGAAGTGACGCCGATCCGCGAACTCGATCGCCGCGCCATCGGCAGTGGTTCGCGCGGCCCGATCACCGCCCAACTACAGCAGGCATTCTTCGACTGCGTCGCGGGCAAACATCCCAAGCACACGGACTGGCTGAGCTATATTTGACCAAGCATCTGGAGGCATATTTTGAGCAAACAGGACATTACCCAGCGCTATATCGAAGTCACGGCAAAAGACCTGCCGCTCGCGTGCCCGATGCCGGACATGAACCTCTGGAATGCGCATCCCAAGGTGATGATTCCGCTGAATCACGGGGGCGAAGCGCGCTGTCCGTATTGCGGCACGCTTTATCGCTTCAAGGGTGAATTGCCCCGAGACCACCACTAGCTGCTATGCATAAAATACTGGTGGTTTCCCCGAGCTGGGTCGGCGATGCCATGCTGACGCAACCCATGCTTGCACGCCTGAATCAACGCCATCCCGGCTGCCAGATAGACATGTTCGCGCCAAGCTGGACGGAATCCCTTTTTCGGCAAATGCCGGAAGTGCACAATGTCATCATCAACCCATTTCAGCATGGCGAACTCCGGCTCGGCGCACGCATGAAGATAGGGAAGCAGCTAGGCTTGGAAAAATACGATCAGGTCATCGTATTGCCCAATTCGTTCAAATCGGCACTAGTGCCCTTTTTCTCCCGGATACCGATACGCACCGGCTTTATTGGCGAAATGCGATACGCACCCGTGCTCACAGACGCACGAAAATTGGACAAGAAAGAATTGCCGTTGATGGTCGAACGCTTTGCACAACTTGCCGAGCCGCCCAACTTCCCTTTGGACCGCCCGGTTCCGCAACCGCGCTTGCAGGTGAGCGAAGAACAGCGCCAGCGCGTGCTGCAACGGCTAAATCTGGATCTTTCCAAGCCGGTCGCCGTATTTTGCCCCGGCGCGGAATACGGTTCTGCCAAGCGCTGGCCCATCCCCTATTATGCTGAACTGGCACAGCGTTTATCAGACTCCGGCTTTACTGTGTGGCTGGTCGGCTCGCCTAAGGACAAGGAAATCGCCGACAAGATTATTGCTTTGGGCAACCAGGATAGTCGCAACGTGTGCGGCGGCACCGATCTCGCAGATGCCATCGCGCTGCTCTCCTGCGCGGATCTGGTGATCAGCAACGATTCCGGCCTGATGCACTTCGCTGCCGCGCTGGATCGTCCGATGCTGGCGCTGTTCGGCTCCAGCAGCCCGGATTTCACACCACCGCTTTCGCCCAAAGCAGAAGTCGTCAAACTCGATCTGAAATGCAGCCCATGCTTCAAGCGCGAATGTCCATTGGGACACTTCAACTGCATGATGCAACTTACCCCGGACCTTGTCTGGCAAAAGATCGAGCGAATGTGATGAACAGTATCCCCAACCCTCTCCCGCAGACGGGAGAGGGAGCGAACGGATTGCTACGCAAATTCCCTCCTCCCGAAATCTTCAAGGCCTACGATATACGCGGCATCGTCGGCAGGTCGCTGACATCCGAGGTGGTTGGAGCGATCGGCCATGCCATCGGTTCTGAGGCGATTGCGCGCGGGAAGAGCACCATAGCCATCGGACGCGATGGCAGATTGTCCGGCCCGGAGCTGATCGCTGCCCTGGCGCGCGGAATTCAAAAAAGCGGGATCAATGTGATCGACGTCGGTTGCGTTCCCACACCGATGGTGTATTTCGCCGCCTACCAATTGCACACGGGCTGCGCCGTGATGCTCACCGGCAGCCACAACCCCCCCGATTATAACGGACTGAAAATGGTGCTCGCGGATGAAACCCTGTCGGGAGAATCCATCCAGAAACTGCGCATGCGTATCGAAACAGGCGACCTGGCCAATGGCAATGGCAACTATACGCAGCACGATATCAGTTCGGAATACATCGCTCGCATCGTTTCGGACATCAAGCTGGCCCGCCCGATGAAAGTCACCGTCGATTGCGGCAATGGCGTGGCCGGAGCCTATGTCGCCATGCTGTATCGCCAGCTCGGCTGCACCGTTCAGGAGATGTATTGCGAGGTAGACGGGCATTTCCCCAACCATCATCCCGATCCATCGCAGCCAGATAATCTCGCCGATCTGATCCATGCGCTGCAAAACAATGACAGCGAACTTGGATTGGCGTTTGATGGCGATGGCGACCGCCTCGGCGTGGTGACCAAGGACGGCAGGATCATCTATCCGGACCGCCAGTTGATGCTGTACGCGGCCGATGTACTGAGCCGCAACCCCGGAGCGGAGATCATCTTCGACATCAAGTCCACGCGCAACCTGTTCGACTGGATACGCAAGCATGGCGGCAGGCCGACTTTATGGAAGACCGGCCATTCCCTGGTCAAGGCCAAGATGCGTGAAACCGGCGCGCCGCTTGCCGGCGAGATGAGCGGCCACGTGTTCTTCAAGGAACGCTGGTACGGGTTTGATGACGGCTTGTATACCGGGGCTCGGCTTCTGGAAATCCTGAGCAAAGTGCCAGACCCCAGCGCCACACTGAATGCCTTGCCTGACGCAGTCTGCACTCCTGAATTGCACATGCATACAAATGAGGGCGAGAACCATGCATTGCTGGCGCAGCTGCAAAAGTCCGCGAAGTTCACGGATGCAAGAGAGGTCATCACGCTGGATGGTCTGCGCGTGGAATATGCCGACGGCTTTGGCTTGGCGCGCCCGAGCAACACCACGCCGGTGATCGTACTGCGTTTCGAGGCGGATAACGAAGTCGCGCTGAAAAGGATCCAGGACGACTTCCGCAGGATATTCCAGGGGTCCGCGCCCCATCTGAAATTACCGTTCTAACACGGAAGCCAGTTTGTGGCGGTCAGGGCGCATCCAGTACGACAGGCGCTCCCGAAACAATTCGGCACACTGCGCTGCGTCGGCCGGCTTGACCACAAAACTGTTCGCGCCTGCTTTATAACTCATCAGAACGTCGCCCTGAGTATATTCAGAAGAGCATACCAGGATGGGAATATCACGGGTAGCAGGCAAACCGCGCAGTTTGCGCAGTACTGCCAATCCTTCCAGCTTTGGCAGTTTCAAATCCATCATGATGATGTGCGGCATCAGGTCTTTGTCACTGGCTCGTGTGCTGAGCCAGTGTAGCAGCGCATCCCCTCCCGCCACAGCAGTCAGTTCGATGTCGGCGCTGAATTCCGTTGCGGCGTTGCGCGCCAAATCTATCTGAGCCGGATCGTCGTCGACCAACAATATGTTAAACCTTGCAGCGTCCAACAGTATCGCCCCCCGTGTGTGACTACAGGCTCAATCTGTTACAGCGCCCAGTAAGCGATCAATTTCCTGACCTGCCTGAAGTGCCAATCCGGCATGTCGAAAATATCAGAATCCATGGCTTTGGTATAGTGGATTGGATGACCGATGGGTTCAACCACGGTGTTGCCGGAGCGGGAACGCTGATCCGGTCATAACCTTTCCCTGACCCAATTGGGGACACCCGCCAAAGCCGCTTGCAGCTTGCCGGGATTGGTTCCACCCGCCTGTGCCATGTCCGGTCTCCCCCCGCCTTTTCCGCCAACCTGCTGAGCGACCATGTTGACCAATTCTCCCGCTTTGATCTTTTTGACAAGATCAGGTGTCACCCCGGCAATCAAATTGACCTTGTCCTCAGCCACCGCCGCCAAAACGATGGCGGCAGATTTGAGTTTATCCTTAAGTTTGTCCATTGTCTCGCGCATCGCGGCAACGTCCGTACCATCCAGCTTCGCGGCAAGTACTTTCACGCCGTTGATGTCCAGCGCCTGATTGACCAGTTCGTCGCCCTGTGCGGAAGCCAGCTTGGATTTCAGGGCGGCAAGTTCCTTTTCCATTGCTTTCACGGTGTCCATGATTTGCGCGATACGCGTTGCCGCTTCCTGCGGTTGTGCCTTTACAGCTTCCGCCACTTGCATCAATTGCCGCTCCTGCTGTTGCACATAGGCCAGCGCGCCCTCTCCGGTCACCGCTTCCACGCGACGCACACCAGCCGCGACGCCGCTCTCGGCGACGATCTTGAACAGGCCGATATCACCGGTACGCACAACATGTGTGCCTCCGCAAAGCTCGCGCGAAGTGCCGATGTCGAGCACGCGCACCTCGTCGCCATACTTTTCGCCGAACAGCATCATCGCACCGGTCTTCTGCGCTTCTGCTATCGGCATCACGCGCGCTCGGGTTTCGGCGTTGGCAATTATCTCGGCATTCACGATGGCTTCCACTTTCATAATCTCGGCATTGGTCATCGGCTTGGAGTGAGCAAAGTCGAAACGCGTCTTGTCAGCGTCGACCAGAGAGCCTTTCTGCTGCACGTGCGCGCCCAGAACCTCGCGCAACGCCTTGTGCATCAGATGTGTAACGCTGTGGTTGCGCATCGTGCGGTAGCGCGCCACGGCATCCACGCGCGCGGTTACACCGTTGCCCACGGTCAGTTTGCCGGTCTTCACCACGCCGTGGTGGCCGAACACGCTGGCCTGTATCTTCTGCGTATCCTCGACCGCGAAGATGCCGTGCGTGGAGCGCAGTTCGCCGCAGTCGCCGACCTGGCCGCCGGACTCGGCGTAGAACGGTGTTTCGTCCAACACCACGACGCCCATCTCGCCCTCGTTCAATACGTTCACTTCCGTGCCATACTTGTACAGCGCGAGGATGTTGGCCTTCTGTTCCAGCGTGTCGTAGCCACGGAACGCCGTCGATGGACCGGAATATTCGAGATTGGCCGCCAACTTGAATTTTTCGGCAGCCCGCGCCTGTGCTTTCTGTTGTGCCATCGCCATATCGAATGTCGCGGTATCAACCACGATTCCGTGTTCACGGCACAAGTCCTGGGTCAGATCGAGCGGAAAACCGAAAGTATCATGCAGCTTGAAAGCGGTTTCGCCGCTGAATATCTTGCTGGCTTGTTTCTCCATCTCGGCAAGGTCGGCTTCGAGTATCGTCATGCCGTGTTCGATGGTTGCAAAGAAGCGCTCTTCTTCCTGCTTGAGGATCTCCATCACGCGCACCTGTTCCTCGGCAAGCTCAGGAAACGCAGTGCCCATTTCGGCAACCAGGTCCGGCACCATCCTGTGGAAGAACGCCGCACGCGCGCCCAGCTTGTAGCCGTGGCGGATCGCGCGGCGGATGATGCGGCGCAGCACGTAACCGCGGCCCTCGTTGCCGGGAATCACGCCGTCGGCAATCAGAAAGGAACAGGCACGTATATGATCGGCCAGAACTTTGAGCGAGTTGTTGGTGAGGTCGTTGGATTTCGTTTCGCGTGCCGCCGCGCAGATCAGGTTCTGGAACAGGTCGATCTCGTAATTGGAATGCACATGCTGCAGCACCGCAGAGATGCGTTCCAGCCCCATGCCGGTGTCGACGGACGGCTTGGGCAGCGGATGCATCACGCCGTGCTCGTCGCGGTTGAACTGCATGAATACGTTGTTCCAGATCTCGATGTAACGGTCGCCGTCCTCGCCGGGACTGCCGGGCGGACCGCCGGGAATATTATCTCCGTGGTCGTAGAAGATCTCGGTACACGGGCCGCACGGGCCGGTGTCGCCCATCATCCAGAAATTGTCCGAGGCATAGCGTCCCCCCTTGTTGTCGCCGATGCGCACCACGCGCCCGGCAGGCATGCCGATGTCCCTAGTCCAGATGTCGTAGGCCTCGTCATCCTCTGCGTACACCGTCACCCAAAGTTTGTCCTTGGGCAGCTTGTACACGACGGTCAACAATTCCCACGCATAGTGAATCGCATCCTGCTTGAAATAATCGCCGAAGCTGAAGTTGCCCAGCATCTCGAAGAAAGTGTGATGGCGCGCGGTGTAGCCGACGTTCTCCAGGTCGTTATGCTTGCCGCCGGCGCGCACGCATTTCTGCGACGAAGCCGCGCGGGTATAGGAACGCCTGTCGAAACCGAGGAACACGTCCTTGAACTGGTTCATGCCCGCATTGGTGAACAGCAACGTGGGATCTTCGTGCGGCACCAGCGAGCTGGATGGCACGATCGTATGTCCCTTGGAGGCGAAAAAATCTAGAAACTGCTGGCGGATCTCGCTGCTTTTCATTGCACACCCTGCAAATCAACATGCCCTTCAAATCAAGGTGCGCATCATACCACGCGGGTTTGTCGCGGCTATACCACGCAGCCGCGTTCGAACTTTGCTCAGGTGTTTGCGGATGATGTCTCGTGCATCACCTCCCAGTCCTCTATATCGCCTGCCACCACGTCAAACAGCGGGTGTGGCTCCGGGGTTGCGGCCCCGGCAATTTGTTGCATTGCCGCCGGGTCGCGCAACTTGAGTTTGGCGCGCAGGTGCGCCAGTTCATAATCCATCTGGCCGCGCGTAACCGTCAATTTGACCTCCGCTGCGCATCGGCCGATCCTGGTCGCGTCGAAATGATAACCGCGCCTTACCGCTTCGCGTTGCACTTCGCGCAGATATGCCGCGATCAACCCCAGCGCGTCAGCTTGGGCGCGAAAGCGCGATAACTGCGGATGATTGCGATAGCCCCTGGTTGCCCCGGACAGCACTTTCTGCGCAAGCAGAGCCTCGCGCCATAGCGCCACCAGGCCCTTGGCGTCCAGATAGCGGGGATGCAGCGACCAAAGCCTCATGGCGCCGGGTATCGCCGGAATGCGAGCATCATGAATTACGCGCATCCATCCGTATCAGTCCTCCCGGGAAGATGGCATCCGCAGTGTCTGAAAAATAACGTCGATCGCGAAGCCTCGCGATTGCAGGAACCGGACCTGCCTGGCCCTCTCCTTTGCGTCCTGCGGTAGCTTGCCGAATTTCCTCTCCCACACGACGCGCGCCGCTGCCAGTTCGGTTTCCCGCAATTGCGGCAGCACGTCGCCGATCAGGTTATCGGCAATGCCTTTCAGGCGCAGCTCGTGGGCGATGCGTTGCGCGCCAAAGCGGCTGCGTTTGGAATGCATGATTTGTGTAGCCGCACGCTCATCAGACAGCCAGTTGCGCTTTTCCAGTTCGTTCAGCACGGCTTCGATATCATCGCCTTCCCGGGCACATGGAAGCAGCTTTGCGCGCAGTTCGGCACGGCTGTATTCACGCCGCGCCAGGATTTTCATGGCTTGCGCGCGCAGGCTCGATTCAGGCTTTTTCCTCAACGGTTCTCACGCCCGCTTTGACACCGGCTTTTTCGCCCGCCTTCGCAGGCGTTTTCTCACCCGGCAGCTTGTCCAGTCTATTTTCGGAGCCCTCCAACAGCGCTACACCGACCGCCGCGCGCACCTTGTTTTCGATCTCTCGGGCTACTTCCGGATGCTCGCGCAAGTATTCGCGCGCATTGTCCTTGCCCTGGCCAATCTTCTCTCCCTTGTAGGCATACCAGGCGCCGGATTTTTCCACCAGCTTGTGCAGCACACCCAGATCGATGATCTCGCCTTCGCGCGAGATGCCTTCGCCATATAAAATATCGAACATCGCTTCACGGAACGGCGGGGCAACTTTGTTTTTCACCACCTTGACGCGTGTCTCGTTGCCGATCACTTCGTCGCCTTTCTTGATCGCGCCGACACGGCGGATATCCAGGCGCACCGATGCGTAGAACTTGAGCGCATTGCCGCCGGTGGTGGTTTCCGGATTGCCGAACATCACGCCGATCTTCATTCGAATCTGGTTGATGAAAATGACCAGCGTGTTGGAACGTTTGATATTGGCGGTAAGTTTGCGCAGGGCTTGGGACATCAGCCGCGCATGCAGCCCCATTTGAGGATCGCCCATATCGCCCTCGATCTCGGCCTTGGGCGTCAGCGCGGCGACCGAATCGATCACGACAACGTCCACCGAAGCCGAACGCACCAGCATATCCGCGATCTCCAGCGCCTGTTCGCCGTTGTCCGGTTGCGAGATGAGCAGCTCTTCGACTTTCACGCCAAGTTTCTGCGCGTATTGCGGATCGAGCGCGTGTTCCGCGTCGATGAAAGCCGCTGTGCCGCCCAGCTTCTGCATTTCGGCAATGACTTGCAAAGTCAGCGTCGTCTTGCCGGATGATTCCGGACCATAGATCTCGACTACCCGGCCGCGCGGCAAGCCGCCTACACCCAACGCGATGTCCAAACCCAGCGACCCGGTGGAAACCACCTGTATGTCGCGCGCCACTTCATGTTCGCCCAAGCGCATGATCGAACCTTTGCCGAACTGCTTTTCGATCTGGCTCAGCGCCGCTTCCAGTGCCTTGGTTTTATTCTCTTCCATTTGTATCCCCTTTCAACAGTGATGCAGGATTGTGGCACATCATTCCGACTTTGTACAGAACGTTCGTTCTCTAACTGTTCTTAAGCCGTTTCAGTCAATTGATTCAGCATATTAACCACGCCTTGCAACGCGATACGAACCGCCTGTGCGCGAACTTCGGCACGGTTCCCACCAAGCTGATACCGTTGCGCGCGAGTCTCGCCGTCCTTAATGCCCCATGCGAACCATACCGTTCCAACAGGCTTTTCTATGGTTCCACCATCCGGTCCGGCGACGCCGCTGACTGATAACGCAACTTGTGCGGCACTGTATTGCAAGGCACCGGCAACCATCTCGCGTACCGTCATCTCGGAAACTGCGCCATGTTGTTTGAGTGTAGCTTCGCGCACACCCAGCATCTGTTGCTTGGACAAATTGGAATAGGTAACAAAGCCGCGCTCGAACCAAGCAGAACTGCCCGGCACCTCGGTGACTGCCTGCGCGACACCGCCGCCGGTGCAGGATTCCGCAGTCGCCAGCAGCATGCGGTGCGCCTTGAGCGCTTCACCAAGCTGTGCGGCGAGTTTGTTCATTCTTCATCTCCAAACCATTCCCTCTCCCAACCCCTCTCCCGCAAGCGGGAGAGGGTGGCTGCTAGGCCGGGAGAGGGTTACCTCAAACCGCGTGACAGATCGTTCTGTATATCCACCACTGCCTCCAGCCCGACCGCAATGCGGATCAGCCCATCGCTTATACCAGCGGCCGCGCGCGCCTCGGGCGTGATACGCGCGTGGGTAGTGCTGGCCGGATGGGTGATCGTGGTCTTGGTATCGCCCAGATTGGCGGTGATGGACAGCAACCGGGTGCTGTCGATCACCCGCCATGCCGCAGCCTTGCCGCCCCTCACCTCGAACGACACGATACCTCCGCCGGTCTTCTGCTGTTTCATCGCCAGCTTGTGCTGCGGATGCGATGGCAGACCTGGATACAGCACCCGAGTCACATTCGGCTGCGTTTCCAGCCAGCGCGCCAGTTGCAGCGCATTGGCGCTGTGCGCATCCATGCGCAACTTGAGCGTTTCCATGCCCTTCAGGAACACCCAGGCATTAAACGGGCTCATGGCCGGACCGGCTGTGCGCAAAAAACCATAGACGCTTTCCATGTTCTTTTTGCTTCCAAGCACGGCACCCCCGAGCGCGCGTCCCTGCCCGTCAATGTATTTGGTCGCGGAGTGGATCACGATATCCGCACCCAGTGCCAGCGGGCTTTGCAGGACGGGTGTGCAGAAGCAATTGTCCACGGCCAGCAGCGCGCCGCATTTCTTCGCTACCGCCGCGATCGCTGCAATATCGGAGATCTCCGTGAGCGGGTTGGACGGCGTCTCAAGAAAGAACAGCCGGGTATTGGGGCGCACCGCCGCCTGCCATTCGGTGACGTCCGTTGCGGAAACGTAAGACGTCTCCACGCCGAATTTCTTGATGATGTTGTTGAACAGGTTCACCGTCGCGCCGAACAGGCTGCGCGAAGCGACGATGTGATCGCCGTTCTGTAGCACCCCCATCACACAGGCGAGTATCGCCGACATGCCGGAAGCCGTCGCTACGCATTGTTCGGCGCCTTCCATCGCCGCGAGCCGCTCCTCGAACATCGTGACGGTGGGGTTGGTGAAGCGCGAGTAGATGTTGCCAGGCTGCTCGCCGATGAAGCGCGCGGCCGCCTGTGCGGCATTCTCGAACACGAAGCTGGATGTCAGGAACAACGCCTCGCTGTGCTCGCCGAACTGGCTGCGCGCCGTGCCGGCGTGCACGGCCAGGGTTTCCGGCTGATAGGATGATTCGGACATGATTGCCCCTTAAAATAAAAAACCCGGATAGCTTGGTGCTCAACCGGGTTTCCCACGCTTTAGCTGTATTTATTATGCGCCCGCAAGCTGTAGGAACCTCTGAATTGATCCTGCATGATCGCGCGCTCACTTTGCGAGATAGATGACAAGGCGCGAGGCGATGTGAATGGTCATTCCATTCACGAGCCGAGCAACACAGTCAGCTGCTCGCAAAGTGAACGCCCTTCGGGTTGCACCAAATTTGCGCGTCTGCGCTGTCACTCGCCTTGCGAATATGCAATTGCTATTCGACGCGGCTCGTTTCTAGCATCCATCACAAATTGGTAGCAATGCGCTTCATGAGGGATCGATTCAGAGGTTCCCAATCAAATCGGCGCGAATCCAAGTTTACACCCGTTACCGGAGCTGTCAACTTCGATCTAGCGTCACATCGACGTTGCGCTGACGGCCAGATTCAACTCCAGCTGGTCTTCGTCGAGCGGCAACTCGACCTTCCCGCCGCCGCGCAACGCTTCAACGCGGTTCAGGTAATCGGCGCTGATATCGCCGGTGATATAGTGTCCGTCGAAACAGGATGCATCGAAGCTTTTGATCTTCGGATTGGCCTTGCGCACCGCCGCCTTGAGATCGTCGAGGTCCTGATAGATCAGGCGGTCCGCGCCGATCTCGCGGCAGATCTCGTCGTCGCTGCGCCCGGTGGCGATCAGCTCCTGCGAGGAGGGCATATCGATCCCGTACACGTTCGGAAAACGCACCGGCGGAGCAGCCGATGCGAAATATACCTTGCGCGCGCCGGCATCGCGCGCCATCTGCACGATCTCGCGGCTGGTGGTGCCGCGCACGATCGAGTCGTCGACCAGCAGCACGTTCTTGTCCTTGAATTCGACGCCGATGGCATTCAGCTTCTGGCGCACCGACTTCTTGCGCATCGCCTGACCCGGCATGATGAAGGTGCGCCCGATGTAGCGGTTCTTCACGAAGCCTTCGCGGAACGGAATGTTTAAACGGTTCGCCAATTGCAAGGCGCTGGGACGGCTCGAGTCCGGGATCGGGATCACCACGTCGATGTCGATCTCGCTCCAGGTGCGCTTGAGCTTGTCGGCGAGGTACTCGCCCATGTAAAGGCGCGTTTCATACACGGAAATACCGTTGATGACGGAATCCGGACGGGCCAGATACACGTACTCGAAAATGCACGGGTTAAGGCTGGCCTGGGCGCTGCATTGCCGGCTGTGCAGATTGCCGTCGAAATCCACGAACACCGCTTCGCCCGGCGCGATATCGCGCAGGAACTTGAAGCCCAGGGTATCCAGCGCCACGCTTTCCGATGCGACCAGGTATTCCGTGCCGAGGCCGGTTTCATTCACGCCGATCACCAAGGGGCGGATGCCGTAAACGTCGCGGAACGCCAGCAGCCCGTAGCCCGCGATCATCGCCACCACCGCATAAGCGCCGCGACAACGCTGATGCACGCCGGATACTGCCGAGAATATTGTTTGCACATCCAGATGATATTGCTTGGACTTGACCTGCAATTCATGGGCCAGCACGTTCAACAGCACCTCGGAATCTGAATTGGTGTTGACGTGGCGCAAGTCCCCCACGAACAACTGCTTTTTCAGTTCTTCAGCATTGGTCAGGTTGCCGTTATGGCCGAGCATGATGCCGAACGGTGAATTGACGTAGAACGGCTGCGCCTCGTTGTGATCCACCGCGGAACCGGCGGTCGGATAGCGCACATGCGCGATCCCCGCGTTGCCGAGCAGCGAGCGCATATGGCGCGTGCGAAATGCGTCGCGCACCAACCCGTTGTCCTTGTGCAGGTGGAAGGTCTGCCCTTCCAGCGTCGCGATGCCGGCTGCGTCCTGTCCACGATGCTGCAACACCTGCAAGCCGTCATACAACAGCTGGTTTGCCGGTGATTGCGAGATCACTCCGAGTATGCCGCACATGATTTTCTATCCCATAATTAACCGTGAATTCGATAATGGATGCGTTGCGCTATATTGTCCGGCAACCACGACTTGGTCAGCAGTGCAATTTCTTCCAACGTCCTGCCGGTCAACGACCCGCGCCAGAAGGTTTGCTCCGGAACATGAGTCAAGCCGGCAAGCCAGACCAGCACCAGCACCACCAAGCCTCCGCGCAATATGCCAAACACCCCGCCCATCGCCCTGTCCGTCCAGTCGGATCCTATGGCTTTCAGCATTCTTGCAATCAATCTGGCCAGCACCCCGCATGCGATCAATGCAGCGATGAAAACCAGCGCATATGCCGCCGCAATGCGTATCTCCTCGCGCTCGATCGGCAACAGCGGGGCTATGCTGCCTGCAGACAACTTGCTGAGAACGATTGCAATCGGCCAACCCGCCAACGACAGCACTTCGCTGATAAGGCCGCGCCACAAACCTAGCAACATGGACAACAACAATATTCCCAATACCGCAAAATCAAGTCCGTTCATTTAGCACTAACGATCACCGGATGGTATCCATGCTTTTCCAGCAGATGTCCCACTTTTTCAGCCTTGTCACGATCCGGATACGGCCCGACCCGCACCCGCGTCTTGTCACCCGTCTGTTCCGTATACGCCTTGAAGCCCCATTGCTTCAGTTTCTTGAGTTCCTGTTTTGCGGTTTCCTGATTCGAATATGCGCCGACCTGCGCCACAAATCCATCGGTACCGGCAAGCCTAGAAGTGTCCTCGGCTTCCTTTTCTTTCTGCAACGAAGGCTGTTCCTTGACCGGCACGGCATTTTGCTTGCCCGCATCGGATTCGCCGGCTGGGGCATTATCGGAGGATGCCGGAACCGCGGAGGCGGCTGATGGCAACGTAGAATCGGGAATCTTCGCCCGCGGTACGAACTTCCCTACCCGATTGGGGTCGGGGATGGTCAAATCAATGTCCTTCCCGGAAATCTTGGGCTCACTGTCAAGCACCATCGGCAAAATCACCACCACTGCAAGGGTGAGCGCAACTGCGCCGATCAAACGGCGTCGAGCTTTGCGTCGTAGATTCAGTTCATCCTCTGTCTGCTGCTTTGCCATGCCATATTCTCGCTTTATGGGAGCGCTGATCTGCTACCGGATAACGGACATTCCTTTTGCGGACATCGCTTCCGCCACCGTGTAGAACGATCCAAAGGCGATGATTCTATCATTTTCGCCCGCTGCATTACAGGCGTAACTCAGCGCGTCGGAGATGCTGCGGCGGACCCTGATCTCGCCGCGTACCCGGCACTGTACCAGCACCCGCTCCAGCTCTTCCGCAGTCGCACCTCGCGGCGTAGTCAAGCCCGCCACCAGCCATGTGTCGATGTGCGGATCGAGTGCCGATACGACGCCGGCGATGTCCTTGTCCTTCAACATGGAGAATACTGACCAGGTGTGTGGACATGGCGGCAAACCTCCCAGATTCTGCGCCAATGACCTCGCGGCATGGGGATTGTGCGCAACATCCAGGATCATCTGCGGCTTACCCGGCACGAACTGAAAGCGGCCCGCGAGCCGCACCTCCACCAAGCCGCGCCGTACCGCCTCCATATTTACCGGCAAGCGGTATTTCAGCGCATCCAATGCCGCCAGCGCCGCGCTGGCATTGTCCAACTGGTAAGAACCGCGCAATGCGGGATAGGGCAGCGCATTGCGCGAGCCGGCCACGCTGCGGTAATCCCACTGGCCCTGGTGCACGGCATAACCGAACTCGTGCCCTATCCTCCACAGTTCGGCCCCGATTGCCCGGGCATGGTCCGCAACCGCTTGTGGCAAATCGGCGTCCGCACAAATCGCCACCTTGCCGCCTCGAAATATGCCCGCCTTCTCGAACGCGATCTGTTCGCGTGTCTCGCCCAGATATTCGGTATGGTCGATATCCACGCTGGCGACCACCGCGCAATCGTTATCGAATGCGTTCACCGCATCGAGCCTGCCACCCAGCCCCACTTCCAAAATCGCGACATCCACCTTGTGCTCGATGAAACACTGCATTGCAGCCAAGGTGCCGAATTCAAAATAGGTCAGCGAGACCGGCGAATAATCCGCTGCGCGGTCGATCTGCTGTGTCGCGTGCTCTCTCTTTCCTCCTCGCGACGTCTCTTCGACGGCTCGCGCGGAAATACCTGATCGAGCCGCTTCCACTCTCTCGAACGATGCGCAAAGCTCCGCATCGCCCAACGGCATTGTTGCGATACGCACGCGCTCGTTGTAGCGCAACAGATGCGGCGAGGTATAACAGCCGACACGGTATCCGGAGGCGTGCAACATGCTTTCAAGCAACGCGCATACCGAGCCCTTGCCGTTGGTGCCGCCGACAACGATGACGGGAAAGCCGGGCAGAAGATTCATCCGCTGTTTGACTTGCGCGACGCGTTCCAGTCCGAGCGCGATGTTTTTGGGGTGCAGGGTATCGAGGTAGGCGAGCCAGCCGGCTAATGTGTCGGGCATGTTGTCGTGTATGGGGCGTAGCAAATACAGGGCGTCTTTTTTCCCGAGTCCGCCAGAAAAAACGGGGCCTACGGTATCGTCCTGGCAAGGCGAAACCCGCCGCTGCCGTTCCTGATCGATGTGATGAACCAGATGCGATACGGGACCCGCGCATCCTGCGGGTCGTTCAGCCAGGAACCCCCGCGAAATACCCGCTGCGCGCAGTTCCCTTCCCAGCAACCATCCGTCCATTCCATCACATTACCGCTCATATCATACAAGCCATAGCCGTTGGCTTGTTTTAGCCCGACTGGATGGGTTTGCTGATTGCCCTTGCTGTCAGTCCATGCCACCGCATCGACATCTTCGCCGCCACAGTACTCGCTTTTGACTCCGCCATAGCAGGCGTATTCCCATTCGGCTTCGGTCGGCAAGCGGTAATTCCTGCCGGTCAATGCGTTGAGCTTTTGAAGGTAGTGCTGGGTGTCGTCCCAGCTCACCTTCTCCACCGGGCAGTTGTCGCCGCAATCGGCAAATTTGCTCGGGTTGTCGCCCATTACCGAACGCCATTCTGCCTGGGTTACCTCGTATTTTCCGATCTCGTAATTCCTGCCCGGGACGGGCACCATTGACGGGACCATCACCGTGCGTTGCGCAACCTCCTTGTCCGGTGCATGCCGAGCCGGCTGATCATCAGAAGCGCGGGTTGTCGTTAATACAGCCGAGCAAAATACGGTGATGATGAAGAGCAGGTTGTGCATTTTGCTTCTTCCCTCCGCCGAGACCCGGAAATCATCTTGAGCGGAAATTGAAATTCCGTACCAGAGATCAGGCAGCTTCGATCTCTGTCACCGCAGACTGTTTGGTCAGCAAAGTAATCAGGGTCGCCAGTTGATTCTTCATCTCGCGCCGGTCGATGATCATATCGATCGCGCCATGTTCCAGCAGGAACTCCGCGCGCTGAAAGCCTTCCGGCAGGGTCTCGCGCACCGTTTGCTGGATCACTCGCGCTCCGGCAAAACCGATCAGCGCGCCGGGTTCGGCGATGACCACGTCGCCCATGAATGCGAAACTGGCGGACACGCCGCCCATCGTCGGGTCGGTCAGCACGGAGAGGAAAGGCAACCTCTCCTGGCTCAACTGTGTCAATGCGGCGCAGGTCTTGGCCATCTGCATCAGCGACAGCAGACCTTCCTGCATACGCGCGCCACCGCTGGCAGAGAAACAGATGAACGGACACTTCTGTTCCAGCGCGACCTGCACGCCACGCACGAAACGCTCGCCGACGACCGAGCCCATCGAACCGCCCATGAAGGTGAATTCGAATGCCGCGGCAACCACCGGCACCGCATGGATGCTGCCTTGCATCACGACCAGCGCATCGTCCTCGTCCGTGGATTTCTTTGCCGCAACCAGGCGCTCCGAGTATTTTTTCTGATCCTGGAACTTGAGCGTGTCGATCGGCAGCACTTCCGCACCGATCTCGAAGCGGCCCTCGCCATCCAGAAGCCAGTCCAGGCGGATACGCGCCGAGATACGGTGGTGATGGCCGCACTTCGGACAGACGCTCAGATTCTTTTCCAGATCCGAGTGGTACAGCACCGCCTGGCAGGAAGGGCATTTGCTCCATAGACCTTCCGGCACGTTTTTCTTGGTGTCGCCTTCGCGTCGCTTGATCTTCGGCGGCAATAATTTCTGGAACCAGCTCATGATAATTCTCCTTGGGAACCTCTGATTAAGTCCCGCATGACCGCGCACTCGGTTTTGCAGGATGGGATGCAAGAAAGGCGACGGCGCGAATGGTGATTCCCTTCGCTAGGAGCCTGACGCCGCAGACCGCCTGCAAAGCCAGTGCCCGTACGGGTTGCAACAATAACGGGCGCTCGCTGCGTTGCGCTCCTTGGCATCGTAGAATAACTACGACCGGCGTCGCGCGTCTTGCGATCATACCGTTTTTGTCAGCAACGCGGTTCATGATGGACTTAATCAGAGGTTCCTAAGCCTCGTCGACAGCCTGCCTCAATTCCTTGACCAGACTGCTTACGTTCGCGATCACATTCTGTCTGGTCGAATTCTCGATCTCCTGCACGATGCGGCTGCCCACCACCACACCATCACACAGTTTCGCGACCGCCCTGGCGGTCGCCGCATCGCGAATGCCAAAACCAACCCCGATGGGCAGTTTGATGCGCTGGCGCAATTGCGGGATCTTTTCTGCAATGGCGTGCAGATCCAGATTTGCCGCACCGGTCACGCCCTTGAGAGACACATAATACACATATCCGCGCGCCTGCTTGGATACGCGCTCGATACGGGCATCGGTGCTGGTCGGCGCAAGCAGGAAGATCGGGTCGATTCCGTGCTTGTCCAGGTGCGCGAACGCTTCGTGGCTTTCTTCCGGCGGGAAATCCACGGTCAGCACGCCGTCCACTCCTGCTTCGGCGCAACGTTTCGCGAAAGTCTCCCATCCCATCGCTTCGATCGGATTGCCATAGCCCATCAATACGATGGGCGTGCTCACATCCTTGCCGCGGAATGCCGCTACCATGTCGAGCACATCATGCAGCGCTACCCCATGTTTGAGCGCTCGCTCGGATGCTCGCTGTATGGTCGGGCCGTCGGCCATCGGGTCGGAGAACGGCACGCCCAGTTCGATCACATCCGCACCGGCTTCGGCCAGCGCGTGCAACAACGGAACCGTCAGTCTCGGTTCGGGGTCGCCCGCCGTCAGGAACGGGATCAGCGCCGTGCGCTTGTGTTGCCTGAGCTTGTCGAAAACTGTCTGGATGCGGCTCATAGCGTGATCCCGGACAATTTGGCCACGGTATTGATATCCTTGTCGCCGCGCCCGGACAGGTTGACCAGCAGCACCTTGTCCCTGCCCATCGCCGGCGCGATCTTCATCGCGTAAGCCAGCGCGTGGCTCGATTCCAGCGCGGGGATGATGCCCTCCAGATGGCACAGGTCGTGGAATGCGCGCAACGCCTCTTCGTCGTTGATCGCGACATATTCCGCGCGCCCGCTGTCCTTCAGCCAGGCATGTTCGGGACCTACGCCGGGATAATCCAGTCCGGCCGAAATGGAATGCGTCTCGATGATCTGTCCGTTCTTGTCTTGCATCAGGTAGGTCTTGTTGCCGTGCAATACGCCCACCGGACTGTTGGTGGTCAACGGCGCGGCATGCTGTCCGCTATGGATACCGTGCCCGCCAGCTTCCACGCCGATCAGCTTCACACCGGGCATGTCGATGTAGGAATAGAAAATCCCCATCGCGTTCGAGCCGCCGCCCACGCAGGCGATCACGGCATCCGGCTGGCGGCCTGCCAGTTCAGGCATCTGTATCAACGCCTCCTTGCCGACCACGGCGTTGAAATCGCGCACCAGCATCGGGTAAGGATGCGGCCCGGCCACGGTGCCGATGATGTAGAAGGTGTTTTCGATGTTGGTCACCCAGTCGCGCATCGCTTCATTGAGCGCATCCTTGAGCGTCTTGGAACCGCTCTCGACCGGCACCACGGTCGCGCCGAGCAGCTTCATCCTGAACACGTTCGGCGACTGGCGCTGAATGTCTGCCGAACCCATGTATACCACGCACTCCATGCCGTAGCGCGCCGCCACGGTCGCGGTCGCCACGCCGTGCTGACCCGCGCCGGTCTCGGCGATCACGCGCTTCTTGCCCATGCGTTTGGCGAGCAGCGCCTGGCCGATGGTATTATTCACCTTGTGCGCGCCGGTGTGGTTGAGGTCCTCGCGCTTCAGGTAGATCTGGGCGCCGCCGAGTCGTTCTGACAGGTGTTTGGCATGGTAGATCGGGCTGGGGCGACCGACATAATGTTTGAGGTCATGGTTCAGTTCGGCGATGAAATCGGGATCGTGGCGATATTTTTCATAAGCCTGATTCAATTCTTCCAGCGCCCCCATCAGGGTTTCCGCGACATAGATGCCGCCGTAGGGACCGAAGTGGCCGGTGCTGTCTGGATAGTTGTACATCTATTCTGGACTCCGTTATTAACCTACTGCGCAGCCCGATTCACCCGCAAGAGCTAGGCCGGTGGGTGCCCGGCTGCCATGCAGCCGCCCTTCCGCTCGTTGCGTCGCGTGCTCGTTCATTCCTCGCCTGTCAATTCGATATGTCTCGTCATTCATTGGCAAAACTCCTAGCCATTCGACTAAGCCCGCAAGCGGGCAAGTCGCTAGTTATGCGTGGCTCCTTGCACTCAAGCTTGCTCCCCACGGTTTCTAACGGAGTCCACTCGCTTGACCTCCTGGATGAACGCGGCGATCTTCGCCGCATCCTTGATACCTTTGCCGGCCTCTACACCGGAAGAAACATCCACCGCATAGGGACGCACCTGTTTGATCGCTGCCGCGACGTTCTTTTCATTCAGGCCGCCGGACAAGATCAACGGCAACGGCAACTGTTTCGGGATCAGCGCCCAGTCGAATGCGGTACCTGTACCACCCGGGATGCCTTCCACATGGGCGTCCACCAGCAAACCTTTGGCACTGTGAAAATCGGACGCGCATTGTAGCAAGTCCACCCCGGCTTTGATGCGGACCACCTTTAGAAATGGCTTGTCGAATTGCGTGCAATATTGCGGGGTTTCTTCGCCGTGGAATTGCAGCAAGTCCAGCGGCACATTCGCCAGCGCTTCGCGCACAAATGCCGCTTCGGCATTGACGAACAATCCGGCCACGGTCACAAACGGCGGCACTGCTGCGGCCAATCGTTCGGCTTGCGCGATTCCAACATGGCGCGGGCTGCGGTCATAGAACACCAACCCGATCGCATCCGCGCCGCTGTGCGCGGCGGCCAGCGCATCTTCAACGCGCGTGATGCCGCAAATCTTGATGCGCGTCACAGCAACTCCCCCGGTATGTAATCGAAATGCATCTGCGGCAATCCCCATTTGGCCTCATACTCGATATGGCGCAAGTATAAGCCATCGGGCGCGAACGTCGGCGCGGCGAGACTGCGTTCACGGCCGGCAAGAACGCCTGCCATCCAGTCCGGGGGATATTTTCCCTTGCCGACGTACACCAGACATCCGACCATGTTGCGCACCATATGATGCAAAAAAGCATCGGCGCTGACATCGAATATCAGCAACTCTCCCTGTCTGCGTATATCCAGTTGCTGCACATGCTTGACCGGTGTTTTGGCCTGGCACTCCGCAGAACGGAACGCGCTGAAATCATGTTCTCCGATCAAATATTTTGCGGCAGTCTGCATCGCGGCGATATCCAGCGGGGCATGAAACCAGCCGACCTTTCCCGCATACAGGGCACTGCGTGTCTCGCGGTTGACGAGCAGGTAACGGTAACTGCGTCCATGCGCCGAAAAGCGAGCATGGAACTCGTCCGGCACCGGATGCGCCCAGAGCACCGCGATGCTGGAAGGCAACAGGGCATTCACTCCGCGCACCCAGGCGGTCAATGGTCGTTCGATCAATGTATCGAAATGAGCCACCTGCTCGAGTGCGTGCACGCCGGTGTCGGTTCGTCCCGCGGCAACAACAGAAATTGGCCCCGCTACATCGCCTGCGATCAGGTTCAGGGCCTGCTGCAGCGAGTCCTGCACGGTGATCCCATCCGGCTGGCTCTGCCAGCCGCAATACGGCGAGCCGTCATACTCCACGCCCAGCGCGATCCTCATCGCAACGTCCCGAATAACATCAGCAGCGCAATTCCCACAAGCAATCCGTCCCCGATTCCAAATCGGTACAGCGACAGATCCAGTTGTTTTCCGGATTCGACACGTTGTTCAAACAGACTGCGCAAATTGTCCTGCCATGTGCGCGTACCGCGCAGCATCGCGTCCTCGGCATAATGCAGCGTCAAAGCAAGGCGCACCGCGATTCGTTCGCGCGATACCCCGATCCACTGCAGCGGCGCGAGCAAAGTGTACAGCCCTGCAATAAACTGCTGCCTGTGTACCCGGTCCAGCAATATTGCCAAGGCGGCCAAAGCGGTCAGCAAACGCAAGAGTTGCAGCACGCCATCGCCCACCCCTTCACGGCTGGGACTGAACGTCCCCAATGCATCCAATAGCGGCTGTCCGGGCGTGGTGTAAGCATAGATCATCAGCAAAGACAGGATGATCCAGCGGGTGCGGCGCAACAATTGCAATAGCTTGCGCGCAGATACCAACACAGCGAACAGCAGAACAATTCCTGCCACGATCAGCAATGTTTCGGGAGTTAGGAATTGCAGGTTTGCGACCAGCAGGCACCAGGTCAGTATCAGCGCGGCGGGATGAAATTTCATTGCGGAACCTCGATCCAAATAAAAACGGCAGCTCGAATCAGAGCCGCCGCTAACCAGCGACATACCAGCGATTCTGCCGGTTTGGCCGAAAGCCTATTTAATGCAGTCCGATGACCTGGCCGGCTTGCTTCGCCAGCTTGGTCCGATGTATAGAATAAAAAGCAAAATCAACCGAGCAGCACGATGAGGTTTTGCGCGGTTTCTCGCTGTTCGGTATCTCCTTCGCGCAGGACTTCTTCAAGGATCTCCCGTGCGCCGCTGGCATCGCCCATTTCATGATAGGCCTTGGCCAAATCGAGTTTGGTTGCGACCTCCTGCCAGTGATCGTCCGTACTTCCTGATGCCGATGCCTCCGGCGCGGATTCGCTTGGCGCTGCCATATCATCAAAGTTCAAATTGATACCGGCCAAGCCGATGTCGGGAATTGCCGCAGCCGCGGGTTTCTCGGCTGGTCTTTCTTCCGGGAAGTCCAGCGTGAACGGCAAGCCGCCATCGTCTGCCGGCCTGCCGGTTTCCTCTTCCGTGGATTGCATGGAAGGGCTTGAAGACGTGATATCAAAGTCCATTTCCGCGCCTTGCGGAACAAGGCTGCCGTCAGCAGACATAATCGATGTTCTTTGCGCAGCATCCAAAAAATCCTGCTCGGGCGAGGGAGCCTCCGGAGCGGAAGATGCGCTCACATCAAAATCAAAATCGAGCGCAGACGGATGTGCTTTCGGGACATTTTCAGATTCGGTTGCCGCTTTGAATGCCGGCGTTTGCACGGTCGCGCTGCCCGTGTCTTCCATGGTACGGAAACTGCCTCCGTACATCGGATTATCCGGATCCAGCTTGCGGCCCATGGCAACAGCCTGTTGCCATGCCCCATCATCTCCGGATCCCTGCAACTGCCGTGCAATGGTCGAGAAAGCGTTTGCATCCTTCCTTGCGGCGTAAATCCCCAAAAGTTTGAGGTGAATCTGGTGATTGTTCGGGGTGCTTTGCAAAGCTTCTTTGAGTATTTCTTCAGCCTGGACATCTCGGCCAAAGTTAAGGAACAGATCGGCCTCGCTGATCGGATCAACGTTATCGGATTCTGGCAACCGCTGCGCGGAAGCCGTACCGGTAAAATCCCCCGTGTCCGGAGATGGCATGACAGGCGCGGCCATACTGCCGGTTATTTCGCCGATATCTTCAGCTGATTGGCCCGAATCCTCTATCCAGAAGTTTTTTTTTCGACGATGCCGCATATAACCCGCACCGCCCAATAACAGCAAAACTGCGGCGCCTCCCCCCAGATAAAGCGGCTCTTCCAGGATCTGATCCACTAAAGTGGGTTCCGGTTTGGGCTGATTTGGCGCAGGTTTAGGTATTGGCTTGGCGGCAGGCGCAGGCTTTACCGTCGTAGCCACACTCACCGGCGGTTTTGCCGCTGTTGCGGCCGGTGCCTGGGGCGGTTGCGGTGCTTGCGCCATGGCAGCAGCTTCGGCCTTCAGCTGGGCGAGACGCTGCATGTCCTTCATATTTTTTTCGAGCATCGCCGCGCGCTCTTGCTGTTCCTTCAATGCCAGATTCTTGGCGATTGCTTCTTCCTGCGCGGCATTGATCTTTTCCTGCTCGGACATCGGCTTGCCACCCGGACCAACCTGGTCTCCCGGGGCTTCGCCTTTGGATAATTTCAACACCTCCTTGGCGGATTCCTTGGCCACCGGAGCCATATCGGCTATCGAACTGCTGATCTTGCCGGTTGCGACCTGCTGTGCATCTTGCGGCTGGTTGCTGATCGGAGCTGCACTGGCCAGTTTTTGCCTGTAAGCGTTCCAATCGGAAGCCTGGGCATGGATTTCCCTTATCGCATCGGGCAAAGATACACTCGCCACCTCTTGTTCGCTGGGCAACTGCAGGATCTTTCCCGCCCTGATGCGGTTCATGTTTCGACCGTCAAACTTGTTGGCATTGACGCGATACAAGGCCACCAGCATGCGATCCAGGTTCATGTCAGCCAGCTTGTACCTGGCTGCGATCTTGTACATCGTGTCGCCGCGTTGCACCTCGATCCACTCCTTGGGCTCGGCCGCAACAGGCGCAGGGGCTGGTTGCTGTTCGGTCTCGACTTCAACCGGCGCAGCCTGTTCCTCAGGCTTGACAGCAGATTCCATAGGCGCGGTTTGTTCTTCCGGCCGGGCAGCGGTTTTGGCGGAGGTTTGTTCCGCCGGCGTGACTGCGACTACCGGAGCAGGCTGTATTGCGGATGTGACAGCAGATCCTTCAGGAGCGGCGGGTGCAACCGGCTGAGCAGTTGCCGGGGGGGCAGCCTGCTGCACTTGGGGTGCAACAGCCTGCACTTGGGCTTTGGCGGGCTGTTCCGCAACATATCCGGGCGGATCCAGCAGGAATGTATATTCGCGCGACAGTTTGCCGGCAGACCAGGTCAACTCGACCAGCAGACTCACAAAAGGATCATTGACCGGCTGTACACTGCTCGCACTGATATACGATTGACCATCCTCGCGGTTCTTGATCTCGAACTTGAAATTGTTGCCGTAAGGATAATCCAGGCCGGCGCTCTTATAGGAGTCCGGGGAGGCAAGGCGCGCGACCAGGCTGTCTTTTTCGGCCTTGCTGATCGATACTAAATCTATCTCGGCCTTAAGCGGTTGCCCCAGGGCAGAAGTCACATTTATTCCGCCCATCCCTACGGCGTAAACAGTTGTAGTCAGCAGCAAAGCGACAACTACGCCGAGCAGTTTTAGCAGTGATTTTCGCACGCGATCACCCTCACCTTTTTTGTAGGACAATACAAAATAACATCAAAGAGTTATAAGCACAAGCTCATAATATGCTTCGCATTATGTCTCAACTGAAATATTTCGCAATCAGAATTTCGGCGATTTGCACACTATTCAACGCAGCACCCTTGCGCACGTTGTCGCTCACCACCCACAGATTCAAGCCCATCGGGTGCGAAATATCCTCGCGGATACGTCCGACATAACTCGCATCGTTCCCCGCCGCATCGATCGGCGTGGGGTATCCGCCCGGCTCGCGTTTGTCCAGTACGATCACGCCGGGAGCCTTTTCCAGCAAGGCGCGCGCATCTGCCGCAGTAATCTTCTTGCGGGTCTCGATATGCACGGCCTCGGAGTGGCCATAGAAAACCGGTACTCGCACCGCGGTCGGATTCACCGCTATGGAGTCGTCCTCCATGATCTTGCGGGTTTCCCAGACCATCTTCATCTCTTCCTTGGTGTAACCGTTCTCCAGAAACACATCGATATGCGGCAGCACGTTGAACGCGATCCGCTTCGGGTACACCTCGACTTTGACATCTTGGTGGTTGAACAGCGCGCGTGTCTGTTCGGCGAGCTCATCAATGGCTTCTTTGCCGGTGCCGGATACCGCCTGATAGGTCGCGACATTGATACGAGCGATCCCCACCGCATCATGGATCGGCTTGAGCGCCACCACCATCTGGATGGTCGAGCAATTCGGATTGGCGATGATGCCGCGATTCCTGTACTGCGCGACGGCATGCGGATTAACTTCCGGCACGACCAGCGGGATATCGCGCTCGTAGCGAAATTGCGAAGTATTGTCGATCACCACGCACCCGGCAGCCGCCGCGATCGGCGCATATTTTTCGGACACGCTGGCGCCGGCCGAAAACAGGCCGATCTGCGCTTTGGAAAAATCGAAACCCGCCACGTTGATAACGGCAAGGTCTTTCCCGTTAAAACTCACCGTGGATCCTGCCGAACGGCTGGAGGCCAGCGGATACAGATTGCGCACCGGGAACTTGCGCTGCTCCAGTATGGACAGCATCGCCTCGCCGACCGCTCCGGTCGCGCCTAATATACAAACGTCATATTGCTTGCTCATGCTTCTTCTTTCCAGAATAAATTCTTACAGTGTCTTGACGACCGCATCGCCCATTGCGGAAGTGCCGATCTTTTGCGTGCCCGTTTCGGCGATATCGCCGGTGCGCATTCCCTGGTGCAGTGCTTTGCGCACCGCGGTCTCGATGCGCTTCGCGATGTCCTCCCTTGCGAAGGTGTAACGCATCATCATCGCCACGGACAGGATCGTCGCCAGCGGATTGGCGATATCCCTGCCCGCGATGTCGGGCGCCGAACCGTGGCACGGCTCGTACAAGCCCTTGTTGTCGGCATCGAGCGAGGCCGAGGGTAACATGCCGATCGAGCCGGTCAGCATCGAAGCTTCATCGGACAGAATATCGCCGAAAATATTGCCGGTCAGGATCACGTCGAACTGTTTCGGCGCGCGCACCAGCTGCATCGCTGCGTTATCGACATACATGTGCGACAACACTACATCGGGATACTCTTTTGCCACAGCGGTGACGATCTCGCGCCAGAACATACTGGTGTCCAGCACATTGGCCTTGTCCACCGAACACATCTGCTTGCCGCGCTTCATCGCGATCCGGAAGCCCACATGCGCCACCCGGCGTATCTCGGATTCGCTGTAGCGCATGGTATCGAACCCTTCGCGTTCTCCAGTGTCCAGTGCTCGTATGCCGCGCGGCTGGCCAAAGTAGATATCTCCGGTCAATTCGCGCAATATCATGATATCCAGACCGGATACCAGTTCAGGTTTGAGGCTGGATGCATTGACCAGTTCGGGATACACCAGCGCAGGCCGCAGGTTGGCGAACAACCCCAAGCCCTTGCGTATGCGCAACAGGCCTTGTTCGGGGCGTAGCGGGCGCGCCAATGTATCGTATTGATAGCCGCCCACCGCGCCGAGCAGCACCGCATCGGATTCTTTCGCCAGCTTGAGCGTCGCATCCGGCAAAGGGTCGCCCGCCGCATCGTAACCCGCACCGCCGATAGGCGCGTATTCCAGCTCGATCTTCAGGCCGTCGCTGCGCAGTGCTTCCAGCACTTTCGCCGCCTGTGCAACGATCTCCGGCCCGATGCCGTCACCGGGCAAAACTGCGATTTTCATTCAAGTTTCCAGTAAGATTTATGGATTCGTCATGCATACAGCCATGGCTGCGCAGCGCGGTGTTTCGCTTCATATGCCTTGATCTCGCCGATATGCTGAAGGGTCAAACCGATGTCATCCAAACCGTTAATCAGGCAATGTTTGCGAAATGCTTCCACCTCGAATTTGTACACCTTGCCGTCCGGAGTGCCGATGGTCTGCTGCTCCAGGTCGATCGTCAACTTGTAGCCTGCATTCGCCACCACCGCCTTGAACAACTCATCCACCTGTTCTTCAGCAAGGCGGATCGGCAACAAGCCGTTCTTGAAACAGTTGTTGAAAAAGATGTCGGCGAAACTGGGCGCGATGATCGCCCGAAAACCGTAATCTTCAAGCGCCCAGGGCGCATGCTCGCGCGAAGATCCGCAACCGAAGTTTTCGCGGGCGAGCAGTATCTGCGCGCCTCTATAGCGCGGAAGGTTCAGCACGAAATCCGGATTCAACGGGCGTTTCGAATTGTCCATGCCCGGCTCGCCGTGATCCAGGTAGCGCCATTCGTCGAACAGGTTCGGCCCGAAGCCGGAACGTTTGATGGACTTCAAGAACTGTTTTGGAATGATCGCGTCGGTATCGACATTGGCTCTGTCAAGCGGCGCCACGATCCCGTCGAGTTGGGTAAATTTCTGCATTATTTGACCGCTCTCGAATCGACAAAATGCCCGGCGATCGCTGCAGCCGCGGCCATTTCCGGACTGACCAGATGGGTGCGCCCGCCCTGCCCCTGCCGCCCTTCGAAATTGCGGTTGGAAGTCGAAGCGCAGCGCTCGCCCGGCAAAAGCTTGTCGTCGTTCATCGCCAGACACATCGAGCAGCCCGGTTCGCGCCACTCGAAACCGGCCTCGATGAATATCTTGTCCAGTCCTTCCTGCTCGGCCTGGCGTTTCACCAGCCCGGACCCGGGCACCACCATCGCCAGCTTCACATTCGCCGCGATGTGTTTGCCGCGCGCGATCACCGCCGCTGCGCGCAGATCCTCGATGCGGGAATTGGTGCAGGAACCGATGAACACCTTGTCGATGTTGATGTCCATGATCGGCGTGTTTGCCGCAAGTCCCATGTATTGCAGCGCACGCTCGGCGGCAATCCGCTTGACCGGATCGCTCATCGTCGCCGGATCGGGCACGCATCCGTCCACCGGCACGACCATTTCCGGAGATGTGCCCCAAGTCACCTGCGGTTTGATCATGGCAGCGTCCAGTTCGACCACCCGGTCGAACTGCGCGCCTTCGTCGCTATGCAAACTTCGCCAATACTCCACGGCCATGTCCCACAACTCGCCTTGTGGTGCGAATGGACGGCCTTTGAGATAATCGATCGTGGTGTCGTCCGCCGCGACCATACCCGCGCGTGCACCCGCTTCGATCGCCATGTTGCACAAAGTCATGCGGCCTTCCATCGACAGGTTGCGTATCGCGCTGCCGGCAAATTCAATGGCGAAACCGGTTCCCCCCGCGGTACCGATCTTGCCGATCACGGCCAGCGCGATATCCTTGGCGGTGACACCCTTGCCCAGTTCCCCTTCCACCACCACCTGCATCGCTCTGGATTTTTTTATCAGCAAACATTGTGTAGCCATCACATGCTCGACCTCGGAGGTACCGATCCCGAACGCAAGCGCAGCGAACGCTCCGTGCGTGCTGGTATGCGAATCGCCGCACACCACCGTCATGCCCGGAAGGGTCGCGCCCTGCTCGGGCCCGATCACATGCACGATGCCCTGGCGCAGATCGGACATCTTGAATTCGTTCAAGCCGAACTCGGCACAATTATCGTCCAGGGTTTCAACCTGCAAACGCGAGACCGGATCGGCGATACCCTGCACCCGCGCTGTGGTCGGAACATTGTGATCTGCCACTGCCAGAATGGATGCGGTGCGCCAAATATTTCGGCCGGCCAGTTTCAGCCCCTCGAACGCCTGCGGGCTGGTCACTTCGTGCACCAGATGGCGGTCGATATAGATCAGCGCGGTGCCGTCGGCTTCCTGCCGCACCACGTGTGCATTCCATATCTTGTCGTAAAGAGTTTGTGCTTTCATGTCATTCCGCTCGCCGTACCCGCTTTTCGAACTGATAATTATGACACAACAGGCTTAGCTTGACATGCGTATTGAGCCCCGGTTGCACAATATCCCGGTGTCTGTTTGACCGTTTGGCCTAACGCGAGATGCGTGCATAACGCCGGTTCCCTGCGGTTGCGCTAACGACACTTGACGCGCATCGTGGATTCGGCTTCGTGATAGCATATTGCCATGCAGAACAAGGATCCAAAATTCCGCCGGAATAACTTTGATGTCGCCAATACCGTCAACGTGACCGACCCTGTTTCGGTTGCAGATGCGCTGGAGACCATCTTTCTCGATCTGTTTCCCGATGCAAGAGTCGGTACGCTGCGAACCGCGGTGAACCATGTGTCGCAGCTGTATCGCGGCGAGCACCCTGCCTTTGCGCCGTGCGACACCGGCTATCACGACCTGCAGCACATCATGGATGTGACTTTGGCCAGCGCGCGCCTGATGGATGGCTATGAGCGTTCGCAAAAATCCGGCGCCGGACTGGGTGAGGAACTGTTTATCTTCGGCATATTGCTGGCTTTGTTTCACGACAGCGGATATTTGCGCAAACGGGGCAGCGAGGATGACCGGAAGGGCGCGGAATTCACCCTGGTCCACGTTTCGCGGAGCGCGGAATTGCTGAAGAACTACATGCAGGAAATCGGCATGGGAAAACTGGCTGATATCGCAGCGCAAGTCGTGCACTTCACCGGTTATGAAGTTCCGGTGGAACGCATCCAGGTGCCGCCTGCATTCCGTGCAATCGGCAACCTGGTGGCGTCTGCGGACATACTCGCGCAAATGTCGGACCGTTGTTATCTTGAAAAATGCTATGACCGCCTTTACACCGAGTTCGTCCTGGCAGGCATCGCAAAAAAACATGATGCGCAGGGCAACGAGCAAGTCCTGTTTTCTTCACCCCAGGACCTGGTGATCAAGACCCCGGGGTTTTACAAAACTGCGAAAAGACGCATGGAAGAAACCCTGCAAGGGGCTTATCGTTATGTGGAAAAACACTTCAAAGGCCAAAACCTTTACCTTGAGGAAGTCGAAAAAAACATCCAGTTTGCCGAATACGTGATCGAACATGACGCCGATATCGGCATGCTGCAACGCAACCCGCCCAAGACCCCCGGTTCCGATCAACCCTCCCTGGAAACCGAACTCAGGGAACAACAGGTGGAGGACAGGCGAAAGACGATCGGGGACAGGCGGAAAAATGCTGCGACGCGCTACCCGGATCTGATGGAAAGAAGGAAGAACAAGGAGGACAGGCGGCAGGACCCTTCGAAGAATAAATGACGCTGACGCAGAAGCTGCAATCAAGCGGCATGCAGTGGATTTACCATGCTCCGCATCAACAATGCCCGCACTTACGCCGGTTTGGAAATTCCATACCCCCTGCCGGTTAACCCGGAGATCCTCCGCGCTGGTTCGTTTCTCCCTGTCTCAAGATATGCGCATCGCTATTATCCTGAAAGATATTCTTGCGCCTGTCCTTGGGTGATCTGGGTTTGTAGATCGGGAGGAACGGGACCACAGGAAGCAATGACCAGGTCAGGAAAACAGCCAATGCACTCAGCAGGCTGATCACAAGCATCTGTTGTACATGCCTTCTGCTTTCAGTCAGGCTTTGTTCAAATGCCTGAGTAGCCTTGAATTGCTCGCGCTGCAGCGTGTTGGTCAATTTGTTCAGCGCAACGGTCATGTGCCCCATTTCAGATCTCGCGTCCCCGTTCTTTATTCCGATGATGATGGAAGCGGCGCTATCTGCCGCGACGAAGTAATCATTGAATTGCGCGAGAATTTCCCTGGAAATATCTCTTTTTCCGACGATCGCCGACATATCTAGGGTGATTTCACGGAACGATTCCGCATTCGCTCGCGCGCGGATGATCGAGCTCTTCGAGCGGGAATCCAGCGCATCCAGCAAACCGCCCTGGATACCGGTCAACCTGCTGGAAAGCACTTCGATTTTGTTCAGATAGGGATAGTTAACATATTCAGTGCGCTGAAGCAGCAAGAAGGCATCCGAAGTGATCATATATACCACGATCATGCCGATGGCAAAGAGCAGAATCGTGATGTTCCATATACGCTGCTTGTTTGTCATGGTTCAGATCCAGAATATGAATGTATCCTTCGGAAATGCTGGCAAGGGCTGGCCTGGCGTATGCGGCGCAGGCATCGCAACCAGGGCAATCAAGCTCAATGCCTCATAAGTTTACTATACACAATCAAGCAACAACGAAGGATTCAAAACTCGGGCGGACAAAACAAGTCTGTAGACTGAAGACGGCCGCGAATACCCTTCTTATTGACGCTGACACAAACAAGCCGGTAATTTCCGGATATCAGGACTCCGGCGCGGCTGGCTGCGTGACGCCAAGTTTCCACCACGTCAGCGCCAACCCCAGCAACGCCATGGCCGCGCTGCACGAATACAGCACGCTTGCACCGTAATGTTGCCAGATCGGCCCGCTCGCCAAACCGCCAACCATGTTGCCGGCGCCATAGGTAAGGCTGCCGAACAGGGCCTGTCCTTTGGACTGATGGCGTCCCTGGAAGAATTCGTGAACCAATCCCATCGAGGCGGCGTGATAGGAGCCGAACGTGGAGGCGTGCAGCGCTTGCGCAATCAGCAGCAACGCCAGGAAATCCACTCCCCAGCCGATCAGCATGAAACGCAGCACGGCCGAGGCGAAACTGCCCAGCAGGATGCGCGTATAACCGAAGTGATGCACCAGCCACGGCATCAGGAAGAACACGCCGATCTCGCAGATCACCCCGAACGCCCACAACCCCCCCACCGCGCTTTTGGCATAGCCGTGTTCGACCAGGTAGATCGAAAAGAACGTGTAATACGCTCCGTGCGCGACGGACATCAGGAAGCACGCGCCGAACAAGGCCAGCACGGGCGGCTGCAGCAAGATGCGCCGGACCGGCTGATGATCGGTGTGATGTGCGAGCACTTCGGTAGGCGGGATCTGCCGGGCGAACATCAGGATGCCGAATTCGCAAACCAAGCCGGCCCACAACAGCCAGTAGATGGCGATATAGTCGAAGGCGTAGCCCAGTCCCAGCACGGTGACGATGAAACCGATCGATCCCCACGAGCGGATACGCCCGTAGCGCGCACTGTGCTTGCCGAGGTAGGTGAGCGTGGTCGCTTCGACCAGCGGCATCGAGGCGCTCCAGAAAAAGCCCATCAGCGCAAGCACCAGGAACAAGCCCCAGAAACTGTCGGTCGCGAATACGCCCAGGTAGCATGCCGCGCTCAAGGCCGCCGCGATCCGGACCACCTGCTTGCGATCGCCTCTTTGGTCGGCCAGCCAGCCCCACAGGGCTGGCGCAGCCATGCGCATCACCGGCTGTATCGACATCAGCACCGCGATCTCAATGGCGTTGAAGCCGAGGGACTTGAGATACAGGCTCCAATAGGGGAAGAACAGCCCCACGAAGGCGTAGTAGAAAAAATAGAATCCGGCGATGCGCCAGTGGTAGTTTCTTGGAGTAGCCATGTCGGAGCGGTATTAGAACGGCGCGCATTATCTCATGCGGGAATTTTATTTCATGCCTGCCCTTGAAATGGAGAACGTGAACCCCATGAATGTCCAGACACAATTTGGAGAACGGCATGGATCAGAACGAAACCAAGAACGAAACCAACCCGCGGATCGAGCCCCCCAACGCAACTACCGAGCCCCAGGCAGCCCGGACAGATGTTGCGGACGCCCCGGAAGTCATGCCCAGCATGGAGGAGATGCTGAAGGCGGCCGAACGCAAGGCGCAGGAACATTACGACGCATGGATGTACGCCAAGGCCGAGGGCGAAAACATCCGCCGCCGCGCAATCGAGGACGTGAGCAAGGCGCATAAATTCGCGGTGGAACGCTTCTCCAACGACCTGCTGGCGGTGAAAGACAGCCTGGAAGCGGGTCTCGCGGTGGAAACTGCAACGGTTGAAAGCTTCAAGAGCGGGATGGAATTGACCCTCAAGCAACTGGCCGGCGTATTCGAGAAATTCAATATCAGCGAAATCAATCCGGTTGGCGAAAAATTCGATGCGCACAAGCATCAGGCCATCGGCATGGTGGACAGCGACCAGCCTGCCAACACCGTGGTCAGCGTGATGCAAAAGGGTTACACGCTGAATGACCGGGTGCTGCGCCCGGCCATGGTGATGGTGGCAAAGGCAAAGCAATAACCCGCTGTGCGGCCAATCTGCAGCGTTGCGTGCTCGCGACAGTTATTGGAGATAAGTACTTGAAATACGGTTTCTCGCCCTCAATTAGGCAATAACAGACATTCTGAATCAACAATTTACGAGAGGAAAGCATCATGGGAAAAATCATCGGTATCGACCTGGGCACGACGAACTCTTGCGTGGCCATCATGGAGAGCGGCAAGACCAAGGTGATCGAGAATGCCGAGGGTGCCCGCACCACCCCGTCCATCGTCGCCTATATGGAAGACGGTGAAGTGCTGGTGGGCGCGCCCGCCAAGCGCCAGGCCGTGACCAACCCCAAGAACACGCTGTATGGCGTAAAACGTCTGATCGGCCGCCGCTTCGACGAGAAGATGGTGCAAAAGGATATCGGCATGGTGCCGTTCAGCATCGTCAAGGCCAAGAACGGCGATGCCTGGGTCAAGGTGCGCGACAAGGAGATCGCTCCTCCCGAAGTCTCCGCGCAAGTGCTGATGAAGATGAAGAAGACTGCCGAAGACTACCTCGGCGAACCCGTGACCGAAGCGGTCATCACCGTGCCGGCCTATTTCAACGACTCGCAGCGCCAGGCCACCAAGGATGCCGGCCGCATCGCCGGCCTCGAAGTCAAGCGCATCATCAACGAGCCGACCGCGGCCGCGCTCGCGTTCGGCCTGGACAAACAGGAAGGCGACCGCAAGATCGCGGTGTATGACCTGGGCGGCGGCACCTTCGACATCTCCATCATCGAAATCGCGGCGATCGAGGGCGAGCATCAGTTCGAAGTCCTGTCCACCAACGGCGACACCTTCCTCGGCGGCGAAGACTTCGACATGCGCGTGATCGAGTACCTGGTCGACGAATTCAAGAAGGAAAGCGGTATCGACCTGAAGAAGGACATGCTGGCTTTGCAGCGCCTGAAAGACTCGGCGGAAAAGGCCAAGATCGAGTTGTCCAGCGCGCAGCAGACCGAGGTGAATCTGCCCTATATCACGGCCGATGCAAGCGGCCCGAAGCATCTCGCGGTGAAGATCACGCGCGCCAAGCTGGAAAGCCTGGTCGACGACCTGATCGAAAAGACCATCGAACCCTGCCGCATCGCGATGAAGGATGCCGGCGTGTCGGCGTCCGATATCGTCGACGTGATCCTGGTCGGCGGCCAGACCCGCATGCCCAAGGTACAGGAGAAGGTGAAGGAATTCTTCGGCAAGGAGCCGCGCAAGGACGTGAATCCGGATGAAGCCGTGGCCGTCGGTGCTGCGATCCAGGGCGGCGTGCTGCAGGGCGAAGTCAAGGACGTGCTGCTGCTCGATGTTACGCCTTTGTCGCTGGGGATCGAGACCCTGGGCGGCGTGATGACCAAGCTGATCAAGAAGAACACCACGATCCCGACCAAGGCTTCCCAAGTGTTCTCCACCGCAGAGGACAACCAGGGCGCGGTGACCATCCACGTGCTGCAGGGCGAGCGCGACGTGGTCTCCGGCAACAAGAGCCTGGGCCAGTTCAACCTCACGGATATTCCGCCCGCACCGCGCGGCATGCCGCAGATCGAGGTGACGTTCGACATCGACGCGAACGGAATATTGCACGTGTCGGCGAAGGACAAGGCGACCGGCAAGGAAAACAAGATCAAGATCCAGGCCAGCTCCGGTTTGAGCGAGGCGGAGATCCAGAAGATGGTGCAGGATGCCGAGGCACACGCGGAAGATGACCGCAAGGCATTGGAACTGGTGACCGCGCGCAACCAGCTCGACGCGCTGATCCATTCCACGCACAAGTCCCTGAAGGAATACGGCAGCCAGCTCAGCGGCGATGAAAAGTCTGCGATCGAAAACGCGCTGAAGGACGCGGAATCCGTGGTCAAGGGCGAGGACAAGGATGCCATCACAGCCAAGTCGGAAGCGCTTGCCGCCGCCGCGCAAAAACTCGGCGAAAAGATGTATGCCGCCGAGCAAGCCAAGGCGCAAGCCGGACAGGGAGGTGCCGCACCCGGTGCGGAACCCAAGCAGGATGAAGGGGATGTGGTCGATGCGGAATTCACTGAAGTGAAGGACGAAAAGAGGTAAACTCTCGAAGAGCTGCGGGCATGGGACAGGATATTCCCGGCCTGCAGTTTTTTATGCTCCACTTTTAACTCCAGGCGTTCAGTCCCCGGAATATGGCAAAAAAAGACTACTACGAAGTACTCGGAGTCAATCGCGATGCTTCGGACGAAGAAATAAAAAAGGCTTATCGCAAGCTGGCGATGAAGCACCATCCCGACCGCAATCCCGAAAATCCGAAGGCAGAGGAGCATTTCAAGGAAGCCAAAGAGGCCTACGAGACGTTGAGCGATGCGCAGAAGCGCGCCGCGTATGACCAGCATGGCCACGCCGCATTCGAGGGCGGCATGGGCGGCAGCCCGTTCGGCGCGGGCGCGCAGGGCTTCGATTTTTCCGACATCTTCGGCGACATCTTCGGCAGCGGGCGCGGAGGCGCGCGCAGCAGCGTGCAGCGCGGAGCCGACCTGCGCTACAACCTCGAGATCACGCTCGAACAAGCCGCGCGCGGCACCGAGACCAAGATCCGCATACCGACCATGGAGGAATGCGAAACCTGCCACGGTTCGGGCGCAAAACCCGGCACCAGCCCGACCACCTGCACGACCTGCGGCGGCCACGGTCAGGTGCGCATGCAACAAGGCTTCTTCTCGATCCAGCAAACCTGCCCGCGCTGCCACGGCACCGGCAAGATGATCACCTCGCCGTGCAGCACCTGCAACGGCAACGGACGCGTCAAGCAACACAAGACGCTGTCGGTGAAGATTCCGCCGGGCGTGGACAACGAAGACCGCATCCGGCTGTCCGGCGAAGGCGAACACGGCGTGAATGGCGGGCCGCCCGGCGATCTGTATGTGGTGATACAGACCAAGCCGCACCCGGTGTTCCAGCGCGACCACAACGACCTCCATTGCGAGATGCCGATCAGTTTCACCACCGCCGCGCTCGGAGGTTCGATCGAGATCCCGACCCTGGACGGCGTAGCCACGATCAAGATCCCCGCCGAGACCCAGAGCGGCAAGATCTTCCGCCTGCGCGGCAAGGGCATCAAGGGTGTGCGCAGCTCCAGCCACGGGGACCTGCATTGCCATGTCGCGGTGGAGACTCCGGTGAACCTGACCGAACGCCAAAAGGAACTGCTGCGTGAATTCGAGTCCATCAATCAAAAGGACAGCGAGCGCCATAACCCGCGCGCAAGATCCTTCATGAACAAGGTCAAGGATTTTTTCGCGGGTTGATGACCCTGATTCCGCCGGCAGACAGGGACCGGGCAATTCGATCAGGCACACTGCGGCAAGCAGGATTCGGTTCTGTGTCGTCTGGTTTTTTTGCGTTGCACCACGAATGATGATCCGATGCCATGACCCGACTTAAAGCATTCAGCATCCACCTGGCCATCAGCGCGGGTATCGCGACTTCGGTGGTCGCGATCATGCTGCTGCTCTGGTACGCGCCGCCGTTCTTCTCCGCGCTTGGCGGGAAGATCGTGCTGATGATCCTGGTTGGCGTGGACGTGACGCTGGGGCCCCTGATCACGCTGATCATCTTCAATCCGCGGAAAACCCGCCGGGCGCTGACTTTCGACTTGACGGTCATCGCGATCCTGCAAACGGCGGCATTGACCTACGGCATGAGCGTGGTGTTCGAGGCGCGTCCGGTGTTTGCGGTGTTCAGCAGGGATTCGTTCGACCTGGTCACCGCCAACATGCTGAGCAAAGAAGATATCGCCAGGGCCAAAGATCCTGACTACCGTTCATTGCCTCTCACCGGTCCCGTCTATGTTTATTCCGAACTGCCGACTGACATCCGGGAAAGAAACCAACTGATATCGAGCATGATGGCCGGAAAGGATCTGCCGCAGTTTCCGCAGTACTACATGCCGTACGACGAGCATGGAGCGGTTGCCGCGCGCGCGGCGAAATCGATCGCGGAGCTGAAGCAATTGAATCCGCGGCGCAGCGGCGATATCGACGGGCTGATACGCAAGAGCGGGCTCGCTGAAGCGGATACCGGCTATCTGCCGCTGCGCGCCAGATTCCACGACCAGGCGGTGCTGGTGGAAAAAAGCAGCGGCAAGATACTGGGGCAGTTGGATGTAAACCCGTGGCCTCGCACAGCCACATTCAGTCAAGGCGGGAAATAAGCGGATATTGATCGGACTGGCGTTGCCCGCTCGGCGCTCAACCGGCGGATGCGCAAAGATCGAACGCTATTTGCCGGCAAAAACCTCGCGCAGGAAAACCGTCGCCTGCTCCCAGGAATCCTTGTCGGCCGCGGCGTCATAGGCGATCGGCAGATTGAATTTCTTGCCCATTACATCCGCATCCGGATTCGTGAAGGCATGTTTTGCGCCGGGATAGATCACCATCCGGTAGTTTGCTCCCGCGGCATCCATTTCTTTCCTGAATGCGGCAACCTTGTCGGGTCCTATCGTCGGGTCGGCATCGCCGCTGAACGAGATGATGCGCGCCTTGATCACGCCGGGCTGGGCCGGGCTGCCCGTGGCCAAGCCGCCGTGGAAGCTCGCCACACCTTTCAGATCTTCGCCCATGCGCGCCATGTTCAGCGCAATGCCCCCGCCGAAGCAGTAGCCGAACGCCGCCAGCTCGTCTCCCTCTACGGAGGGCTGGCTGCGCAGCAATTGCATGGCCGCTTCAAAACGCGCCTTTGCCATCGGCAGGTTCTTGTATACCTCGCCGGCCAGCTTGCCTGCAGCATCCGGATTGTCGACCACCTTGCCGTTGCCGTACATGTCGACCGCCAGCGCGGTATAGCCCAATGCCGCCAGCATGCGGGCGCGCCTGCGGGCATATTCGTTCTGTCCCCACCACTCGTGCACCACCAGCACGCCCGGCCGCTTCCCCCGGATGGCATCGTCATAGGCGAGATAGCCCTTCAGCGTCACGCCATCCGCCTCATAGTCCACGTCCTTGCCCTGTACCGCGGCTTGAACCGTGCCTCCGAAACAGCATAAGGACAACAACAATACGATGCTTTTCATGATCGTCTCCCGCATTACCGCAACAAGATCGCCTCCGTCCCTAACAGACCCCGGACTGCACCCTCTGCGTCACATAAAAGATATCCAGATTCTTGCTGTGCACCCGTTCGAGCAACTGTTCGGCCTGTGTCTCTTCGAGTATGAATTCGACCTTGACCGCCAGCTCCCCGGCCAATTCGAAAAAGGTATCCTCGTGCATATGCCCGTGCCGCCCGAATCCCGCGATCGCGCGGAATGCGGAACCGCCATGGATGCCCATGGACTTCGCCTCCTCGAGCAGCCATTCATACAGAGGCATGTCGGCATGATGCTGTTTTTCACTGGTGTAAAACGAAAGCAGGTTCATGATCGCGCTCCTGTTACTGAAGCCATTTGAATGTCTGGATGCCCAGCACCGTCATCAGCAGCGAACCGCCCAGATGGGTGAAGATGATCGCCGACCCCCACGCGTACTGTCCGCGCAACAGCAGCGTGACCGTCTCGGCGGAAAATGTGGAAAAGGTGGTCAGCCCGCCGAGAAAGCCGGTGATGATCAGCAGCCGCCATTCCGGTGACAATCCCGGGTAGTGCGTGAAGAAGGCCACTGCAAGACCGATCAGATAACCGCCGAGCAGATTGGCGAACAGCGTACCGAGCGGCAGTTCCGGCAACGCCGGATTGAACCAGAGCCCCAGGCCCCAGCGCAGCCATGCGCCGCATGCAGAGCCGATTCCGATTGCGAGAAAAGCGTAAAGCATCACCCCTGCCCTTTGAAAAATCTCCGTGAGAGTTTCTTCGACCTAAACTTGCACGCGCGTCATTCTACAACACGCACCGGCGCGAAACCTCCTCCGGGAGTGCGAAAGTTGGTGGTCTGGCCCTGGTACAGCCGTGCGGCGACCAACTGTATGTTTCCGTCATACGCATAACAGCGCACATCATACTTGAGCGATACCGGCCCGGCATCCTCCGCTCCGACCGCACGCTCTCCCGGCGGCGCCAATCTTTGCGCGACATAGCCGCCCTGCAGGATCTCGGCGAATACGCGCTTGGTCAGGTTGGCGCCGCGATACGCGCCCTTGCCGCCATATCCGCTGTTCGGTTTGAAGAATAGATCCTTGCGCTCCCGCCACAGCGCCTCTTCCATGCCCTCGTTCACCAGGATCGCCGGCGGAATCCCCGCTTGCAGCGTGGCGATATCCTCCTCGCTTGCACCGAGCGACCTCAATCCTTGGGCATCGGTCAGGCGCGCCAGATTGCGCTTGTCCGCATAGCGGGCATAGTGCGCGGGAGAAGGCGTCAACACCACTTTCCCGGCGGCGTATGCCTTGAGCAATACCGGATGGCGCTGCAACAAGAAGT